>Ga0209629_10001208_pt1 | contig 15876 bp, 9 predicted proteins | sample TergutCu122P5_FD_187286 | JGI IMG/M metagenome (GOLD analysis project Ga0209629, IMG submission 187286) | Cubitermes ugandensis P5 segment gut microbial communities from Kakamega Forest, Kenya - Cu122 P5 (SPAdes) (version 2) | ecosystem: Host-associated > Arthropoda: Insects > Digestive system >...
AACTGCATGTTCATGTTCATGTTCATGTTCATGTTCATGTTCATGTTCATGTTCATGTTCAGTTCAGTTCAGTTCAGTTCAGTTCAGTTCAGTTTAGTTTAGTTTAGTTTAGTTTAGTTTATAGTTTAGTTTAGTTTAGTCTAGTTTAGTTTAGTTTAGTTTAGTTTAGTTTAGTTTAGTTTAGTTTAGTTTAGTTTAGTTTAGTTTAGTTTAGTTTAGTTTAGTTTAGTTTAGTTTAGTTTCACATTCCGTAGATCCAATTAGGTTACGATAAACATGAGAATATAGAAATTGTCATATAGGTTAAATATATCTAACAGTAAACAGCTCATTATCATACATATTGTTGGAAACATGTTAATCATTCTTGTTGGTGCTGGGCAACGGTAGTGTATATACGAGTAGTTTGTATTAAAATACAAATATACAAACACTTATTATTTCCTATACAATTTAAAATTATTAAAAGTAAGTTATAAATACAATATCACTGATTTTTATTCAGAAATCATGATTCTTAATTGTAACTGTGTTAAAAATACTCCTCCACTGAATAAAATGAGTGTAAATTAAGAAACCTTGTTAGCAGGTTTAGAAGATTTTATCTCATTTGAGAGACTTTTTATATTTAGTGGTAGATGGTTCAATAACTTTATACTGGAGAAATAAACTCCCTTTTGGAATACAGTCAAGTTACACACTGGAGGATGTAAATTTATATTAGATCTATGAATTTCTTGGTTGGTTGTATATAAATCTTTATTCTTTACCACAAATAACAATACTGGAAGTATATATTGGGATTGTAAAGGCAGGATTTCTAATCTTTTAAAAGAGCTGTGTGTATCCCACGCCATGATCAGTGGGTCAATGTAACCACGGCGTGGTGTATCCTCAGGTTGCGGATGGAGGAGATGGCATCCAGATATGAAGGGTGACTGCGAATGTATTGAACAAGCAATTGCAGACAACCAACAAGGGATGATCCTCCAGCATGGGGTTTGGTCGAGGGTCAAACAGCTCACGGTAAAACCTTAATAATTTACGAAATGTACCAAAAAGCCTCGGACTTGGACGGATCCTATGGAATGACGTAAGCAACGAAAAATGGGCATGATGGGCACATGGAAAGTCAGGGTCACTGAAGATATGGCCAGAAAATCAGCGGCGTATAGGTTACATTTGTGGGAGTGCAGAAGGTCCTGGTATCGGTAATACTCTTGTCGATGCTGTTAGAAATTTCGGTGATGGTAGGGTGATCAGAGAACTAAAGATAAATTGGAAATGATTTGGATTAAGCGGTATTGGCCTATTTGAGGTGCTGTTGCGGCATGTGCTTGGAGGGACTGTTGAAAACCTCGAAAAGTGTCATGATATAGTGTGTTCCGATAGAGATTCGAAATAAACACTTCACGAAAGCAGTCTACAGCGTGACCACCACACCCACTTGCTCAAAGCGTGTTTCCTGTCATTGTAGTTTGTGCAAAGAGAAGAGAGCTGTAACCGTACACGTGTCACAGATATTTCGGTGCTACGTATCTTACTTCAAGTACCCTGTGTAATGGTTCAGAAAATACAGCCTTAAAAAAACTCGGAGTGGTTAGTGACATCTCCTACATTGAAATATGTGCTTAAAATTTTGGTAAAGAAGAAAGCAACACGGCAGTATTTACCTTACCTGCAACGTCTTGCTGTGGAGGTGGATCTCGTAGATTTGTGCCGTCTGCATTGTGGAGGTATGTGCCTCGAAACGCGGCCAGAAATAGTTTGTTTTGACGGAAAGATTTTCCTGAGATTCTGCAAGCAGTTTTCTTGATAAATGAAACTATGCCCTAACGCTTGTGGTTCCGTGCTGCACCATTCAACATTCCCAGCATTATAATGTACACAAAGTATTTGCCTATTACGCGAATTATAGGCTTAAAATACAGTGTCTTAAATAGTCCCGAAAATAACCATCGACAAATTCTTTTGTAAGTAGGATTTTGAGATTTGTTTTGTAATAGATTTGAACCGTGTGCAACCAACTAGGCACACAAATTTATGTTTCAGAAATACGTTTATTATTGAACTCCTGCTACATGTTTCGGCCCTGTGAACTGTCCCCAGTGATACTATTCTGATACTATAGGAAGGTCCTCAAGATTTTACATTATTTTAGTTGCATATAAAGAAATAAATTTTGGCCCAACAGAACAGTTTTTACATAAATTTACATAAGTATGTATCTTTACTGTTTTAATTGCATTGGGGTGTCTTATATTTATTTCTTTCATTGTAAATAAAAGAATGTGACTGTAGATATATTTATTCAGTGTGCCGTCACACACAACACAGACTTGCAAAGTCACTGTATCGGTCTATTTACGGACCAGACCTATATGTAAGAACATGTGAAAGAAACTACAATATTTCTTTCACGTGTTCTTACATACAGGTCTGATGATGGCCCGTAAGTGGGCCGAACAGTGACCCTGCAAATCTGTGCTGTGCGTGTCTGCCTACTTGATCTGTGCTCATCGGGGAACTGTCGCATAAAGAATGTGACATTCTTGAGGACCTTCCTGTAGAAGATGACTAACAGGGACGAATATGTAAGAGTAGGTGAATAATAAATAAATTTCTGATCCACGAATTTGTTTGCCTTGTTTGTTGCATTATTGGACAAGACTGTGGAACGTTATGCGAAGTGCTGCGTCTCACACGTGACATCAGTTCCCTACGCACAGTGGTGTCTCCTCTCTGCACAAGACGTAATCTCAATGCAGAATCGTTCCCTGCCAAAGACAGATTTCCGCATAATTTTCAACCACCGTACCTCCCATTTTCTGCATCCCTTCTAGCGGGCATTCATTACTCTTCAGCAAGGCACAGCCGAGATTCTCCATCCTTTCTCCTATAAGCACAGGCAGATTTATTCAGGACGCACAAGCCAGTTTCTGCATTACCCCGCGAGGCACAATCCTCCTTATATTTGCCAGTCTGACACATAACAACACGACCTGTGATTATGGTCGTCTTATCTTCGCAGGAGGCGATCACACGCCATTTATGTCCGACGTCAAAAGCAACATTATCGGATAAGGAAGATTAGATAATAAGTTACTTTACTAGCTGTAAAGGTCCTCTAGGTAGTAAATGCAATGCTTTCTTCAGTGCCGGTGGTATTGTGCAGCGCATTTGAACTATGTGTCCGGTGTCCACAAATGTTTCGCCGCTTACAGGTAAGCTCAGTCCTTGAGCAGAATACAGGCCGGTCCCTTTTTACGCTAGTGATTGTTTCAGAAAAAATGTCGCGCAAATCGAACACAAAACTCCCATTTAAAAAATCTATTTCCTGGGGGTTAGGGGATTGACAACCTCGTCCTCTAGAGTGTACGACTATACCACTAGAGGACATAAGGATCTGTAGAGTATATATTTACTGTATATGCAGTATGTATATATATATATATATATATATATTTATTTAAGTACAAAATATTTATTTATTTCTAATACAATAAAAAGTCAGAGACATCGATATTTTTTGGTACATTTCATTCCGATAAGACTGTGGTAGACTTGCTATACAGACACTTTAGTTCCTAATTTAGCACTTTCTGTAATTCCATCAGCATTATGACAAATTGTACGTACGCTACTATGAGCGAATTTGACATTACGGCATAAATCAACAATTCGTTCGCCCTTTTGCAATTCAGCTTATTGCGTATAATTTTCTCTTCAATACCGATTGTCTTTCGCCTATTTTTCACTTGGATTGCACTAGGTGACGTAGATTTAGGTTTCTCGTTCATTTTGTTAACAGGTGCCTGTGCTGTAGAAGGGGAAACTATATGAGCCATGTGATAATATCACTAACGTTATCAGTCTGTACTGTAGGCGTGAGAGTGACGTAACTTTCTGCGGGCCACCTCAGCACAAGACAAAAGGGTGATCGCGGATCGTGTATGCCACATCGCATTATACCGAGCATTATCGCGTAAATTCAAAAAGTGGCGTAAATTTTCAAGTCGCCTTAAAGCGAAATGGCGCGCAAAAAAAAAAAAAAAGAAAAAGAAAAAAAAAGAAGAAGACAGACGCGTAAAAGGAGACCCGCCTGTATTTACAACGAAACTGAATCCAAATATAGACACCTGTTTCCAAAGTACGTCAGTTTCATTTAGTCAGTCGTGATGTATGGCCCAATGCTTGTTGTTTCCTGGAAGGCTTGCTTATTTCCTACGCAGCACAGTTTTGATCAGTACAGCCTTTCGGGCCACTGTCTCTCACTCTAGTTTGCAGCCCCTTCTGTCGGCAGTGAAGGCAGTATCCAACTTCATCCCAGAGTTGCTGTACATTTCGCTGTCTGAAGTACGGATGAACACATTTTACGCCATGCAATACTGAAAAGAGAGACGCACCGTCTGTGAAGGGCCGTCATATAAGCTTAAGCAGACGTGCGTGCATTTACGTTCCAGGTAACGTTGTCTTGTGAAGAGTCTGAATCAATCCTGTTAGCATTTTCCGGACAGAGATTAGCCAATAGTGTTCTTGTTGTTCATCACTCTGTTGTATTAAATTGAACGTGGGTGGCTTATACTTACCATAATTCAAATAATAAGTCCAAGAATGTCAAACCAGAAGCCATCTGCTACTATCCACCTTAAGGCAGATGACGAGGCTCAAACCATTGCACAAAAATCGGAACAGGGACGCTCCTGTTTCAAAATTCAAAACGATGTCGTATCTGATTTCTCGAAAGACTGTCAGCGTTGGCAGGGAGTTTAACTTTAGCCACACCAAAAAAAGAAAGAAAGAAAAAAAAGTGTCACTTTTACTACCGGCTGATTGTGCCAATTAATATTTTAAGAAAGAGACATGAATTATTGTATGAAAGTAATAAATTAAATTACTCAACAGTTAAAGCACGCTTTTCATTGCGCATTTTAATTGGAATCAACTCCAGACCTTTTATAGATGGACAGTTTATTCGAGAGTAGTTAATTAAAACTGCTGAAGTAATCTGTCTGGAAAAAGTAAAAGAATTCAACGACGTAACATTCATCACAGTGGCTAAACTTACAAACGACATAACAAATGTGTGATATCAATCAAAATGGAGTAACAAAGCTTCGTCAAGCCTGCTGTACTAATTCCGGGTGAGGCGCCACTCTTTCAGGCAAATGTTTGTGGGTTTGCTGTATTAGAATTGAAGGAAATAGGAATTCGGTCACGTATGTGGTGTGCAGGTAAAGAAGAAACTCGCGAAAAAATCTGAATGTTAATAAAAGTATTATTGAGACGCCTCTCCCTATGGCTTTGGGGTTATTTGACACATCCGCACAGAGAGTTGGCAACTATGAATACGTGAAGGCGTTTGTTGTGTTGCAACCCTGAAACATTACTAGAAACGAGGAAACTCTATTGTCGTAAATAAAATAAATATTGCTTTAAAATATTGCTTTAAAAGAATATTAAAATTTACATTAAAACAGCTCCAACATGTTTCAGTGCAATCACCATCATCAGGGAGCGTTTTATTTGAGCTTGCTGAAGTTATAGTTATTAAAATAATCAGTTAAAATACATCGTTTTTATTAGTTCGGTGGTGTGGCCGCATATTCATTCCGAACAATGCACCACACACACGCGCGCGCACGCACGCACACACACACACCATTAAGGACCTAATAAAATATGCAGCCACACCACCGAACTAATCATAAGATGTATTTTAACTTATTATTTTAGTAATTATAACTTTAGCAAGCTCAAATAATACGCTCTCTGATGATAGTGATTGCATAGAAACATGTAGGAGCTGTTTTAATGTAAATTTTAATATCCTTTTCAAATAAATCTCTTGTGCATCAGTTGGTAAATAAAAACTTTGATAGTATCAAGATGCACGGTACGACTGTGAAAATTAAAGAAGCAGGAATCTGACAGAAAAAAAATATTTAAGGAAAAATAATCAAGTGGTTTGTGCATGTAAAATATTAATCACGAATATTTTTGAATGGTTTATATTGATTTTAACTAACTGAAATTTAATAAAACGTACTTGTTGAAATCCGTTATGAGGTAAAGAAAGCCAACAGAGAGAATAACAATGCGTTAAATAAGAACACCGATAAACTAAAAATGAAATGTGCATTCAGCCAAAACATGACACATGCTTCAAGTAAAATAGCGCTTGTACTGCAGATGTTACTTTTGGGATTTTAAATTCTCTCTTACTCTTTGCCTTAGGGCATTTGTCTGCATAAAGTGAACATTTTTCGTGTATCCACCCTGAACACTTGCAACTTCGAATTCCGTAATCTGCAATTGTTGTTCTGTGGCAGTTTTGCCAACATTTAGCACAAAGTCTGAATCTAATTAGAAGTCATCAGCGTTACTCTTGCGTCCAAGTTTTTGGGTGCGCCTCCGGTTTCTCTTGTAGTTTTGGCGTCCCCTAGTTGTTGTCAGTTTGATCTCTGAAGAGGTTAAAACAGCGGACTTTTGTTTCTTAGCCGATTTCTTCAGAGGACCGCGAGGCGTTGGTCTGAGTTTATTTTGCTCGCTTTTTGGAGGCGGTAAGGGGCAATTGCAAGAAAAAAGTAAGATTGGATACTTCTGAGTTGGATGAAATTTGCAGACGATCAAAGCTAGCCGACTTGCATTAGCTAATGGCTCTGAAGCAGAAGGGGGTTTCTCTGCGTCCGTATGGATCGCATCACACAGAATAAATAATTTGGGATTGCATTTTAATCTGACTTTAACAGCGCCACACCATCAGCCATTTTCACGCTTTAGCACTCAATATTCCAAGTTTTATTGTTGTCATTTTTCTGTTTTGGTGGTGTTGACTCAAGTGTTTAGCATATTGTTGTGAAAGTGCTTTAATGACTGTTTTTGAAATTAAATAACTCTTTAAGGCACAGTGGTAGGACTGTTTTAAAAGCGGTAGAGACATTCCATGCCCATGAGCGTTCATGCTAATTGTTATCGTTCGATGTGACACTTTGCGGGCGACCTCCATTTTGTTCAGGACATTCCAGCAGTAGTGGTGGGAAAGACGTCGTAACACAATTTGTAACATTTATTTAGGGATCCCTCAAACACCCCCCTGAGTTTGCTGTTTTAAATCACTAGTTGGGCAGAACGCGTTTTGTGTACCTTGCTTGTGACGTAACCACAAAAGAAGTAGTCTGGTACAGCCAGGTCGGCTTCTTTTTCCGTTTTAATTTGGATACAATGACGGGAATTAAGTGGCGATTACTTTCGTTCCCGTCTCTTATGATCGCAAATCCGCCATTTTTTTTTTTTACTTATAAAAATTAAAGATGAAAGGACGTTGGATGGCCACCGATAACCAATTTTTGTCACAATTGGTCCCATGGTTCGAAAATTTAAATACGACACAAGTACACACAAAGAAACTTGGAAATATGAAACTCACATTTTTACGCCCGTTCTCAAAAGAACTGCGAAAAGCTACTATTAGCTCTATCATGTCTGTATGTCCGACCGCGTGGAAGCACTTTGCTACTGGGCGGATTTTTATTAAATTTTGTGTTGAAAATTTTTGACTATAATCTATTAATAAGATTCAAGTGTGGTCAAAATCGAATAACGTAACAGGCACTCTGCAAGAAGACCTGCGCACGTTTGTGGATTTCTTGGCTTTTACGAGATGAGTACGAGAAATGCAGCTGACTGTCTCTGTATATTATGGCCTTATTTGAATGCAATTTGCTGGCTGCTTAATAGGGCAATAATACAAGCTCTGTCATATTTAATGTCCATTGTTTTATCTTTCATTATAATTACACAGTATATCTCCACACATGATAAATGAGATCTGTTGTGGTGTGACTCTATTGTCTGGTGACGGGGCGTCGTTACGTCACGTTCCTAAGTGGTTATCGATTTTTATTCATGCGATTTACAAGTTACATAAATGAGAAAAATGAAAATATTCAATACATAGTTTTTGTTGCTTACATCCACGAGTATAAAGTTTTGTATTTAGTTACATTATTAATATACGTATAAAATGTGTTCGAAATGTTGTTTGTCGGAAAGTTTAAAATTTTTCGAGGGGGTGAAGGTTTGCTTTTGTGAACGAACGAACGGTAACTTTAACGCAAGTGTGACGACACTGCTAGCAGCGCGCACAGTTGTGAATATAAGCAGTGGACAAACGGTATGAATGTCTGAGAGGAGTGACGGGTTCAGATATAAGAACGCGCGTCAACGTGACGTTGTATGTGGTTAACTAATCTTGTTCCTTGCCAGAAAAGAAAGATGACGTTTGATATATTTGTTGGCACTTTCACAGACAAATCGCCTGCAACACACCCAGTGCTGCCACCTGCAGTCGAGACGCTCGCAAACATGGTACTGGACTCGATGTGCCTTCCGCTGCCATCTGAAGGGAATCCGACGTAAGTAAACACGGTTGACGTTCCATCTACTTGCTGCACATTGCCGTGATGTACCTGGTGATTACGAAAAATGTATTTTCATGTAGTTTCTACCTTGACCAGACCGGGGGTGCACGAATTTTCCGAAACTCGAGAAACCACCTCAAAATTCTAGGCGTCAGAAGGATGAAATAGAGAAAATTACGTACTGAGGACCAAGAAGTAGTAGGTGCCACAGTACAACGTTTAGTCGCCAGGGCGATCTGGTTCCCAGAATTTGTGCGGCCCTGGACTAGACTACTAGCTGAACGACCGAGGAATCGCGGTTAGTTTCCCGGCAGGGGCGACAAATTTTTCCCTTGTTGGTTGGTAGTGTACAGACAGACTGTGCAGCCCACCCGTTCTCCTTATAAATGGGTACCGGCCGTACAACAGACCACTCCTCTCTCGTTTCGAGGCTGAGAATGCGTGGAGCTATCCCTCCACTCGCCCATGTGTCTTCACGACGTGCACATGGCCATCTTTATACGTACCTTGCTCTAATACTAAAGGAAAGCTAACGAGGAAAGTCTTGGGGAAGTTAACAGACAGTCAGCTGGTCAAGAAATAATCCGTCCCGTAAGGAAAAGGAAGGTTAATTACCATTACACTGCAGCCAATCAGTGGTCCTCATTATGAGCCGATAACCTACACATCGCACACTTCACGTCTGCAAGTTCGTCATGCAAACGTAATGTCTGTCTGCAAATTTCCCAAATGCCCTGTTTTATTCTGGTTTCCGTGGTAAAGTTTCATATGCGTACACTTCTCAACCCTACCATTCGTGCTGCATGTCTTACCTATAAAAATGAGGAGCGCGTCACGTAAAATGAAGCGTGATTAATTTTATCGTATCATAATGCTTTTGGTACCTTGTGTAACAACCGTAAAAGGGCGAGTCGAGTCAGGCGCTGAAAATGTAGCTGTATGGATTATACCTCTGCAATTCCAAGCACGTCATGCCGTTAGGAAAAGGGCGCGTTTCTGTAGATTCAAATTGGACGAAGCACTGCGAACTCTGCACGATATCTGCAGTGCCTGCTGCGCCACTCTCTACTTTGTGGCGGCATCACGATAAGTTTTAAATAAAAACGGTTCAGATAGCTGTGGTCATCAGTGCCAGGCGTTTCATGTTAACATTGTTGGTTACGTGGCGGTAAGTAGACTTTAAGAAGAAAACACACGTCTGAAGAATATCACACATTTATTTGTTAATATTATTTTTAGACTCTCAGAACAAGACCCTGCTGTATCGCGAGTTCTAACTAACGGAGTTGCGGAGTACCGCAACACGCGAGAGAAAACACGCTGCAGTAGAGAATGAGATATTGCAGGAACTGGGAAAATGACTACTGAAAAATAAATCGAACACTCAAAACGCACCAGTGGCCCATCTGTCTGACGTCATATGTTTGACACCAGTGCGTATAGTGATAGTGACAGTGACAGCGACAATTATCGTAGAGTGCCAACTACTCTGGTGTCGGACGACCGACTGACCGATCTCAAGGTCCCAGCTTCGTCCATTATTACGAGTGGTGACATTTTTAAGAATGCCTGAGACTGGCAACAGAATTGAACTGCATTTCAAGTAAAATGTGACGATTCACCATCCTGTCCTGAAATACATTAGATGCTACCTAATTGAACTCGAGCTGACAGGGAAAACGTACAGATTTTTGTGAATCCATTTCGGCATGTGGAATAACGTCTTCTGACGGTAAAACATCAGATCATAAGTGCTTGTTTGTGCTGACACAAGTGAGTCAGTCTGATGTTCCATGTCTGCTATTCAATCAGCGTTTCTGCAACCGAGTATTGCAAATCGGAAAAATGGTTTAGTGATTAGACCAGTTTAAACCGTATTATAGAAGAAGATACCATCGTGAATGTGTTCTTAAATGGAAATCCCTACGAAAAATTACCGTACGGGAAGTGTGTCGATGATACGGTACAGCAGGCTGGGGAAACCGATGAAACAAGAAAGGCTATGTACGTATAAGGTAACATTGAGGGGCCTTCGTGCAACCACTGTTGCAGTGGAAAAACAATAAATATTACATATTCTGAGTGTGTGTCAGTAACCGTAGGTATCCAACATGTAATGCGCATGCGCCGCGTTGTCATCTGTGGCCTTTTCGACTGTACAGTATTTTCCCACATTATCTAAAAAACGGGGAGATTTTCGAAAAAAAAAAATATTGAACTAAAAATATAAGTTTCGATTTTCTCTACAACTTTTGTCTGAAACATTTCTCATTCGAAGACGAATTTAGCGAGACATGATCAAAAATTTAAATTGGTCTTCATGTAACGTACGCGTTATTCTTGTCAGATTTTAATGAAACTTGAATTTTCATTACTTATTTTCGAAAAATATTGAAATCAAATTTCATGAAAATCCGTCCAGTGGGAGCCGGGTCCCATGCGGACAGACGGACGGACGGACCAACTCAGTAATAGAACACCCAGTAACAGAAAAGATTAGAATATTCAGTAATAAATTTATACCCAAAACAAAAAAGCAAATTACTTTTTAAGGTATTTGGGTTGCTGACGTAAGCCAGTGTACCCAGATTGTGAGATACATGATAGTCGAGAACGGACTTGTGTGTATAGAAGAAAACTTAGGAGACTTCATTGAAACCAAGCTGAATAAATAGTAAAGATTTTATTCAAGAGAATGGGTTTGTTCTTAAGAGGCTAAAGGTCAAGGGTGTTATGACGGAAGGGATATGTCAGGTCCTGCCTTTGTGGGGAGGGAAATAAAAGAAAAGCGACTTCTTTGCTACCTTCAGATCCCAACCAGTTTGGTTGGAATACGTGCGGCTGCCATAAAGTCTGCGGTTTCATTCTTGGCGGCTGTACAGACACACATATTTTGCTGTTCCAGTTGCACTACTGCTGGAATCTTTTAACGAATGTATTAATAATATTACTAGAAGGTCATGCTGATACTAGATGCTGATAAGAAAAACAGATTCAGTTGCAGCCTTGAACCCTCAGATTTTAGAAGTTGCCAGAATCCTCAAGAGTGTTGCTATGGCATAGAAGTAAGTAGAAACGGTTTCATCAGCTAAGAGTCGTGTTAAGAAATTTTAATGAGTTTCATTGCACCCAAAAAAGAGACTGAGCGACAATTTACTGCATGTGGTGTCATATTACTAATAAACAATGTACAGTGCGTCTGTTTCATCGCTGACCTGAGCATCGCAGTGGTCACGGGTTAACCTAACGGGTGCAAGTTTCTATGCGATAAAGCTACCATGTTCGGTGTGACGATAAAAGAAATAACTTATGTGTGTAGTAACACAAACTGGAGTGCATTGCTTGAAACAGAGATAATTATACCTGTTTCAACATAATGTCGCCGGTGGGCCAGCCTGTGCCTGGTCGAGGTACAGAAGCAAAATTCTCAGAAACTTTGACCGAAGGCAGAAGACAAAACGTGACATAGGGTGTAGCTTAGCACCTTACGTGATTTTCTTTTCCAGGCCTTCTCGCCATGTAGGAATTTGTAACTTTTGTTATCCAATAATATGCAAGTATTAAATAAATGATTGCCATCTTTGCACAGGTTGAGTTTTTCAGGTGTCCCTCGATCACCGGTTCTAGTCATACGTCGAAATTTATTATTTTGCTGCAAAATCTGCAATGATGTATGTAACAATTTAGCACTAAGTCCAGGAGGCCATTTCCCGTCACCCGAAACTCGCAAGCTACTCCCCACCAGACTTCGCAAATTTTCTAGATAGGCGTGTCTAACAGCAAGCTGAAAGAACCGGTTTGTTATGGCATAAAATGTAGTTCTGTCGATGAAATGGAGTATTGTGCAATAGTGTGGAAAGTCTCGAAGGCAGTTCCACATAAAAACGATGTGTAGTGGATGCAATCGCTCCTGATAGAAACTTCGTTGTCCGTACCTTGTTTGCAGTTCTCATACATATTTGTAATTATTCTTACTTGCGACAGAAAAACTTATTGAAGTTCTGGAAGTGCTTGTTGTACACTCACCAGTGGGGCCTGTCATATACTGCAAGAATCCAGCAACGGTTGCTTGCTTTGCTGGAAAACAACATCAGGAACGTCATTTCTCCTAATGTAATTTTGGCCAAATACATCAACCTCATTATTGTCTATCAGTATCGCCAACATCTTCATAAGTTCTGAAATAGTTTGTCTGTTTAGAAATTCGAAAAGACGTTGCCTACCCATGCCACATGCACCCTTCAGTTTCCATCACAATGAATTGGTATTTCCTCATCAAACGTTTTAGCAACTTGTAAAACCACACTAAGTTCTGTATCACTTGCTTCATTTCCCACAGTTTGAACTGACCGAATCGTACTAGTTCGCTAGCCTTAGCCCTTCGATAATCGTGCTCATAAACGGAGAACCACGTATGGGTTGTTACTTCAGTTTAACCTTACAACAGCTCTTACCAAGGCGTTCTGTACTGTCAAAATGTTTTGCTGTGTTGCGGTACACGTGTAGACACAGAAGAAGCATATTGTCTTTCTTTCACCAGTTTTCACGAAATTGACAATTGTCCAACAGGATCAAATGCAGGTCCTCTTATAGCGAATTTCACCCAAATCGGATAACACTGGTCGGCATCAGTTTCCTCCCTGAAATAATTGTTGTAGATTTTTATTGCAAATAGGTTTACAAACTCGAATGCTTGAATAAAATATTTGTATCCCCCCCTGCCCCTTGGATGGTACCAGTTGATACCTTAGATGAAAGACCAAAAACCGAAATTGGGGCTGGGCCAAAGGTTTTTTATGCTGTTCATTTATTTTTTACTTATTTAATTTACTTAAATGCCTAGAATAATATTGTATGAAACTGTATCTCAAACTGAAGAGGTTTCCGGCTTCCTTCTGGCTGTTTAGCATCCCTTTAATTAGCAGTTAAATGAAGGGACGCTAGACAAACCGACATTTTGTCACAGCGAAAAAAAAAAGGCCCGTCTACTGGGATCATGGCATAACGCAAGAATCTTCACAAGAAAGCTGCTATAGTATCATGTTATAGGAGGAGGCATTGGACATAGCAACGTATGGTGATTTGGTGTACTGCAATGATATCCCAGAGTCAATGGAAGAATTAGAAGTTGAACATATCTCTGAACAATGGAGGCTTTTCACTGATTCATCTAAGTTCAGCTGGAAGGCAGTGCTACTCCACAATGGGAATACGTACCCTGTTATCCCACTGGCTCATACAGTTCACATGAAATAAACGCACGAGAAAATTCAGGTTTTGGTGCAAAAAGTACGCTGTGAAGAACACCGGTGGAATGTTTGTGTTGACCTAAATTTATGATAGTTCTGATTGGGCTGCAAGGCGGATACATAAAATTGTGCTGCTTTTAATGTGAATGGGACAGCCGAGCGAGGGATTGCCGCTACAGAATACAGAAATGGCCACTTCGTTCGGATGTGGCACATCCTGGTTTAGGGGAAAAGTCAAAAATCTCTTTGCCTCCATTGCATTTCAAGATCGGTTTGATAAAAATATCAGTGAAAGCAATAGATAAAGAAAGAGAAGGGTTTGGCTATTTAAGGCAAAAATTTCCCACAACAAGTGAGGTCAAGAAGAAAGAAGGAATTTTTGTTGGTCCACACAATACACAACCATTCGAAGACCAAGACTTCAGTACAGAATTAAAGTCTGCAGAAAGAAGAACCTGGATGGTATTTGAAAACGTCTGCAGAATCTTTATAGGCAATGAAAAAGCAGGACATTACAGTGAAATCATATAGAAGCTAATTTCGTCACCCAGTGCTGTGGGGTGTAACGTTTCATTGAAACTACATTTTTTGCATTACCACTGAGATTTTTCTCACTGAAAACACGGGAGCCATCTTGGATAAACATGGTAAAAATTTCCATCAGGGTATTTCCCAAATTGTAAAGAAGCACAAAGTGGAGTCCAAATGTGTTGGCTGACTGCTGTTGGAGTCTGATATGGGAGAAACCAACTGGCGGAAATAAGAGGCAGAAGAAGACGAAGTGAGTGTTTAATGAATTTTTTCCTATTTGGGATACCGTGTAAAGAGACATTATTCATTATTTGACGGCATATGTTGTAGTTAAAAACCAATATTTTATTTTTTTTCATACACGCAGTTTTCTAATCTAATCCCCTCTCCCTTGAAATTGGACGGCGATAGCGCAATTTGATTGTCATATTCGGATTCAGCAATGTCAAAACTATAAGTTTCACTCTGAATTTTAACAGGGAGCGGGCGGGGAAGAAAAGAAAAAATAAAAAAGAAAAAAAATATGACGACTAGTGTAGTAAGTGTGGACAGTGCGGATTGAAAGTCATCCCCCCACCCTTAGTAAGTAGGGTTTCTACTGCGCCTATTTTCACGGAACTATAATTATCTCAATAGACAGTTACCGAATTTTATCCGAATTGGGCGATAAATATAGAAAATACAGGCACAATTTCATTGACATCCGTCAGTAATTGTGCCTTGCACTGCACGAAATTCACAGCTGCTTGAGGGAACTGCAAGGCGATCTTACAGAAAGTGCCGCAGTTGCATTGAAAACGAAGATATTTGAAAAATTTAATTAACGTCCCTAAGTAAAGTGAGGCTTTCGTTTTACCTTTTTTTCGCGAAAATTACACACGATAACTTGGAATGACGTGGAAATATTCTATACCGAATTTCCTAGAAATCAACAAAGAACATTGAGAATTATGGGTAAAAATGTCATTTATACCCTTAAGCAAAGTGTTACTGTTTTTGCTCTGATTTTCACAAAACTGGCTATGACGACAGCTTTCTTGTAAATACCTTCTGGACCGAATTTCGTGATAATCCGACAAGGGTGTTAGCCGCTGCTACCAAGTCACGGGCAGACGGACACGTGGTCTTCATAAAAGACGTTTCGTTTTAATTGTTTAAGAACTCCTAAAATAAGGCGATGTGATTGGTGGACAGTCAAGTAAGCACTCTGTGCACTTACGTGACCTGGCAATAATCGCAACAAATCTTGTCTCGCCATTCTCCGTTTCTGAATCGAGTCGGACACACCGCGCTGTTTTGTGAAGTTTGGAAATATCTGCTAATTTTTAGTTTCTCATACTTGCAGTCGTTTTAGGCGCGTTCGCAGAATTGCGAAAAAAGACTATTAGTACCTTCATGTCTCTCTGCCTGTCCGTCCATCCGTCCATCCGCATGGAACAACTCAGCTCTCACTCTACAGACTTTCGTTAAATCTTTTATCTGAATATTTTTCGAAAATCTGCCGAGAAAGTTCAAGCTCCCTTAAAATTTGACAAGACAACAGGTACTTTACGTGAAGACCAATCTACATTTATGATCATATCTCACGGAATTCTTCTTAGAATGAGAAATGTTTCAGACAAAAATTGTAGAGAAAGTCAAAACATATTTTACGTTCAGTATTTTTTGTTCCC
>Ga0209629_10001211_pt1 | contig 15873 bp, 10 predicted proteins | sample TergutCu122P5_FD_187286 | JGI IMG/M metagenome (GOLD analysis project Ga0209629, IMG submission 187286) | Cubitermes ugandensis P5 segment gut microbial communities from Kakamega Forest, Kenya - Cu122 P5 (SPAdes) (version 2) | ecosystem: Host-associated > Arthropoda: Insects > Digestive system...
CATTTCTGAAAATATATCGTCATGTACATAATCACTAGATCACTAGATGATCTGTGACCACAGATCACTAGATGATATGTGCACAAGTACATACACAATGTCATAAAAGTTATGTGCGCGTTATACGTTAGGTGCGCGTTATCTGTACTTCAAAAGGAATGTAGAAAAGTTTGGGGTGCACGTTATACGTTAGGTGCGCGTTATCGGTCGGAAAATACGGTAATAACTAGACTGTGACCAGAACCGTGCAAACTACAGGTATAATCTAACCAGCATAAATGAAGTCCAATTATGCTAAAACTAAAATCAAAGATTCCCATAAAAAACAGTAACATGTGTTTTCTTAACATAAAATATTTTATGCCAATAAGATCTTTAACTTATCTCTGACAGAATTTAGGTCTAAATATAGAGCAGAAAGTTTGACAAGCTGATACTCAGCTGGTTAAGATATTCTCCACAACAAATTAAATTGTCACTGTTTCTAAAGAAATATAAAACTGAAGTATTCAGGGCTTACAATAGGAAGCTTATTTCAAACATGCTCCACTGTAAGATAAATTAGCTGCATCAGCAATTTTGCCTTAATTACCTCACACTATCCAAAAAACATAAAAACCTGGTCCTAAACAATAATTAAACACATAAGAAAAGAAAAATAAAAGTGACTTAAGGTAGTGAACTATATTCAATATTTTACTGCAGAAGAAAGTATAATCATGCATGCAAACAGCTCAGATCCTACCCCTGAAGAAATATAGTTAAAAAGTTGTCATGTCTTGACACACAAGAACCACTGGTTCAAGGGAAGTTAGTGGCAAAGTGGCCAATCACAAAAGGGCAGCAGTGTTGTGTCATTCAATACCAAGAATTATATCTCGAATTTCAAAGTAACATTTAAATTAAACCTGCAGTTTGGAGCTCATACAGTATCAAGGTTATCCCAACTACAGCCACCAATGTGTCTGGAAACGGTGTTTAAAAGAAGAAACTTATTTCACTTTATTTTTAAAGTTATGTGGAAGCCTGTAATGATGCAGCTTTGCCATTAAAAAGTTCATCCCCACTGCCTTCTCCTGCTGCCACTACTACATCCTGGAAAACTCAAACAGCAACATGGCTTCTTGTCAATGTCTCATCATTCACTTCAGCCACCCCTTTTATCAGTCATCATTAAATAATCACACCATTTAAGCAACAAAATGTACAATGCATCTATAATCAACAACAAATGTGTAAGATCTTTCCAACCTTGGTACCAATTCATTTCTGGCATATATGCAGTTTTAACAATCAATGGCAGGAAAACATAAAATTACTTTCCCAAGTGTACTGCCAGAACCATCAATATAAGATGTCAGCCAGTATGTCAGATTACAAGAAGCAGAAATCAGAGTAATGTATACTTGAAGTGATATTAAGAACTAGTACAAATTTCTTACCAAACATTGATGTAATTAGTAACAACAAAGTCAGAAGAACCAAAAACTGGCTCGTTAGCAGCGGCTGAACAGGTTCCACTGGTTTTGGCAAAGTACCTAACTTTTGACTAAGAATTCCCTCCAGCGCCTCTTCTGAATCCCCCCCTGCTTCCTCTATCATTTTTTTTATCTGGGCAATTAGCTCTTCCGTGAGTGGAGGACCAGAAAGATCTTGATCGCCATATGGACTGTCAACATTGTCTGGGGATTCCTCGAGTTCAGCCATGATGAAACAGGATCAACTGCTACAGTAAACCACCCATTACAGAAAATTGTGTGTGTTAAATTATGTGCTTTAAATATCTCAAACCAATTTAATATTGACACAATACAAAATACCCAGTTGACTGTATGGAAACATAAAGCAGGATTTCAAGATAAATGGCATTATTATTTATTTTTTATTTATTTAACAAAGTTTTCAGTAGCTCATGTTGCCACAACACAGTGTTATGTTGCCCACAGAGATGCGTAAAATTGTATTGTTGTGTTGTGTTGTATTGCATTGTATTGTATTGTACGTATGTATGAATGTACGTACGTATGTGTGTGTGTGTATGTATGTATGTATGTATGTATGTACGTGTGTATGTATGTACATACGCATGTACGTACATACATACGTACGTACGTACATGTGTATATATATGCATGCATGCAAAAATACACAGGTAAAATTATACGTAATTATGTGTATACATATTCATTCTACATTTTGTATATTGATATTCATGTTACCCGCATGTACACCAAATTTTGATTAAGTCACCCGCACCACATAAACGGTTCAGCAGGCCTTGTCTATTCAATTAAAGGCTATCATTTTAAGTATGAACCAACATCAACACTGTACTACTTTCTATACTTTACATTTTCATGGGTGGTTGTTATATTTAGGATGTGAATTAAATGATAAAATATTTATTTGTCATGTTCTTAATTATACTGAAAAGTTTAATGGAATTAATGTAGACTTCTATTTATATTGGTTCTCTAAAATTTTTAAATGTTTCCTAATTTGGCAAGTAAGTAAATTCTGTTACAATTTTTTTTGAGTCATAAATAGCAACTGGTAACCAAATGTGAGTCTGGAAGTGGGTGTGAATGCAAGCATGTGTGTAATAGTCACTGTGGGCACACGCAACTTGATTTTAATGTCTTCTTCAAATAAAATTTTGACACAGAAATAAGGACAAACTAACATAAACAATTAAAGTGCTGTCTTTTTATGTTCGTAACACTAAATTCCACAAACAATTTTAAATATTCTTAATGGTTACAGCGTAAGCTAAAGAAAATTGTCCTTTGTAACAAAAAAGATACAGAACACCACAGAATTTCCCGTATATAGGTGGTTTACATTGTAGCGAAGTCAGATAACAAAGAAATTAAAATCATGCAGTTAGTTATATGAGCGAAGTACAAGCAGCTTACCGACTAATAATCTATTTATCATGCAGTTACAAAAGTGACTGGAAATGCTTCACCTAGGATAAAATAATAATTGAAAAAGTTTTACTGGGTAAAAACAAACAAGGAATTTAACTGAATTCTTGCTGAGTTTTATCTTCCCTCTAAATTTTTATAACTTCACTCATTCTGACTCTGTAACATTACAACAATAAATTTGTACAGAAAAGAAACTATCAAATTCACCACATTAACTGTTCCACTTTTCCACTGAAACACAAATCTTCAGCTTCCAACAAATCTGTTCATACTGGATGCAAAAAACAAAAACAAATGCAAGATCTTGAAATGCACAAATTTTTTCCCACCACTGTGAAAACTACAAATACTTTATTATGACTGATCACCAATGATTTTGGAATAAAAAGTAGCTAAAAATTAGCCCAAATTCTCAGAATTGGTACTATATAAACATTGGTAGTTATTTGTTCAATATGAAGAGAAGTAACATAGGTTTGTAGATTCTTTTTCACAACATCTGATTTCACTATTATGAAAGTAATAAGCTAAATATGTAGCACATACAGAAAGTGAAAAATGTGTGATGAAACTACCATTTTTTATGACTGCAACTTGTATTCCAAAACACTTATATGACCAAAGTATAATATAATCACAAATATGGTGCACAGTTTCCCCATACGTTTATAAAACGGGAGAAAAGGGGGCACAGCAAGATGCCCTTTCATGAACTTGGCTAGAGCACAAAATAAGCATGTCTGTATATGCACCAGACTTTTAAATTTCTGGAGAAAACTTTCTCATTTTTGCATACACTACACAATTCAGACTAGAAAATATTTAGTAATGATAGTACTGCATATAATTCTCAATTTCTGATAGTACTACAGGACTCATTTTTTTTTTTAACAAACTGCATTACAAAAATCACTGTTATCTGAACAAATGGCAATCATGTTTCTATACTACCTGCCCTAGTAACACACACTCACAAGTGCAGTAAGCACTAACTCAGCATAGAATGTACTGATTTACAGCACCTAAGCAGGCACTGAGCCAATCAGTTCTGAGATAGATGTCTAATCAGCACGTAAGTAGATAAACTAAGAGCAAACTTCTGCTGCCTTGACAACTACAGCACCTATGATCCAAATATAGCTAACCTCTACATAATGATGTAAAAACGACTGATAGATGCTGACAACTGTTACTGATTGACTAGGATGATTTATTGATGCCCAAATGTTGCAACAAGCAGGAAAACAGTACAGTGAGAAGTCAAAAATAAGTATGTGCTGAGTCATCTTTCTGATTTATTAGTGTACTGCATATGAAAAGGAGAACTGGGGAAGGCAGTAGAGTAGAATAAGTAAAACTGCACATACATTGGTATGTGTTCATTCACCTGCCGCCATTCAAATATAATCCATTCTTAACTCTTGAGCAGAGCCACAAGATTTTCTTTCTTGCATTGGACCAGGGGTTTCAGCCACATGGTCTGCCAGTTCATGTCATGTAGCCCTTGCACTGCTCTTGTTCTGTTTACAGAATGTGGCCAGCACTGTTGAATAATTTACTTTATGTTTTAATCATATTTTAAGTTTGCTTGCAGCTCATGCAAATTTTGCTAATCCACAAATTATGGCAAAGAAATCAAAATTGTTTACTGCTGGAGAGCGGGCAAAGAAATGTACAAGGAAGGCAGCAGAAATACTGAGACACAAAAAACAGCAGCTTTTTAAAACTATCAATATCTCTGCAAATACAGCAGCTGATCACGTGACACATTCAGCAGCAACTGAAAGGAGTTACAGATGTTACAGATATTGCAAAGCTTGCTGTTTTCATTTAAGGTGTCAACATGGACTTAACTTGGTGGTGGTCCCTGTAAAAGACAAAACTTGTACAGATGAAATCTGTTGACTCCTCTGAGCAAATATGAATTGGCTTGGAAAACAGTGGTAGAGTTAATTAGTGAGAGGGCTAAAGCTGTGATTGCCAAGAGTAATGGTGTTGGGGGGAATGAGGGAAGACTTTCTTTAGTCTGCAATGTACTGTTCATTACACACTGCACGCAAAATTTTGACAATGATTAATATAATATGATATAATATAATATGCTGTAAAACTGAATTTTATTCAAGCAAGTTCTCTTAACCACTGTGAAACTGTAATATTACTGAGAGAAAGAGAAAGTGAACATCGTTAAGTAATTAACCACACTCATGTGCGTTTTGACTGGGCACATCATAAATTAACCAAAATGAATGTTAGCCTTGTAACAAAATAATAGTATAAACAGGAAGAAAAACTATGATTAGACTAAACATATTTTGAACAGCCAACCCAATCAGTGGAACTCAGAAACTAAACACCTTTCTGCCAGTCAGAAATGGTACTTTATTAGCTACCTCATCACAGTCTACTGAATCTAGCATGACATCTAACTTCAAAAGACAGTATGCCACTGATAGACATTACTGGATTTGTTACATATATCAGTGATTCATTTTCAAAGTTAGACCGTCTGGTGTCTGCAGGTGAGAACAAAAACTGAAAGTTACTTTTCTTATCCCTATGGTCCATCACCACATTTTGTACACTTTAAGCCCAGACATCCTCAACATTCTTCACAGAATAAGTGTCATGAGCAGACCCAAGATCTACATTGACTTGATACATATACAGGGGTGCTGATAAGTCCTTAGTCCAACCAGGAAGAAAACAAACTACAGCAACATAACATTTTGAGTTCCATATATCCTATTTATAATCATAATTGGGGGAATATTCGTACTATTTATACATATAACAAGACTAGCATCAAACAAAATATATTGGGAAGTAGGTCGGGCTAAGGACTTATCAGCACCCCTGTAAAATAATTGCTGCTGAGACCATGTCAGCCTGTGTAAACAACCGAGTTTCTGTCTATGCAAGATTTCAGGTTTCTGCCACGTTGTGTAACCAGCCAGGGTCCGTAGTTCAAATCTTGGACTAGGCAACCAAGAAGATGAGCAGATAAACTGGTCATCAGGCATTGGCTAGTTTATATTGAAAAGGGGTGAGGTAAAGTTTGTTTTGGTGTGCACAAGTGCACCTGCCAGGTTATATGAATAAGACTGCTGAGTTGCCCTTTCCACATATGATTTGATTCTCATGCTTTTGCGGTGTCAGCTGTGCACAGGTGTTCACTGTGACAGTATCTGTGTCACTAAGGTTCTATCCAGGTGTGTAATTGTTCGTGGGAGTGTTTACACTCCTGGTTTTCCCTACAGTAGCTTGTTTCTTTGACAGAGGGGGAGAGACATAAGGATTACTGACATGTTTCTTTTCCATGTATGATTTGATTCTTTTGCTTATGGCAGTAGCCAGCTGTGCTCAGGTGTACAATTGTTTGTGGGTACGTTCTTAATTTTGGTTTCTTCAGCAGTGGCCAGCTATACGCAGGTGTTCATTGTTTACATTTGGGTTTTTCCTAAAGTGGCTGTTCTTTGACAGAGGGGGAAAGATATATAGAAAGAATGAGCATGCAGATTCAAGTCAACCAGTCAGTTCTAGAATCTCAACGAGTAAAGAATCAGTCATTCAATTCTAGAATCTCAACGAGTAAAGAGTCATTCAGTGTAGAATCTTGATGAATGAGCAGCCAAGGCAGTTGGTTGTGGAATCTCAGCGAATAAAGAGTTGCTGAAAGAGCACAGCAGCTTCTAATTCCTCCTATATATTCCTTGATAGAGATATGTGTTTACGAGCTACAAAATTTGTTGCAACCAAAGTTGGGCAAGTCAGACAGACAGTTACAGTTGTAGTTGAGATCTTCACTCTTCTGTGACGTTGCGTGGCACAGGTTAGTACAACATCCCCGACAAGTGAAGAGCTCAACTTGTATTTTTTTTTTATTTTAATACATGTACCATGCATCTTTTATTATCTTTTATTGTAACCAACAAATGCACAATTGTATCATAGGAGTATATATCACAACAGTCTCGTCGTGTAATCTATTCGACACTTTCGTGTTATCATCAGGGAGTTTACTAAGTTACACACAGTCTTCAAATTGCAGCTGTTGATTACACAGTTTATAAAATTATGATTTCAATTTGAAGAATGTGTGTAGCTTAGCAAGGCATTGGTTTTAAACTCCCTGATGATGACACGAAAGTGTCAAAACATGTAGGGGTATAGATTACACAAAGAGACTGTTGTGATATATACATTTATGATATAATTGTGCATTTGTTGGTTACAATAAAAAATAAAAAAAGAAGCTCAACTTGCGTTTACTTCCATGGCTAATGCAATAACCTATAAGCACGGTTCCATCTGCCCATTAAAATAGTTTCTCATGTGTGTGTTCTTAACAATATAATACATATGCCACACAAATGCATATTTTCAGATGTAAGTGGATAATACCTCTAAGATGAAATGGAATGAATGTGACTCCTAGCACTCAATGTGGGCAAAGGAGCCTACTGCACACAGTCCTGTTACTGCAGGCCAGCAGCTGAAGGTTGAAACCAGACACCAAAACTGCCTACTCTGCTTCTGTGCTTTTGAGTCCCATCCAGCACTGCAATATTTTACTACTTTAAATAATGACAATTATTGTTTGGACCAAGATACTGAAGTGTGTGCTCTTCATCTTAAGTCTGTCTATGATAAACTGTGTATTTTAGCTATACACAGATCTCCTTCGGGTAATTTCAGCACTTTCTACACTAATTTTGATTTGATTTTGCACAAATTTTTTGAACTCAAATTTAATTTTATTACATGTGGAGACATTAATATTAATTACCCCATGGAGAATTATAAAAAAAATAAACTTGACAATATTTTACACTATTTTAATCCCAGTAGCATCTTCAATGTTCCTACTAGAATAGGACCAAATTCTTTTTCAACTATTCAGAATGTTTTTATAGATAATGCATATTTAAACAAATTTGGTATTATCCCCTTAATAAACAGATTTTCTGATCACGATGCCCAACTATTAACAATAGAGTTTGCTCAGAAACATAACAAGGACTGATGTACGTATTTTAAAAGAAATATAAATCAGTATACTACAGCTGACTTTCAACTCAAACTCAGCTATGAGACCTGGGATTCAGTTTAAAGTTATAATTCCTTTTTAAATATATTTTTACAGTATTATTATTCCAGTTTCCTTGTGATTAAAGCCAATAAATTGTCAAATCACAACTCATGGATTACATCTGGTATACGAACTTCATGCACATAAAAAAGAACTCTATATTGAGTTTAGAAACAATAAAAATCCCTTTTTAAGAAGATATTTTAAAGATTACTGTTGAATCCTACCACAGGTTACAAAAGAAACAAAAAGAATGATATGACAGACATATTTTAAATTCAAATAATGTACTGCAAACCTCTTGGAAATTAATAAATAACGAATTAGGCAAGGATCATAAAAATGACATATCCAACTACAGGCCAATATCAATTTTAACTTCCTTTTCAAAAATTTTTGAAACTGTAATACAAACTAGACTGTTGAAGCATCTGACTGATCATAATATTTTCGTAAGGAATAGTATGGCTTTAGTACTAAACTAAAAACTGATAATGCTACATATCAGTTAACTAATGAAATCCTAAATGCTTCGAATAATGAACTGTTAATAGATGGTACTTATTGTGACTTAGAAAAGTCACTTGACTGTGTTAATCACAAAATTCTATTCTCTAAACTTGAATTCTATGGCACAACTGGTAACCATTGTAAACTTTACAAATCCTATCTGACCAACAGATATCACAGAACATTACTGTATAATGAGAATGATAATAATACAACATCAACTTGGGCTAAAGTTGAACATGGTGTCCCCCAGGGTTCAGTTTTTGGACCTTGTTTTTCCTCATTTTAATAAGCGACTTACCTAAGTTTGTAATAGATAAATCAGATCCTATTCTATTTGCAGATGACACTAGCATCTTATTGTCCCAATCAGATCCCACTAACTTTAATAACAATATCAACACTGTATTTAAAATTTTAAGTGAGTGGTTTAAACAAAACTTAATCTCCTTAACTTTTACCAAAACCCAATTTACTAATTTCACAGCTAATAATAATAATCAAATTGAAATAAATATTAATTATAATAATACATCTTTTCCAACTATTACTTATACAAAATTTCTTGGTTTAACTGTTAATGTTTCACTAACATGGTTAAACAATATTGATTGCTGACAAAAATAAATAAGCACTACATATTTCTTAATCCAAAATATTCAAATACTCACTTCCCCAACTCAGTTGTTACGGAGAGGGGAGCGGTACCTGCCGCTGCCTGCTGTGCCAAATGTTTGGACTGGCGGGTGGCTGCGAGGATTGTCACCTATTGGAGAGCAAGGTGGGCGATCGATTCATTTGCCCCATATAAAAGTTCAGGAATGGATGGGATATTCCCGGCTCTGCTGCAAGAGGGACGGGAGGTCCTTATCCCTTACCTGGTTAAGATTTTTCGTGCCTGCCTGGCGACTGGATATGTTCCAGCCATATGGCGCCAGGTTAAGGTAGTGTTTATACAGAAGCCCGGTAGGAATTCCTATGGCAGAACTAAGGATTTTAGACCTATCAGTCTCACATTGTTCTTACTTAAGACCATGGAGAGACTGGTGGATAGATTTTTAAGGGATGAAATTCTGGCGACCAAGCCACTTCATCCCAATCAACATGCATACCAGGCTGTGAGGTCTGTGGAAACAGCCCTTCCTCAGCTCGTGGTTCGGGTTGAGAAGGCTCTTTTCCAGCAGGAAATAGCCTTGGGCATCTCTCTTGATACAGAATGGGTGTTTAATAACACCTCCTATGACTCCATGTGTGCTGCACTTGCTAAACATAGGGTCGACTATACCATCATTCGATCAATTAGAGCTACCCTGGAAGGCCGTCGGGCCACTGCGACTCTTGGTGGATTTTCCAGGAGTGTCCTGGTGTCTAGGGGCTGCCAACAGAGGGGTGTCTTGTCGCCTCTCCCATGGTGCCTTGTTGTCGATGAACTGTTAACAAGGCTCAATGGGGGAGGTATCTACACACAGGGATATACGGATGACATCTGTCTTCTGGCAGTGGGAAAATTCCCAAATGCGGTATCAGGGCTCATACAATGGGCCCTGTATACTGTAGAAATGTGGAGTGACAAGCTCGGTCTGCTGGTTAATCCCAACAAGACTGGACTTGTTGCATTCACAAGAAGAAGGAAACTCCCACGGTTCTTTGAACCATGTCTTTTTGGGATGACAATACATTGCTCCATGTAGGTCAAGTATCTTGGAGTGATCTTGGATTCACAGCTGACCTGGAGGGAGCACGTGGATGTTAAGGTGAGGAAGGCTCACAATTTGTTGTGGGCCTGTAGCAGGGTCTATGGTGTGACGTGGGGCCTGAGAACCAGGGCAGTTTGTTGGATCTAGGTCTCTATCATCAGGCCATCTGTCACTTTTGCATCCTTGGTATGGTGACCTGGTTGTCAGACGGCAAGTGCCAAGAAAAAACTGAGCAGAGTCCAAAGACTAGCATACTTAGGTATAACAAGAGCAATGCGCACTACTCCCACCAATGCTGTGAAAGCACTTATTTGCCTCCCCCCACTGGAGTTAGTGGTACAGAGTGAGGCGAGGTCAGCTGTGCATTGTCTCTGGAGTCTGGGAAGTTGGTCCTACCTACATCCCAATCGAGGTCATAGCAGTGTTCTAATGCGGCTTCAGCAATCAGATCCCATATTTAATATGGGGTAGATGCTATAAGGCCAGCACTCAATTTTGAACCCAAATATAGGGTTACTATGCTGATTAGAGAAGACTGGACCAAAGGAACTGGCACTCCTCCCGTAGTCAAAGGGCTCGTTTGGTTTACAGATGGGTCCAAGATGAAGGAGGGGACCAGGGCTGGAGTCTATGGGCAATCTGTGGGTAGAAGGCTCAGATTCTCTCTAGGAAGATATGCTACAGTCTTTCAGGCTGAGATTTATGCCATTTTGGCATGTGTTCATAAAATTCAATCTCAGAATAGACCAGAGAAATATGTGAGTATCTGCTCTGATAGCTTTGAAAGCTCTTGAGGCTGTCAAAACAATGTCTCCATTGGTTCGAAAGTGCCAAAAGGCGTTGAATGATATCTCTACCAGGCATGCGGTGTGGCTGTTCTGGGTCCCTGGACACGCTGCGGTATGAGGTAATGAGATCGCTGACAAGCTCGCAAGAGACGGCTCTCTTCTCAGGTTTGTGGGACCTCAGCCAGCCTTGGGAGTCTCTAGACAGGATACATGAAGAAGAATCAGATGTTGGTTGGACAACCAGCAATGGGCATGGTGGTGAGGTCTTGGTGACACCCAAAGAAAGGCTCAAGAATTAATTTCTGGACCTTGCCTGGGTGTCAAAGCTAGGCTTTTGTCCTTCAACAGGATACAATCCAGGGTTATTACTGGCCTTCTCACGGAACATCTTCATCAACTGGGGCTGTCAGACAGTCCATTGTGTAGGTGTGGAACAGAGGATGAAACCTCTGCCCACATTCTTTATGAGTGTGAAGCTCTGGCTTCACTCAGACATGCGAATCTGGGCTCCTCCTTCTTGGAGCCAGAGGACATTAAAAGCATAAGTCTGGGGGCCATCTGACTTTAGTAAAGTCACAGTGCTCCCATAAATTGATATGGGGCACAAACAGCCCGTTAATTAAGGCCTAGGTGCATCAGGTCCGTGAGGTCCTGAAACCAATTGCAATCAATCAATCCATACCAGATGAAAAAATTATTTACACTTGCCTCAGGTATGTCTGGCCATGTATCAGAAGGGAGTTTATTATCCAGGCATCAAAATCTTTAACAGTCTTCCCAAAGCAATTAAGGATATCTCCAGAAGGCCTATAAGTTTAAAAATGCTCTAAAGCACTTTCTGCATACACACTCATTTTATAGTTTAGATGAATTTTTTAACAAACAGTAATATTTAACTCTTATTGTTTTTATATTATCCTGCCTTCTTACAATGTACAATTATATTAAATTTCTCTGTACTTATTCATTAGCCATTGTTCTTTTACTTCATTAACTTTCAAATTTTATATCACAGTTCATATATATTTATTTAGCTTATATGTGTGTATATTATACTTTAATTTATTTTGAAATTGTAGTTGTTTGTAATTATTTGTGTCTTCTTCTTTTCATTTTGAAATGCTGTTGTAAATTTGTACTATTCTATATTATTCATTCTTGACTGTCTATCTTAGGGACAGGCTCTTCTGTTACACAGAGCCAACTTACTTATTTTTTGACTGTTCCTATATCCATTTTCAACAAACTGCTGTATATGGATTTTTGGAATATCATTAAAGAATCTAGAATCAATACACATAATATACACCTTTCTTCTTTCACTGGTATCCTATTATGATGTCCACTAAGAGTTCTATATGAGATGCAGTCACAGCTGCTGTAGAAATATCAAGCAATATTTGCATACATACACATATTTCTCACCTGAGTTAAATATTTACTTATTTGAAGCAGCAAAAGAAACAGTCAGTTACACACTGTGTAACAAGTTACTAGTCATGGGTCAATAGATAAAGTTGGAGAACTCACTTTACAAAATCTCTCTCAACTGTATCATCCACATAAAATTATTTTTATTACCCATTTGTAATAATGACCACATGAATGATAAATAAATGCACACAGTTTTAAACATTAAATGAATGGAACATAAAACAGGTCAGTCATTTTGAAAGAAATGTGGTTTGAAGAGTGAATCTGCGAACAGATGCCATCTCTAACCACATTTTACGGCAGAACCAAATTATTATTGTCGCATCATATATTTATATTTATACAAGTGTTGTTAAGTTGCTTGAAAGACGTCTGGTGTTATGTTCTAGTACATATAACAGTGCTGTTATTTGCTACATTTACACAAGTGTTGTGTCTGAAACGAACAAACAGTGTGTTTTCGTGTGACATCACCACACAGTATTGAAGTTACCGCGATAACGTGAACACAACCACAACTTCGCATTTAATGAGGGGAAAGCCATGATTAGCCATTTAACATATTACCCACCCAAAGCAGCACTATATACTCTATGCACAAACAGTAGCTTATGCCGACATCACGTCTACAAGGCTTGACATTCTACAAGCTACATTAACGCGAAGATAGTTTTTATCAGAACGATATACTCAATATGGTGGAATAAATGCACAAACTGGTAATACACACAAATCCACATTCCATCTTCGCGTTCAATAGTGTATGAGAACTCCTGAGGCGTTTTACGTTTCCCATTAAACGAGAGAGACAAAACAATCACCTGTGAACGCACGGCAGTAATAAAAATAAAGGTACCAATATCAAGATCGGTTCACCTTACCTGACAAACCAAGTATAATTATACCCGGAATTATAAACACAGAATTGCTAAATCCATGCTCAATTGGTCCATCAGGTCCTCCAGATAAATCAACCATGGTCTCCTTTGAAACGTGAATACAGCACCAACAAACGTCAAAAAGAAACAGCTACCATTGCAAAGGGATAAGAAATCAATTACAGAAACATGTACGATGCAATTAGACGGAGCTACTTTTGTAGTATACTGAACTTAGTGACAACACCAGAACGACTCTGTAAAATATCCCAAGTTAAACTGTACATCACACGAATAATCATCCACTTTCGAAGTCGATACACTAATATTCCATATGCGTTATACACCACAGATTATTATACACGCTGTAATTACATCAGTTCGAAACAACCGTACCATACAACGCGATGGATGTTCACTGATGTATGCGGCTTCGTACAAGTCCGGCCGGTAGAAATGCACCCAGAAGATTAAGCCTTCAAGTAGACTGGATACAATATTTGTCCGATTTTAACCGAAATCGAATTTATATGCGCACAGACGGATGGATAGAGCAATTTTAAAAGGCGCTCCGCAGGGAACTGAACGCACAAAAGTAATTTTCGTATATCTTGTAGCGGTGCGTAATGAACTCATCTCTCGTTTACCTGCGTTGGTAGCACCTGGTAGATACTAGATGATCTGTGCCAGGTAGTATTTTAGGGGTTGAGGGAAATGTGTTCTTGATTGTGTTGGGTAGGTTCCACAGATCATGTAGGTTGTATGCATAAAGATGGCTCCTGTAGTGTTGTCAAATTGTTAATTGAGAAGGTATTCAAAAGTAAAGGTACACCCATTTCCTTTGTTGCAGCTCTGTTTGAGAGTTTATGTCCCAGAGTGCATATTGTTTACTTCTGTATCGTTAACTGACGGGGTACACAGCTGATGATTTACATGTCTCGGGTGACTATTAAATACAGGTTAGTGTGAGGTGTTGGATTACTACAACACCTTCCTTGGTTCGTTGTTGAAGCTAGCTTGAAATCGTAAGGTGACAGTGCCAGTAAGAACATGTTCATAGAAGTATTATTGTTGCGTGATATAATATTAGTTTTTTTTTTAAATTTTGAATTCGAGTTTTGCATTTTGTCGCCTCACGTCGGTTTACACAGTTATTCTCAAGATTGAAAAAAAAAGCATCGCATATGCTATATCTTGGTCGCTGTATAAGTTGTGGTGACATAGTTACATTGTTAGAGACACTTTAACGATAAGATGACCAGTTGGAATGGTAGCACAAATTCTTCATGCATGTAGATTACATTGAAATTCTTAATGGCTATTTGACCTCTTTAGCAGCAGGTACATTTTACTACATTCATCCTTGTGTAAAATATGTGTGCCTAGGCATATAAAAACATTATCGTACTATGTGTTTGTTATGGACAAAGTTCCTACTGTAGTCAATGGAAGGCAGGTGCTTTTTAAACAGTTTTGGAAGTGTATCGTTGGTAGTAATTAAAAAACCGCATGTTCCTAATTTCTTCTATCAAATTGCTGCACACACAAAAACACTGTATCTGCAGACATTCAGAATGAGGGATTTAGGCAGAATGAAGTTGGAACCAGAGCAAGAAGACAGATTTCTTTTTAATGCCTTTTACAAAAGTTCAGATTACTGTGTCTTGGTAATGCTGGTGACCTTGTCTGCTGAAAGTGTTTTTAAATATCAGTGCTTGCAAGGCTCTTACATGTCCTTCTCCTCTCATGTTACCATTTTATTATGGGTTGTAAGAAAGCCTGTGTAGTTTGTATGAAGGTGCCTGATGACAATCCTCATTTATTTAATTTCAGATTTTACCAATGAAAGTTGTATTGAATAATTTTCCTGGTAAATTACTTTTGCTGGATATCACCTACTGACACATTTGGAGAGCTCCAGGCACACTCTCCTCAAAGAGGTGACTGTCTTAATCATCATCCCTTTATCAAACACAAAGGCAAAGATATTAAAGCAGAATATAATGTTATGAAATACTTCAGAGGTGGTACTTTCATTATGTATGTCGTGCAGATGGACAGAGCTTATGTTAGATCTTGCCAATACCAAAGAATTGACTCGCTGTAGAATCAACAGCAAAATCAAGAGCAGTTGCCCCCAACCTACAAGGTCTCCATTTTCAGTCAGTGTCAATGTTTTAGCCACCTGTTTGTCTCCTGTTGTCCCTCCAATTGCTCTAGTCAATAAGCTCTTTCCCTGGCAGTGAAGTGGCCGGGCATGACACTGACCATACAGCTTCAGATAGTAACAAGGTAAATAATATGTGGAGTTATATCTCTTCTTTTCCACATCTCTTCACAACATGGTGCATAACCCTGTAATACTTCACAAAGTGCAGTTATATTTGCCTTATCTGTGTGAAGCATTTAACCCTTTAAAGACGAAGTGCAGACCGCTTTATTTAAAGACCCAGTCCATACCGTGCTGTAAACACTTTTCATCTGGGTTATAAAAACCAATCAGTTTATGCTGTAAGTGGCACAAGTCGCTGTTTGTTCTCAGAT
>Ga0209629_10001213_pt1 | contig 15870 bp, 14 predicted proteins | sample TergutCu122P5_FD_187286 | JGI IMG/M metagenome (GOLD analysis project Ga0209629, IMG submission 187286) | Cubitermes ugandensis P5 segment gut microbial communities from Kakamega Forest, Kenya - Cu122 P5 (SPAdes) (version 2) | ecosystem: Host-associated > Arthropoda: Insects > Digestive system...
GGTGGCCAGCGCGTCGCCGGTCAGGCCGACGGCGGCTGTGAAGGCCACCTTCAGCTGTTCGTCGGTGAACCCTTTGCCCTCCTGGGGCTGGTTGATGTAGATCGTGTTGTTATAGGCGCCGTACTTGCTTGAGTCCGCAACATCGACGCACGCAGCCGCCATTGCGGCCCGGGTCGACCATTGTCCCTTTTCCATGGGGTCCAGAAACGTACGCGTGTGCAACCGCAGGATGATGTCGCCGTCTGCGTTCAGTTGCTCAAGCGGGATCGCGAAGGTGTTCTCCACCAGTTTGCAGTACACGCACTGGTAGTCGCTGTTGATGTCGACGATCAGGGCGTCCGGTTTGGTGTTGGCGCTGGGAACCGTGATCCAGGCTTGCTGCCCGGGATCCTTCGAGTTGCCGTCGGGCGGCGTGATCTGCTCGGCCGTCGACGTCAGCGCCGGGGTGCTGCTTGGGCTGGGTTTGTTATTGCCGATCCACCAGAACAGGGCGGCTATCAGCGCGGCGACGACAATAATGACGCCGATCACGATCAGCAACCGGTTTCGGCGCGCCCGCCTCGACTCGGCTTCCTGCTGGGCGCGCAACGCGGCGCGCCGTTCGGCGCCGGCCTTGACCTCACCGGCCGTCGGCTTCACCGGCGCGGCTGCAGGTTTGGGCGTCGCGACCGGCTTGGCCGTCGCGGCGGCCTGCTTGACCGGTGCCGGTACCGTCTTCTTGGCGGCTGCCGGTTTCGGGGTCGGCTTCTTCTTTGCCATTCGCTACTCCTCGGTTGCGTGCTTTAAGAGTTTGCCTTCTGCTGCAGGAAAGTCAACAGATCTTCTGGGGTTTTGTACAAAGGCGTCCAGTTAGAGTCGAAAAGATCACTCAGGCTGAAACGCACGCCGTTGACGAAGAATGTCGGGGTGCCCATCACGCCCATCGGCGTGGCTCCGGCAGTCGAGCAGTCGACCTGCTTCATGGAGCCGTTCGCGTCCTGGGTGTAGCACAGTGCGGTGTCGCTGCCGAACAGGTACTTGGGTGAACCGCCGGCGTTGGCGACGGCGTTCATGTTGTTCGACTCCGCGTTGGCCACCCATTGTGCGGTCGCCTGGTTGTCGTAGCAGCTCTGGAAACTGGTGAGCGCCGCGTCGGTCAGCCCAGCATCGGCTGCGAAGGCGTTGCGCAGCTGGTCGTCGGTGAAACCGGTGCCCTCCTGGGGCTGGTTCGTGAAGATCAGGTTGTGGTAGGCCGCGTACTTCGTACGATCGGCGAAGTCGACGCAAGCAGCTGCGATCGCCGCCCTGGTCGACGAGTTGCCCTTCTCGCCGCCGACACCGTTCAGGAACGTGCGTGTGTGCTGCCGCAACACGATGCCACCGCCGTCGCTCAACTGCTCGAACAGCGTGGCATACGATTTCTCGGCCACCTGGCAGTAGGGGCACTGGTAGTCGGTGTGGATGTCGACGGCCAGCGAACCGCCGACGACGATCTTGCTCGGCACCGTGATCCAGGCCGCCTGGGCGACGTCCGTGGAGTTGCCGTCAGGCGGGACGACCTGGGGCGTGGATATAGCCGGAGTCGACGGTTGGGTGTCTTCAGAGGATGTCGCTGTGGCCGGCGCTGTGGCCGACGGTGTTGGTGTCGCCTGTTTGGGCGCGCGGTTGATGGCCCAGACGACGAGGCCGACGACCAGCGCCAATGCCACGACAGCCGCGACGACGATCAGGATGCGGTTTCGCTTGGCCTTCTTGGCCGCGGCTTCCTGCTGGGCGCGCAGGGCGGCGCGGCGGTTGCCGGCTTGGGCGGCGTTGGACTTCTTCACCGCAGAGGCATTCTTCTTGGCCACTGTCATGCCTCCTCGGCATCGGGGCCGGCGATCCATGAATCGACCGACAACTTGGTCTTGGGGAACAACACTGCCCACACGGCGCAGGCAACGAAGCCGACGTCGCGCAGGATGGAAATCGGGTACTCACGCCACCAGCCGGGCAGCAGCAGCGGCGCCCCGTTGGCGTCCGTCACCATGCCGCCGGGGCCGAAGCAACCGCAGTCCTTCATCGGGATCTGCCGCATCCACGCCTGGGCCAGCAACGCGATGAAGGCCAGCATCAGTAGGCCGCCGAGCAGCGCCGTCCAGCGCGTGAACAGGCCGGCGATGATGACGGCGCCGAGCAGGATCTCGACGATGGGCATCGCGTAGCCGATGACGGTGATCAACGCGTCAGGCAGGAAGTTCAGCTGATAGGCCTGCACCGCGACGACGGATTGATGGAGGTCACCGATCTTCAGCAGCCCGGCCAGCAGCAACGAGCCGCCGAGGATCACACGTGCCACCAGCGAGATCCACGAAAAGACGGTCTCACGGTTCACGGCACCCTTTTCAGGGCGCACAACCTCCTCGGGCGTGATGTCAGCCATGGCAGACAGCATACTCGACGACGCTGTGTCAGCGCAGAACGCCTATGCTGTGCACTGTGACGAGACCACATGAACAGATCGTCGAGGCACTCGTGAATCGCTGGCCCGAGCACCGGGTCGGGCCGACACTCGACCGCATCAAGGCGTTGATGGACCTGATGGGCGACCCCGAGCGGGCCCAGCCGGTGGTGCAGATCACGGGCACGAACGGCAAGGGCTCGACGGCCATCATCATCGATGCCCTCCTGCGCGCGGCCGGACTGCGCACCGGGCGGTTCTCCAGCCCGCACCTGCAGGACTTGACCGAGCGCATCGCCATCGATGGCGAGCCCATACCCGTCCCGATCTTCGACGACGTCTGGGACGAGCTGGCTCCGCTGGTGGAAATGGTGGACGAGCGCCGCATCGACGGCATCGCCTGCACATTCTTCGAGGTGATGACGGGCATGGCATATGTCGCTTTCGCCGACGCCCCGGTCGACGTCGCCGTCATGGAGGTCGGCATGGGCGGACGCTGGGACGCCACGTCGGTGGCGGACGCGGCCGTCGCTGTGGTCGCACCAATCGATTTCGACCACATGCAGTACCTGGGCGCAACGATCGAAGAGATCGCGAGGGAGAAGGCCGGCATCATCAAGCCCGGTGCCGTCGCGGTGCTGGCGGCGCAGCGGCCGGAGGCCGCCGATGTCCTGGTAGCGCGGTGTCTGGAGGTCGGTGCGACGATGCTGCGGGAGAGCGAGGACTTCGGCCTGCTCGACCGTCAACTGGCGGCGGGCGGCCAGGTGATACGCATACTGGCTGGGGACGGCCCCGTCGGCGATCTGTTCCTGCCGCTGCACGGCGCGCACATGGCGCACAACGCGGCGCTGGCTGTGGCGGCCGCGGAAGCCATGTTGGGGCGTCCGCTGGCGCCCGACGTGATCCAGGCGGGCTTCGACGCCGTGCGGGCACCAGCCCGTCTCGAACTGATCGATTCCGACCCGCCGGTCGTGCTCGACACCGCGCACAATCCGCACGCCGTCCGGGCCATGGTGACGGCTCTCGACGAGGCGTTCGGCTTCGCCCCCGTCGTCGGGGTGCTGGCGATGATGCGAGACAAGGCTGTCGGCGAGGTGCTCGAACTGCTCGAGCCGGAGATCGGGGTGCTCGTCGTCACGCAGGTGCACGATAGCCCGCGGGCCATGCCCGTCGACGAGCTGGCCGGGCTGGCCGAGGACGTCTTCGGTTACGAGCGTGTCGTCGCGGCGCCTGATGCGAGGGCGGCCATGGCGGAAGCCCGCCGCCTGGCGAATACATCGGGCGATCAGGCGGGAATCGTGGTCTTGGGTTCGGTGTACCTGGCCGGTGAGGTGCGGGAGATCGTCGAACAGTCGCGCCGGCGCGAGCAGGCGCTGATCGACGGGTATGACGACGTCTGAATAGTGGCCACCTGCCCGTGGACATTGCCCGTATGATTGAACCGCCGTTCATCCCGCAACTGAACCGAGAAAACCATGCCACGTAGCGTGCACCTCATCGTCAACCCGAAAGCTGGCCAGGGGCGTGCCCGCAAGGCGCTGCCATCCGTTCTTAACGTGCTGCGCAGCCAAATGCACGACATCGACCTGCAGGTGCAGCAGACGTCCAGCCCGACCGACGCCAAGGCCCGCATCAAGGCGGCGTCCGAGCGCATGCTCGCGAACATCGACGAGTCGAACCCGCCGGCGCTGTTGGTTATGGGGGGCGACGGCATGGTTAGCCTCGGGCTGAACGCCGTAGCCGGCACGCCCGTCCGTCTCGGCCTCATCCCGGTCGGCACAGGCAACGATTTCGCGCGCGGCGTCGGATTGCCGCTGACGCCGGACGAGGGCGTCGCCGCCATCGTGGCCGGGGTGGAGCGCCAGATCGACCTCACATACATCGAGGGCAAGCTCACGGGTGGGGCGACCAGACGGTGGGTTGGGTCCGTCGTCAGCACAGGCTATGACGCCCGGGTCAACCGGCGAACGAACCGGCGCATCGTCCACATCGGGGCGCTGGGTTACGGCGTCGACGCCCTGGTCGAGCTGGCGAAGTTTCAGCCGCTGAACTACCGCATGACGATCGACGGCGTGCGCCGCGACGAGGTGGCCATGTTCGTGGCGGTCGGCAATGCGGGCTACTTCGGCGGCGGCATGCACGTCTGCGCCGAGGCCGACCCGGCCGACGGCCTGCTTGACCTGACGATCGTCCATCCAGTGGGTCGCGCAGCCCTGCTGCGATTGCTGCCGCAGATGTACACGGGCAAATTCGTCACCGACCCGTGCGTCGAGATGCTGCGGGCACGCCAGGTCACGATCGACGGCGACCGCATGTTCGGGATGGGCGACGGCGAGGAACTCGGCGCCGTGCCGCTGGATTGCACCTGCGTGCCGAACATCCTCTGGCTGCTGGGCAGTGCGGGTCCAGCCTCGGCATGATGCATTCAGGCAGCCAGGCGCTGGCGGACTTCTGGCCGAAACCAGTCATCCTGCCGCAGGCAGGACCTCATCCGGACGACGAGGCCTATCAACCATGAAACCCAATAGCAGCGTGCCCCTGGCGCACTTGTGGCCTACACCAGTCATCCTGCCGCAGGCAGGACCTCATCCGGACGACGAGGCCTATCAACTATGAAACCCAATAGCAGCGCGGTCCTAGCTGACTTCTGGCGGGGCTACGACTTCCCGCCGGACGACTACCAGGTCGAGGCTTGCGAGTACCTGGCGGCGGGAGACAGCGTGCTGGTGGCGGCGCCAACCGGGGCCGGCAAGACGGTGGTGGGGGAGTGCGCCTGCTGGCTGGCGCTGCACCAGGGCGTCAAGTGCTTCTACACGACGCCGATCAAGGCGCTTTCGAACCAGAAGTTCCACGATCTGGTCACGCGCCACGGCGAGGACGCCGTCGGGCTGCTGACGGGCGACCTGTCGATCAACGGCGAGGCGCCGATCGTCGTGATGACCACCGAGGTGCTGCGCAACATGCTGTACGCCGCGTCGACGACGCTGGGCGGCCTGAAATACGTCGTCATGGACGAAGTGCACTACCTGGCCGACCGCTTCCGCGGAGCCGTCTGGGAGGAGGTCATCCTGACGCTGCCGTCCGACGTCCGCCTGGTCGCCCTTTCGGCGACGGTCAGCAACGCCGAGGAGTTCGGCGAGTGGCTGGGGCAGGTGCGGGGCGGCAAAGGCTCCGGTGTCGGCGTGGTGGTGAGCGAGCGCCGTCCGGTGCCGCTGGATCAGCACGTGGCCGTCGGCCGCGACTTGGAGCCGCTGTTCACCGCGACGGCAGGGCCTGGCCCAGCGGACGCCGTCAACCCGAAACTGCGCCAGGTGGCGCACATGCAGTCGCTGCAGCTACGGGGCAACTTCAAGTTGCGTAGCCGGGGCGGACGCGCCCGGCAGGGTCGCCCGGACCGGCCACACGGCCCGAATCTGACGCCGTCGCGCCGGCAACTGGTGCTGGCGATGCGAAGGGAGGACCTGCTGCCGGCCATCGTCTTCGTCTTCTCGCGCGCGGGGTGTGACGCCGCGGTCAGGCAGGTCATCGGCGACGGCGTCCGGCTGACCACACCATTCGAGCGGGACGCCCTACTGGAAATCGCCCAGCGTCACGGCGCCGCGCTGGAACCTGACGACAAGGTGGCCATCGGCTGGGACGACTTCGTCGACGCGCTGGGCGACGGTGTGGCCGCGCATCACGCGGGGCTGTTGCCCGTTGTCAAAGCTGTCGTGGAGGAGGCGTTCGCAGCCGGGCTGCTGAAGGTGGTGTACGCCACCGAGACGCTGGCGTTGGGCATCAACATGCCGGCCCGCAGCGTCGTCATCGAGAAATTGGCCAAATACAACGGCGAGACTCACGCCGACATCACGCCGGGGGAGTACACGCAGTTGACGGGACGGGCCGGACGCCGCGGCATCGACACGCTGGGCCACGCGATCGTGCTTTGGCAACCGGGCCTGAACCCCGTGGCGCTGGCCGGCCTGGCCTCGAAGCGCACGTACCCGTTGCGGTCGAGCTTCGCGCCGGCATACAACATGACCGTCAACCTGGTGGCGACGATCGGCCACGATCGCGCCGTCGAACTGCTGCAGAAAAGCTTCGCCCAGTTCCAGGCGGACCGGCGGCGCGGCGGCAACCGCGGGGATTCGCTGGTGGCCCGCTTCGGGCGGCTGTGCGACGTGTTGGTGCGCCTGGGATACCTAACCGAGGACGGCCGGCGCCTGACCGATGCTGGACGCATGCTGACCCGCATCTACTCCGAGATGGATCTGGTGATAGCTCAGGCGTTGCGCGGCGGGGTGTTCGAGTCGATGACCGTGCCGGAGATGGCTGTGGCCCTGTCCGGTCTGCTGTACGAAGCACGCCGCGATGGCGCCAGCCGTCCGCCGCGCTGGATCGAGGCGCCTCTGCGCGGCCTGCGCCGTGTCGTCGTGGAGGTGCGCACCGTCGAGCGCGAGTGCGGGGTGGCGCCCGGACGGACGCTGGACGCCGGCTTAGCCGAGGCGGCTTACGACTGGGCGAACGGGGCGTCGTTGATCCAGGTGCTGGACGGCTCCGGGCTGCCAGCCGGCGATTTCGTGCGCTGGATCCGCCAGGTCGTCGATCTGGCCCAGCAGATCGCGACCGCGCCCGGGGTGACGAAGGACGTGGTGGCGACGGCCAGAGGCGTCGTTACGGCCATGCGCCGCGACATCGTCGACCTCGACGCCGCCGAGGGCGACGACTAAACATCAATCAAACGGAATTGCTGACTGCCGCCTCAAAGGCGGGCACCAGTGTGTTCCGGAAGTTCTGCGTCGGGGCGTCGGCGCCGTCCGGGACGGTGTCCAGCACCTCGACGTCCATCAGCACGACGTTGCCCCACTGGTGCAGGTAGATCACCTGGACGGGGTCGAAATCCCGATGCGGAAGAATCAGCATGGTGATCGGGGGAGTTGTCTGGGAGCTGCCGTTCCAGAACGAGGTGATTGTGGTGGGTGGCATGCCCATCTCCGCGAAACAGGCATCCATCTTCTGCTGGAACAGCCCGGCCGATTCGGCCGAATCGAACAGCTCCATTCGCAGTGAACTGGTGCCCGGGCTCTCGACGGCTGATGCCAGCCTGGAGTCTTTGAGCTGGTACATCATGACGGGGCAGTTGAAGTATGTGATGCCACTGACCTGCATCGCGGGGCGTCCCGAGATATTCGGCCACTCGGTGGTGATCATGTCTGCGAACTGGGCGACGGTCAGCGGCGCTGTCGGTGGCACCGGTGGGAAGAGGGTCACAATGGTGTGGGACGGGTTGACTCCGATGGTGAAGGTGATAGGTGTAACGGTGTTGGTGGTCGTTGGGAGAATGGTGGTGACTTGGGGGGAGTCATTGGGGTTCGAGGCCAGGTCGGTGATGGAAACGTTGGTGACCTGGATCTGCACCGGCTCCCAAGGGGTCCAACCCGCGTCGGTCGTGGGCTCGGTGCCCGGCAAGGAGTGCGTGGACATCGGAGACATCCCCGGCGTTCGGACCGGCGAGGTAGCCCGAAATGGAGAGTACCTGGAACCGAGCACGAAGCCGACTAGCACGAGCACTGCCAGTGCCCCCGCGATCCACGGCCAAGGGATTCGCTGCCGGGGCGCCGCATCTGGTGACGGCGCCGGCGGGGTGGCCACCTGTTGTGTGGTGGCGGGGGGCGGAAACAACAGCGGGCGTCCATTGGCTGCCTCGGCTGGCGGACGGCCTGCGAGCGCCGCCTTGACCGAGTCGTCACCAAGAGCTCGCAGCGAGTCCAGGACCGTCGGCGAGGCGTTCGGGTGTGCCGCGATCTGCGGCCACAACTCGGGGTGGTGGCTGGCGATGTCGGCGATGTCGGCGGCCGGCGTCGACGGATCCGCGACGGCCCGAGCGGCCACCGCAGGGTCCGAAAAGCCAGGCATCGTCACTCCGATCCGTCAGGCGATCGCCTGTTGTAGGTACGCCAGCAAGCCGTCGGCTGTTTGGGGCACGACGGGGTTCCATGACTGCTGGTCGAACAGCCCCGCCCAGTTGACCTGTTTGCCGTTGACGAACATGCTGGGTGTGCCGTAGACGCCGCCCTGGGTGCCTTGGTCGGGGGTTGTCAACCGGCCGTTCTGGTCGTAGTACAGCGGGTCGTTGCCGCCGTACAGGAACGCGTTCGGCGGCGCCTGGTTGGCCGTCGTGCTCTTGTTGTTATTCTCCACGCTTCGAACGAAGGCGGCGGTGGCGCGGTTGTCGAAGCATTGCTGGAACTTGGTCAGCGCTTTGCCCTTCAGCCCGGCGGTGGTCGCGAAGTCGACGCGCAGTTGCTGGTCCGTGAACCCGACGCCTTCCTTCGGCTGGTTCTTGTAGATGGCATTGTGATAGGCGGCGTACTTGGTCTTGTCGGCGACGTCGACACAGGCGGCGGCGATGGCGGCTCGCGACGATGACGTCATCGTCTCGCTCCCGACGCCATCCAGGAATGTGCGGGTGTGCTGGCGCAACACGATGTCGCCCCGGGCGTTCAGGTCCTCGAAGGCCTGGTCAAAGCCGCTTTCCAGGATCTCGCAATACGGGCACTGGTAGTCGAAGTGCACGTCGACGATCAACGCGTCCGCCTTCGTGCTTGTACTGGGCACGGTGATCCAGGCCGCCTGCGCTGGGTCGGCCGAGTTGCCGTCCGGCGGGGTGACGGGCTTCGCCGCCTCCTCGGCTTGACGCGCGTCGTACGCGCGCGTGATGAAGTAGGTGCCGGCGGACGAGATGGCCATCGCTGCGAGGACGATCAAGACGACCAGCCAGGTGAAGTTCTTCTTCTCAACCCGGGTTTCCCGGCGCAAAGCCGTGGGCTCCACGTCGATGTACGGCCTCGGCTGGTTGCCTTTCTTTGGCTGTTCCTTGGTGCCTGCGGGCTGCGCCTTCGCCGTAGTTGGATTGTCCTCGGCGGCATCCGCGGCGTCCCCCTGCTTGCCTGTGCCCTTCGGCGTGGCCGCCGGACCCTTTTTCTTGGGACGGGCATCATGATCCCGCCTCGCGGCGACGGCTGCCTTGACGTAGTGGTCGCCGACGGAGTCCAGCCAGTCGAGCAGCGCCGCATCGGCCGACCGATGCGTCGCCACCTGGGCGCGCAACGCGGGTTGGGCCGCGGCGATCTGGGTCAGGTCGGTTGCTTTGGTCGCGTCGTTCTGCAGCGCCTTCACGGCCGTGGTCATGTCAGAGTAGTCGGCCATCGTCCCTCCGGTTCATGTAGATGCCTGGCGCCGATCTTACACGTCGGCTATCTCGGATAGGCTGGGCACATGACACTTGCTATCCGCATCATCCCTTGCCTGGACGTCGATGGCGGACGCGTGGTCAAGGGCGTCAACTTCGAGAACCTGCGTGACGCCGGCGACCCCGTCGAGTTGGCGGCGCGCTACTGCACCGAGGGCGCGGACGAGATCACGTTCCTCGACATCTCCGCGTCCGTGCAAGGACGGGCGACGATGCTCGACACTGTGACGCGGTGCGCCGAAACCGTGTTCATCCCGCTGACGGTCGGCGGCGGTGTTCGCAGCGTCGACGATGTCGACGCGCTGCTGCGGGCCGGGGCCGACAAGGTGTCGATCAATACGGCTGCGATCAGTGATCCGTCCGTGATCACCGCCATTGCCGATCGGTTCGGCAACCAGGTGCTGGTGCTATCGCTGGACGCCCGCCGCGAGCCCGGCCACCCGTCCGGCTTCGGCGTCACGACGCACGGTGGAACGCGATCCGCCGGGCTGGATGCCCTGGAATGGGCACGACGGGCCGTCGATCTTGGGTGCGGCGAGGTGCTGCTTAATTCGATGGACGCCGACGGCACCACCAACGGTTTCGACATCGAAATGCTCGAGGCCGTGCGGGCCGTCGTCGATGTGCCCCTGATCGCTTCCGGCGGGGCGGGGCGAGCTTCCGACTTCGTCGCCGCCGCGCGGGCCGGGGCTGACGCAGTGTTGGCGGCGTCGGTGTTCCACTTCGGGCAGGTGACGATCGCCGCGGCCAAACAAGCCTTGGCGGATGCCGGCTTCCCAGTCCGGGAAGCGTCCACCATTTGAGACGTTTCGTCCGATAGGTGGCCACACCCGCCTAGCGCCGCTAGCATGGAGGCGTGCTCAAGTCTTTGGTACTCATTGATTAGCGCTTCGGAAACCCGGAGCGCTCCCTCGTACGCGGCATCGCGGCGAGGGTTTTTTGTATGGATGAACGGGTGCCAGGAAAGGTAGGGACGCCCATGGAAGAACAGGTCATGACCGGTGCCCAAGCCCTCATCACTGCGCTGGAGCATGCAGGTGTCGAGGTGATATTCGGCATCCCGGGCGGCGCGATCCTGCCCGTCTACGATCCGCTGTTCGACTCGAAGATCCGTCACATCCTGGTGCGCCACGAGCAAGGGGCGGGGCACGCAGCCGAGGGCTATGCCATCGCCACGGGCAAGGTCGGCGTCTGCATGGCGACGTCCGGCCCGGGCGCCACGAATCTCGTGACGGCCATCGGCGACGCCTACATGGACTCGGTGCCCATCGTGGCGATCACCGGCCAGGTGGCGTCGACGTCTATCGGCACCGACGCCTTCCAGGAGGCGGACATCCGTAGCATCACGATGCCCATCACCAAGCACAACTTCCTGGTCACAAGCGCGGACGACATCGCCCGGGCCGTCAAGGAGGCGTTCCACATCGCCGGCACCGGACGCCCCGGCCCCGTGCTGATCGACGTCACGAAGGATGCCATGAACGGCAAGACCACGTTCAGTTGGCCGAAGAGCGTCGATTTGCCGGGATACAAGCCGACGACGCAACCCCACAGCCGCCAGCTCAAGCAGGCGGCCGACATGATCGCGCACGCCGAGCGCCCGGTGTTCTACATCGGTGGCGGCGTCGCCAAGGCAGGGGCGTCGGACGAACTTGCGAAACTGGCGCATTCGACGGGTATTCCGGTGGTCACCACGTTGACGGCTCAGTCGGTGTTCGATTCCAGCGACGACCTGGCGCTCGGCATGCCCGGGATGCATGGAACTGTCGCCGCCGTCGGCGCGCTGCAGCAAGCCGACCTGGTGATCGCCGTCGGCACGCGCTTCGACGACCGCGTGACCGGCAAGCTGACGGCGTTCGCGCCGAAGGCCGCCGTCATCCACGCCGACATCGACCCGGCCGAGGTGGGCAAGAATCGAGCCGTCGACCTGCCCATCGTCGGGGACGCCAAGGCCGTCCTCGGCAACCTGGTTGGTCTGCTCGACGGTGTCGGCCATCCCGATTGGTCCAAGTGGAGGGCTTACCTGGACGACCTGAAGAAGCGCTATCCGGTCGGCTGGACCGAGCCGACGGACGGCAAGCTGTCGCCGCAGGCGGTGATCAAGCGCATCGGCGAGTTGGTCGGCCCCGACGCGATTTACGTCACCGGCGTCGGCCAGCACCAGATGTGGTCGGCCCAGTTCCTGCCGCACGGGCGTCCGCGGTCGTTCCTGTCGTCCGGCGGCGCCGGCACGATGGGCTTCTGCGTGCCGGCGGCTATGGGTGCCCAGGTGGGCTGCCCCGACCGCGTCGTCTTCGGCATCGACGGCGACGGCTGTTTCCAGATGACGAACCAAGAGATAACCACCTGCGCGCTGAACCATATCCCGATCAAGATTGCCGTCATGAACAACAACGTGCTTGGCATGGTGCGGCAGTGGCAGACCTTGTTCTACAACCAGCGCTACTCGAACACGAACCTGCAAACCGAATTCCTGCCCGACTTCGTCAAGCTGGCCGAGGCCATGGGAGCGGTAGGGTTTCGCGTGACAAAACCCGAGGAGATCGACGACGCGATCAACCAGGCCATGGCGATCAACGACCGGCCCGTCGTCATCGAGTTCCAGGTCAGCAAGGACGCCATGGTCTTTCCGATGGTGCCGGCAGGCACAAGCAACGACGACATCCTGGTGGGGCGCGACACGCCCGCCCTGTGGAACTGAGGAGGCAAATAATGAGCAGTCATACCTTGAGCGTGCTGGTCTCGAACCGGCCCGGCGTGCTGGCGCGCGTCTCGTCGCTGTTCGCCCGGCGCGGCTACAACATCGAGAGTCTGACCGTCGGCCCGACGCTCGACCCCGCCGTCTCGCGCATGACGGTCGTGGCCGCCGTCGACGACCCGGCCGTCCTGGAGCAGATCGTCAAGCAGCTGAACAAGCTGATCGAGACGTACAAGATCGTCGAGCTAGGGCCTGACTCCGTCGACCGCGAACTGCTGCTGGTGAAGGTGCACTGCACCGAGGCGACGCGGTCAGGCATCATCGAGACCGTCGGCCTGTTCCGGGCCCGGGCTGTGGACGTCGGGTCGGAATCGATCACCATCGAGGTCACGGGCTCGTCCGACAAGCTGCGTGCCCTGGTGCAGCTGTTGTTGCCATACGGCATCATCGAACTGGCGACTTCCGGTCACGTGGCGCTGGCCCGCGGCCCCAAGGACATCACCGAGAAGGGGCGTCCGGCGCTGGCCAGGCGTAACGGCGGTTAAGCCCGTCAACAACGAATAAACTGAATCTCAACTTAAAAGGAGAACCATCATGGCAACCATGTACTACGACGACGATGCCGACCTGACCATCATCCAGAGTCGTAAGGTGGCCGTCATCGGCTACGGCTCACAGGGGCACGCCCATGCGCTGAACCTGCGCGACTCGGGCGTCGACGTGCGCATCGGTCTGCAGCCCGGAAGCAAGTCGACCCTCAAGGCCCAAAACGAGGGCCTGCGTGTGTTGACACCGGGGGAGGCGACGGCCGAGGCCGACGTCATCATGATCCTGGCCCCGGATCAGATCCAGGCGAAGCTGTACAACGCCGAGATCAAGCCCAACCTCAAGAAGGGCTCCGCGTTGTTCTTCGCGCACGGCTTCAACATCCGCTTCGGGTACATCCAGGCACCCGACGGCGTGGACGTCTGCATGGTCGCACCCAAGGGGCCCGGCCACCTGGTGCGTCGCGAGTACGCGGACGGCCGCGGCGTTCCGATGCTGATCGCCGTCGAGAAAGATGCCACGGGCGATGCGTGGCCGCTGGCCATGAGCTATGCCAAGGCGATCGGCGGGCTGCGGGCCGGCGGGCTCAAGACCACGTTCACCGAGGAGACGGAAACCGATCTGTTCGGCGAGCAGGCTGTGCTGTGCGGCGGCGTCACCAGCCTGATCCGCACCGGGTGGGAGACGCTGGTCGAGGCCGGATATCAGCCCGAGTCGGCGTACTTCGAGTGCCTGCACGAGATGAAGCTGATAGTCGACCTGATCTACGAGGGCGGCTTGGCCAAGATGCGCTGGTCGATCAGCGACACCGCCGAGTACGGCGACTACGTGTCGGGCCCGCGCATTATCGACGAGCACGTCCGCGACACGATGCGCGCCGTGCTGAAGGACATCCAGGACGGCAGCTTCGCCACCCGTTTCATGGCCGACCAGGAGGCCGGCGCCCCCGACTTCAAGCGGCTGCGCGCCCAGGCAGAGGCCCACCCGATCGAGGCCGTCGGTCATCAGTTGCGCGGCTTGATGAGCTTCATCAAGAGCCCTGACGCCGATTACACCGAAGGCACCGCGGCCCGCTAGGTCGTGTACGCACCACGCAGGCGGTGATGGCGTGATCCCTGAGTTCTACATCCCTCGGCCCGAGTGGGCGGAGCGGATCGAGCGCATCGTCGAGCTGGTCGGACGCGTCAGCGCGCTCGAAGATGTCGCCCGCGACAGGCTGGAGCTGCGCCGGACGAACCGCATCTTGTCGGTGCATTCGTCCACGGCGATCGAAGGCAACCGGTTGTCGGTGGCGCAGGTCGCAAGCGTGGCGGACGGCCAACCGGTGCTCGCGTCACTCCGCGACGTCAAGGAGGTGGAGAACGCCCTGGCCGCGTACGACGCGCTCGACACCCTGGACCCGTGGAACGTAGACGACTTCCTGAGCGCCCACCGTCTGCTGACGGCGGGCCTGGTGCAGGAGTCCGGCGCCTTCCGCACGGTGGGCGTAGAGATCGTGAATGCGTTTGGTGAGGTGGTCCATACCGGATCGGCCGCCGACAAGGTGCCGCACCTGATCGCCGAGCTGCTGCAATGGGGTAGCGAGACGAAAGATCATCCGCTGGTCGTGTCCAGTGCGACGCACTTCCTGATCGAGCACATCCATCCGTTCCGCGACGGCAACGGGCGCATCGGCCGGCTGTGGCAGACGCTGATCCTCAGTCGTTGGCGTCCCGTATTCACGTGGATCCCGGTGGAGACGCTGATCCGCGAGCATCAAACCAGGTACTACGTGGCGTTGCAGTCGTCCCGCGAGCCCGAGATCGACGCCGCCCCGTTCATCGTCTACATGCTGAATGTGATCGAGCAAGCTCTGACCAGTTACGAGGCACGAGCCCGCTTTACTACGACATATGACGTAGTAAATGTCGTAGTAAACGACTCGGTTCGGATTCTCGAGTTACTGCGGCAGAATCCAACACTCAGTGCGGCGGCTTTGGCGGTTCAGCTCGGGAAGTCGCCACGCACGATCCAAAGGCGCTTGCAGGCGCTACAGGCGACTGGCGAACTGCAACGCGTCGGCTCGGACAAGACGGGCCACTGGGTGGTGTCGCCCTAGACCTTGCCGCGGTCGATGTCTGGCTCGAGGTACATCAGGCCGACCATCGGTGACGCGGCACGTACCTTGGCTTCGGCGTCGTCGATGATATGGGCGACGTCGTGAGCGGAGCGGGCCTCAGGGACGGCGATCTTCGCCGCCACCATGACGTCCTCCGGCCCCAGGTGGATGGTGCGCAGGTGGATCAGGCGCTCGACGCCGGGCGTCGACTCGATGGCAGACCGGATGCGCTCTACCTCCTCGGGTGCGGCAGACGCCCCGACCAGCAGGCTTTGGATCTTGACGGCCAGTATCACCGCGACGGCCACAAGTAGGAAGCCGATGGCGGCCGAGCCGCCGACGTCCCATATGGCGTTGCCCGTCAGCTTCGTCATTCCGACGCCGATCAGCGCGAACGCCAAGCCGGCCAGAGCGGCGGTATCCTCAAGCAGGATCACGGGCAGCTCGGGCGACCGAGTCTCGCGCACGAAGCGCGTCCACGACTGGCGGGGGAGACGCACTTGGTTTGCCTCGCGGATGCCGGTGCGCAGCGACAGGCTTTCGGCCACCATGGCGCCCAGGATGACGAGGATGGCCACCCACCACCAGCGGGATTCGACCAGCTCGTCCGGATGTCCGGCACGCACGGATTGGAACTTGTTGAACGCTTCGTAGAGTGCGAACAGGCCGCCCATGGTGAACAGGATGATGGCCACCAGGAACGCACTGAGGAAGCGCTCGTGGCCGAAGCCGAACGGGTGCAACTCGGTCGGCTTCCGCTTCGACGCCTTGGTGCCAATCAGCAGGAGAATCTGGTTGAACGAGTCGGCCATCGAATGGATCGCCTCGGCCAGAAGCGAAGCCGCCCCTGTCAGCAGCCAGGCCAGCACCTTCATGAC
>Ga0209629_10001215_pt1 | contig 15863 bp, 16 predicted proteins | sample TergutCu122P5_FD_187286 | JGI IMG/M metagenome (GOLD analysis project Ga0209629, IMG submission 187286) | Cubitermes ugandensis P5 segment gut microbial communities from Kakamega Forest, Kenya - Cu122 P5 (SPAdes) (version 2) | ecosystem: Host-associated > Arthropoda: Insects > Digestive system...
GGAAAGTGATAAAATAACATGCAGTTTATAATTGCTGTACATTTGTGTTCTTACTTCCGATCACATCCTCAACGCACACATCCTGGCACATTTGTGAATGCAACACGAAGCTTGCCTCAGTTTATTATGTTATGCCTTTAACAGGCTCCACAAAGCAACAAAGTAATCTGTCTTGTGTTTCTACATCTTTCTGCCGAATCAGATTTCTCGCGTGCCCTTACAGACAAAATGTGATTCTAGACCGGTTGTGCTGACATGCAGCTGTGAAACAGCGTGACTAAACCGGTGAGGCACTGAATGATTGATAAAGCTGCTGCAGACGTTTCAGGATGTATGGTAATTTTTGTTGTGGTTATTGTGATCATTTGCTGTACAGTTGTCAATAAACAATTAAATGCTCGACATATTATTATTATTTCTTAACAATCAGGTAAGTATAAATCTCTGCCGATCCCTTCGGCCGCGCTGTCTAAGGCGTGGGTCTGCGGCCCCTAGTTTGCTGCAATTGCGGGTTTGAATCTCTCCGGGTGCGTGAATATCGTCTGTTGTGATTGTTATTTGTTTTTGGGTAGAGGTCTCTGGGACGGGCCGATCACTCAGCTAGAGGAGTCCTTCTGGGTATGTGTGTCTGAGTGTGCTCTCGAAACCTCAACGATGATGATGCCTAGGCCCACTACGGACGGACAGCTATGAAAAAATTTACAAATCTTTAAAATATGAGAATCAGACATGAGTGTATACAGAGTCTGCCAGCGAATCGTACGATTTTTAAGTGTTAACAAAAAATTAAAAGTATTGGATTTCATGATAGAGTTACATTTGTAAGGAAGTACATACTTTAGCATTTGCAGAAATAAGTGAATCAGTGGTCTTGAAACACTTCATTCCACTCTTAATATTACATCCTCTAGATGCCCTCCATTACGCTGCTCACATCCAGCTAGCCGATAGTGAACACTACTCATGGCCCCACGTAACACATCGACCGGCATTCTTGAAATCTCTTCCTGTATCCGCAGCTTTAATGCTTCTTAACAGTTGAGCCGATCTCTTCAAAATTGTTTACCCACGTCTTTATGGCATGAGCTGAAGGCACTTTACTCTTTCGATGAATTCCGAATTTCTTGTGAAATTCACGTTGGGCGGCAAAGTAGCTCTCTTTGTTCTTATAAAATGATTTTATGGCGAAGGCACGCTGTGCACCAGTCCACGACTCCATTTCAAACTAAACGCAATTCACGGCTACGCCACCTGGCAGCATCATTACCCTTCACCGCTCACGCAAAAAATAGAAAAATACCGTTGCCAAATCGCCCGATTCACTGGCGGACCCTGTATGAGAGTACTGATTGAGAAACTGTCGGGTTTTAGGTGCTTTTCTTTTATAGCGAGCAAATCTGTCAGTTACTAGGAATACAATGCATGGAATTAGAACTGGAATCTGAGAGAGTTACTGTGAACGGTTGGAACTGCTATCTAACGGAGACCACTTTCCGTGTCTTTTGGCATAATTATTAGATTAATGCTGGTTAAAGTCACATTCTCAAATTCAGATACATAAGAGACATACGCAGATTGCGGAAATATTTCGGAGGCTTTAATACCAAAGTAGCATTAATTATTATTAAAAAAATTTTCCTTACAATGTTACATGATACATGAATATCAAGTGGTCACTAGACAGAACGGAGTGGGAGATTTTGTATTGGAAATTAACCTGTGTAGTTCAGATGTAGGAAAATATGTAAAATATTTTAATTCAGCGACAGATACATGGAAATTAATGCGGTGTGTAAAGTGATGTTACAACCTTGTTCGATGCTCCAAAGCCACGTCGGGCATATCCTACTCCAACTTGGCGACAGTCTACAAACATTCTATACTCCCTGTCATCACATACACGGCAGAGGCATGGCACAGTTTGATCTCCAAACGTGCGAAAAACAAACTGCAACAGATCCAGAGATCCTTTCTCATATTCTTAACAAAGGCATACAGATCAGTATCACTTGACACACTCCAAGCAATCGCAGGGCTAATGCCCATAGAACAAGCCGTTAGCTTATATAAAGATATACGAGCAATCTCCAGAGGCAAACAAACAAACGCGGTTAGAGCTCAATTAAGGAAAGTCGAAACTCCCATTAAAACGAAAGGAACACACCCAATCGACAGCTATTTACACGTTGAACTGACAGGTGTGGAAGGTATAGCAGAAGTGACCGTCTATATCGATGGGTCCAAAACAGAACATGTAGGTGCTGGCATGGCAGCGGTGAAAGACTCCAAGGAAATTCACACCGAAACCCAGCGACTAAATAATGAATGCACGGTATTCCAAGCAGAGCTCTGCGGGATACGCATAGCAATAGACTGGATCCAGAACCAATGGAAGAAAGCCTCCACCTATGCCATCAACGTAGGCTCAAAAGCAGCTCTACTCACCATCGCCAACAAACATACTACTCACCCCCTAGCCGTCGATACGAGAAGAAAAACAATTGTGCTAAGGAAGGACACTTCGGTCACCTTTCACTGGGTAAAAGGGCACTCAGGCCTGAAAGGAAACGAGAGGGCAGATTACCTAGCCAAAACAGTAGCGAGCTACAAACCTGCCACCTCCTATGACGCAATACCAGTGTCACGAGGAAAGAGGTTACTGGAAGAATACTACATAAAAATCTGGAATGCGGCATATACAAATTCCGAAAAAGCCTCCCACACTAAATCACTCATTCCCTCAACACTCCACAGAATGACCCTAACCTTCTGGCCAAACCACATCCTGACACAATTCCTAAAAAACTATGGCTGCTTTCGCTCATACTTCTATAAAAGCAAAAAGACACCTACACCACTATGTAGCTGCCCCGAAAAGGCTGAACAAACTGCCCGGCATCTCATTACAGACTGCAGCCTATTCTCCAAAGAAAGACCAGCGGTGTTTTGAAAACTCCCCCTCCCCTCCCCCTAATAATGCAATACCACATAAACACAGTCAAAGTCTCCAGATTAATCAAAAACATCTACCACATGCTACAGGAACAATCGAAAAGTGACCAGACTCTGTAACTACTCCCAAACTACAAATCTAATATACTACTAGTAACATAACATAGAAAAAAAAATACTGTAAATATTCCGTGGTATACCGACTGGTGAAGCACGGGTTGTATAAAAACTGAATAAATAAAAAAAAGTGATGTTACAGATGGTGAAGTGGATTGTAAAGCAGAACAGTTTGGAGACTGTTGCTTTCAAAAATCTCCTTGATTTTCAGCGCTACCTTGCCGAATACAATCGTGCGTTTTATTATATTTGTGAGTAGATGTTTAGCATACGCTTAAATTTATACCATTAGCTTACGTAGGCCTTGACAAAATGTCAACTCTTTCAAGGTGGAATTGTTGAGGAGACACGGATAAGGACAGAGACAATATGGTAATAGGATTTGTCTAATATTAAGACTCTTAAGGAGAAAGCCTAAAAATGAAATAAACTTCTGAAGAAAAATGAGAAGAAAGATATATTTACTACAGTAAGAAAGATGGAAACAAAAAAGGAAGAGTAAAGTACGAGGGGGTGCTGATAAATCCTTAGCCCATCCAGGAAGGCAACAAGTTACAGCGAACAAACTCGGGATTTATTCAGCATATTCCCAACGAAGCTCAATAGACTTCTTACCCCTTTGTTCTAACTCATGCAAGGCACTAAAAAAAAACTGGAATATAGTCCGTCCAACCAGCTCACCGCGGCTTCAATGACCTCTGCGTCGGAAGAAAAATGGCGACCTTTCAATTGCTTTTTCAGTCCAGAGAACAGGTGGTAGTCCGACGGGGCCAGATCCGGAGAATAGGGTGGGTGATCAATATATTGGAAACCTAGATAGGCCAGTTTCTTCTGGGTTGAAAGTGCCCGGTGAGAGGGGGCATTGTCGTGCAAGACCAAGACAAACTTTTTGAAATTCCCGCGGCGTTTTTCCTTCGAAATGTCCTTCATTTGCACCAGCAGAAATGAGTAATGCTCCGCGTTTATAGTTTGCCCTCTTGGAAGATAATCAATGAGGAGGATGCCGTCTTGATCCCAAAAAATTGAGGCCAGGACTTTTCCAGCGGATTTTTGCACTCGGAATGGTTTGGAGCGGGGTGAGCCGCTATTTCGCCACTCCATTGATTGTTGTTTTATCTCAGGGTCATATTGATATAACCATGTTTCGACCATGGTCACCAAACGCAACAGGAAATCATTTGGATCGTGCCGAAGGAATTCCAAACTTTGGTCGGACGGCTGGCACCGTTGACGTTTTTGATCCGCGTTCAGGCATTTTGGGACCCACTTCGCGGAGAGATTCCGCATGTCCAAATCTTCATGAATTATGGACCCAACACGCTCACGTGAGATGCCCAGTTGCTCAGCTATTGATTTAGCCGGAATCCGGCGGTATTCCAAGATTAGCTTGTGAATTTGATGAATAATCTCCGGTGTGGTCACTGTTTTGTGTCATCCACGACGAGGTGCATAACAGGTGGAAAAATCACCACGTTCAAACTGGGCCACCCATTTTTTGACGGTGGCATACAATGGTGCTTTTCCCCAAAGTTTCTGTCAGAATGGCATGAATTTCCTTCGGCGCTTTGCCTTGCAGGAAAAACTTGTTGACAGCTGACGTCTCGATGTTGATGAAATCGCGCGCGTCAACAGACATGCTTTCTTTCAGCCTCTGTAACAAGAAAAAACTTGCATTTCGGCACATGAACAGACCCCTCGTTCAAACGACACTATCGATTCCGTCCTACGAAATCGAGAAGTAGGTCGGGCTAAGGACTTATCGGCACCCCCTCATAAGTGATCATCAGAACTAGAGTAAATGTAAATTCGCCCATCTGCACTCTATGAAGGCGCACGTAGAGTGGAGTTTTAACTCTGTACATTTTTATGCACTTTTGCAAAGTTGCGAAGAGCGACTATTAGCGTCATGTTTGCCCTTCTGTCCGTCTGTCCGCGTGGAACAACTCCGCTTATTCTGGACAGAATTTAATTAAATTTTATATTTGTGTCTTTGTCAAAATCTGTCGAGAAAATGAAAGTCTCATTAAAATCTGACAAAAACAGCTGGTACTTTATATGAAAGCCAATGCATATTTTTGATCACATATCGCTCATTTCTTCTTGGAATGAAAAATTTTTCAAACAAAATTTGTATAAAACATCAAAACACACATTTTATGTTTATTTCGAAAATCGTGCTGTTTGTGAGAAAATGTGGAAAAATATTGTAAAGCCTTGCAGGCCACCTGTGACAATAATGGTCATGTGCATTGCATCCTGGATACCTAAGTCGAAAAACATTCACTCGGTAAAAGTAATAATTATTGCTTTTTCACCGCAAAGGGATTTACACGTAGGCGCCACAGTGGTATGTTATAAGTACTACTGCTACTGGTCAGATGTGTAACTGGTGGTTTTCTGCAGAAGGCCGATGGTGTCAGGAATAAGAAGACGAAAACTTGGAGATGAATTGTAATGAATAAACTGCAATGAGGTCGACAGTGTAGGCCCAATTGCAACAATGTTGACTATAGTAGAAACTCTCATTTTCGTAACACAGGAACAACCTGACGGGCATTGAACTAGCGACACATCGGAACCCTTAGTCACATCGTCGTGGTAGCCTGAAAAATGGTCAGCAGGAGGTTGGCTTTAGGTGTGTTTAATGTGTCTTTTTTGTGTTGAAGATGAGTCAAATTTTGTAATTTGGGCATATGTTGTGCCTCAATAAGACGAGAGATAGCCAGCACGGAATAATAAGAAGCAAACGGATATGAATATTGTGGACAGGACTGTAAAGTGGAAACCCGCGTATCGAAGGTACCTGAAATGAATCTCGGACCTGCTACTGTGGGCACAGCTGACGACTGCACCGCAACCGTGGTTATTGCATGCCTGTAAAGCAGCAAGCACCAAGCCTCTACGGTTATTCTGTTTTTTAATTTGACCGCAAACTGCTTCTCACATTAACCTAACCCTGTGACAACCGATGTTGCTAAAAGTAACGACAAACAGTACTTTCTGAGAACGAAGACAGAAGTAGCGATCATGAAGAGAGGACGATAGAAAGAGTAGCAGCTAACCCCTCAAGTTCTGCCGGTGGATGGCGCCGTTAGTGCGTGAGGAGAGTATCTGCATATTGCGTTACTCGTTCACAAGAATATCTATAGTGGATCCCTACTGCCAAAGTCCGCACTAGACACCTGAAAGGAAACTTGAACTGTCCAGGAAACAGAAAGCGCGGCGACTTAAATTCCGCACGATTGTCTTACAACACAGTTAGACAGATTTACAGGAATAAAACTATTTGAAAACAAGCGGTCCTTCGTGCTGTCCAGCAAGGGAATAATGTACGGCTTCTTTCCTGACGATTAAGCGCGTGTTCTATTTTCTTGCTTCAAAAGTATTGACGGGAAAATAGTGGATAAAACCCTTTCTCAAACTTCCCTGCAATGGCAACACGGTTGGTCGAAACATGTAGCAAGTCATTGTGTATATAAATTAATTTCAAAATATCTGTGCACATTTAATGTTACTACTGCGGTGTATAGACGAGATAAGCCTTGGGCAAGATGCTTTGAGCCTTGTCTTGGAGGGGTCGATAAGAATCCCCCCCCCCTTATAATATTTGTATGCTTCAATTTCTGTCGTGACACACGGTAGTACGTATAGCTAGTTTATTGAGTTATCCTTGCAAGGATACTTACTAACGGAAAATCCATTGCGAAAATTTCCCTTGCATAGTGCTTATGTAAGAGAACACATAAAACAGAGATATGCTAAATTGATATAAAATGAAAGAATAAATTTATATCTAAGGGTTAAAGACTATTATTGTTATTAATAATGTTAACAGTCAAAAGTTTAGGACATGTACGATTTGATTATTTGTAACTACCATTTTCGTTTCTTTCGGTAGAAGAAACGGAAGTAGGCTTATGAAATCATAACCTTATGTTTTTTTATTTAAAAAATTTTAAGGCATTTATAAAATTTCATTGCAATATTTCACCACAGAAAATATTCCTAACAACGCTCAAATTCCCTACACTACGTTAAATAAACAGATGACCTAAAAGGTTTACGATATTCTGTGCGTAAAAGACAATAACAACTCTAATTTTGGGTCCGGGAATGACATCTGTGGAAAGTTGAAATTTTGATAAATAAACATTATTTTGTTGCACGTAAAAAACGAAAATTTTGCAAAAACTATTTTTGTTTTCCCATTTCGTATCTGCAAATAATAAAAACTGGCATTTGAAATTATTGCAGAGGGAAAGTAACCTTGGCCATCTATTTGCCATCTATTTATTTAAATATCACTTCATCGAAGCATGAGAGAAAGTGGAGGTACAGCTCCATGAATTCTTAACCTCGACGCAAGGTATGGTTAGTGTTCTGTATCACGCTCTAGACTCTTCACACCTGAACAAAGGCCCACGGAATCTACAGAACAGCAGGCTGAAATTTGGTACGGCGTTGTGATAAATATACATACACATTAGCTGTGGAGAAATGTTATTTGAAGCTCAATAATTACAAACATGTGACGACGCGAACATTTCAGTTTACATGCGACAGACTGAAAGGAGGCCGATAGGTAATGTGTAATGAAGAAATATACTGTTAACCGAATAAAATGAAGTAGCAGTTACAAAAGGGAAGCGATTTGTAACACTAGAAACTTACAGTAAATTGCAGTATCCTTTATGGCTTCGGCTAGAAGCTGTTTGTTACTTCCTTATCATTACAACAGTTGTCTGAAATGTGAGAGAAGTTGTATTGTTATGAGAAGGAAACGGGCGAGTGCGTATTTATATGGAAACTGATGAAGAAAATGATGATGATGATGGTGCTGATGATAGTCATGGTATGTTGGAACTTGATCTGTCACTATCAGGGGAGAAGGAGTTTTATTTTTTTGGTGAAGGTAGTACTGAGAAAAGCGTTTGGAACTGAGACAAACACAGTAATAAGGAAATAAAAAAACAAGAAGATTTAACGATTGGCACTTTTAAGGTAATGTCATTGAGATGAATAATTCCGATATGACAGGAGAAACACACAACAATAATGGCTGACTTCTAATGGAGAAACGTTTATCGGAAAAACACTTGTTAGGCAGGCGCCCGGTTTGCCAGAGCACAAGACCCAAAATTGAATTTAAAAATCCCCAAACCAAACCAGTTTTAGCTCCTTTACATACCCGGGGGTCTGCATAGTTCCAAGAGGGACTCGAGGCTGCTGTCTTCCCCACCGGCCTGCCAACCGAACCAAAAACAAATTCTCGCAGAGAAATCCAAAACAGAGTGACAGACCATGAATCCAAAACTCAAAAGGAAACCTCGGATAAATCTCACCCCCATCTTTCACCAATCGGAAGTAGCCAAAAGCCAGCCGATAGACATCTAAGGAAAGATAGAGAAAGGTGTTTGTCCACTTCTTGACCTTCCTATTTATCCGCATCCTAACAGACCTTGAGCCAGCCTCAGACAATATTAGAAAAGTTATTTAAAGATAGCAGTTCACAGTCTTCGAATAATTAAAATTAAATATCTTCTCAGTATGAAAAAGAAACTTGAAATTCGACGTAGGAATATTTGAATTACCAGAGAAAGTGTTCTTATTATGAAGTGCTCACTAGGTGGATTTCAGTCCGCACCCAAATATGGTCCCATTATATGAAGTATTCAATACAGCGTAACTGTGGACGATATTAAAAATTTCTTCTTTGTAACGGACATTCCTCTAAAGTTGGAATGTGGATGTGGTAGAATAATTACAGTGTCACCGATTCCAAAACTGTAGACCGCATGATATGTCAATCTTTCGAGGGAAACACAGAAATCTAGATTACAGAAGTTGGTCACTCTGTCAGCGATGAATGTGCGGCGATTCCCTCATCTGTCGGGTACTACACGAACTACTTGCTTCAGGTAGTTCACAGTTTCAACATTAGTTGGCGCTACATTCCTTTCGATGACGTTATTGAATGTTAAAGATACATTGCTGTTTACTTGTACCACTGGCCACGCTAGAAACTTCTTGAAATTTCTCGTTTCTTAAATTTTGTATGTAAAAACCTGTCGTATCTCCAGGTTAGTCAGTAATTGAAATAACTGAAGGACGTTGTGATCAAGTGCCTGCGATGTCTAGAGAAGTTTAGTGACTTATTTTGTTGATTTTTGAACATTAATAAGAAGTGTGGGACTGAAGAAAAGGATGGCGAACAGCAGACTAGTGGCGAAGTTGTGAAGAAACGGAAATACCGGAAATATGACGGTAGTTATTTAGACTTTGGTTTTACTTCGATAGATGACAATCACCATGAGCGTCAGCAGTATGTGTTATGCCTGAAAGTTGCATACTCCCAAGTAATCTAAAACGCCACTTCCTAATATAAACAGTAAATTCCTTCATAATTTTAACAGAAAGTTAAAAGAATTGAAAGAACAAAGAGGTAATTTTTAAAACAAGCATCAATACCAAACAATGATTTGTTTACAAGAATTCTCATTTGATTTCTACACAATTTTCGTGGATGCTAACAAAATTGGTGAAGACCTTCTGTTTTGTAGAAGTGTCACTGCAGGTGCAAAGATTCAGGACTTGTTTCAGATACACATGAAACGTGTATGTGCGACGACAACATAGACTGAAAAAGTGCGTTGGCGTCAGTACCGATGGCCGTCCTTCTATGTCCGGCTGTTATGGAGGAGTGCAGGTACTCGTACAAAGAAAAGCGTCTCATGCACCGTGGACACAATGCATAATTCACGGGGAAGTCTTTACGAAAAAGCAACTGAGTTCTCCACGGAACCTATTCCTGGAAAGTGTGTTGAAAGTGTTGATCTATATTAAAACTCTACCACAGAAGAGGAGGTCTTGTACAGAAATGTTGGAAGATATGTGATCTGATCAGTCAACTTTGTTGTGCTACTGTAGCTTGCGGGGCTCTCCCGTGGCGATGGACTGTACCGTATGTTGGAATTACGACAGGGACATCACCTTACTGGTATCTCGAAGAAGAAGGAGAAGAAGAAGAAGAAGAATGAGGAGAAAAAGAAGAAGAAGAAGGAAAAGAAGAAGGAGAAGTAGAAGAGGAGGAAGAAGAAAGAAGAAGAAGAAGAAGAAGAAGAAGAATGAGGAGAAAAAGAAGAAGAAGAAGGAAAAGAAGAAGGAGAAGTAGAAGAGGAGGAAGAAGAAAGAAGAAGAAGAAGAAGAAGAAGAAGAGTGTTCTGAAATCTTTGGCTTTTTTATTTTTTTGTCAAAATTAACCTACCTGTTCGATCTCTTCGAAAAACTGAATACGTTGAATCTCTCCCTGCAGGGAAGCAATACACACATTCTGAAACTTGCAGAGAATGTTTCAGCCTTCAGATAAAAGTTACTACGATGAAGAAGAAAAATGAAGACGGTGGCAAAGACCGTTTGCACTTGCTGCAGCAGTTTGTTACATCGAATGAAGCTTATTTGACCCACAAGCTTATAACTGTTTTCGAAGAACACCTGACATATTTCAGCGACTTTTTCCAAAAATTCTTTCCAGACGATATGGATTAGTTTGTATGGATCCGATTCTCATTCATGGCTGAGGTCCCATCTGAATTTACGTCTGCAGAAGAAGAAAATCTTACTGAGCTGTCTTGTGACAAAGCTTTAGAAACAAAATATTTGCAGCACGAAGAACCTGAGTTTTGGATATCAGTAAAAGACGAATATCCGTTGTTAAGTGCTAAATCTCAACAGATCCCAATTCAATTTGAGACGTAATATTTTTGCTAATCGAAGTTTTATGCTTTTGTAGTGGAAGAAGTAAAGTACCGCGCTAAAATCAGTGTGAAACCGGAAGTAAGGGTGGCGGTGTGCGGACTGATTGCAAGGTTTGAGAAGTTTGAGAAAGGGCGCAAACATCGCGTTAGTAATTTTAGTTAATTAAAATGAAATAAAACATTCTTTTTTTTAACTTATGTTTATTATTCTTTCAAACGTCTAATAAGTTGTTAGGACGTAATTAATTGTTAAGTTGTTTGGACCTAACTATTTAACAAAGGGAAGTGTTAGTTATTTCTTTTGCCCTAGGGGCGCTGTGAAAAATTGCTGAGACCCTAAGAGCATCGTGAAACGAGAAATTTAGGGAACCGCTGAAATAAATCTTTCAGTAATTTGAATAGAGCCAGAAAGTGCCAATTTAGGTCTTCCTCTGAACCCCACTGTAATGGCTCTAATTTCAATACCAAACAGTTTTTCTAATTTTCTCATTTATGTTATCGCATTGTGGACAAAGTTTAAATAACTTACAAAGAAGAACAACCTAGAATAAGATGTCGTGCCATGACCCAGGCTCTTAGTTGCCGGCGGTTTAATATTTCGGAGGAACGTGTTCGGTCCGAGTTTAGTCCGTATTCGTTTTGCTATACACAAAGCGGTACTGGGACAATGTTTCTCCGAAATTTTCTGATTTATTTTCGATCGATGTTGCAGTTCTGTACCTGCCATACTAACAACATCGCACAAGCGCATTGCTCAACACAAATCGACAAGTATTTACACAGGCACATACAAATAAATAACACATACTCATATAAAGTAAGTATAAATATCCTATAAATTCTACTCCATGAAATATGCAACTGCATTTAAAGAAACGTGCCTCATGAAATTTCCTTCCCTAAATATGACCAGTAACCGAAAAACTAACGATAATACAGAATATTGATTTCACACGAACTGTCAAAGTCTTCTAATTAGGAAACACAGCAGTGATGGTGTTTTATACCGAACAAGGGCTTGATAATGTACAAAGCTAAAAAGGCGGCATATTTGAATAAACATTTGTAATCTAGTGAGATATTAATAGTCAATAATGCATACTGCAAGCGCACTTATGTTTCTTAAATTTTATTATATAATGCCTGATGATAATTCGTTGAAACGAAACATGTAGCACTGGATGACAATATTTAAGTTATACTTCATTTGTGTTAAATACCCAACATTGCAGAACGCCCACAATAAGGCCGATACTCAGCCAATCCAGCCAGTTTGTGTTATCAAAACAGATATACAGCAAACTGTAGGAACTGCAATGTTAATTTCTCTTTCAAAAGTTTGTTATTTGAAAAGGCATTTATACTTAACTTCGTCTAAAAATGTGTGAAATAACCGCATTGCTCTTCTGGGTGTTACGTGTTCTGCTTAACATACACATAATGCATACATACATACATACATACATACATACATACATTCCGTGGATCCATAAGGGAGTCACAAATCACTAGGAAGTAAAAAAGTCATAAATACTCAAGCTATACAAATTTACAGTGTAAAATACTACTAATAGTTTACAAAAATAGTGTTACAAATCATCTTCACAAATAAAAAATTCATCTACGGAATAAAAGGAGTGTGTATGTAGGTATTTTCCAAAGGCTACTTCAAATTTTTCCTTGTCATTTTTAAGGATTATGCCACTAGGTGTTACAATGTTGAAAAATTTTATGCCAGCCTAGATATTACTTTTTTGAAAACATGGTAGTTTGTAATTTTGTCTCTGAACATGACGCTAATCTCTTTATTAACATTGTGTTTAGAAGAATTTTGTTGAAAAACGGGCAAATATGACAGCCTCGGTACCTTCAGCTCGTTAGTGAATACAATTGTCATGTTCGCAGGTGAACTTCAATTTACCATTTTTTTAACTGCACCAGGTGCAATCCATGTGAAATTCTTGTTATTCGTGCAATTGTTTGTTACAACTTTTTGAAGGAAAGACAGAGAAAATCTGAGTTTTGTGGCAAGAGTAAGATTAATATAAAAAATTGAGAGATTTTTGAAAGCACTTCCGAATTTATGACACTTTCTGTGAAACTGAGAGAAGAAACCTTTATATTATATCTAAGTAAAACGAATTTAATGGGGTCCACTGCAGTTGGATCTTTTTACGTACCGTCAACAAGAAAAAACAATGAAGTAAGAAGCAGATGCGTATTGAACATCTAGAAATTTGGAGCCTGTTGACAGACAAATTGTGGGACTGGGAAAATAAATTCGATTTTAAATGTAAAGAATCCCGTCAAATTCTGAAGAAGTTCCATTTAGAATTTGAAGAAAACCAAAAAATTTTAAGCAAACACTTTCTCTTTAGGAAATTGAAGATTCTGACAAAATTCAAGGTAAAGATAAATCCTTGAAATTGCACGAAATAACTGATGTATCCACCCTAGAGTTCTTCCCGTCAGTGCAGTATGTTGTGTGTCACACTCTTTCAGAAGGTCGGCTACTTTTCTCATCTGGTAACAGCTATCACCATTAATCTTCATTACCTACACCGCCCCAGAAAATGTTATTGAATTCCTGAAAACTTTTAGTGCTAAAAAAAGAGCTTATTATTTTCCACTATAACCACAAATTACTATCTTTTACAGTGCCTCTTTTACCAATTATTTCAATGAGAATTGAGGAAAGAGAGAAGAACATATACAAATATCCCACGAAAATCTAATGAAAGTTCAAGGTGTTTTCGAGAAGTCACTTGTAAGAGGAGATGTCCTATAAACCACATACAGGTACGACACTATTACCGATATGAATAAGTATAGATCTTTCATTTGGCCGGGAACTTCCATTCATAATTATCATTTCTTGCAGTTTTCATAACATGTTATGATGTAGGCCTACAAATTATGGTTTACACGGTACTTAAAAACACTTCCCATACAAGCGCACATAAATTAGTCCTAAAATAACAGCCAAGCGTTGGATAACGGAGCTTATACTATGTCAAACATGTAGAAATTTCTCTTCATCACCATGCCCAGAATGAGACCTTAACATGCCCAGCTTACATAACGTGGGTAACAAGGCTCTGTCCGTGGAGGTAAAGTGAACAAATCTCAAAGAACATCTTACATCCACCCTTGACAGGCGATATGATTAGTTGTTAAGCAAAAGTAAGTTTCATAATACATGCAAAGTATATATTTGAGATCATGTTTGGTGCAGCTACATATGAATACATTATACACAAATTAAACCATGAAAAATTAAGAACAGGTCACCGGTAGGTTCATAAAGTGGGTGGTGGTAAGATACAGGGGGAGCGACAGCTAATACATTTGTTCTAATATATTCTTGTTGGGAAAAGGGATATTTCTTAATATCATGAAAAACGTAGCATTTTTTGTAATTCAGCATTCATTTATTTCCAAAATCGCAATTTCCACATTCAGAGAGCAAAGACAAATTTGTGTAAAATTATCTAATATATGTAGACCTTGATTATTTTTCTGAGACATGTAAGTCTTATGAAGACAATTAAACAAATCATTCAAAATAAAATTTATGGACTTAGTAGCTAAGACCGCATTATTTTGTGTGAAATTTTCAGTAATGTCCACTCAAAATGTGGTTTTTGTAGAAGCTGAGAACATATGTTGAAAGTAAGTGAAAACGTTAAAACTTAAATACTCTCAACTCACAACACATTTTAATCGCCTTTGAGCATTATTGAGTATTTCCAAAGTTCTTCCTTTTATGCACTAAAGTCTCTTGAAATAAAGTGACTTATGCGGAGAACATATATTTCTCTCCTGAAGATAATGATGTACTGTTACTCGACAAAAATCACGTTTTATTGAACGTAGAGGCGCTTTCAATCGCTATGTCACCCTGCTAGTCACAAGGAGACGGTTCAAGGCTACACAGTTACAGTCTTGACGTAGGCAATGACGCCATCTTGCAGAGCAGAAATAAAAATTGATTTTTGTGTTGCAGGAAGAGAAAATACGTTTGCGATAACGTGTTTCATTTCTTATCAGATGGTAAGCTTTCATCAGGTCCTCAGAACAGAGTAATTCTAATTTCGTATATTCACTGGCACATCAAATCCTGCTCACTACGTAGTTTCACGTAACGACAAATCACTGGGTTTTAAATTTAAAGACCCTCAATTCCAATTTCTGTTCCGCCATCAGCCGTAACGGCGTCACGTTTTATTGCCTTGCCAGGCTGTCGGCCGAATTGTGGGATAATAGTTTGAAATGTGTCAGGCTGCCTTCTATAATGACTTCCTATTTGAGTCGTCAAAAAATTGAGAAAAAATCAGTAATAATGGTCTGCTCTGCGGCATTAAAACTTGCCTAACTTACTAGCTGCTTGTCATAATACTAATCAGAAATGAAGAGAAGTATCTGTGACGTAATGAATGGTAAGTCGAAAACGAGCAGCGACCTTTTCAGAGAAAAACCTCGCGTGTAGCACTTTGGGTAGCTCAAGTACCAAGTCTGCACTAGAACCCTGAAATCCGCTGGAGGCCATAAGTTTTACTGATATCACAGGCAAATCACTGAATAAATAAATAAATACGAAGGTTATTCAGAAAGTAAGTACCGTCTGCGCATATCTCTCGCGCATCCTCGAGACTGTTCCTTTGCACATGTGCAGTGTCTTCCTGTATCAATTAAGAAGCCACAGACGCAATTTCGTGAAATTTATGTTACGTTTATGTTTGTTTCTGTGTGTTAAATATGTTTGAGACAATTGAAGGGGCCGCCGACTGTGAAATACGGCCTGTAATTCGTTTTTTGAAAGCCAGGAATGTGTGGGGACTGGGTCTCCACTATTGTCTTGCCAAGAGTGTACATATTTGTATATAGAATGACTGTACATCCGGTGGATACTTTTCCCAAACCCTTTCCCTGTGTATTTCTGTCCCCTATTATATTTCACAAGTGTATGTCTTGAGTGGTATCACTTCCTGTAATGCACGTCTTATAGGCGGAAGGCGAACACAGGGATTTCCTATTGTT
>Ga0209629_10001216_pt1 | contig 15856 bp, 11 predicted proteins | sample TergutCu122P5_FD_187286 | JGI IMG/M metagenome (GOLD analysis project Ga0209629, IMG submission 187286) | Cubitermes ugandensis P5 segment gut microbial communities from Kakamega Forest, Kenya - Cu122 P5 (SPAdes) (version 2) | ecosystem: Host-associated > Arthropoda: Insects > Digestive system...
GATGATAAACAGTACGAAACCGGTTCCGATACTCTTAATTGAGCCGGACAACCTTTGTCCGTAACTCGTGTTTGTGATTTCTTGGTAAGCCATAATTTTAAAACTTTATTAAATTTGAAACATTTATTATTAAATTGACATGCATCTGTTTTTTGATTTTTTTCTTCACGGGACAAAGATAATATAAGAAAATAATATAAAAATACCCCCCAAAGGGGGTTTTTTAGGTGAGGGATGAAAAAACCCCCTTTGGGGGGTATTATTTTTACCATTATTGTCCATTCTGCATCAAGCATAAACAGGATACGTAATTAAAACGAAGTGCGAAACATTAACAAATGATAAATATAGAAATCTCCGAATTGGTTGCAATAAAGATAGTTTGTTAATCAAAGAAAAAATTTTACTTTTGTACCCAAATTTGTTATAAATGATAATAAAAAAAATTTATTCTTTCCTTTTCAAAATCATCGGATGGAAATCTGCGCTGAACGAAGCAATTCCCTCAAAATGTGTATTTTGCGTAGCTCCCCATACCAGTAATTGGGATTTTGTGATTGGAATTATTTTTTACAAATCTATTGGAGGAACCATTCGGTTTTTAATGAAAAAAGAATGGTTTTTCTTTCCGATGAATCTACTTCTCAAATCGTTAGGAGGAGTTCCGGTGGACAGAAAGAAAAAAACATCCGTTACCGAGCAGATGGTGGCATTATTTCAATCCAATGAAAATTTCCAATTAGCCATAGCGCCTGAAGGCACACGAAAAAAAAGCGTCGAATGGAAAACAGGGTTTTATTATATCGCCCTCACAGCCTGCGTTCCAATTACCTTAGCATATATTGATTATTCTCGAAAAGAAATCGGCGTAATCAAAAATTTCCTTCCGACCGGCAACGGGAAGCAAGATATTAATGAAATCAAACAATATTATTCCCACATTCAGGCAAAACATCCTAAAAAATTTACTATTGATAATGAATGAATTAAGAATCAGTCTTATACAAACGGATATTGTTTGGGAAAACAAACAGAAGAATCTGGAACAAACCCATAATCTTTTGAAGACGGTGGCCGGAAAAAGTGATTTGGCCGTTTTGCCGGAAGTTTTTTCCACCGGGTTCTCTATGCACGCCGAACATTTGGCGGAAGCAAACGACTGTTTGACGATTTCGACGCTTCGTTCCATGGCAAAAGAATTAAACATGGCTATTTGCGGCAGTTTCCTTGCCAAAGGCGATTCGGCTAAAGTTTTCAATCGCGGATTTTTCATTACTCCGGAAGAGGAAGCCTTTTTTTACGATAAACGCCACCTTTTCCGTATTGGTGAAGAAAACGAACATTTTACCGCAGGCAATCAAAAACTAATTGTTCCTTACAAAGGTTGGAACATCCGGTTGATTATCTGTTACGACTTGCGTTTCCCCGTTTGGGCGAGAAATATAGACAACGAATACGACTTGCTGGTTTGTCCGGCAAACTGGCCGGCTGTCCGTTCCAAAGTATGGAAAATACTTTTGCCGGCTCGCGCCCTTGAGAACGAAGCTTACGTTTGTGGCGTGAATCGCATTGGATTTGATGGTATTAATGTTTACCATCAAGGCGATTCTATCTTATTTGATTTTAAAGGGAATCCGGTTGTTGAGACAGAGCAAAACCAGACTTCAGTGGTGACAGGAACCATCCGGAAAGGTGATTTGGAAGATTTTCGGAGGAGATTTCCGGTTTGGAAGGATGCGGACAGGTTTGAAATTCATTGTTTGTAATAACAATTTTTAAGAAAATAAACTGTACCTTTGCAATCAGGTTTATCTAATAATTGGAAAACATTTGCGGGAAAAAATGAAGTTTCGATAGTAGAGCGATAGTAGAGCGATAGTAGAGGTACGGACTTGATTCGAACCATGTATAGTTTTGGTACGGAGGATTCTATTAGAAATAATAAATTTTATTAAGATAAATTCACATTAAATTTAAGAAGAAACAACATGAAAAACGACAACACTACCGTCAATAATTCTGATTTGACCCGCCTCGATACAAAGGACGTCACAGTTGCGGAAGACAATATTTAGCCGGAGGAAGCGGAGAGATGTTGGGAGGAGGCAATAAAGATTGATCCAAATAGCTCCATAAGTCAATACAATTATGGTATCCATCTCTGGAAAACTGCAAGAATAGATGATATGGAAGCCATTCATAGATTAACTTCTATATCGGTAAAAGATGTCAACTATTATTATTGTTTGACAAAACTCCATTTAGCCCGATCCGATGCGGAAAGCGCTATCGAATGTATAAACGAAGCTATTGCCATATATGGCGAAACAGAAGACCTGCAGAAAGCATTGGACGAAGTTAAAGAAATGATTGCTAATGGGTTGGCAATAAGGTGTATCAGTACATGGAAAGGGCACAGAAATATCAGATCAGTGTATTTAAGTCCGGATGGTAAGTTGGCGCTTTCAGGAAGCTGCAAAAGCATAAGGTCAATAAAATTATGGAATGTCAAAACAGGTAAATGTATTTGTACTTTTGAAGGACATAAAGATTCTATAATATCCGTATGTTTCAGTCCCGATGGTAAGCATATTCTTTCAGGAAGTCTTGATAACATCGAATAAAAAAACAGGGATATTCGGTTGGTTCAAGAGGTGAAACGATGAACTGCAATATTACCTGTAAATAGTTTAGGAATTATAACAAATGTGCTGCAGTATGGTTATTTTCAATATGTCGTACTATATAAACCGTTTCTCCATTCTCTTCTGCATATTTCGTAAAAAAAGCGTACCATATAGTGTTTTTGTTTTTCCTGAAGCCAGAATAATACATATCTTTCCCGTATTTTTCAAAATGCTTGGGCGCAGGCTTTTTCCAATAATGGGGCAAGTTTTCTTCTATATTATCAAACACTTCTTTAGCATATTGCCTGGCGTTCTCTTCAAACACAAAATACTCTTCTTTAAAAAGTATATCGGCAAGGAAATCAAAATAATCCCTCACTTCGGGTAAAAATAGTACTTTCATTTTTTTGCAAATCTTTTCGCAATATCCTCGTATATCCCTTTTAGTAATTCATCTTTGGTTATGGCTCTGAGGAAATCATCATCAGGTTGTAAAATAACTTGTTCATCAATTATATCAATGGGTTTGCTGCATATAAGATGAAACATATATTCACCATTTTTGATACAAACATCATTGTTTACCGCCATATCAAAATATTTTTTTTGATTGGTATTAAACTCTTTACTGCTTACTACTGTCATGATTTTATGTGTAAAAATTATGATTCAAAGATACAAACTTTTTTTTATGTTCTTTGTGTTTTATCCTTTTTTAACAATTTATAAAGAGTACGATAACTATCCATTAATAAACGGCCACAACAAAGGCAACACCAAAACCAGCACAATGCCGAAAAGTATCTGCAAAGGCAAACCTACTTTCACATAATCCATGAAGGTATATCTCCCTGCCGACATAACCATGGCATTGGGCGGCGTGGAAAACGGACTGGCAAAACTCATGCTGGCCGCTACCGTCACGGCAAACAAAAAAGGATAGGGACTTGCGCCGACAGCAATTGCCGAATGCAACGCTATGGGCGCGAAAAGCACTGCCGTTGCAGTATTGCTGATGAAAAGCGTGAGCGCCGAAGTCGCAAAATAAATTCCTGCCATCAAAGCCATAGGACCAAAACGTCCCAACTCTTCCACCAACCCTTTGGTTACTGCCGCCGCAACGCCCGTTTTTTCGAGGGCTAACGACATGGGCAACATGGCGCCGATCAACACAATACTTTCCCAGTTGATGGTTTTATAGGCTTCTTCAACATTGCGGAAGCAGCCGGTAAGTATCATTGCTATGGCTGCCATCAGTACCGCCGCAACAGCAGGCACTATGTTGAAAGCCATTAATAAAACCATGCCAAACATAATTGCGGCTGCCAACGGAGCTTTGTGGTCGAGCGTTACCTTGGAGGCTTCGGCAAGCGGTTGCCCGATAACTACCCATTCGGATGATTCCTCGGCAAGCTGTGCGATGTCGCCCCATTTGCCTTGTACTAGCAATAAGTCGCCCGAATGAATTTTCTCGTCTTTCAGGTCTTGCAAGATATAGTTTTTATGACGTTGAATACCTAAAATGTTGATTTTGTATTTTTCACGAAAACCTGATTCTGCCACAGTGTGGTTTACCAATCGAGAGTTGGAAAGCGCCACCACTTCGGCAATGCCAATCTCATCAAAGCGGAGTTTGCCGGAAAAAGCGGGAGACTCTTCCGGTTCATGCATATCAATCATCTCTGCCCTGTTTTCGGATGCGAATAAACGTATCTGTTCAAAAGAACCGGAAACGTACAGCACGTCGTTTTCCTCGATAACCGTTTCGGGACCCGCCAATTTTTGATTGATGGTTTTCAAAAACGGATTGTTAGCGCTTGAGCGCCGGCGTATTTCCAATACATGAATGCCGTAGCGTTTAGGAATTTCAAGTTCCTGCAACTTTTTACCTGTCAGCGTCGATCCGTGGATAGCGCGGATGCGGAACAGGTTTTGTGAAAGTTGATATTCATTGGCCAAGTCTTTTGGAGATTTCGATTTTTTGGTATGGCCGGTACCTTCGTTTTTATTGAGGAATAGTTTGCTGAGCAGACCAAGCGCAACAATTCCCAACGTGACGCAAATCAATCCTACCGGCAGAAATGAGAAAAACGAAAGCCCTTTAAGACCCGCCTCTCTGAGTGTGCCGTCGATGACCAAGTTTGGCGGCGTCCCAATCAAAGTCAACATTCCGCCCATACTGCCGGCAAAGGCTAAAGGCATCAGGAAACGGCTCGGATTCGTGTTAGCCGCCATCGCCAGACTCACTACTATTGGGAGCATCAGGGCAACCGTTCCGGTATTGCTCACAAATCCTCCAATGGCAGAAGTTACCAACATCACCAATACAAACAGTTTGGTATGGCTGTTACCCGCCATATTTAATATTTTCCGGCTGATGACGTTGGCCAATCCCGTGCGGAAAATACCGCCTCCTACAACAAACAGGCCAACCATCATGATGACAATGCTGTTTGAAAATCCCGACAAAGCTTCGGCCGGCGTCAATTTTTTGAACAACATCAGAAGGATGAGCGCACACAAAGCCACCACGTCCGAACGGATTTTACCGTTTATGAAAAAGACGGTGGCTACTGCCAATATGGATAATGTGATGTACATGTTTTATGAAGCAAAGGTACGATAAATTTCCGATTTTATATTTACCTTTGTACCGAAAATCAGCTATCATTATATGCAAAATAAAAAAAATTCTTCCGCTATTCGCCCAAGATATAAGGTGTTAGCTTCGATCAGTTTTTCTCATTTTCTAAATGACATGATGCAGTCGCTTATTCTGGCTGTATATCCGATGTTGAAGGGCGAATTTAAACTCAGTTTCGTTCAAATCGGACTTATCACCCTTTCGTATCAAATGACGGCATCTCTGCTGCAACCGTTTGTGGGCAACTATACCGATAAACATTCCAAGCCGTTTTCATTGGTATGGGGCATGGCTTGCACTTTAATAGGTATTTTGATGCTGGCTTTTGCAGAATCTTATCCTTTCTTGTTGTTGGCAGCCATGATGGTGGGCATGGGTTCAGCTATTTTTCATCCCGAAGCATCCCGTGTCTCCCGCATTGCTTCGGCAGGTCAATTAGGATTAGCCCAATCTATTTTTTCGGTAGGAGGAAATGTTGGAGCCTCGATGGGACCACTGTTAGCGGCATGGATTGTAATACCGCAGGGTCGTCCCAGCGTCAGTTGGTTTTCGCCGGTTGCGCTTTTGGCCATGATCATAATGCTGCAAGTCGGCTTCTGGTATCGGGGACGTATGGCTTCTTACCGGCAAACGCAACAAAGCGCTCCGCTTGAAAGCAGTCATTTTTCCCGAAACGAAATTATCCGTACCATTTTACTTTTATTATTGTTGATTTTTTCAAAATACTTTTATCTGAGCAGTATAAACAGTTATTATATGTTTTATCTGTTCCACAAATTTAACGTGTCCATGCATCACGCTCAATATATGCTTTTCCTTTTCCTATTCGCTGTAGCCGTCGGCACATTGATAGGAGGACCTATCGGGGATCGCATCGGGCGCAAGCGGGTAATCTGGTTTTCCATTCTGGGAGTAGCTCCGTTTACCATGATATTGCCTTATGTTAATTTGTTCTGGACAGGCGTTCTGACTGTCATTATCGGATTGATTTTATCCTCGGCTTTCCCTGCGATTGTAGTCTTTGCCCAAGAGCTAATTCCTGGGAAATTCGGGATGATATCGGGACTTTTTTATGGATTCTCCTTTGGAATGGGAGGACTTGGCGCCGCCGTTTTAGGAAAACTTGCCGACCATTGGGGAATTGATACCGTCTATCACATTTGCGCCTACTTGCCGTTATTGGGAATCTTTGCGGTCTTTCTTCCGAATATATCGGATAATATCATCAAGAAGAAATGAATAGAAAATATCTTTTATGAACCGAATTGTTGTATTTCTTCTTTTGTGCTTTTGGTGTGAAGAAGTTAGTCTTAAAAATTTAGGTATTCGATATCTCACCAATAACGACGGACTATCCAATAGCTCTGTTAATTGTATTTTTCAAGATTCATCCGATTTGCTGTGGTTTGGTACATGGGACGGATTAAATATGTATAATGGTCGGGGATTTACTGTATTTAAACCGGATCCTTCCCTACAAAATACAATCAGTAACAACATCATACGAAATATTATAGAAGGATTACCCGGAGTGTTGTGGATTGCAACCGATAATGGCATCAATCGTTATCAAAAATCAAAGAGACAATTTGATAACTATTTTTTTTCGCAAACTCCTCAAACTGTTTTTAAAGAAAATTCTTTTCATGTAGCTAAAAACTCAAAGAATCAGATTTTTGCTACATACGAAGCTGCTTTGTATTATTTCAATGAAAATGAATTTATACCAATAGATATTAAAAACATGGGAGAAACAAGAAGTCTGTTCTTCGATGTGGATGATAACTTATGGATTTATACGGGAAGCAAAGAGTTGCACCAAATTAAATTATCCTCTGTGAATGGAAGTTTTTTGCAGGAGGGCATTTCTCATGTTGTTGCAACAAATGTAAACGCTGTCTTTTATAATCCATTCCAAAACAAAATATATATACAAAAAGAAAACAGGAAGATAGTGGTTGTCGATCCTAAGAATAATTCAATAGCAAATTGCGGTTTTGAAATTAAAGATGTTATCTATTCCATGTTGTTTGATGACAAATACTGTTACATCGGAACTGCAAATAAATTGATAGAAGTTGATCTGCATACCAATCAGGAAACAACTCTCTTATCCAATCATTCTGTTCTTTCAATATATAAGGATAAACAAAATATTTTATGGGTAGGAACCGATGCCCGGGGATTAGTAATGCTGACAGAACCTAAAGAAATATTCTTTTCATTCACCTCAAAAAATGTACAGGATTTTGGTTCCGCCCCTGTCAGGTCATTTTTCGACGATGACAAAGGAAGATTATGGATTGGAACAAAAGGCGACGGGCTATATGTGGTGAATGAGGACGAACAGAAGGCAACCATAGCAAACAAATTTAACATCCCAAACGGGTTGTTGAGTAATTCAATCTATGTTTTGTCAGGCAATAATAAAATAGTATGGATTGGGACGGAAGGCAACGGATTGAATTATTTCGACTTTAAACTTAACAAATTAGGCAAGTTGCAACTCGCTGACAGTATGAATTTAACTTCTGTTTATGCCATACATATACAAAACGATTCTACATTATGGGTAGGAACAAGCGGATATGGTTTGTACCGGTTGACCATACATAAATTTCTCAATAACTACAGGGTTACTTCGTATAAACAATTTGTATATCAGAGAAATAATCCAAACTCGTTAAGTAATAATGTGATTTATTCCATTTTACCTGATGGAGAAAATGAATTATGGATCGGAACTCGTGGCGGAGGCTTGAACAAATTGAATTATATCACTGAAACGTTCACAAATTATAAGTTCTCGGTAGACGACAAAAATTCAATCAGCAGTGATGATGTTTTATCCTTATTCAAGGATAGGCAAAATAATTTATGGATAGGTACAAGTATGGGACTAAATCAGATGATTACAGGGGAAGATAAAAAGGTGATATTTAATAGATACACAGAAAAAGACGGAATTTCAAATAATACCATACACGGGATTCTGGAGGATAAACAGGGGGACATTTGGTTCAGCACAAATAAAGGATTATCCCGATTCAACGTTGCCCAAAATAAAATAGTTACCTATTTTCAGAATAATGGCCTGCAAAATGATGAATTTTCAGACGGGGCATATTATGCATCAGTAAGTAATCAATACTTCTATTTTGGAGGAATAAGTGGATACAATAAATTTGATCCGCTCAAGATATTGAAAAACACATACATGCCACCGTTGTATTTAGATAATTTTTCCATTAATAATGTTACGGTAAATCTTGATGATTATTCCAAACAAATAAAAGGTCAAGAGCATATAACGTTGGGATATAAAGATAAAATCTTCAGTTTTACGTTTATTCCGCTTGATTACATCGACGGCGCTAAATGCGATTTGGAGTATCAGTTGAAAGATCATACCAATGAATGGATTAAGTTGAGATCATCCCGAACCATTGTCTTTAGTAACGTACCTGCCGGCAATTATACTTTCAATGTAAGATGGAGTAATGCTGAAAAAGAATGGAATCAACAGATTTATACTCGTTACATTACAATTCTTCCTCCTTGGTGGTTAAGCCGGTACGCATTTTTAACTTATGTTATTATTATATTTGCAATGGCCTATTTTGTTTATCGTTTGTTTAAAAACAGGATGATAATGAAACATAAATTGGAACTGCAAACACTTGAGAATCAAAAATCAGAAGAAATTCACCAAGCAAAGTTGCGATTCTTTACCAACATTGCCCATGAATTTTGCAATTCGTTAACCTTAATTTATGGGCCTTGCGAACAACTTATGCAACACGAAAATAAGCCTGTCGCCTATCGTAAATATCTGAATACGATTAAAACAAATGCAGAACGTATGCAAGGGCTTATTCAGCAATTAATGGAATTTCGCAGAGTGGAAACAGGGTATTTGGAAATCGACATCGAAAAGGTAGATATTCCTGAATTGATAAAATATACTTCCGACTATTTTGTAGAAATTGCTGAACAAAAGAGAATAACATTTAACGTGAATATTGCACCAAATGTTACTTACTGGACAACCGACATGGACTTTCTGGAAAAAATAATATTTAATCTGCTGTCGAATGCTTTCAAATACACTCCGGAAGGAGGCTCTGCTACCTTAGATACAACTGTTGAAAATGATCATCTCAAAATAACAATAACCAACACCGGATCAGGTATAAAATTGGAAGATCAACAATCTATTTTTGACAGATTCACTATCTTGGATAGATTTGAAAGTCAAATTTTACAGGGATTGGAAACACGAACAGGCATCGGGCTGGCAGTGTGTAAAGATTTGATTGATTTATTGCACGGTATTATTTCTGTGAAAAGCCAACCTAAGGAATATGCTTCATTTGAAGTATTATTACCGGTACTGGATGTAAGCCATCAACACGAAAAGCAACACAAAGAACAACCGCTGTCGTATAATGATATTGTTGAACACTTGCCAATTGAAAAAGTGAAAGACAATGAACAAGACGTTTCCACTCTTTCTCAAAAACAAACCGTATTGGTGATTGATGATGAAAGCGACATTTGCGATTTACTGTCCGACATCTTACAAAATCAGTATCATGTGCTGAAAGCCGAAAGCGGAGAGAAAGCTTTTGAAATTTTGGAAGAACAGTTACCGGATATTATTATTTGCGATATAATTATGCCTGGTATGAATGGCATTGATGTAGTGCGAAAATTAAAATCACAAGAAGTAACGGCTCACATTCCCATCATATTCCTCACATCAGAATTATCTGTTGAAAGCCAAATAATAAGCATTGAGACAGGCGTGGACACTTATGTAACCAAACCGTTTCATGCACGCTTTTTGCTCGCTACAATTCATCAATTACTGAATAGAAAGCAACAGTTGAAAGAATATTATGATTCGCCAGTTTCATCTGTCGAAAAAATGGATGGGAAATTAATACCTAAAACCGATAAGGAATTTATATTGAAACTGACCAAAATGGTATCGGATAATATTGAAAATGAATCTCTGTCATTAGACATATTGACCAAAGAGATGGGAATCAGTAAAATTCAGTTATATCGAAAATTAAAAGAGATTAAAAATCAAACTCCCACAGAGTTTATTCGGAATATCCGGTTGAATCATGCAGAGAAATTACTGAGAACCACAGACAAAACCGTGCAAGAGATTATGTATGCTTGCGGGTTCAACAACAAAGCCTATTTTTATCGTGAATTTGCGAAACAATATAGACAAACGCCTAAAGAGTACAGGATTGCTTCAAACAAAAAGTAAAATTTGGTAGAACAGTCGTTATTTTATTAGGCTGTAAGTATCGTTTTTTTACAGTTATAGCCGAATAAAATCAAACAAACAAGTCTTCTAATATTACTTCCGATTGTATGTTTCCGCTGCAAATATTGCGCTTTACACCATAAGTTGTAACCATTATAATATGAATTGTCTTATGGGTCTTACTCTCTGTTTTAAATGCAGACCGCTTATTTCGCAATGCTTTGTCGTAATCTTTGTCAATCACAAATTCACTGTTTGAAAATTTCATTTCACAAAGATTAATTACATTATCATTTCGCTCAATCAACAAGTCAATTTGTGCAGGCTCTTCTTTATCAAAACTTCTCCACGCAGCCGTTTTTGTTAAAACACCTGATATGCCAAGTTTTTGTTTAATTTGTTTTATATGAGATAAACAAACCTGCTCAAAAGAATAGCCGCTCCAAGCACGATGTTGTCCGCTTTCAATTAAGTTTGTCCAAAAATGTTCATCATCAAACCTGTTTTCTTTCAGATAATAAAAATAAAAAAGTGTGTAAAAATCACATAATTGGTATAAAGCATTTCGTTCTTTGTTTGAAAAGCTGTTGTATTTTCGGATAAATCCGCATAATTCCAACTCATTTAACGTTTGTGTAAAATTGCCTCCATTGGCAATTTTGGTCGCACTTAAAATTTCGTCGCGTGTCAAGCCCTTTGATTTTTTACTTAAAGCCTCAACTATTTTCAGGTGATTTTCTGCGTTTCTAAATAACGAAGCATACAAATTTTCAAATTCGTTGAATAATGGCGACTGTTTGTTAAATAACAATTTATCAACATTTTGAGACATACTCAAGTCCTTTTGCATAAAACTCAAATAATAAGGAATACCGCCAAAAATCATATAATTTTCAACCATTTCATAATGACTCATAACGATTTTTTGTGAGGCATAATATTCTTCACACTCTTTCAACGTGAATGGCTGTAAATAAATTTGTCGAGTTACGCGATTATGAAGTCCACCGTGATTTTTTAGAATTTTGTTTGTAATCCACGAAGTGGCAGAGCCACAAGCAATAAACACAATGTCTTTACGAGCCGAAGCAAAAGAGTTCCAAAAATATTCTAACGCAGAAATGAAGTCAGAGCGTTTAGTATCTAACCAAGGCATTTCATCAATAAAAATTATTTTTTTGCCACGCATGCGGTTGGCAATAATCAGTTTTTCAAGTTGTTGAAAAGAATCAAACCAATCTTTTGCTTGTAAAAATTCAGTATTTCCATACTTGTTAAGTGAAGTATTGAATGCTTGAAGTTGTTTTTGTTTTGTACTGTTCGCCATTCCTGTATGGTAAAAGGTAAAATCGTTCTTGAAAAACTCGCGCACAAGAAATGTTTTACCGACACGTCTGCGTCCAAACACAACAACAAACTCGGCTTTGTCGCTTTCAATTATTCGTTGTAATTCTGCTTTTTCGTAATCTCTACCAATCATAATCATGATTATTTTATTCGGCTGTAAATATACAAAAAAATATTGTTACAGCCAAATAAAAACTTGTCCATAGTAATTTTGCATTTTTCTCGTAAAGGCATTGTCCAATAGCAGTTGAAAGCGTTGGCTGGATTCACGCAAATAACCAATATTGCAAAGTTATAACACTTAGCGAGATTATTGAAATGATATTTATAAAAAATCACAAAAAAATATAAAAATCAACACTTGTTAAATATACATACCATTTTGATATTATAGCATACACTTATATAAATTAGACAATATAACTTTGCTGCCGATATAGTTTATATTTTTTTAATTTTTTAATGCTTTTTTTATGAAAAGAAAATTTACTTTATGCTTAGCAACTATGCTTTGCTTATTTGCAAACCGGCAAGTATTTTGCCAATCAGAAGTGGTATTTCCGGTGTCGCTTAATGCAGCCGATTGGGACGCCAGTCAAAAGGGAACGGGTGTTGATTTGTACAACGAAAACAACGCCTTGGTGTTGGACATAATGAGTAGCGCCAATCCTCCTTGGCAAGGAATTGTTTATTATGTGATTGATCTGGATTTGGATGTATATCCGAATGCAAGGGTAAGTACTTCGGCCGAGAGTACTTCTCAATGGTCATTAAAATTATTCGCAGCAGGAATGGCTGATCAGGTCAATCCGTTTGGTAAGGATCAAACCACTTATGGAGAAAAAACTTTCGCTGTTGGTGATGTAACCGGCCAAACAGGCGTTAGCTCTTTTGAATTGTGGTTATGGGGTATCGGCGTTGGTCAACGAGTAATTTTTGATAAAATGGAATTCTATGGAGAAGGAGGCGCCGGGATTAAGATTCCCCAGAGTAATCCTTGCATTTTTCATATCGAAAAAGGCAGACTGATATTTGACAGCAATTATGGAAAGCCGGTAACAATCTATACCATCGATGGAAAATTGGTAAAACAATTAGATTTGACACGAATTTCTTCTATTGATTTGGCAAAGGGGCTCTACATAATTAAGGCGGGAACAACGGTTGTAAAAGCTATAGTTCCATAATTCTACGTATTTAGCGGGACGTTATTTATCCGTAAGGATTTATACGTCCCGCTGTTTCAAATATCGTAATTCGGTTTTTATGATAAGATCAATATTATCTATACTCCTTTTATGTGTGACGATGGCTGTTTTTTCTCAAACACCGACAGTGGACGAATTAAAGGACACAACCCGAACACAAAGTCGTGATTTGAGTTTTCCAAAATCACGGATTGTGATCAATCCTTTTGATTTCAGCCAAAAGGACGAAATGACTCCGTCATCTTATTCCAACCGACCAAGTTTGCCTTTGAATACCGGTTATTTAACTACGGAAAAAGTATCTTACCGGAAATTGAATGATGTATTGCTCCTTTACCGATACAATCCGACTGCCGGCGCTGCCAGGGAAGCTACTACTTATCATACCTCCTGGATGCCGAATGAATTGCCTTTCGATGCTGTCTATAATGATGGGTCTTCACTCACAGGAACCGACTTTTTTTATGATGTCAATACTTTAGTGCGCCGTGTCCGGATGACTGACTCCGGAAATGGAAATAAATTTTTGTTGGCAGGCGCTTACGATGGGCAATCGGTTACTTTTGGAAATCAGGTACTGATACAAGATAAAGGAATTTATAAGCTGGCTATTTCTACCAATTCCTTTGACCATTTTCCAATCCTTTTTTTCAATACGCTTCAAGAACTGAAATCTCAGATCAACGGACAAAGCTTACCTTCCAACAGCGGATATTGGGCAGTGCAAATCGATGCTTCGCAACTCAATGACTTGGTTGTTTCGGTTGTATTTTCCTACAAGGGAGCAGGCGTTCCTCTTATCGACTGTGTGAAAGCGCCTCTTGCCGGTAACAAGGCTGACGAAGGATACGAAACTACAAAACAGTATTGGAACGATTATTTGGCTAAAATACCTCAGCCTTCCTGTTTTGATATTGAAGTAACAGATAATAAAGATGTATCGGCAGATGATGTTCGTTTTGCTTATTACAAAGCTTGGACATTTGCGGCATCCAATCTTCTGACAGGCGATCCGATATTATACCCTTATCCTCAGGTAGTAACAGGGAAGGCTTCGATGTGGGATGAAGGCCATGATCTGGCGCCTTATTCGGCCACTTGGGAATCATTTTTCGGCATCCAACTTCTCGCATTTACGGATACCGAAAATGCATGGAAAGCCTTTGAAGGAATCATGTCGCTGGTTGATGATGCCGGAATGATAGGCGGCGAAAGCCTTCCTTCGCGCAAAGCCCAAACGGCTTGGCTATTGTATGAAATGACCGGCGATAAAAATCGTTTAATGGATATATATGAGCCATTGAAAAGATATTTGAATTGGCGCATACAATATCCGCATTGGATTTTTCATTCCATGCCGGATGCTAACCAAAAAGATGCTGAATTCGTCTTTTCCGCCATCGCCGATTTGGAATTTATGAGCCGGATTGCCCAAATAGTCAAAGATACAACGGAAGCAGCCGGATGGAAGCAGAAAGCCGATAGTTTTTACGAAGAATGTTTACCCTGGTTCTGGACATCTCCTAAATCGCTTCCCGTACAATATTATAATACGGCGAGCCATGATCGTAGTTCCGGCAACCGGTATTGGGTGACTACCGGCTTGTATCTCGAACAACTGGCCGGCGACTATCTGCAAAGTATGATGAATCTTTTCAATCTGGGATTCAGCGATACGAACAATTTTGGAGGTTCCTCCATGGGAGTACCCAAATATCCGGATATTAGCTACACTGTTTACGGATTGTTCGACAAAGGCTATTATGCCAAAGCGGAAAAAGTAATAGACGCTTGCTTACGCGACATTGTAAGGTCGGGAAATTGGTTTTCCGAACAATACAATACGACCGGCACTCCTTATCCTTCCGGCGTGCGTCCCTCCTTTTTCGGCGCTGCCATGATGATCGATTTTGTGATGTTGAAAAACGGATTCCGTTACGGCAATGGTACTCCAATGGCAATAAACGCTTTCGCCGGAGCGAGAAGTATCGGCGGAATTCATTTTGGAGATAAGGAGATAAATATTTCTCGCAATGCTACCGGAGACCTATCGCTATCCGGTTCGTATATAGGAAACGATTATACACAATCTTCAGAACGGGGACAATCTTATGTGATTAAACAGCAGGAGAATACAGGGATTCAATATCCTGTTCCACAAAAACCATTTACGATAGTCAGAAAAAATGAACACACCTACATACAATTTCATTCAGCAGTAAACGGACCTGTTTCAATACGGATATTGGATACCAATGGAAGAGTCATGCAGCAAATTTCTACTCAATCCGTAGGTCCGGCAACCTGTTTTCCTTTGAATACTATGGAAACAGGGGTTTATTTGATCGTATTGGGAACAGAACGTGGACGATATGTTGAAAAATACATTAATCAATCAATTTGAAAAATATTGACATAGTAAATACTTATAATTACAATTCTAATAATGAAAAAAAACAAAAAACAAAAACGAGGCTTTACCATGAAGTTATTTGCGGTATGGATATGTTTCAGTCTTTCTTCCGCATTGTGGGCTTTGCCGGGTGAGTTGAAACAGGAAAATATTCTTGTTAAGGGGGTGGTGACCAATTCGTCGGGCGAACCTTTGATTGGCGTTTCAGTTCAATTGGAAAAAAGTAATCAATCCATCGGAACAGTTACCGACATAGACGGTAACTTCTCTCTAACTCTGAGCACACCGAATCCGGTATTGAAATTTTCCTATATAGGTTTCAAGCCGCAA
>Ga0209629_10001217_pt1 | contig 15852 bp, 11 predicted proteins | sample TergutCu122P5_FD_187286 | JGI IMG/M metagenome (GOLD analysis project Ga0209629, IMG submission 187286) | Cubitermes ugandensis P5 segment gut microbial communities from Kakamega Forest, Kenya - Cu122 P5 (SPAdes) (version 2) | ecosystem: Host-associated > Arthropoda: Insects > Digestive system...
GCCCTGGGGTCGACTCAGCCTCTAACAGAAATGAGTACCAGGTGTATTTCCTGGGGGTAAAGGCGGCCGGTGCGTAAGGCTGACAACCTTACCACCATCCTGTGCCGTTGTCATGAAATCTGGGAATCTTAACTTCTTGGAACCCTCTGGGCCACTCCAGGCCTGTAACGGGACAGCTTTACCTTTTACATTCGCCCTAATGTAAGTGGTAAATGCTTTTACACACATAGTAAGTACCTGGACCATGTACCTTCGTCAGCGGAACAGCCATCCCATGCTACCCGGATTCCTTAAATCCTTCCACTTTTCATTCTACCAGAACTACACATTTTCAGTTATCATCATAGTCATCATCATCCATGGATTACGTCGCTTGACCTGTTCTGGCATCGACGCATTGCCATTGTTTCCTGGGGCGTCCACGATCTCTTCTTCCTCTAGGTTTGTAGGTGGCGTGTTTCGGAAGTCTGGTGTTGTCCATTCTTTCGAGATGGTTGATCCAGTTTTGTTTGTGCTTGGATTTCACGTCTTGTATTCCAGAGATCTCTAGTTCTTTTCATATGACTTCGTTTCTTATTTTGTCTAGTCTTGTTTATCCTTTGACAATTCTTAGAAAGCGCATCTCTGCAGCTTCTAGGCGAGTCACGTCTCGTTTCGTGGTTACCCATGTCTCGCCACGGTAGAGTAGTGTTGGTCTGGCTACGACTTTGTAAAATTTCGTTTGGTTGTCTGTACGGGTTTTCTTTTCTTTAGCCTTTTAGTTATAATGATGTAATTATTGAGTAGCGGTTTGTTCTGTATAAGAATCCATGCTCGTTTAACGACAAGTGCACGCGGAGTGCGCGTTCAATATACACGTGCATTCAGTAAACTAACAGCGTCACGTAGTCCCACAATTAACCTGTCTGCATTGACAGCTTAGTAAACGAATGTCGCGATGCAAACTGTAGAGTTTCCGTGTTCGGTTCTTAGCCCTACGACCTACAAAGTAACACGGGATTTGCCTGCCTCTCCAGGTAATTGCATGGATAGGAGTTTGATTAATGTATTTGTCATAACTTTGAGACACAGAGAGTCTTACTGTATGCTAAGAATGGTGTAAAAACTGTAGAGGGTTAGAAACAGTGGTGGTCGGCTAGGTCTATTTGGAAGAGACCGCTCACTGGACAGCTTCCGCTTGAAACACCTGTGGTTGAAAAGTTGTTAAACTTATCACTTATGAGCACTGTCTTAAGAAGCGTGCTTTTGTGTTACATAAGCATTATCTCAACTTGCCTTAGGTACAGGGAATGAAAATGGCGAATTTCAGTAATTAACATGCATGTAAGCCTACCTACTAACTTAACTGACTGACTAACAAACAAACAAACAAACAAACAAACAAACACACTAAATAACTAACTAACTAACCAATCAACCAACTAATCAACCAACCAACCAACCAACCAACCAATCAACCACCAACTAACTAACTAACTAACTAACTAACTAACTAACTAACTAACTAACTAACTAACTAACTATTTGGGGCAGAATTCTTCTTCAGAAGTTACAAGTGTCTCAGCTTGTCAAGAAATTATCGATATTGTATGGAATCTGAAGTTTCATTACCATGTCCACAAAAGCACACCACTTGTCCCTAACCAGAGCCAGATGAATCCAGTCCACGAACTCCTGTCCTGTTTCTTCAAGACATAATTTAATATTATCTTTCTATTTATGTATGATACAAGCTTTCCAAGTGACCTCTTTACTTCAGGTTTCCTCATCGAAACTCTGTATGTGTTTCTAATCTCCCTTTTTTATGCCACATGACTCACTCATCTCATCTTCCTATATTCTATCACCATAATGATGTTTGGTAAGGAGTACAAATCATTGCAGCTTGACAATATGCAATTTTCTCCAACCTTCTGTTCCTTCCTTTCTCTTAGGCCCAAATATCTCTCTCAGCACCATGTTCTCAAACACCAACAGTCTATGTTTTTCCCTTAATGTGAGAGACAAATTTGGACATCTGTATGTAACAGTAGCCCATATCAACAATTAATCATTAAAAACTTCTGACATTTGTCACTGGTCAGTCATAATTGTTCAAGGGCTGCTTCCGGCCTGCAGGCCAGAGTTTGCACCCAGGAATAGATAGATGTTCTGTATTTCACACAAGGTTTGTTGTTATGTTTATGATTTGTGTTTATACAGTATGTCACATAACATATACCTGCCATGATTCATCATTTTTTGCCATCAGAGGGGCATGTATGTGACAGATATTTCATTTGTTCATTCTGTGGAAAACTACCGTCACATAAGATGCATACTTTCATAGACACATTTTCACACAAAATTCTGTACATGATATGGTGCTATTATCACTCCATACTCAGAAATTAGCATGGCTGTCATTTTGGTACAGGGGTGCTGATAAGTCCTTAGCCCGACATACTTCCAAATGTATTTTGTTTGATGGTGGGAATATTTCGTTTGATGCTAGTCATTTTATATATATATATATAAATAGTACTAATATTCCTCCAATTATGATTATAAATAGGATATATGGAAATCAAAATCTTCTGTCACTGTAGCTTGTTTCCTTCCTGGTCGGGCTAAGGACTTATCAGCATCCCTGTAGTACTGATAGCAGAACTAACGTGAGAACAAATATGGGTCGCCTCTAATGGCACAATGCCTATGGCAAGCCTTGTTGGCAGTTTGTGACTTTTGTGGTTGCAGTTCATACTTGTATATGCTAATATGTTTATCATTCAAAAATTCTGCATATTGTCCACACAGGGGGTTGTGGATTTTGTTTGGTTCTGAAAACAAACTGGAATTTTTTCCCTTCACAGCATTAACTTACTGGATTTTATAACTGTGATGAAGTTGTATACTATGCTGTAAGTGCTAAAGATTTATACTTGATTCAGGTTAATCTTAGGCTAAAGTAGGGTCATGAGGAACCAAGGGTCCTCAGCACCAAGGCAGACTGGATGGCCAAACAGGAGCCATTATTTTCACAGTCATACCGTGCATCTTGATATTATCAAAATTTTTATTTACCAACTCATGCATAAGAGAAATGCAATTGCAGTTCTGTAGTGTATCAGTTGGTATATAAAAAACTTGATAAGGACAGCCATAATTTTTCTCTGACGCTGATTTCATCTCTACAGATTTAAACCTATTGAACTTTACACGGTGAAACCCAGTGGTTCACGGGGTTAGTTGCCATTCTCTTACCCTCGAGGCCTGTGTTTGCTGCTTTCCCCTCATGCCCTGTTTTCGGTTCTAAGATGTATTATTTCTCCCATTTCCATGTCAGTGGCCTCTGTGTTTAAATTCCAAACAATTTCTGCAACACATTGCTGTAGGCATTTCTTGTTTTAAATCTGATTGTATAAGCAGTCCATTGTAAATCTTATTGCATTACCTGAACAATATTATATCTGTGTGATGTATGTGTGACCGTGCATCAAATATGAAAATGATGAGAGGTACCAACTTGATGCAACAATTATGATTTATTATCATAAATAACTCTACATGTTTCGGACATCTATATGTCCATCTTCAGGAGTTCAGGTTGTGTACTACTGCATACGGTGTTCAGCACTGGATGTTGTGGCTGTGGTCCTTACGAGCCGGTGTTTAGTCTTGTGCACTGTGTGTGAGTTTGTATCAGATACAAACTTACACACAGTGCACAAGACTACACACTGGCTCCTTAGGACCACAGCCACAACATCTAGTGCTGAACACCATATGCAGCAGTACACAACCTGAACTCCTGAAGATGGACATATAGATGTCCAAAACATGTAGAGTTATTTATGATAACAAATCATAATTGTTGCATCAAGTTGGTACATTTCGTCATTATATCTGTGTTAACAAGAATATTGTCAGCATATATTATCCTGAGTTTCTCCTGTCATTCTTTTTAGATCTAGTACTGAACAGAACATTTTGGTTGTAAAGGAATATTTGTGAATAATCTGGTATATTTTGTTGTTGCAGCTCAAAAAATGAGGAGGTAGATAACAGTTGTGTGGTGCGTGCAAGAGGTCTTCCGTGGCAGTCGTCCGATCAAGACATCGCGAAGTTCTTCCGTGGACTCAATGTTGCAAAGTAAGTGTTTTGTTCCGGTGACTTGCATTTCTTGTTCACAGAAAGCTGTTCAGTGGAGCTAGCTCACCATTATGTGCTATTTCCTGCAAAATGCCTTGCAGAGTCAAGTGCGTAATCAACTTCCTGGATGTTGGTTTTAGTATGCCATGAGTAGGACAGTCCTGTGTAGACTGAGTGATCCGGTTGGATTCCTAGATGAATTGTACCAATTTCTTTTAATCAAAAAAAGGAAGTTTTTAGGATGTGATGTTGTCTACTAGCATAGATAATCTGAAAAGTTCATGTGAGACATAGACTGTAGTCATAGAAGATATTTTGAAAACTGTAAGTGGAGAGACATACTACAGTTTGGAGCATAGAAGTTTTCAAAGAATCTCTTTCTTGGCACTTTGTGTGCTTCTAAAGCCTATGTTCATTATTGCAGATATAAATCTAATGTTGCAAAACTGATCGCACTGTAGATATCTCATTGCACAGCCAGAAATTACTTCCCTTTTCAGTTCACCAAATATATATTACAATAAAAAAATTGAATTAATTATTGTGGATCCTGAGAAGATCTACTAATTTTCGGATGACAAGGCATTTTTGAGAAAATTCAGTGAAGTTCAGTGTGGGCTTCATATACACAGTCAGGTTGAAAATTAATTAGAATAGAACAAAATGTCGAGGGCATGAGGAACTGCAGACGTAAGTCACAGGACTGAGAACAATGGATGACAATTGTGGAAGAGGCTAAGATCTACCAAGAACTACAATGCCAGAAGAAGGAGGAGGATGAGAAGGAGGAGGATAAGAAGCCAAAGAAGAATAGCAGCAGCAGCAGCAACAGCAGCAGCAGCAGCAGCAGCAGCAGCAGCAGCAGCAGCAGCAGCAGCAACAGCAGCAGCAGCAGCAGCAGCAGCAACAACAACAACAACAACAATGATTAAAACAACAACAACAACAAAACTCTGTTCACTCAACAACTTGTAGTGTGCATCCATACACTTTTTAACACATTTTGTGCAGTGAACACATCCATGGAATAGCATGTGTAGTAATGGAATTCTTTTATAGGATACATAAATAACATACATTTGAATTTAAGCAAAAATATACAACTTATGGCAGTCTATTTGAAAATGATGCACCAATTGCATAAAGCATAATGTTCATTGCCTTGGTTGTCTTTCATTTTCACTCTCTAAGCAATGACTGATCCTAACAATCTGAATGCTGACTGCTGAATGTGTTTTTGTGTTCTGCAGTTAAAACTAGAAACATTTAGAAAGTCAGGTGTGTGCCTTAGTAAGTGCATTTCATAAGTGTGTACTAGAAGAAGGTAGTATAACTTGAAACAAAGTCTGTTTTTGCTGATAATTTTCAAGATAAGCAGGCTGATATTGGAGTAAACAAATGACTTGCATTATCTGAATAGTGGGAATGGGAGTTGCATTATAATCGTGGACACAGTTACGCACGTTCTGTGTAGGCATTTTCCTGCGAATGGAAGATATTATGAAAGGGGTCATCTTTTACAAGTGGATGTTCTATAGGCAGGTAAATACGACATTTTTATGAGATTGAAGATTTTTGCTCCAGTGACTATGTGATTTGCTCTCTTTTGAGATATGACAACATGCATTTTGATAGATATGTCTTATCACTGAGGATGACTGTGCTTCCTCCTCTAACATGAAGCTGCGTGATGAGGGACTGCATAATTTGTACCCTTCAACATATGTGACATTGATTATGTCAAGAAGTATGAAATTAATACTATCTTAAGCCCACATGAGGAAATTAAAAATGCATTCCAACTTTCAGATGGAAAGTGAAAAAGACCACTTGATAGATGGAAGTATAATACTAAAGTGAATCTTATAGGAGTATGATGTGACAAGGTGGACTGGAATCCTCTGGCATAGGGGGAGGAAATAAATCTTCAGGCCGCATAAATAGTTGGAGACATCTTGACCAGCAGAGTAACAGTCATCAGTTCTATAAAAATCTGATATTTGGAATCATTCATTCTTTGGATTATCACCATCATTCTGTGTTTAAAATAACAGTAAAACTTGGTATTTTAGGGATTATATTCCATTCTTGTACATAGTTATAATGTAAGAAAAGCTACTGTTATGTCAGACATATGAACTTAATATTTGTTTGCAGAGGAGCATGGATGTCATAGTTGCTGTAGTGGCTAGATTATGGACTGGATGATCCAGGGTTTGAATCCCAGCAGGTGCGAGAATTATCTCTTTCTCAAAATATCCAGGCTGGCTCTGGAGCCCACCCAGCCTTTTGTTCAGTGGGTACGGGCAGTTCTTTCCCCAGGGGTAAAGCAGGTGGGTCATGAAGCAGACCATCCACCCTCATCTAGTGCTGAGGTTAAGAATGAGTGGAGCTGTACCTCCACTATCTTTGTACGCCTTTATGGTGCATATAGGGACAACTTCACCTTTTTAACTTTGTTTGCAGGGGCGGAGTAGCACTGTGTTTGAGCCCTCAGGGTCGCCGGAACGGTGAAGCTCTTGTTCGATTCATCAACCAGGAACACCGAGATATGGCACTAAAGAGGCATAAGCATCACATTGGCAATAGGTACATCGAAGTGTACAAGGCATCTGGAGAAGACTTCATCAATGTGGCAGGTGGTGAGTGGGTGGCAGATGAGCATTTACAAATACTGATCTTTTTTGTAGCAATGTTTTGCATGTAATACAAATGATGAGACAGCAGTCCATCATCATCATCTTTATTTTCCATTTCTCCATTTTCGGGTACATTCCCAGGGATGTGGAAATAGTCAAGTGTAATCATATAAGAAGAACATAAAGTTTGATTCAGTCTAATGTTCACTGGCCATTCAAGTCAAGGATGAAATGGGTGAATCTTGTAGGTTGCACACAAGATAAAGAAATCCATGTAGTTTTTTTTGTTTGTTTTGAAAACCATGTGGAAAGATGTACACATAGATATAGATGGCAGGATAATATTAAGGTAGAAACTAGATAAATACATTCTGAAGATGAGAACTGAATTAGTTGATGTCATTTAGGGTCGAATGATGGACTTCAGTGGTACGGTGATGAAAGTTTAAGAGTAATATTGACAACTGGAATAACAAGCAGTTACTCAGGCGGGCAGGTTTGCATTTTGTTGTAACATACCTCATTATTTTACTGTGTGTGCTCATTGTATACAATGAATATCACCTGATGGTTGTTTTCAGCTGACACTACTAGTAGATGTGATAAATAAATGATATAACACCAGATATCCAAGGTATTTGACCAAAATATATATATATATATATAGAACAGCATACTGCTCGAGGGAGAATCTGTACCATAGCTCAGTTTAACACCTTGAGGAAACTGATTATTGATCTGACAGTTTAACACATTGATGGAAAATACATCCCAATAAATTTGCATATTTTAGAAGACATATCACAATACAAAACATAAGCTCATGACCCACATTGTTAATAGTGTTGTTTCTGTTTTACACACATTCACTGTTGTCGTGTTGATACTAATAAAGTGGGGAATTGAATATTTCCTGCTCCATGTACAGTCACTGTCCTGGTTCTCTCAGAGCTACTAACTTATATAGCTTTATTTGTCAAGATTGTAGTATTTGAATCTCAAGAGTTGATAGTGCTATGAAGGGTATAATGTACAATACCATTATGTTGAAATGAATTGGTCACTTGGTGTCTATAACACTGATGTCCATTGTTTAACTGTGACAAACAACACAGACCATTAATAGGGCCTGGCAGTTAAAAAAGAACCAAAAGATCTGAATTAAATAAAAGAAAAGAAAAAGAAAATAAATGGAAATTAAGGTAACCATAGATACCAGACAAGTGCAGTAGTAAATTATTTTATATGATGTTTACAGGTAGCAATAATGAAGCTCAGGCATTTCTGTCTAGAGGAGGTCAGGTCATTGTACGGATGCGTGGGCTACCCTATGACTGCACTGCAAAACAAGTTGTAAGTAACTGATACTCATGAATATTTATAACACGTAGTTTTGAATTCACCTTAACCTAGCAGCTCTGCAATACAAGTTTTGCACTGCATTAGGCAGCTGAAACACTGTCGTTGAGGGTATGAATCCCACTTCTGGCCTGAATATGTTTCTTTTCTTCATAAATATTTATGAAAACCTCTGCACTAGATGTTAGGCTATGGACCAAGAAGACTAACATGGATTATGATCAGGTAAAATAAGATTTAACCTGAAAACTGTGTGGGTCATATTTAGAGATAGGTGAATATACCTTCAGGTATTGGTAATTAATAAATGTTCTGTCTTATTTCCATACATTTCAGCTGGACTTTTTTGAGGCAGGTGAGAATTCCTGTCAGGTGATGGATGGTGAAGAAGGGGTGCTGTTTGTAAAGAAGCCTGATGGCCGGGCGACGGGTGATGCGTTTGTTCTCTTTAATCAGGAGGATGATGCAGGCAAAGCTCTGAGCAAGCACCGTGAACTAATCGGCTCTCGCTATATTGAATTGTTCCGCAGCACGACAGCTGAGGTCCAGCAGGTGAGACGATGGGTGAAAAATATAGGCTGCATATGAGTCTTGGGAGAGTCTGGCTGTACTGTAAAGATTGTCATAAAGGAAATAAAAGATTTATAATTACAGGTATAAAATGTGTGCAGGCCACTGCAGTTAAATTCTAAATCTGGTCATTAAGTTAGTTATGGTGTAGAATATCTGAAGATATGAAGTTGATGTACAAGTCTGGATAACGTAGCCTGATATTTATGTTAATGCAGCAAGTACATGAAAAACTTTGAACCCTCTGGACTATTATAGTTGTATTGTTGGCTAAGTGTAGAAGGCACATTGAATCATATCACTCATTTATTTTTTATAGCTTGCACTCTTGGGATTGTACTCTGGTATGTTGAAATTCAGTTACAGCATGGGATGACTGAAAATATTTTACTCTTTGTAGATTATGTTTATGCATAATATGAAGTTATCATTGTTGTTTAATCTCAGCCTTTGTTTGTCACAGATTTAGTGAACATACTTGCATCTTGAGAATGTCTAGCACTGTGAAATTGTTGGAATAGGTGTATCAGTGATACTTTCAAGGGGTGCTGATTTTAACACTTCAGAGCATCATTGTGTTGCTCTGTATGAAGGTTATGATCAGTACCGGTGTTCATTGATAGATGTTAAAGCAGGGGTTCACATATTTACCTAACTTCTAGGAGCCACCTCAAAATTACAGGCCCCAGAAAGGTGACCTTTGGGTATTTTCATACTGAGGACCCAAAAATATTAGGCTTTACCATAAAAATTTAGTTTTCCACGCAACCTGTGCACCTCTGTGTTGAAGGATTAGGTTAACATTAATAAAACACAGATTGTGTGATGTAACTTGAGTAGAATAAAATGTTCTTATATGCTAAGTAGACAAATCATTTGGTTACTCTATTTTAAAGTTATTTCATAATGGCCTGTGTTATGGTCTGTTAGCAGGGACAGAAAGGACTGAGAATGAAACTAAAAGTGATTTGGGAGTAGGGTGACAACATAATTTGTGATATTAGTGATATGAGATCAAAAAATGCTGAGGGTTGATACAAAGATTAGAGGAGAAAGATTGACATTTGTTTTCTCCACATTGTCTGCTGCTGTGCCCGTTTCTAATGTCGATCGTGAATGTCACAAGACACTACAAAACATTCCTTTGGTATAGAGTTAGGAAATAGTTCAGGGAGGGGTTCGTGGATGATGTGACAGTACAACCCTCTTTTTCCTACTCTCAAAACCAGTTATTAATCAAGGAATAAGTAGATAAAGAGAAGATTGAATGAAATTCCGAATTACAATCGGTAAATTTCGTTGTCACATTGGATGGGTTACCTCCAAGTGAAGTGACCTTGATGTTAGTGCTGCCCTCTGTGAGGCTAGAAGAATGATAAAAAAAAAGTGAGGTTATTCATGTCAGCTGATTGTCAGCATGAAGACATGTGTGTCACAGAGCAGACATCATGAGCAACTTGTAACATTATTTTAGTGACATTATTTTATTATGCAGGTTTTAAATCGGTCAATGGACCCAAAAACTTATGAACCACAAATGCCACTGATAGCACAAGTACCTCAAGTGCCATTATTGCCACAACACATAATAACTTCAGGGACACGAAAAGACTGCATACGACTTCGAGGGCTTCCATATGAGGCCCAAGTGGAACATATTTTGGATTTTTTGGGAGAACATGCAAAGAATATTGTTTTCCAAGGTGTTCATATGGTGTACAATGCACAGGTAAGTTCCATTCATTTCTGATTTGTATAGTAATATTAAAAATATGTTTTATAAAATATTAGATGTAGAATTAATTGCTTATTAGAAGGAGAGAGTGAAAAACAGATGAGTGGAGAAAAAGATATATTAAATTGCATGCCTCAAGTTTGTAGGTTTTGCAGCCTTTGTATTATATATGAAAGAAATCTAATGGTGTGTTGGGTTGGTACTCTGAGTTAACACCCTGCTTCATTTTGGTGTTGTTATTATGTTAGAAAGAGCAGTGAACTACTATGACTATAAACATAACCTAACACTTGACACTCCTAGAAGGCACAGTCTATGGCATTGTTAGAGTTGAGTTGGGGGGGAGGCACAAACATAAGAGGGAGACATTTATACATAGATTTTTAATAATGGATGTAGTGTAATCATTTCCTTGTTACAAAAGACACAAATTGCACTTCAACTTTTTAAAAATTTTATCAAACATTTTTGACATGCCATGAGGTAAGAGTGAAGTCCCTGTGTGTGCCATGAAGGCAGTATAGCACCACCCATTCTTAGCCTTGGCACTAAATGGGAGTGAATGGTCAGTTTCACACTTTGGCTGCTTCACCACCCTCAAGGTGCCCATTGAATAAGAGGTTAGGTTGACCCCAAATACAGTTTTGGCACTGTGGAGGAGAAATTTCCCATACTCTGAATGAGATAAATGTGATCAATAAGGTATACAGTATTAAAGCATTCAATCTAACATTTTTGATGCTGGAAATGATATAAATTGCTTTGAAACTGAACTTTTCTGCCTAGACCGCCTTTTGTGCTTTACTTTGTCATTCAGTACAAGTATTTTGTCCTGTTTCAAGGGGTTACACCATTCATTGCAGATTTAAAACAATGAAAATTGTAGGTCTGTGTATACATGGATGTGTACAAAGAAAGGAATTCTTCTAACAAAATATTGATTGGGGATATTTGATGAATATCTACATGTGACATATCATATAAGTGCCAAGATGCTGAAACTATGCAGCTATAAGAGTATTAACTCTTTAAACTCAATTGGTCATTAAATGTATGCCAAGTTTACTGTTTAAGTTTTTGCATTTGTAGTTACATAGTATTGTGTTATGTTGCATTTTGTTAATAGTATTATATGTTATAGTCACTTTTCAGTTTCATTAGTGGATATTTCACAGTGTAATACACACTACAATTGGCATGTTCACACACTGTTCAGGTATTTTATGTACAGATGTCTAATAATGCTGTACAGTTGAACTTATGGTAAAATACAGCATAGAACTAACGAATCTAGATGTGCGATTGCAGGTTATGTAAGGTCATATTAAAGTTTACAAAATCGTGTAATCATTGTGTACAGGTTTACCGCGCTCTGCATTTTTCCTACAGTGTGCTTATACGTTCGGTATGATTCTGGCAGTAAAGAGTGAATGTAGGTGCATACAATATTAATGCAGTGGTCTTTCTGATAGGAAGATACTATATTCTGTGTGATGTAGGAGCTTAAACTTTGCATACAGTATAGATTAATATTAGCCTTCATGGTTAATTATTTTTTTAATTATTCACTTATTTATGTCAAGATCACTCTGAATCTCAGAAGTGGCATTCTGAACATCGTGATATGGTAATAGTGTTTAGATAGCCATCTGGAAATAATAAAATTAAAACCTGATTTGTCTCACCAAGATACTGATAGTAGTAATATTTCTGACTTAGTCTTAAAAAATTCGTAAAAACACCATTTGTATTTCGAACATGTATTTTTCATCAAGCAGGTGAATATAGCAGTAATACTCTTGACTTGTATTCAGGAGGTGCCCAGTTTAATCTCGGCTGGAGCACCTTTTATCTTGACTGAGGGTTTTCATATTTTTCTTCATTTCCTTCAGGCAAGTGCTAGAATAGTAGAATGATTGGGCCACATCTGCTCCATCCAAATCCTTTCCAATTCATAATTCGTTACCCTGTCACCATTTTTGTATTGGCAGAGTTCTGTCAGAATTCATCACCTCATCAGAAGACAGGGTTCTGTCATCTTGAAACTGGTACTGAACCAACTGCTACATGGACTGACTGTGTTTGACTTTCACTTCTCAGTGTGGGACTGTTTCCTCACCATACCGTGGTTAACATTGAGCTATACAAAACTGTGGTTATTAGTGTAAAACTACATGTTTGTGAATTCAGAGACCAAAGATGAGCTCATATGATTCAATGAACTACCAACAAGATGAATATTCAACAGCCTAGTATGAGTTTGGCCTACCTTTGCAGCCTAAGGAACTCTTGTAGGAGAAGTTATAAAAGATATATATTCAGAAGAATGCACTGAAATTTCTGACACTGAGGGTTCCTTGTATTTTTTAGTGATCATGGTTGTGGTGGTGGTGGTGGTGGCGGCGGCAGTAGTAGTAGTAGTAGTAGTAGTAGTTGTAGTAGTAGTAATGGTGACAGTGGTAGTACAATAGTAGGGTTGACAATGATATTGGCAGTATAATATTAGTAATAATTAGTAATGGTCCTGAGTTTGAATGATAAGTGCTATATGTTATGCCCTACCACTTGTGAGTGGTGGGCTCAGTGGGCTGTTTTGGTGCAATCAACAAACTGACGGGGAGTAGCAACCTGTACAGCCTGTAGCTGTCAGGCAAAATAATAACGCACTGCAGCACCAGTAGCTGTGAAGAGAAAGTTTTAAGGAAATTTTTCTTCAACTCTGATTTTGCAGTGGGCATAAAAGAACTTTGAAAACCACATGTAAACAGCCAAGCTGTGATTAATGCAGTATCAGAATGGAAACAATACAGAAACCTGCATTTATTGGCTTGCCAGGGAAAAACAATAAATTTAAATTATCTCTTACCGAGAACAGCTCATCAGTTCAAATTTTGCAAAAAGTTTTTTTTAATGATGGATGTTACAAAATTATGCAGGCGGGAATGGAACTTGTAGACAACTTGGTAGGTAAACAAGAAGGTGCAAGAAGGCTGTTTGAAGAGAAAGTCATTATTTGCCCAGTGAAAACCTGTTATGGTACTATCAATTGTTTTTATTTATCCAACCAATGCACAATTAGATTGCTCGAAAAGAATGTTATAATTTACATCAATATTTACATTAAAAGTGCTCCTACATGTTTCGGTTTAAACAACCATCATCAGGGAGCTTGCCATTTGTGCGTTGCTAATGTTATAATAGTCGGTTAAAATATGTCGTTAAGGGCGGTTTGGCTGTGTGGCTTCATATTCTATCCAGTCCTTGTTTTGTGTATCATGTATTGTACAGAATGTGAGTCACATTCTGTACAATGCACAATACACACACAAAATAAAGACTGGATAGAATATGTAGCTGCACAGCCGAACCGTCCTAAACTTTGTATTTTAACTGACTATTATAACTTTAGCAAAGCACAAATGGCAAGCTCCCTGATGATGGTTGTTTAAACCGAAACATGTAGGGGCACTTTTAATGTAAATATTGATGTAAATTTTAACATTCTTTTAGAGCAATCTAATTGTGCATTGGTTGGATAAATAAAGAAACTGTATAGTATAAAAAATGCACAGTACAACTGTGAAAACTGTTATGGTACAATGGAACTGAAACTTTCTGTTGGCACCACATCAAGAAATGTGCTTGAATACACTCAACTGACACAGAACAAGCACTGCATTTGTTGTTGTTGTTGTTAGGCTGTGGCAGCATGTCAAGCATAAGGTGCATACCATCTATATAGATTGATGACTTTTTGGCCTGAAATAACATTTGTCGAATTTGGGCGTACAAGATAATGGCAGTGGGATACAACAGAAAAGTGTTACCAGAAACGGGCATAGAAAAACTGAATACAGGGGAGAAAACTGTTTGCCCAAGGTGTCATCGACTGGTCATACGATGGAACAGCATTTGGAATAAATGTGACCAGGTGTTTTGGACAATGTACATCTTATTAGGTGTGTTGCACTACAACATTTTGAAGATGGGGTCTATTTTCATCTTCAGTTGGAAATGGGAGAGTTTACCAGATGAGTGTCCCTCTTCCACCTTTCCGCTTGAAGATGAAAACAGATCAAGTTTTCAGAATATTGTGATGTGTTCAAAATGCCAGTTCAGCCTGTTGTGAGGTACCATCATCAGAACACTGCAAAGCTCACTTAACATCTTTGATATTCACGTACTGAGTACTGCCTACAGGAAAGTGGTATCTGAGATACCAGCATCCATGGGACAGAAAGAAAGAAGAAGAAGAAGGGAGGAAAGAAAGAAAGAAAGACAAAGCACCAGCAGTGGCTATTAGAGTCAAAAAATTTGACTGATTCTGAAGTGAATACCCAGTTTGTGTCAGCTAAGGCACTGAAGGAATTACTGGGAGAAAGTGGAGAAATCATAAAAGTAAAATTGTCCCTGAACATGATGTGAGCTGTATGGTAGAAGTGTAGGTATGGCTCCGCTAATTTTTTAACATTGGCACTTGATGGGGTTGTGGTCAGCTTCATGCAACACCACATTACACCTTGAGAAAACACCGCCAGCACCCACTGAAGAGGAGGCCGGCTGGGCCGCAGAGTCAGTCTGGGTGCCTTGGAAGAGGGAACAGTGACTTATTGCCTGCGCACGGGATCAAACCGAACAAGTTAATACAGTATTCACAAATTATATGAAACAGCCCTTTTTCATTTCCACCACAGAATGGCAGGAAGAGTTACTCACTTATAAAACCTTTAACTTGAACCTTTCTATGTGTGGCCTATTCATTGTTTCTTAGTTTATTTAACAAACAAACAAACAAACTCCGTGGCCTTAGTCCGCGAGCGAACTATACCGACAGAGCGGCCGCCGCCGGTCGGCGAAGTTAGTGCCAACTTTTGGGCTGTTAAACTGCAGAGGTTATGTAGCATTCAGTGAGATGGAATAAATTACAAATGATGAATAGGTAAACATCTTTAAGAGGTGGTCATAACATATTTTAGGGTACCCTCTCAAAATGTTAATGGAGGACTGAAGAAAACTAAACACCTCAGTCAGTACTGGGAAATCTGGCTATGACTGGAATTTTATACCTCCCATGTACAAGTCTGGAAAGTAACTGCTGCACTGACCTGATCGTTTTCAGAAGCTCGACACTTTTAAGATTATCAGTACAAATTTAAAGTCTAATCCCCTATATCACAATCCCAAATCCAAACTTTAAATTATACAGTCCACAGACTCATGAAAATGTGTTGTTGTTGTTTTTGTTGTTATTGTTATTATTATTACTATTATTATTGTTGTTGTTGTTGTTGTTGTAGTACCATAAAGTCAGTTACATGCTGAATACTTGCTGTTTTAAACCCAGAAGTTAGGTACATGATAAAAACTCCTGCAGTTCTGAGGATTCAAGTCTTCTGTCATTTAATTTTCGCGGGGGGG
>Ga0209629_10001219_pt1 | contig 15847 bp, 16 predicted proteins | sample TergutCu122P5_FD_187286 | JGI IMG/M metagenome (GOLD analysis project Ga0209629, IMG submission 187286) | Cubitermes ugandensis P5 segment gut microbial communities from Kakamega Forest, Kenya - Cu122 P5 (SPAdes) (version 2) | ecosystem: Host-associated > Arthropoda: Insects > Digestive system...
TGGACTTCTTCAAATGGTGGAACCTTTGAAGATGAATATAGTGCAATTACAACTTTTACAATGCCAGGAAATGATACTATAGTAACGGGACATTTTAAGAAAGTAGAACTAACTCCAGAAGAAATAACTAACATGCAAAATCCACCTATCAATGCAAATACTTTTCTTTTAACAGTTAATGCAGGAGTTGGAGGACTGATACATGACGTTTCACTGGTTCAAACTGTAAGAATTTATATTCAGCCAGGAATGGAACATCCTATTTTCGCTGAAAGTTCACCAGGTTATGTTTTTGATAAGTGGACTTCTTCAAATGGTGGAACATTTAAAGATGAGTATAGTGCAAATACAAATTTTACAATGCCAAGAAATGATACCATAGTAACGGCAAATTTTAAACCTTTAAGTAAATGATATAAAAATTTATGAAATTTCCCTTTGACCATGGTAGCTATCATAGTATATACTTATTCTTGAGGTGATAAAAATGCAAACTGCTAAAATATTTACAAGCGGCAGAAGTCAAGCAGTCAGACTGCCTAAAGAATGTCGTTTTCCCGGCACTGAAGTTGGTGTTAAGCGTATCGGGGAACTGGTCGTTCTATATCCACAAGACCGCATGGAGGAATTGTTTTATTCCAGCCTTGGCAACTTTACTGACGATTTTTTTGAATCTATAGAATCTGCAAAAGCAGAAAAATTGCCTGAAAGTAAGCGAGAAAGCCTATGAAATACCTACTCGACACGAATACTTGCATTTTTTTGATGAAGAATCATTCTCAAGTAGTAGCTAGGTACGAACAGAACAAGCCACTTGGTATAGCTATTTCGTCGATTACTTTGTCAGAATTGAAATTCGGCGTATACAACAGCAAGTATCCTGAACAAAATGGCGAAAATTTATTTCGGTTTTTACTTGGGGTTGAGCTTTTGGATTATGATAGTGCTGCTGCTGATGAATACGGAAAAATACGTGCATATCTGCGCCGCAAAGGTACGCCTGTTGGCGAAATGGATATGCTCATCGCAGCTCATTCAAAAGCGAAAGGCTTGATTACAGTCACTAATAACACTCGTGAATTTGAGCGTATAGATGGTTTATATCTTGAGGACTGGAGCTTATAGACCTGTAGTCTAAAGAGGATGGGGTCTTTTATCTTCTTTGTAGAAAGTAGACACGGTGGCAAAATCAAAACGAGGTCACCGTGTCTCAAATATCCAAAGATATGCATTGATCAATATAAGGAGGTTTTTTAATGATTTTAATAACTAATGGTAAAGTATTCACAAGGGATAGCGAAAGACCATTTATTGATGGTGGAGCTGTTTTAATTGATGGGAATTTAATTAAAGAAGTTGGAGATACTAATGAATTAAAGGAAAAGTATTCTGATGCTGATTGTATCGATGCAAGAGGACGCCTGGTAATGCCTGGTTTTATTAATACTCACATGCATTACTATTCAACCTTTGCAAGAGGTATGTCTACAGATAGTCCTCCTGCAGCATTATTCAGTCAAATCTTAAAAGGACTGTGGTGGAGATTAGATAAGAAACTCACTCTAGAGGATGTTTATTATAGTGCTGTTGGACCTATGATCGATGAGATAAAATGCGGTGTAACAACTGTCATAGATCATCATGCAAGCCCATTTGCAATTGAAGGCAGCTTATTTAAAATTGCTGAAGCTGCAAAGGAATTAGGGATAAGGAGCAATCTATCTTATGAAGTTTCAGATAGAGATGGAGAAGCTATTTGCGATGCTGGAATAAAAGAAAATGTTGACTTCATGAAATATTGCAAAAAAGAAAATGACGATATGATAAAGGGACTCTTTGGTCTTCATGCATCCATGACTATTTCAGATAAAACACTGGATAAATGCCTTGAAGGAGTAGCATCTGTAGATGGAGGATTCCACGTTCACTGCGCCGAAGGTATCGAAGATTTAGCTGATGCATTTGAAAAATACAGGATGGGTGTAATCGAAAGATGGTATAAGAGAGGTGTTTTAAGCGACAAGAGCATAGCAGTTCATTGTGTACACGTAAGCAAAGATGAAATAGATATGCTAAGAGAATCTAAAGTTGCTGTTGTAAATAATCCTGAATCCAATATGGGAAATGCTGTTGGAGCAGCACCAGTTTTAGACATGATTGCAAATGGAGTTTTAGTTGGTCTCGGAACTGATGGATATACTGCAGATATGCTGGAATCCTATAAAGTTATTAGCGTCATTCAAAAGCACGTCAAAGGAATCCCTAGCGTCGCATGGGTTGAGCCACCAGTTATGCTCTTTGAAAATAATAAAAAAATTGCAGAGAGATTTATAGATGGAAAGCTTGGAACTTTAAAAGAAGGGCACTATGCAGATGTAATAATAGTAGATTATAATCCAGTTACTCCAATAAATGAAAATAACTTAAGCGGGCATCTATTATTTGGAGTATGGGGAAGAAATGTGGACACAACTATTGTAAATGGAAAGATATTGATGAATGAAAGAAAATTAGTAAATATAGACGAAGAGAGACTTATGGCAAAGTCAAGAGAACTTGCACAAAAGCTTTGGAATAGGATTTAATATTTATGGATACGCTTATTAAAAACGGGAAAATTGTAAGGAGCGATAAGACATTTTTAGCTGATATCCTCATAAGTGGCGAGAGAATCATAAAAATTGAGGAAAATATAGAATGTGAAGACTGTAAAGTTATAGATGCTAAAGGATGTTATGTATTTCCTGGATTTATCGATACCCACACTCATTTTGATCTGGATACAGGATTTACTAAAACTTCAGATGATTTTAATACTGGCACAAAAGCTGCCATCATGGGCGGTACCACTACAATTTTAGATTTTGCGACTCAAGACAGAGGAAGCACATTAAAAAAAGCTTTCGATGTATGGACAAAAAAAGCTGAGGATAATTCTTTTTGCGATTATGGTTTTCACATGGCAATAACGGAGTATAATGATTATATAGAAAAAGAGATGGAAGAAATAGTAGAAATGGGAATGCCATCTTTTAAACTATACATGGCTTACGATGCTTTGAGGGTGGATGACGGATGCATATATAGAGCTTTAAGGCGATCTAAGGATATTGGAGCTATCATTGGATTCCACTGCGAAAATGGAGATATAATAAATGCTTTAACAAAGGAATCGAGGGAAAGAGGAGAAAAAACCACCTATTATCACCCAAGAGTTAAACCTGCCGAAATCGAGGGGGAAGCAACAGAAAGGGTAATTGCAATTGCTGATATGGTGAAATCTCCTTTATACATCGTTCATGTGACTTGCAGGGAAGCTTTAGAAAAAATTGAAAGAGCAAAGGACAAAGGCATAAAAGTGTTTGGAGAAACTTGCCCTCAGTATCTCCTTTTAGATATTTCAAGATATGGGGATATAGATGATAAAAGTTTCGAAGGAGGTAAATATGTCCTTTCACCACCATTAAGGGATAAAAAGAATCAAGATATATTGTGGGAAGGGATAAAAAATAATATAATAGACTTTATCGGTACAGATCATTGTTCATTTAATTTTAAAGGTCAAAAAGATATAGGCATTGATGATTACTCAAAAATACCGAATGGGATACCTGGTGTTGAACATAGGTTTTATCTAATGTATACTGAAGGAGTTATGAAAAACAAAATAACCCTGAATAAGATGGTGGAAATTTTATCTTCAAATGGTGCAAAGTTTTTTGGAATGTACCCTGATAAAGGGGAAATATTAGAAGGCTCTATTGCAGACATTGTAATTTATGATCCTGATGAAAACTGGACCATAAGCTATAAAAATCAATATCAAAATGTGGATTATACTCCTTATGAAGGATTTAATGTAAGTGGAAAGATAAAACACGTTTTCTTAAGAGGAAATCACGTTGTGGAAGATGGGAATATGATCATTGAAAAACCTTTAGGGAAATTTGTCAAGGGAAAGAGATTTGATTACGATAGGAAGTGAAAAATCCATGTACAAGATTAAAGTCAATGGAAAAGATGTGACCTCTGAAAAGGATAAAAAGCTACTTAATTTTTTAAGAGATGATTTAAGGCTTACTTCTGTAAAGGATGGCTGCAGTGAGGGTGCATGCGGTACATGTACAGTTATCATCGATGGAAAAGCTGTTAAAGCCTGCATTCAACCAATATCAAAACTTGAAGGCAAGAGCATAACCACTGTTGAAGGACTCTCCCAAAGGGAAAAGGATGTTTATTCTTACTGTTTTACTGAAGAAGGTGCAGTACAGTGCGGCTTTTGCATTCCTGGAATGGTCCTTTCTGCAAAGGCACTTTTAGATGTGAATGATGATCCTGCAGATGACGAAATTAAAAAAGCTATAAGAGGAAATATATGCAGATGCACAGGGTATGTGAAGATCGAAAAAGCAATTAAGCTTTCAGCTTTATTTTTTAGAGAAAATAAAGAAATACCTAAACAGGAATTAAATGGGTTTATGGGAGAAGACCTTCATAGAGTAGATGCTTATGAAAAGGTATTAGGCACTGGTGAATACGTTGACGATGTTGTATTAGATGGGATGATTTATGGGAAAGCACTTAGGACTAAATATCCAAGGGCTAGAGTATTAAAAATTGATATATCAAAAGCTTTAAAGCACCCTGATGTTGTTTCTGTTTTAACAGCTAAAGATGTTCCTGGACACAAAAAAATAGGGCATTTAGTTCAAGACTGGGATGTGATGATCCCTGAAGGTGAAATTACAAGATACGTGGGTGATGCTATAGCTTTAGTTGCTACAAAGCATAAGGAAACATTGGATGAAGTGTTAAATTTAATTGAAGTAGAATATGAAGTGTTAACTCCTCTTTCTTCTCCAAGCGATTCATTAAAGAAAGATGCTCCAAAGATTCATGAAACTGGGAATATATTAAGCAAACAAGTTTTAAAAAGAGGAAATGCTGAAGAAGCAATAGCTAACTCAAAATATGTAGTAACTAAAAAGTATTCCACCCCATTTACCGACCATGCATTTATGGAACCTGAATGCGCTATTGGAGTTCCACAGGGTGATGATGGAATTTTAATGTATACAGGTGGTCAAAGTGTATACGATGAGCAGAGGGAAATATCCAACATGCTGAATATTCCAAAAGAAAAGATCAGAGTAATCAGCAAGCTCGTAGGTGGAGGATTTGGCGGAAAAGAGGACATGAGCGTACAACACCACGCTGCACTGTTAGCTTGGATAACAAAACTTCCTGTTAAAGTCAAATTTTCAAGGCAGGAGAGCTTAAATATCCACCCTAAGAGACATGCTATGGAGATGGAATTTACAACAGCCTGCGATGAAAATGGAAAATTAACTGCACTTAAAGCAAGAGTGATATCGGATACAGGAGCCTATGCATCTTTAGGAGGACCAGTTTTACAAAGAGCTTGTACTCATGCAGGTGGACCATATAACTATCAAAATGTTGATATAGAAGGCATTGCTGTATATACAAATAACCCTCCGGCAGGAGCTTTTAGAGGATTTGGAGTAACACAGACTATCTTTGCAAATGAATGCAATATAAATATGCTCGCTGAAATGGTAGGAATATCGCCTTGGGAAATCAGGTATAGGAATGCAATAAAACCTTTCGATGTCCTTCCAAATGGTCAAATCGCTGATGAAACAACTGCAATGGTAGAATGTTTAGAAGAAGTTAGAGAAGAATATGAAAAAAATAAATATGCTGGCATTGCGTGTTCATTTAAAAATTCTGGACTTGGAGTAGGTGTCCCTGATTTTGGAAGATGTATTATTTCTGTAGAAGGTGGCAAAATACATATAAGGTCAAGTGCAGCATGTATTGGTCAGGGAATAGCTACAGTTTTATTGCAGATGGCTTGTGAAGTTTTAAAAGTATCCCCGGAATTAATAATCGTAGAACCACCTGATACCATTAGGACTCCGAATTCTGGTACTACAACAGCTTCAAGGCAGACTCTTTTTGCTGGGGAAGCTTGCGTAAGAGCCAGCAAATCACTTAAGGCAGATTTAGATAGCGCAAAATCAATTCAAGATTTAAATGGCAAAGAATATTATGGCGAATATTTTGGGAAAACCGATCCAATGGGAATAGATAAAGAAAATCCAGTCAGCCATATAGCATATGGATTCGCTGCTCAAGTTGTAATTTTAGATGAAGCAGGAAAGCTTAAAAAAGTCACTGCAGCATATGATGTTGGAAGAGTGGTCAACCCAAAAGCATGTACAGGACAAATTGAAGGTGGCATTGTCATGAGCCTTGGCTATGCGCTCACTGAAGACTTTGTATTAAAAGATTCTGTCCCAAAATCAAAATATGGCACATTAGGTTTATTTAGGTCCAGTGATGTTCCAGAAATTGAAGTTAAACTTGTAAATAAAAAATTTATTCCAAAACTTGCCCATGGAGCAAAAGGAGTAGGAGAACTTGCTTCAATACCTACAGCACCTGCTGTGCAAGGCGCATATTATAAATACGATGGAGTTTTTAGGACAAAACTACCATTAGAAAAGACAAAATATAAAAAATAAATTGGAGGGATAAAATGAAAGAAGCAGTAAAAACAGATAAAGCACCAGGAGCAATTGGACCTTATTCTCAAGGTGTTAAGGCGGGAGGATTTGTCTTTGTATCTGGACAGCTTCCTCTCCATGTACCAAGCGGCACTTTGGAGATGGATGATATTAAAAAAGCTACAAGATATTGCCTTGAAAACGTAAAGGCAATAGTTGAAGAAGCAGGTTCGTCAATGGATAAAATAGTCAAAGCATTAGTATTTTTAAAAGACATGAATGATTTTTCAGACATGAACGAAGTATATGGAAGCTTCTTTAAAGAAAATCCACCAGCGAGGTCTTGTATTGAAGTTGCAAAGTTGCCAAAAGGAGTTAGAATTGAAATTGAGGTTATAGCACAATTATAAGTTTTTACAATAATATACATTTTAATTGATATTTTAATACAAATATGCTTACTAAATTATAAAAATATTGTATAATTTAAATATAATAATTGTAAGGAGGATAAGAAATGAAGATTAAAAAATTAACTGTTATTTTATTTTGCTTATTGTACTGCTCTGTTATTTTAGCAGGTTGTGGTGGTGCAGGTTCTACAAATAACTCTACTGCAGCAGGTGGCGGTATCACGGTTGGATTTATCTATATCGGACCAGTAGGTGACGCAGGTTGGACAACTGCCCATGACAATGGCAGAAAATACTTAGAAGCAAATTTACCTGGATGCAAAACACTGTTCGTTGAAAATGTTCCTGAATCTGCCGATTCTGAAAGGGTTATGACTGAGCTTATAAATAAAGGATGCAAGGTCATATTTGCAACAAGCTTTGGATACATGGATTATGTATTAAATGTAGCTGCAAAATTTCCTAATGTAACATTTATGCACTGCTCAGGGTATAAAACTGCTGCAAATGCTGGAACTTACTTTGGACAAATTGAACAACCAAGATACCTTTCAGGCATAGTTGCTGGAGAAATGACAAAAGCTAATAAAATTGGTTATGTAGCTGCTTTCCCAATTCCTGAATGCATAAGAGGAATTAATTTCTTTACACAGGGAGTAAGATCTGTAAATCCAAATGCAACAGTTAAAGTTATTTGGACAAATACTTGGTATGACCCAGCTAAGGAAAAGGATGCAGCAGTAAGCTTACTTGACGCTGGCTGTGATGTAATTGCTCAACACCAGGATACGCCAGGTCCACAACAAGCAGCCCAAGACAGAGGAGCTTTTTCAATTGGATACAATACCGATATGTCGAGCTTTGCACCAAATGCAAACTTAACTTCTCCAATTTGGAATTGGGGTCCATATTATGTTAAGACAGTACAAGCTGTTATGAATGGGACATGGAAAAATGATCAATATTGGGGTTCTATTGCTGATGGAGTGGTTGATATAGCTCCACTTACAAAACTCGTCCCAGACAATGTAAAAACCGATGTGACTGGTAAGAGGCAGCAAATGATCGATGGAACATTGAATATATTCCAAGGACCAATCAAGGATCAGTCAGGTGCTGTTAAAGTTGCTGATGGGCAAAAAATGACAGAAGATGAAGTGCTGAATATGAATTGGTTTGTAGAAGGTGTAGATGGAACTATTCCTAAATAAATTAAAAAAGCATAAATAGCATAATTAGGTTGTTTAAAGTAATATGTTATTTTAAACAACCTTTTTTAGGAGGTAAGATATGGAAAATGTACCAAGTGTGGAAATGCGCAATATAACAAAATCATTTCCAGGAGTGCTTGCAAATGATAAAGTTAATTTTAAAGCTTATCCAAAGGAAATACATGCGCTTTTAGGGGAGAACGGGGCTGGGAAAAGTACTCTTATGAGCATACTCACTGGACTATATATGCAGGACTTAGGGCAAATTTTCATTAATGGGAAAGAACATACCCTCGCTTCCCCTAAAGACGCTGTAGATGTTGGGATTGGCATGGTTCACCAGCATTTTAAATTAATAAATCCCTTTACTGTGACAGAGAACATCGTCCTTGGTTTAAAAGATATGACATTTTTAAATCAAAAGTATACTGAGGAGAAGCTTGAGAAAATAGTAAAGAAATTTAACCTGGATGTGGATGTAAGAGCAAAGATATGGCAGCTTTCAGTTGGAGAGCAGCAAAGAGTTGAAATCATTAAGATGCTGTATCGAGGTATGGAAATAATGATACTTGACGAGCCAACTGCAGTTTTAACGCCTTCTGAGGTAGGAGAATTGTTTGGAACTCTTAGGAAGATGGCAAATGAAGGGAAGACAGTCATATTCATAACCCATAAAATGAATGAAGTTATGGAGTATGCTGATAGGATAACCATACTTAGAGAAGGCAAATCTATTGCCAGTCTCATGAAAAACGATACTACATCCACTGAGCTCGCTAAACTAATGGTAGGTAGAGAGCTGGATATAAAAAGGATGAATTTAAAAGATACATCAAAGGGTGTCGTTTTAAAGTTGACAGATGTAAATGCAGAAAATGACAAAGGACTCCCTGCCTTAAAAAATGTATCTTTTGAATTAAAAGGTGGAGAAATATTAGGAATTGCTGGAGTTGCCGGTAATGGGCAAAGGGAATTATCTGAAGTTATTACAGGTTTAAGGAAGATCACAAGCGGAAGCATTAAGCTCTCTGATGAGGAGATAAGTCAAGAGACAGCTCATGATATAATAGAAAAAAAGGTTTCATTTGTTCCTGAAGATAGACAAGGTACAGGTCTTGTGACCAATCTCTCTGTTTTAGATAATTTGATCTTAAAAGATTATGAAAAGAAAGAGTATGGAAACATATTCTTCGATGAAAAAGCACTTCATAAAAAAGCAGAAAAAGCTATAAAAGATTTTAATATTAAAGTTCAAAGTCCGGATGTTCCTGTAAAGATGATGTCAGGGGGAAATATTCAAAAGCTTTTGCTTGCCAGGGAAACTAGTCTAGAGCCTAAATTATTGGTAGCTGTTTATCCTGTCCGTGGTCTCGACATTGGTGCAACGCTTTCAATACATGAACTATTGATCAATGAAAAGGAGAAGGGTGTAGCTATACTCCTAATTTCAGAGGATCTGGAGGAAATATATATGATGGCAGACAGGGTGGCTGTTATGTATGAAGGTGAGGTTATGGGCATACTTCATATAGACGATGCTAAACTAGATGATTTAGGAATGATGATGTCTGGAGCTAAGAGAATGGGAGGAAAACAATGAGCAATACTAAGACTAAAATAAAATTTGAAAAACGCTTAGAAACTCCATTAATCGTAAATATAGTTGTTCCTATTGTTGGTGTTATTCTAGCATTAATATTTTGTTCATTTCTTTTACTAGCGATAAAACAAAACCCTTTAGCTATATATGGGATGATGTTTTCTGGCGCATTTGGTAGTGCTTATGGATTATCTGAAACTTTAGTCAAAGCAATTCCACTTATACTTGCAAGTTTAGGTGTGAGTATAGCGTTTAGAATGCTTTTATGGAATATAGGAGCAGAAGGACAAATATTCATGGGTGCTTTTGCTGCAAGCTTGGTGCCGATGTTTTTGCCTAATCTACCATTTTTTATTACTCTTCCTCTTATGTTCATATTAGCTGCTATATTTGGTGGACTATGGTGCCTACTCGCTGCTATTCCTAAAGCTTTATGGAATGTTAATGAGACTATCGTAACCCTCATGCTCAATTATATAGCTATTAACTGGGTTGAATATTTGGTTTATGGGCCATGGAAAGATCCTAATGGATATAATTTTCCTTACACTAAAATTTTTGGCCAGAATTCTTGGTTTAGTACATTTGGAACAACAAGAGTACACACTGGAATAATAATTGCAGTAATAATGGCATTTATACTGTACTTTGCAATACAAAAAACCAGATGGGGATATGAAGTTAAGGTAATAGGTGAAAGCCCTAAAGCATCACGTTATGCTGGGATGAATATAAAGAAAAATATACTAATTGTGATGTTTTTAAGCGGAGCATTAGCTGGTATTGCTGGAATGGGAGAAGTTGCAGGTATAAGCCACCGCTTAACCGATACAATATCTACAAATTTTGGATATACAGCAATAATCATAGCATGGCTTTCCAGATTACATCCTCTTATGATAGTCATAGTTTCATTTTTATTTGGTGGTTTATTGGTTGGAGGATTTTCAGTTCAAATGGTAGGACTTTCTGGATCTACTGCTTTAATGATTCAAGGTGCAATTTTATTTTTTATTTTAGCTGGAGATTTCTTTACTAAATATAAAATAAAAGTTATAAAGGGGTGATAATAATATGACTATGTTTATTGCAATTTTATCAGCTGCTGTAATAGCTGGGACTCCTCTTTTATTTGCAACTTTAGGAGAAGTATTCACTGAAAGAGCAGGTATATTGAATTTAGGTGTAGAAGGAATGATGTCAGTAGGAGCTGTGGTAGGGTTTATGGTGACTTATTCTACAGGCAATTTGTTCCTTGGAGTCATCTGTGCTGCAATTGCGGCGGCTCTTGTTTCTGTAATTCATGCATTTTTAAGCATATCTTTAAGAGTCAGCCAGGTAGTATCAGGACTTACAATTACAATTTTTGGGACTGGACTTAGTGGATTTTTAGGGAAGAACTTTGTAGGATTGCCACTTAAAAATAAATTCATGCCAATAAATATTCCACTTTTAAAAGATATACCTATAATTGGGTCAGTTTTTTTCAAACAGGATATTTTAGTTTATATTTCTTATTTAATCATTCCAATTTTATTTATATATTTGTATAAAACAAGATTTGGTTTAAACTTGAGATCAATTGGGGAAAATCCTGCAGCTGCTGATGCTCTTGGAGTGAATGTGTACTTCTTAAGATATATGTATACAATATTTGGAGGAGCAATGGCAGGAATAGGAGGAGCTTATGTATCTCTTTCAATGTCACCATCCTGGCTTGAAAATATGGTGGCTGGAAGAGGCTGGATTGCAGTTGCTCTGGTAATATTTGCTTCATGGGATCCGGTGAAAGCTATATTAGGTGCTTATTTATTCGGAGGAGTTCAAGCTCTTGGATTTAGATTACAAGCACTGGGATTTGTAGCAGTCTCGCCATATTTTCTGAGCATGCTTCCATATATATTTACTATTTTGATCCTAATATTGACAACAATTCAAACTATTAAGAAGCATAGGAGTGCGCCGGAACAACTGGGCATTGCATATGATAGAGAGGAAAGATAGATATATTTTATCTGAAGTGCAAAAGCAGTTAGCCATAGATCTCAATTGCTCTACTGAAGATTTTAATAAAGAAGGTTTTATATTTTGTGAAGCAAAAGATAACCCTTACAGGCGTCCCTTTCCTCGCAGTAAGAGTCATTTTGAAATGCTTACAATGGGAAAAAGCATCATAGTGTCGGCGTGCTTAGATATCCTTTATTTTGTTAAGGAACAGCTTCAGGATAAATCGAGAGATGATGCTTTTTCCATGCCATTTGTATATAAGAAGTCAATTTGATTAATTGACTTCTTATTTAATAAAAAAATTCCATCTCTATAAAAAGAATGGAATTTTTACAAATAGATCATCTTCAATTTAATTTTTGAGTTTGCAATTCTATTATTTTATCTAGTGGCAATTTAGTTATATTTTTTATCTGTTCCACCGGCATTCCAGCATTAAGCATGTTTTTTGCTACTTCATGTAGAGTGTTTTCTTTAGCTTCTTCTTTAGCTTTTTCTTTAGCTTTTTCTGCTTCAGTCAATTTTTTGACTATCATTTCTTTCTCATAAATCAATTTATCAGTTTCTAAAATTAATTTATCAGTGATCATACCTTCCACACCTTCCTCTTTAAATTTTTGTATGCTGCCATATAAATATGCGTATAACCTTTTAAGCAACCCTATCAGTACAACGGTGTCTTCATGCGTTATATTTCCCATCTTTTCGTTATCATCGATGCATTTGATAATTCCGTAATTTATCAATGTTTTTAGTTTTAAAGCATTCTCCCTAGACGGTTCTTTTTCAATTTCTTTTCTTAACTTGAGCAAGTATAGCGGTAACAATATAACTAAATGCTGTTTGTTCAATTCTTCAATGCTGTAATTTAAAAACTTCATAGTCGGTATTTTATACTCAAAATTGCCTTGATTTCCAAAATTTAACTCTAGTATAACGGTATCAGGTGTTTTACTATTGTGTTCAAGAAAAATCACTTTTGACTGTGGGAATTTAAGAATTATTCTGTCGTCTTCTACCTTTTTATATTTCAATGCATCTTGATATCCGTAATCGAACACCCTTATCGCAATACTTTCGTTATGTATTTGGACCTCAATATGAAATTTTTTAGTATTATTAACTGTTATGATAGTATCGGCTATAGTTTTTTCAAGGTTATTTTTTATATTTTCAGTCCAATTATAGGTCAATGTGCTATTTTTAGGGAAATTTTTGCTAAAAATTCCATTAATAAAATTAACTACAGCCACATTAGAAAGAGTTAGGATCCTCTTAAAAATCTTATCGTATATTTGAGTTATATTTTCTTCACTTTGAATATTTTTATCGTCCAATTGTCATCACCTGCGACTTTCCTATTATTATACCACTTTTACGTGGACATTAGTAAGTAAAATAAATGAGTAATTTCATCTCACTATTATCATCTTTACAGATAAAAATTGATCTTAAATTTAAAGAAAGCAATTTATTTCTCATATTGTGCGGTTCTTCTATGTCTTTTATGGAGAATCAAGTGTTAGGTTATCAAAGTCCGCTGTACGGAAGGAGAACTGCTCAATTTAAAATTAAGCCTTTCACATTTTTTGAATCCATCGATTTTCACAAGAATTTTGATATATATGATAAAGCGATAATCTATGGCATAACAGGAGGGATTCCACAATATTTAGCGCAAATAGATGATAATAAAGATTTAAAAACTAATATTATCGATAATTTTTTAAATCCAAATTCTTATATGTTTGAAGAACCATTGACTTTATTGAAGCAAGAACTTAGAGAACCTCAAATGTATAATGAGATAATAACTGCAATAGCTAACGGCTCTTCAAAATTAAATGAAATCTCAACAAAAACTAAAATGGAAACATCTGCTTGCAATAAGTATTTGATCATCCTTTCATCCCTTGGAATTGTAAAAAAAGAATATCCAATACTCAATGAAAACTCTAAAAAGACTATATATAGCCCTGAATTGGCGTAAAAATTTTCCAACTGTTGAAAATAGATACTTAAAGAGTACATAAAAAAGTGATTAGTACCTACACGAACTTTTCTACGTACTCTTGTTCTGCTAAATAACTTAATTCTAATTGTTTTAACATAGATTTTTGTTCATCATTTAATGAAGTAATTGTTTTAATTGTGTCACTATAATTTTTTATTTGAATTTCATTACAGTGACATGTACTCATCTTTTTCAGAAATTTTTCTGCACTTATTGCCAGTCCTTTTTTCTTTAGTTTTATTTGCAGATCATTCATTATCAAATAGGCAAGCACACATACTGTTACATGTGCTATTACCCTTTCTTCTCTTGTTAAATATATTGGTCTTAATTCTATATTTGATTTCATGTTTTGAAATGCTTCTTCCACCTTGTTTTTATCTCGATAAAGCTGGATTAATTCACTTCCTGGAAGCTTCTCTTTCCCTTTATTAGCTATAAAACAACTTATTCCATCAAATTTCCCTTGTTCTCGCTTTTCTGTCTCATCTATTTCATAATTAATTTTATACCTTGTTAGTGGTGTCTTCTTTGTTGTATCAACCATTTCTTCTATACTATACTTGAAGATCTTTGTTAATTTATGCTTTTTTATTTTTGACTTTATATCTCTTTCTATCTTGTCCTTACTTCGGTTCTTCTTTGACTTTTTTAGCTCTTCATTCTTATTTTGCGTCCATGTCTCTACTAATTCTATTGCTTTTGCTCTGTTTTCTCTATCTGAAAAAAATCTTGATACATCGAAACTCATTACATATCTTTGATTCTCTATCTCAAGTTCCCTTATTAGTATTGTCCCATCTTCATTTCCACTTTCATATTCATACATTGCCAAGTCTATATCATAGGTCTTTTCATCCATATATTCTGGTATTATTTTTAACTCTTCCTCTAGTTTCCTTATCTCATCTATATCTAGCCCTGTAACATAGTGATATCCACAACTTTCGATACTCTCTAGATTTGTTTCACTTGCCATTCCTCTATCAAATACAAATAGACAGTCTTTTAGTCCAAATCGCTCTTTTATTTCTTTTATCATTCCCTCAACCGTTGTTACATCTTGTGTATTTCCTGATAGTACCTTCCAATAATATGGTATCCCTTCCTTTGTTACCAACAGTGCTATTTCTATCTGCTTTAAGTCTGCTCTATGTTCTCTTGAATATCCATGTCTCGATATTATGCATGTTGATCCTTCAAAATAACTTGATGTTAAATCATAATACATTATTGAGTTATCTTTTCCTGTTTCACATGCTTTCATATAAATATGTTCTTGTATTGATTTTTCAAAATTTCTTAAATTATCTAATCCTCTGTATATATCATATTTGTTCAGTTCCTTTATTTTGCTGTCTTTTCTTAGACTTAATGATGTTTTTTCATACCATTCCTGTATATTTATATTTGCCATAGGTTCTACACATCTACATATCACCAGTTCTTCTAGCCACTTACATCTATCTGAAAATTTTTCAAATCCCCATTCATCCCATATTGTTTTAACTATTTCTATCTCCAGATATTTTATGTTTCGGTTAACTTTTATTTCATCTTTTTTTAGTACGAGTAAATCTGGGTCCTCATACACTCTAAATACTTTTTTTAGCCGTTCAGCTTCATTTTCATCTATATTCCCAAAATTATAAATAGTTTTTTTTTAACTTTTCCATCTTCCCTATATGACTCAACTAGTTTATAATGATTATATACTTTCCCATTTATCACTGTCGTATTTTTCATAATATACATAAAATCACCAAACCATCCATTAAAAAATTAGTACCTACACGTTTAGTACCTACATATATTATACCATATATGCATTGAATGTAAATAGTTTAATGCTTTTTTATTTTTATTTTTTAGCACCCACACTTTTCTATACTCTGTTTTTCTAGCTCCCTATTTGCGCCATTTGGAATTTTTTTACGCCAATAAGGGGTTATAAGTGCGATGTCGTCTGGTTCATTCTGCATAGCTTTACTTAGCTTTCTAAGTTTTTCTATAAACATGTTTTTTGATCCTTCCTTTTTCTATTTCTATTATATCATTTTTTTGTTAAA
>Ga0209629_10001220_pt1 | contig 15846 bp, 14 predicted proteins | sample TergutCu122P5_FD_187286 | JGI IMG/M metagenome (GOLD analysis project Ga0209629, IMG submission 187286) | Cubitermes ugandensis P5 segment gut microbial communities from Kakamega Forest, Kenya - Cu122 P5 (SPAdes) (version 2) | ecosystem: Host-associated > Arthropoda: Insects > Digestive system...
TATCCACCCATTTCGAATATCTCGAGAACCTGTCATGTGGGCTTGTTGTAATTTCGCAGCCAGTCAGAGGAGACCTAACTGTTTATCCGCGAACAGTCATTCTCCTGTGGGGCTAGTCAGTCGGCAGTGAGACGCCGTTGACTAAGCTTGTGTACTGTGTGACCATCGCATTCACAATGACAAGGCGAGCAGATCAGCTTCATCACGACAATGCGCCTGCCAATTTTACAGCCCTTGTGCGGTTTTTTGGGGGCAAAACATCACATCGCCCAGGTCTGTCAGCCCCCTACGGCCCAGATTTGGCTCCCTGCGATTTCCGGTTCTTCCGAAAGCTAAAATTGCCGTTGATAAGAAGGAGATTTGTGAATGCAACGGTCACATAGTACAAAAACCCAGTCAACGGCGTCTCACTGCCGACTGACTAGCCCCACGGGAGAGTGACATTTCACGGATAAACAGTAAGCTCTCCTCTAACTGACTGCCAAGTTAGGTCAAGGTCACGCGACTGGTTCTCGAAATGTTCAAAATGGCTGGATACTTTCCGGCCAGCCCTCATATGACAATAGCAAGAAGCTTAGTTCTTTGTACATGCTACTGTGATGTCATTCATGTCACAAATTTTGTCAGTGACTGTATATAACACAAGTTACACTGCGCATGACAATGAACTGTTAATAATTGCCTTCCACTGTGGTTGTATTCCGAATGTTGCTTTTATAATAATATAATAATATTATTTATTAAGTGTCATTGGGTTGTCACCCGGTGGCAGTGGTTATTTTAAATTTACACAAATATGAGATAAGAAACTAGGAAATTTAAGTCAGGAGGACTACATGAGAAGCACGTAGTAGCGACTTGGAAACGTGGGAACCATATTAGCATTCGCTTTTAGACAGAGGGAAACGAAGAATAACCTGTGTCGAGGTGGCCGGTCGCAAGACCTTCCGGATACTGGCTTATTACCAGCAGCCCGGCATCTAAAGTAAAACAGCAATAAACACATAGTATAACAAATACACATAAGATGACAACAATACACACAAGACAATTACATTTAACAAAAATGCACATAAGGAAAACAACACCAAGGGAAGAAAGCACTGTATACAGTTTATAATATTTTTCACCACAAATATTGCACACATGCTTTTACCCCAGACCTTCACTTCTCAACACTTTACTACCCATATATACCTTTCCCATTACGCTCCGCTTTCATCTCTTTCCTACATTGCACTTCATTTCACTTTGCTTAACTTCACTACACTTTTAGATGATTTTTACTTCACTTCATTTCACTTTACTACACTATTAAATGATTTTTTCTTCACTTCACTTCACTTCACTACACTTTTAGATGATTTTCAACACATTTATTATTTTCATTTTTTTAACTCACCCCATTAATCACTTTCCTTACCCTCTTTTTCAAAGTATTTGGTTTACAGGGGAGAGTTCCAAACACTTCTGCAGGTAACTGGTTCCAGCCTTGAATGGTACTATTCACAAAGTAATATTTCCCACACACGTCCTTTGCCTCCTACTCCTAATTTTACGTTCATGATCTGCCCTGCTCAGATTGTGTGGCCGTTGTAATCTGTCACCTATAGCCTTCCACGCCCGTTCTCCAGAGTGCGTTTTGAAGAGAGCACATATGCGTGATAACTTTCTACGCGACGCCAAATTCTCCCAGTTCGAACTGTCCGTATGATGTACAAATTTGGCCGCTTTCTTTTGCTCCCTGTCAAACGCACTTATTTGTCCCTCCCTGTACGGATCCCAGGACGCGAACCCATATTCGAGTATCGGACGTACTAGAGACATGTAGGCTAAAAGTTTTGTATTACTATTTCCCTTTTTGAGTATTCGCATTTTGAAATGTAGTGTCTTCCAGGCCTTTTTCTCGGTGTAGTTGACTTGATCCGCCCAACTTAAGTAGCTGCTTAAGATTATTCCTAAGTATTTACAATTGCTCGCTCCCGGTAGTAATGTGTCCGTTAACGAATAGCTTATTGGATCTTTCACCTGGGCCCCCGTGAAGCGAACTGCCTTCCTTTTACTTGGATTTATTTTCATCGCATTTTCAACAGCACACTCCCCCAGCCTGTCCAGAAATTTCTGCAAATTTTCTGTATCTTCATTATTTATAATTTTTCTATAAATTACACCGTCATCAGCAAAAAGTCTAATAGTTGACTCAGTATTCCTCCAAATATCATTTACGTAGGCTAGGAACAGTAGAGGAACTAATACGCTCCCTTGCGGTACACAAGACGTTACTCTAACTTCCTCTGATAATTGCCCTCCTATCCTGACTCTCTGCGTGCGACCTAAAAGGAATTCCCTTATCCATACAACTACCCTAGAATTCACGCCCGAGTTTGCAATTTTCGTAAGAAGCCGGCCTTGTGGAACCAAATCAAAAGCTTTCGAAAGATGAATTATAACAGCGTCAATCCTATCTCCGTTATCCACAGAGTCCGCAATGTCCTGGCATACCGTCATTACTTGACTTTCGCACGAATATACTGGTCTGAAACCACGTTGAACCTCGTATAACGAATCATTTTTATCCCACACTTGCCTTAGATATGAAGCTATAACGTGTTTCATTTGTTTGAAAATTACCAAGTTTAAGCTAACTGGTCTATAAACCTTAAGTGACAAACGATCACCCCCTTGTAAATAGGAAACACTGTGGCTTTCTTCCACTTACCTAGTAGAGTACCATTATTCAATGTAATGGTCAGTAGTCGCGCAAGGTATGGAATCATGCTTTCCCCACCCAGTTTTAAAATTTCTCTAGAAACACGGTCTGGTCCTACTGATTTCTTTTCCCCGATCGCTGCAATCCTTTTATAACGATTTCAATATCAATGGTGAAAGGTTCGCCTGAGTATTCGTCCTGTCTGTGCGGAATATTACCCTCGCTGCTGAATACTGGCTTATAATAAATATTTAAAGAATTGGCCTTTCCTATCGGATCTGTGATGATCCGTTCATTACAGTCTTTGATGGTAGGAATATTTTTCCTTCTTCCTTTACGCCTTTTTACGTATTTGCAGAACTCAGACCAGCATTTGCCTTCTTTGTTTAATATTGATTTTAAAAATGCTTCTTGTGCAGATTTCTTGGCTGCAAGTAGCTGCTTGGATATTTGTTTCAATTCCTCTAGTTAATGTACCCCGAATTTTCTCCTATTTTGTTCTTTTCTGACCTTTGATTTTAATGGTTTAATTTCCTTGTGCACTATTCAGGGTCTGAATTTTTTCTAAGTATTTTAAGTGGAACAAAACATTCAATACACTCGTATACTCTATTCTTGAAATTATTCCGTATCCCCCTCACGCAACTGCCGTTGCTTGCCCATACTGCGAATTTATCGTAAAGGAAGGTTTATAAGCCTAATATATCTGTTTTTTTGTACACCGGGACTACCCTTTCTACCTGAGGTTCACAGCCACTTTCTTCCCACTCTACTTCCAATATTACTCAGGAATGATCACTGATCCCCTGTACTATACTGCTAGTGGTGAACGAACTTTAGGGCCGGACAAGGTAAACATCCAGTAATGCATCCCCTCGGGTTGGGCTTTCTACTACCTGACTGTAACCGTTTTCCCATACCAAACAATAAGTGCCTGAGTTCCACTATTACCAGTCGCTTTTCCCTTCCAATCTGCGTAGGGTAAGTTTAAATCGCCACAATGATGCTACGCTTCGTAGAATTTCCTATATAATCAGTTCGAGCTGCTAGCCTTTCTATAACTCGCATGTCCTCGTTTGGAGCTCTGTAAATCCCTACGATTTCCCACGTAAATTTTGGGTCCCTTCCTTTCACTTCAACTGCTATCATCCCAAAATCATCATCAGTCCATAGTTCTCTGCAATCGATGTAATTTTTAATACAAATGAACACTTCACCACATCGAGTACTCCTATCCGTCCTGAAAGTTATGTAATCGTCCCTAAATACTCCGGTGTCGTTAATTTCCTCAGTAAGTCATGACTCCGTGCCTATTACAACATCAGGGTTATGTGTCAATGAAATTCCATAATTCTAATATCTTACTGCAAATTTCCTATATTTAACCTGCAGCAAAATCAACGGTTTACCCTAAGTCATGTGCCCCACTGTCACCGCTACATAGTCTTCCTCTGCTTCAACTTCGGTTTCCCTCTTCTCCGGTTTTGTTGTCGGCTCATCACTCTCAGCCATCTTCCAGGCCGCCGTCATGTGTGCCTGGATTGATGCCATCTTCGTCTCCCCAGATGTCCCCTCGCTGGAATTTTCTACCGCCATGCATGATCAATCACTCCTCGTCATTTGTCTTCCGCCGTCGATACCACATACTGTAGAGTACAGTTTACGTAGATGTCTCGCGCCTCTTCGGTTTATGTGAAGGCCATCTCTACCAAAGCCCCAGTCGTCCACCCAACTATTTGGGTCTACATAAGTCACTCCTAGTGTATTCGCTACTCACTCTTATCCGTCGTTTACTGTTCCAATGCGCCGCCATGATATGTCTCCCCTCCACAACACTCCACCCAAGACTACCCTGGATGCTGAAAACTTAGAATTTGCCGTATTTACACGATCGTAGATTCTCCCATTACATAATCGAGATTTCCAGTTCTTCTTAAGTCGTTGGTATCTACATGGTTAACGATTGAGTCTGGGCTCCCCAGGTCTCTTTTTTCAATAACTCTTTTTAACTGTTCTGTTCTAATGCCCGGAAAGCACTCAAAAGTCTTGTCTGAACATTCAATTCCAACATTTCGTACGATAGAGTCTTCCAACACTAAGCATTCTCCACATTTAAGATGACCCGACACCGTATCACGCCTGCCAACTTCCCTTCCAGCTGTCGACAATCGTAGCTTTTCTTCCAGTGTCTTGTTTTTCTTTGTTAGAGCTTCAATTTGATGTAGAGCGTCCTGCAGTTTTTCCTCTAGCAGTCGGAGCCCTTCCGATCTACACTTGTCACAAACCCATTTTCCGCGCATTGCCACTTGAGCCGTAACATTACCACAGCTATTATAGAACCAACGTCCACACATGTCAAAATGAGTTCCTGAATTCAGAATTCTGTCACACCCACTGCACAACATTCGCATGATTTTCTCAGCCTTCACGCCAGGTTTAGGATTTTTCTACACTTCACCAATTACCAAGAGCACAGCTGAAGTTGTTGCACACAGAATCATAGTCCCTAAGCACAATATCACATTTCCATTTCCTTGTGCAGTTCGCCATGAGGTCCTGGAGACGCATGAAATCCTCGCCGTCCAGGTACCCACGCGCGCCCGGTAGTCTGCCAGCTAGCAACCCATAGTCTCTAAAAACACATCCTCTCCTTACGACCCTTGCCTGACTGCTGGCGACCCTTGCCTGACTACCCACGACTCTTGCCTGACTACTCAATGACCCTTGCCTGACTACTGACGACCCTTGCCTGACTACTGAAATTTCGAACAGGAAAATTTGTCCCTGAAGACGGCGGGGATCTGCACAGGTTCAGGACAAGGACTGATGGCTGGGACTAGGCGCAGTAGCACAAATCAATTTTCGTGTTTGGGTCTGATTCAAACGATAAAAATCAAGAATTGTACAAAACCTTTTGGTCTAACCTAAGCCATTGCTTTTAACAAATAAAAATTTATTTAAGTTTTCGTTATCCATACGCCACCGATAGTGTCCGCAAATTAGCAAGTACAATCCAGATTTGTGACGCTATTTTTGCGTTGCAATTTGGCCCACATATTACAAAGGTACTTAAAGTAGAATTAAGTTGGTTTGTTGAGAATTTATTCGAAGATCTTTATGTTGTGCGCCATACAGGCATGTTGGGAGAGGAGTTATACCTCCACGCATTCGTAACTTCGGCTTAAAACACGGGAGAGTAATAACATTCACACTCCGGCCACCTTTATCGTTCTGAACTCGCTCCGTAGGAGACAAGGTGGGTCTCAATGTTTGAGAGGACGCCTTGTTCCCAGCTGGCACTCGAACTACATTTCCTCTGTAGTCATCGGTCCTTAGGCTAACCACTATACTGCCTGTGACGTGCAGCTCATTTTTAGATGCATCCGCAAAATTGCAAAACTGACATTAAGATTAGTCTTGTTCGTCCGTCCGTCAGTATGGAACAACTCGGCTTCCACTGGAGGGATTTTCATGAAATTCGATATTTGAACATTTTTACAAAGTCTGTCGACAGAATTCCAATTTCATTCAAATCTGACAAGAATAACGGGTACTTTATATGAAGACCAATATACATGTATGATCATATCTCGCTGGATTCTTCTCAAAATAAAGAGTTTCGAAGAAACGTTGTACAGGAAAAAAAAACACGCATTTAAAGTTCAAAAACTTTCCTTCTGAAAATCACGCCGTTTTTGACACGATGCGGAAAAATATGGTAGAACTGGACAGGCTACAGACGAAAATATTATATGGCGCATGAGCATTGCATGCTGGATGCCTAAAGTTTCTGACACAGACTCAGAAGATGTAATATTCGTTGCTTTTACACTGCAACAGTGGCTGCATGAACGCGGCTCACTGTTACCTTATACGTACATTGCGTGTCTTGTTGCATATGAAACACAATTAATAACACTGGCCAAGAAAAATTTTGTACCATGAGGAAAAATGTTTCTGGTGTATTTTTGGACGCTGAATTCAAATACTTTTCCAGAGTTTCTCTATTACCCACACCTTTCGCTACAGGTTAAAGAGCTGGAATCTTCTGCGCCAGAACACTAGTGTGTTTTTTTTTCCATGGGCGCCATGAATAATTCAAGGATTTCTTCTTCCAGGAAGATGGTTTCGTGTTTTGCAATGATGTTTGTTCCGTTATGGAAATTCTTGGTCATGAATATAACGCAGATCAGTGGCACTTGTTCATTGATTCGTCAAAAGTGAGCTTAAATGTGGTTCTACTCCACAACGGAAATAGATTCCTCCCACTTTCCTTTGGCTCATGCAGGCAACATGAAGGAAGGTTATGAAAGAATGAAGCTACTGTTGGGAAAGATTATGTATGACGAATTTAAGTGGAAGTTATGTGGTGATCTCAAGGTTGTGGCACTGATAATCCGAATTCAACTTGGATACACAAAATACGTAATGCTGTTTCCTGTGTGAGTGGTGCGGCCGGGACACGAAGGATCACTATGTAAATAAACTGTAGCCTAAACGAACATCAACGACGCCAGGGGAGAAAAATGTCGTCAGTCCTTCTGTTGTTCTTACGGAGAAAATTTATCTGCCCCTTTGCACATAAAGCTGGGCCTCATGAAAATCTTTGTGAAATATATGGATAAAACTCGCCGTGGATTCGAATATGTGAGGAATAATTTCATAAATGTGAGTAACGCAAAAATCAAGGAGGGCATATTTATAGAACCCCAGATCAGGAAACTTACGCAAGACAAAGAGTTCGATGAAGACCTGAATGAGACTGAAATAAATGCATGGATGAAATTTAAGAGGATTTGCAAGGACCCCTTAGGAAATCACAAAGCAAGCGAACAATCAGGACCTTGTGCAGGACCTGTTGACTTCGTACAAAGCTATGGGATGCAATATTAGTCTAAAATCCACTTTCTGGAGTCACATCTGGATTTTTTCCCAGAAAATCTCGACGAAGTCAGTGACGAACACGGTGAAAAATTTCACCGTGGAAAAGCAATAATTATTACAAATTCTGAACGTGTGTGTATGTCACATCAATTATCCAAAATGTACAGCGCGCTGTGGGCTGTCTGAGTCAACATTATTTTCAGCATTATCACATAAACCGAACGATTTCGTAAAAAAAAATTATTAATCGTAAAATGTGTGATTTGATTTTCTCTACAAATTTATACGACAATTTCCTCATTCTATGTGGCATTTAGCGAGACACAATAAAAACGTTTATCGGTCATCAAGTGAGGTACTCATTATTCTTGTCATATTTTAATGAACCTTGACTTCTGTCGACAGATTTTTAAAAAATTCTCTAATACAAAATTTCATGAAGACCCGTCCAGTGGGATAAAAGGCATAGCCACGGTAAAGGTGGCTTTTCGAATTTTTGACATCCCGCCCAAGAACCCACACACACAACATCGACAATACACACAGGTGCTTCTGTCATATTATTTTATTAAACATTCTTTGAAACTGTTGTAGCAATAAAAATTACCGGGGATTAAAATTATTTTACGATTTGCAAAATTATACTGAATTGTATGAAATCAATTGGACATTAATTCTGTCCCAATGTGCTCAGGGGTTTGTGGGTTCACATGGCGTGCTGACACTTCACGTGACCACTGGGAGTACGTTTAGAAATTGGTGTGTTTTTAACGATTTTAATTCACTTCTAGTGTACATAATTAATATGTGACACGACAAACAAAACAGATCAAAAGTGCTATTTTGAAACACAGCTGAAATGTGGAAAGGCTGGTCGAACACATTAAACATGATATGGCGTGAGAACTGAGTTGCGAAAGGTGGCTTGAAAGAAATGTGAAATGGATATGAACAGTTAGTAGCGAAAGGTGAAGGGAAGCTGCTAGTAGATTCGGGAATGTAAATGGCACTTTGAGGGCAAATATTGATGTAAGTACCTAACGTTGGTTGATACTTTAGTTACATACACGAAGTTTTTTAATCTTAACAACAATAAAATTTTACGGTAATATTCCAGTTTGTTCCCAATAAAAACTGTTTAACATTAAAGTCCCTTCAGATATCATTCCATGCTGACCGATATATATAACTACGAAGGGGTTACTGATAAGCCCTTAGCCCGACAAGAAACGAAACAAGCTACAGTGACCAAACACGAGATTTATTCAACATACTCCCCACGAAGCTCAATAAGCTTCTTAGCCCTTTGCTCTAACTTTTGCAAGCCACTCCAAAGAAATTCAGAATGTCCGTCCAACCAGGTCTCGGCGGCAGCAATGACCTCCATGTCGTACGAAAAATGGAGACCTTTCAATTGCCTTTTCAGTTCAAGGAACAGGTGGTAGTCCGACGGGGCCAGATCCGGAGAATAAGGTGGGTGATAAATAAACTGGAAGCTCCGGTAGGCCAGTTTCTTCTGGTTGCAAGTATCCGGTGAGCCGGGGAATTTTCGTGCAAGAACAGGACACACTTTGTGAACTTCCCGCGGCGTTTTTCTTTCAAAATATCCTTCAATTGCACCAACAGGGACAAGTAATACTCCGCGTTGATAGTTTGGCCCTGTGGAAGATAAACAATTAGGAGGATGTCTTGATCAAAAAAAAAAATCGAAGCGAGAATATTTCCAGCGGATTTTTGAACTTGGAATATTTTGGGGCGGGGTGAGCCCCTATGCCGCCACTACATTGATTGCTGCTTTGGGCCCGGGTCATTGTGATATAACCAGGTTTCGCCCATGGTAACCAATCGCGACAGAAAATTATTTGAATTGCGCCGAAAGAATTCCAAAATTTGTTCAGACGAAAGGCACTGTTGACGTTTATGATCCGCGTTCAGACACTTCGGGACCCACTTCGCGGAGAGCTTCCGTTTGTCCAAATCTTCATGAATGATGGAAACAACCAGCTCACGTGAGATGCCCAGTTGATCAGCTTTTGATTTGGCCGAAATCCAGCGGTCTTCTTAGATCAGCTCGTGAATTTGATCAATAATCTGCGTGGTGATAACTGTTGTGGGTCGTCAAGGACGAGGCGCAGCACAGGTGGAAAAATCACCACGTTTAAAGTTGGGCACCCAGTATTTGACGTTGGCATTAAGCGGTGTATGTTCCTCCAATGTTTCTGTCAGAATGGCCTGAATTTCCTTAGGTGACTTTTATTGCAAAAAAAAAAAAACCTTGAGAGCTCGCGCCTCGAAGTTGATGAACTCGTGCGTGTCGCCTGACTTGTTTCTTTTCAGCTTCTGTAAAAAGAAAAGAATTGCAGTTTGGCACATGATCATACCCTCCTGTCCAACGACACTTTCGTTTCCGTCCTACGACATCGGAAAGTAGGTCGGGCTAAGGAATTATCAGGACCACCCTCCTACTAAATATCGCTGTACATTACTGCCTCCAACTTCACAGTTCAGGCAGTTCAACACTTGAAGCTGTAAGCAATTCACACCACATCCGAAAGACACTAACCTTCACCATCACCGCTGTACCAATATGCACCGCCACAAGCCCACATTTACTGTACTGTCAGTTACAGACACTGGCACAGCCTTCAACTGCTGCTGTTCATTTAACTGGAAACGTAGAACTGGCGGAAACTTTGAACTGAGCTTCATCACCTCGGCACTCCATACACATGAGTTGTTAGGCTCACACCCAGGCCACTTTATCCCCGAAGAAACCGGACAGCACATACTAACCACGAGGTTGTGTGGGCCCCAGAGCTAGTCTGGAAGTTTTGGAGAGGACAGAAAACACTCGCCTTTACCGGAATACGAACCTTGGGATCGTCCAGCCAAGGGCCTCGTCCGTAGAACGTCTGCGCGATTTTCTTCAAGAAATATCAAATTGAGAAGGTTGGTAACTTATTGACAAATGGTTTTTTTTCCCCTTTTTTATTTTGATCTCTCAAAATGTAATTTTCAATTACAAATTCACAAAGCTTTGTCCCTTAATCACAAAAAACACTGTATTACAACTGCATTTTATCATAAAAATTATCTTCCTTCCATACCGTCCGTAATATTTCAGAATTACAAGAACTTTAAACCACGATCATACATTGAATTTTATACAAATGCAATAACCCTAGGCATTTAGGTACAAATGTCTTACCATATGCATTTGACATCATGCTGTACATCTTCAACACTAAGGATGGCAGCAGTTTACAACTGAAACACTGGAGCATTACAAACAACTTTAAATTTATTTGGAAATAACCTTGTGTATATATAAGACAGTTGCACAGAAAATGAACAATATTAACCCTTAACCTGCCAACGACGACTATAGTCGCTCAGCCATTTAATATTATTAAATGGCAACTGAAATTTAATCCGGTAGCCTAAGGGTTAAATGGAACAGGCATTTTAAATATGTCATTATTCAAATAACGCCCACATATTTTGGGGTATTTTATTTTATTTCGTCATGCGAGGAAGTCAGTAAAGAGTCAATTAGAGACAGAATGTCAGAAAGAAGTCAATAATAAATACAATAGCAGTACTAAGTCAATAATAGACAGTGAAAGTAAGGCGTTAATAATAGACGTAAGATCGGGTTAAGGAGTGAATTTCTTGAGTAATACTGTTAATGGTACTAAAAATACTGGAGGAAGATAAAAACTATAATGATAATTGGAGTGTATCATCAGCCGTACTAAGTGCTTTCTTGTCATCACTGTGCTGCCTAACTTCAGGTTACGACGGAGGAAATAGTCACCAGATATGGAGAGTAGTTAGTAATATGCTGAATAAGCATTAGAGGACATCCGATAAGGGGTGTACTGCAGTTTATTGGTTGGGCGAGTTGCTAACAACTCAACATCGTAACAGCTCACTGCGTTACTAAACATTTCACAAAGCCTCGGACTCGGACTAATCGTTTGGAACGACACAAGGAATGGGAATTGGACATGAGATATGGCACGTGGAAAGTACGAAGCGTGCAAGGGTTTGCGTCATGGATAATATTAATGTGGATCACCAAAGAATATGATTGCAAATCCTCGATTTTATTCACCACACGGACAGGTGGCAGGAACTTTGAAATTTTTGGATAAAATTTCGGGTTCTTTAGAAATGGAATTTCTTGAATTGCTGAGAAACTGTATATTCAATTTATGTAAATAACTCGGGGCGTGATCTGTTCTGAGGTGCATGTCTTAACAATTTGAGAGTTTCAATGGTACCCAGTGACTGAGAATAGCTCGATCAAAGAGGATCCACCAAGTTAGATCCTTCTTAGTCTATGACAGAAACACATTCGGGTGCCAAAACGAAGACATTTTTAAATTTTATGTCAGGGACAAAGTCGAAAAAAAGGGCGATTGTATCAGTGAGTGAAAAAATTTAACCTTGTCTAGAAAACTCTGCTCCATGGTGTTCGTAATTTGGTTAATGAATGAAGATTCTTTCAGAAGGAATAGAAATTCACAAACACAAATGCTGCAGAAATGAAATTCCTCTGACAACAGTTAAATATATCTTGAAGTAAGGATAAATTTAGAGATAACGATGGTAACTGGAGAGAAAACATCCAGCGGGTGGAGGAAGAGAAACCGAAAGTCGCCGTCAGTTACGCCGTGCAGGAAGATGAGGCAGAGAGAGGCAAGGTGAAATTTGAGATGGAGCGGAATGGGTCGAAGCGCTTATGGCGTGAAACGTAATGAAAATATGGACGATGATGATAATAATAATAACTATTATTATTATTATTATTATTATTATTATTATTATTATTATTATTATTTGAGGTTTGCAGAAGTAAGGACCAACAGACTACGCTGTCGTCTGACTCCCACAGACCAATCAGATGAACGTTTCCCATAAGCAGCCCAACTGCACAGTGCAGTGTGAATGTAGTACAGACAGCAGCAAAATGCGATACAAAAAACAAACAGCTAGCTACTGTAGGAATGTAAGTACGTACCTTGCTGCAGAACAGTGGTACTGCGGACTGTTTACAGACTGTCTGTAATTTGGGGAAGCGTTACCAAAAATTACCTCAATTCGCACAAACAAAACTCATAATTCGTGCTAACCTTGAAATTTCAAATGGTTACAAAGAAGAAAATACTTGAACAGAAATAAAAGTGACTTAGTAAAATACGGACACATAAAATCGTTTAATTACAGCAGCTGTGATATTTGTAGCCTTCCTGCCATTCACTGTGATGGCAACATCAGTTGGGGTGTGACGCCGTACACACTTGCAGACACTTACCGACAATGGCGACAACCTTTCTACGTCCAAAGTCGGCAAACAAAAATGAAAATGGAAACAGAATATGTCTGCGAAAGGTATACCAAACTACAAGGCGTCAAGTTCCAAAAAACAGTAACTTCAATTCATTACTCAAAGGAATATTTAGTTTGTAAGACAGCTGAATCGAAGACTCTTCTACATGCCTGTGATTTCTTTTGCAGATGGCAGGATCCAACATGTCTATCAGCGGGCTGCTGCTGCTGCAGCTTCTGTTGCTGACTGCAGTACCTAAAGCTGCCGCCGTAGCGCTTGCAGACAGTACACTGACCACAGACCAGCTGCACACAGTCCTATGTGTGTGGAACGTCGCACACAGACACTTTACACCAGGAAAACCTCTCGTCGTATCGCTGTCACGCACAACGCCGGAAGTCGCACGCAGCGCTCTCAGTAAATCACTTCCACAGTGGGACGATCTGCAGACGGTGAACGTCTTACTAGGAAAGTTACACGAGGGAACAAGATGGCCGATTGAACTGTTCCGACCAAACGGAGATGACAATGCAGACGGTTCAGTTTTACAGCACAGTTACATTCTGTTTGTGTGGAACGGAGAGGCGGGCAGCTTAAACGAGACGATTGAAAATCAGGTGGAAAACCTGAGATACAGCACCTCGTGGAACCCTCGAGGAAGGTTTCTTGTGGTGGTAACTGAGAGGAGCAATGAACCAGCACACTTACTGGCTGCTCACATATGTTCCATACTGTGGCAGGTGGCCAGAATTGTGAACGTGGTGGTCTTGATACCAAACCATTTTGCATATCGCCCACTGAATGCTGTGAGAACCACAAAGACAACAGAAACTGACAGTTTTAACTTGTACACTTGGTTCCCATTTAAATCGGGAAGGTGTGGAGAGGTACAAGAAGTCATTCTGATAGATGAATGGGTCATTGAACATAATGGCGGGTTTTCACAAAATGCATATCTCTACCCAGTAAAAGTTCCAAAAAATTTCATGGGTTGTCCCATTAAAGTGGGTACCATAGGAATCGACCCTTTTGTGATTATGACAGACAATTACACACAGAATGATGGCAGTCCTGCGTACAGATTAACAGGCTTATCGGTAGACATACTTAAATTGGTATGTGAGAAAATGAATCTGACAACAATTTTCCATGCACCATCTCTAAATGTGGAAATTGGTTCGTATGTGAAAGAGTTTACTGAATTAGATGAGAGTGTATCTGAAGTTCTAACGGGAGTAGTTGCTCTGATACCTCTCGTTGTGACGTCTTCATTTGACGCCACAATACCTTATATGTATGAAACTGCGAAGATTCTTGTTCCTTGTCCAAAAGCTATTCCTGGAACGCAAAAGATAATGACAACTTTCTCGCTGTCTGTCTGGTTGACAATGGGCCTTGCGTTGCTGCTAACCACAGCTGTGTTCTGGTGTTTCGGTAATGTACCGTACCGGTCTGTGTATAATGGGACACACACATATCAGTCTCTGTCCCACTGTTTCCACAATGCTTGGGCTGTGTTTATGGGAGTGTCAGTTCCACAGCAGCCCACAACTTCTACCCTCAGAGTTTTCTTCTTTCTCTACGTCTGTTTTTGTTTTGCTATTAGCACTGTATTCCAAGCATTCTTTGTTTCTTATCTGGTGGAACCGAAGTATGAAAAGAAGATAGAAACATTAGAAGAACTCCTGGATTCAGACTTAGTTTTTGGCATCCATCCAGCAGTCAGTTTTGCAAAAGACACTGTATCTTTTCCGGAATTAGTGAAGTTTCTTGAACAAAAGAGACTTCAGGAAGACTGCAGCGATCTTCGGAAATGTGTTGAACGAATGATAACAAAGAGAGACATTGCTTCTATTATTGCTCCATTTTTCGCTAATTATATTGCTAGGAATTTGGGGACTGTGGGTGTTGGTAAACTAATCTGCTCCCTTGATGAAACCTTAATGTCAGGAGGTTTAACACTTGTTTTTAAGAAAGGGAATCCACTTCTGTACCGATTCAACATCCTAATGAGACGCTATTTGGAAGCCGGTTTGCTGGAAATGCACTGGAGAAAACTGCAGCATCGAGCTTCTTTGAGAGGTGGAGGGAGATTTAGAAAAGCAGCTGGTGACATGTTTTTCGCGTTTTCTCTTTCTCACTTAATGCCGGCATTTGTGGTACTGATTGTAGGAACTATCTTGAGTTCAGTGGTGTTTATTGGTGAGTTAATTCTGAACTGTCTCTGCAAACGTAGGAAAAAAAGGAATTCGCGCGTTAGGAGAGTGAGGAATTTGTATTATAATCATCGCTTACTTTACAGATATAGATTAATGTTACTTTAGCAGTCACATTGTACGCCTACATTTTATGTATGTATGTATAAGTATATGTATGTATGTATATGTGTATGTACAGAGGGTGCCAAAAAATGTTTACACATTTTAAGAGATATTTATGTAAAATGTGTATACATTTTTTTGGCACCCTCTGTATATATGTATGTATGTAGCACTAGTTCAGCATTATTACTATGAGTATACAAGAATTCCTTTACAAGCATTTGTGTAACTTCATTACTAACTGCACAATGTGACTAACTGGGCTTCAATTGATTCATATTGCAGCTGCTGCAGGGTTCTAACGCACTGCAGCAATGTCAACTGATCAGACAGTTGACTGACAGTTTGCTCACAACTTTCTGTTCCATTCTGCACTGCTAGACGTAATTACAAAGCAGCACAGTACGCTATCAGCAGACAGCTCAACTGTACATGGCGGCAAGACAAGTCATCAACAGTTATTTCCTTCAATTCTGTGTGATCTGTAAGTGTAAGGTCAGGGACTGCTACCAGTTCCGTTAGAAACTTCGCCTTCAGTGCAGCCAGTCGTACTGTCAGCAGCACAGTACATAAACTGTACTGTCGGTCTGAAGTGT
>Ga0209629_10001222_pt1 | contig 15838 bp, 10 predicted proteins | sample TergutCu122P5_FD_187286 | JGI IMG/M metagenome (GOLD analysis project Ga0209629, IMG submission 187286) | Cubitermes ugandensis P5 segment gut microbial communities from Kakamega Forest, Kenya - Cu122 P5 (SPAdes) (version 2) | ecosystem: Host-associated > Arthropoda: Insects > Digestive system...
TTTCGCGTGATTTCGGTAAAATACGCGCTTTGGCAAAAGGCGGGCGGCGTATCAAAGGACCTTTCGAATCTGCTCTTGACTTGATGTCCCATATTTTGATAACCTACATCCCGAAACGGGGTGACACACTCGATTTGTTGACCGAATCGAAGTTGATCCGGCGTTTCCGGCCTAATGAACAAAATTTCAACGGTTTGTATGCCGGTTATTACGTCATTGAGTTGCTGAATGAAATGACGATCGAGCAGCAACCGTGTTCCGAACTGTTTGACGCGGCTGCGGAAACGCTTTGCCATTTGGAAAACGGCCAGCCGGTCATGCCGGCACTGATGCGTTTCGAGTGGTTGACGCTTGAATGGACCGGTCACTTTCCGTCGCTCGACATTTGTGTCGGTTGCGGTTGCGAGATACAGATGTCGCAAAAACGGGTTGCGTTCGGGCACCTTGACGGCGGAGTGCTTTGTCCGGCATGTCGCTCCGGTGCACAGCAAGTCAGTTTTGTCTCGCCGGAAACGTTGCAAGCCGCCGAGCGACTGGTGATGTCGGACGAAAATGAAATTCCACAATTTGAAAAAACAACGCCGGGTGAAATGCGGGCATTGCTCAATCAGTACATCAGCCACCTGATCGGCAAGCGTCCCGTCATGTACGACTATTTGAGGCAAATGAACATGTAATTACTGCGCTGGAAATAAAAAATGCGTCAGGGGCGACCGTGCGCAGCTAAGGAAGCCCCGGTCAAATTCTCAATATGTTTTTGCGCACGATGCAAATTTTATTACCATACCAATATGTCATTTGCAATCCGATCCTATCGAAAGAGACACGGATGTCCGAAATTCGATCCTTTGTCGTTGCCGACATGCAGGTGACAAAGAAACATTTCATTGTCATTTGCTTTGCGCTCGTGATACTGACGTTTTTCGCCGGTGTCAACGAAACCGCCGCGCAATATGCGTTACCGCCGGCAACGACGGGGAATGGCTCCCGGCCCCAATCTCAAACGCCTTCTTTGTCGCAATTTTCCCAACAATACACACAGCCGGCGTTTTCAAATCCTGCTGTCGCGACATCAGGGCAACCGTACCAACCGATTTTGAATCCGTCGGCAACCTCCGATTCGTCAACGCTGACGCCGGGGCAACCGGAAACAATGCCGGCACAACAAATGGTGCTTTACGATCCGAAAAACCAAAACGGTTATCCGCAATTTCCGCTCCAACAACCGATGCCGGCAATCCAGCCGCAAGGTTTTCCACAACCGTCAGCCACACAGCAATATCAACCACAACAACCGTATCTGGTCGCGATGTCAAATCAACCGGCCATTGCAAGTCCCCGCCCGGATGCATCTTCATTCACGCAACCGATGACAACGCCAGTGGCAACAACACCGGCGGTAACGGCGGCACCGGCAACCCCCATGTTTACCGTTCCGGCCTACCGGCCCGATTCCGCCAGTCCTGTGCCGGGCGGTTCCGGTCAATCCCCCCTGATCGCTTTCAACAGCAATGCCCCGATCGGGGCACCGGTCGGTCATGCGTTTGCTGCGGATTCGCCGGCATCCGCCGAGGTGTCAGCGGAATTGAAACCGGCGTTCGTTTCGGCTCCCGGCACTGCAAACACCACATCGGTTGAAGTTTCAGACACATTCAAAATCCCGAAAAAAGAACGTCCGAAAGACCGTTTGACCGCTGAAGAAGAACAGATTCGCAAGTACAATGACATCATGAAAAACAGGAATACCGACGGGTGGATGAAGCCGCTTCCGTCGTATGGCGGGCCACTTGATTTCCGTGCCGTCGGTAAAAAAGGGGGCGATGAAGAACAGTCGATCGTTTCCGTCAACTTCGAGATGTACGACAAATCGCTCAAACAGGATGAACGCGTTTACGATTGGGAAGCGGAGGAAAAACACTGGTTCGACGCATCGCTTCTTGACCCGACACGTCTGGGCGAACACATGAAAGCATGGATCGGGCTCGGTCCGAACGAAGGGAAAGCCCGCCAGCACATGCAGGACGGCTTGAAACTGTTCGAACAAAAGGAATACATGAAAGCGGGGAACGAGTTCGAGTGGGCCGCTTATTATTCGCCGAAAACCATCATCGCGGAAGACGCTCGTTATCATGCGGCGGAATGTTACTACCAGGCCAAGGCGTTCCCCAAAGCGGTCAAGCAGTACACGTTGTTGATTACGGAGTTCCAGAGTTCGCCGTACAAGCCGGAAGCAGTCAAAAACCTGTTTGAGATCGCGAAAAAATGGGTCAAGGACTCGGAAGAAGGTTACTGGTACTTATTCGTCAATGTCACCGACAAATCGCGCCCGGCGTTTGACACGTTCGGTAATGCGAAAAAAGCGTTCGAAACGATTTACATCAATGACCCGCGCGGACCGCTTGCCGACGACAGCATTTACACGCTCGGGATCGCGTTGATGAGACGGGCGAAATTCCAGGGGGACATTTCTTACGAACAAGCTGCCGACACGTTCAGGATTTTGCGGGACACCTGCCCGAACAGCGAGTTCATCGTCGAAGCAATGCGGCTCGAAACAATCTGCCGCAAGCGTTCGAGCGCGGGTACGGCTTACAGCAGCCAGCCGTACAGGGAAGCGGCCAAACTTGCCGACCAGACGTTGCAACAATTCGGAACGGCGATCACGCCGGAACAGCGGGACGATCTGATTCGCGTTCGCGGCGAAATCACGGTTGCCAAAGCCAGGCAAATCTGGGAAATCGGTCAATATTACGACGGCCAGAAAAATTACGGGGCGGCAAAATACAAATACAACGAAGTGATCGACCAATATCCGTCGACCGATTACGCCGAAAAGGCGCGCAAACGGCTCAATGTGATTCGCGATTATCCGGACGAACCGGAGTCGGATTGGCAGCGGATCAAATCATGGGTGACATTCGGTCGCAGTTCAGCGACAAAAGAAAATTGAGGCGACAGAAAATCGAGGCGACATTGACGAACACTTCCGAACGACATCATATTTCGAATATTTCGATGACGACGGGCATGACGCTTGTCGTTGTTCTTGTATCAAGCTGTCTTGTGCCGGGTTGCGCCGGTTACCAGGTTGGGGCGAACACGCTTTACAACACGGAGATCAAAACGGTTTACGTGCCGATATTTGAGAGCAACAGTTATCGCCGCAATCTCGGCGAACGCCTGACCGAAGCGGTGGTGCGGAAAATCGAACAGCGAACGCCGTACAAAGTGGTGCATCGCCCGACCGCCGACAGCATTCTGAGCGGTCGCCTGACCAATGAAGTGCAACAGGTGACGGCCGTCGACGACTACAACGGAACGCGCCAGAAGAAGGTCGAGCTGACTGTTCTCGTGCAATGGAAAGATCGTCGCGGCAACACGCTCCGCAGCAGCAGCCCGATCCTCTGGAACAATGCGCCGAGCGACATTACGACCTCATCCGATATGGTCCCCGAAATGGGGCATTCCTACGCCACCGCATCACAGGGTGCCATCGAAAAAATGGCCGACCAGATCGTCGACATGATGCAAAACCCCTGGTAAGTCACTGTCAAATAATAATCTGTTCAAAATCACACCTTCCGAAGTTCTTGTTTTTCAACGCGGAACTCGCGGAAAGACGGAAGTCCGCATATTTCGTTTTTCCGTCTTTTCCGCGTTAAAAAAGGCATTTGTACAAGTTATTTTTTGACAGTTTTTAAGCAAAAAAGGGGACAGGAGGCAGTTGTCAGAAGGCTGGAACTATTTTTGGCAACTGTGAAACGGGCGAAGTTTCTGCGGCAGTCGTCCCGGAAGCAGTATTAGTATTGTTTGTCTTCAAACCGTTCATGACGACGGTATGATACTGTTTGACCGCCGGAGCCAAACTGGTGAAATGATCCCCGCTCATGAGCGAGATGACAAGCCGTGTGTGATCAGGAGCAAACACATTTTCTTGCTGTATTTCCCCAATCGAGGACAGAAACGATGTATCTTGCGTTCCGATATACGCATAATGTTTTCGTTTCATCCATTTGACGTTGCCATACAATGTCCGTATCAGGCATTCATTGACGTCTTCCGGGTCAAAAGGCACCCTGTCAGGACCGTCTTCGAATGCATATCGCCAGCCAAAAAATGTTCCGGGATCGTACAGCCCCCCGCTGCTGCCGCTATGTTTCAATGGCAAATCGTCATCCATCAGCGACATCATGGCCGAAATGCCGCCGCCGATACTGTGCCCGAATGCGTAAATGTTGTCCGCGTCAACGTTTTTATGCTTGCCAAGCCAGCGAATCGCATTGGCCGCATCGTCGAGTTCACCGCCAAAAAACTCAAAATTGCCTTCGCCTCCGTTTTCAGCCCGCAACATCGGCAACATGATGATAAAACCATCATTGACAAACGGTTCACAATCTTCCAATTCTTCATAGCTTAGTGCAAAACCGCCGTGATAATAAACCAGCGCGGGCCGTTTGGCGTTACCGAGATTGGGCGGAACATAAAGAATTGCCTTGAGATGGAGATTTCCGGACGGATAGGTCGCCAGTTGCAAGCCTTTGGGAAGTGTTTCATCCTCCCAATCCTGTGGCGATTTCACCTGCCGTGTCAGTTTGGTTTTGAAATTCGTTCGTCGTGTCAACCAGGGTTTTTCACGTTCCGGGCTGCTTAATACTGCTTTTTTGACATCTTGCATCCGTTTCAGAAGCAGGGTTTCTTCTTTCGAAAGCCCCTGCATTCTACCGCCGGAATTGTCGAATTGCCGGGTTTGCTGCGGGTTATTCCGGTTTGCAGTACGATAGCTTCTTCTTAACGCCGCTTTTCCGACAACCGCCGCAACAGCCAGAATTGCCACTAAAACAGACCCAATACCGCCTGCAACAGATTTTGTGTTCATTTTCAACCTCGGTGCAAATGATCAAGTCCGTATTGTCCGTCTCAATAATATTTTGGCCTTCATCAGAGCACGAAGCGTAAGCGAGTGCCCAAATCAACGTACAAATGCATTCCAGGGGCACTTGCTTACGTTGCGTGCTCTGGCTTTTTGAGGCAATTTTTTCTGAAACCGGTAATATTTTACGTCGGAAACGCATCAAGATCAAGCGATTCGAACAGTCCGGTGCGGTAGCGTTCGACGGCGATGGCTCCCATCACGGCGTTGTCCGTGCAAAGACTGATCGGGGCGATGTGTAATTGAAAGCCGTGCTTTTCGGCGGCTTGTGTCATTTTTTCGCGAAATCTCGCGTTGGCTGCGACGCCGCCGCCGACGCAAAGCGTTTTCATGCCGGTTTTCCGCAACGCCTGAACCGACTTGCCGACCAGCACATCGACGGCGGCTTCCTGAAACGACGCGGCGATGTCGGCGGTTTCCTGTTCCGACAGCCGGATTTGTGAAAAATCGGCTTTGCCGGTTCCGGCGATTTTGTAACGCACCGCTGTTTTCAATCCGCTGAAACTGAAATCGAGTCGTTCGGAATCGTTGAGCATCGCACGGGGAAAAGAATATGCGTTCGGATTGCCGGCGGAGGAAGCCCGTTGAATGGAAGGGCCGCCCGGATACGACAAACCGAGCATCGACGCCACTTTATCGAACGCTTCCCCGGCGGCATCGTCGATCGTTGTGCCGAGCAATTCAAAATCAATCGGCGTGCGACAGCGATACAAACTCGTGTGCCCGCCGCTGACAATCAAGCCAACGCAGGGAAAAACGTCGCGTTCCGGTTGCTGCTTTTCCGATTGCCGTTTTTGTATGGCGGCAATCCGGCACGCATAAATATGACCTTGCAGGTGATTTACCGCAATCAGCGGTTTGCCGAGTGCAAACGCAAGAGCCTTGGCCGACGCGACGCCGATCAAGAGCGATCCGGCCAGTCCCGGGCGGTTGGCGACCGAGACGGCGTCGATGTCGGAAAGTTTGACGCCCGCTTTTTTGAGCGTCTCGTCAAGTACAGGCAAAATCCGTTCCAAATGGGCCCGTGAAGCGATTTCAGGAACGACGCCGCCGAATTTTTGATGAAATTCATCTTGTGATGCCACCACGGTTCCCAAAACTTCAAGTTGGTCGGTTACCACGGCTGCCGCCGTCTCGTCACACGTTGTTTCAATCGTCAATATTCGAATCACGTCTCGTCTTTCGTCTGCCATGGTCGGCATAACTTTCAGGAAAGTGCTTTGACCAGCGTGTCTTTCTGTTGGAGACCGACAAAACGCTGAACGGGTTTGCCGTCTTTGAATATCACAAGCGTCGGAATGCTTGACACCTCGAATTGTTCGGCAATCTGGGCAAATTGCTCCGTATCGACTTTGATGACACTGGCTTTACCGGCCATTTGTTCGGCTACTTCGTGCAGGATGGGGAGTTGCATCTGGCATGGACGGCACCACGTCGCAAAAAAGTCGACGAGAACCGTACCGCTTTTGGTGGCTGTTGCAAATTCGCCTGCCGAGCCGAGAACCTTGACCTGATCACTCATAGTTTTTGCTCCAAATTTTGATATTTCTATCTTTTTTCATTCATAGATTGGCTTACATCAAATATATTTGCCAACTCGTATTATTATAGCGTAAAAGCTGCTCGTCGATACATGATCACAATTTTCTTGCCTGAAAAGAAAGAAAACCGGTCGACTTTTTTGAAAAATCTGTGTATCATTCTTAAACAACGCAATTGATTTTTACTTTCTAAACTGTGTTATTTTGCGAATAATCGTTAAAATCACGCAGTTTAAGCAAAATAAAAAGTTTGCATGTGTTAATTCCGATAAATGAGAATGAAAGTACAAATTCTCCCCCCATGAGGTTGTGCCAATAATAAAACTGCGAAAGCTGTCATTTTCGCAAGGTTTTTGATTGTGACACTTGGTTTTTTGCACAAATAAATTGACTCCAAGTGTCTGGTACGCCGTTTTTTCAGTGCCAAACCTGGAATATTGTGTTTGGCCACGGATCGACACGGATTTTTTTAATCCACAGATGACACAGATTTTCACAGATGTTTTCTCAAACAAAATCTGTGAAATTTGTGGAGGAAAATATCCATGAAAATCCATGTTGATATATAGCTGAAAAAGATAAAATGAGGTTTGTGGTGAAGATGTTTGATTTTGTACTTTTGTTCCCTCCCCCTAACAGAGAAAAACGAGAGAAGGAGTTTATCGGTGCAATTAACATTGACCCCGGAAAGTGTCGGTGCGCTCATTATCGGGTGCCACGAACAACCTTATGAAATTTTAGGTCCCCATCGGGAAAAAAGCCGCAAAGGCGAAATCGTTTCCGTGCGTGCGTTTTTGCCGCACACCAAAGACGCCTGGGTGATCGACCCGGCGCACAAGCAGGAACGGTTTCCGATGAAACAGATTCATCCGGCAGGTCTTTTTGAAGCAGCCTGTCCGAATTTAAACGTTTTGGGAAACAACGGTTCCCGACGCTTCGACTATCTTATCGAGACAACGGAACATTCCGGAAAGACGACAACCATGCACGACCCTTATTCATTTCCTTATTTTTTGACCGATTTCGATATTTATCTTCTCGGCGAAGGAACGCATTGGAGCAGTTACGAGAAACTCGGGGCCCATCTCCGGGAGGTCGATGGTGTGGTTGGCGTCAATTTTGCCGTTTGGGCACCGAACGCCGCCGGTGTCAGCGTCGTCGGCAATTTCAATCAGTGGGACGGTCGGCGTCACCCGATGCAAAAACGGATTCCGTCCGGTTTTTGGGAAGTCTTCATTCCCGGCGTCGTCGAAGGGGAAGCCTACAAATATCAAATCCGCCAGCGTGATGGATTCATCACCGAACGTTCCGACCCTTACGGTTTTTTTGCGGAAGTGCCCCCTTGCACGGCTTCCGTCGTCGCCGACCTTTCGAAATATCACTGGAACGATGCGGCATGGCTCAAGGAACGTGAAACGTTTGACTGGCAGCACAAGCCGGTTTCGATTTACGAAGTGCATCTCGGTTCCTGGCGGCGTCCCGGCGACGACCCGCAAAAATGGCTCTCGTATCGCGATTCGGCGGATCAACTCGTCGAATACGTCAAACAGATGGGATACACGCATATCGAATTGATGCCGATTGCCGAGCACCCGTTGTCCGCAAGCTGGGGGTACCAGATCGTCGGGTATTATTCGGTGACAAGTCGTTACGGCAAGCCGGAAGATTTCATGTACCTTGTCGATCTTTGTCACCAAAACGGGATCGGCGTCATTCTCGACTGGGTGCCGGCCCACTTTCCGAAAGACGGGCACGGACTCCGGCGTTTCGACGGCACCGCCGTTTACGAACATGAAGACCCGCGACAGGGCGAACACCGGGACTGGGGTACCAACATCTTCAATTACGGTCGCAACGAAGTGCGAAACTTTCTCATCTCGAACGCCCTTTTCTGGCTCGACAAATACCACATCGACGGATTGCGGGTCGATGCCGTCGCTTCGATGTTGTATCTTGATTACAGCCGCAAGGAAGGGGAATGGGTCCCGAACGAATTCGGCGGTCGCGAAAACATCAAGGCAATCGAGTTCCTCAAGAAAATGAACGAGGAAGTCCACTTGCAGCACAAGGGAGTGCTTACCATCGCGGAGGAATCGACCGCGTGGGCCGGCGTTTCACGACCGACTTACACCGGCGGTCTCGGATTTTCGATGAAATGGAACATGGGCTGGATGAACGACACGCTCCGTTACATGCGGCACGATCCGGTTCACCGCAAATACCACCACGACGAATTGACGTTCAGTCTGATTTATGCGTTTCATGAAAATTTCATCCTGCCGATTTCGCATGACGAAGTGGTGCATGGCAAACATTCGGCACTCGACCAGATGCCGGGCGATTTGTGGCAGAAATTCGCCAATGCAAGACTGCTTTACAGTTACATGTGGACGCACCCCGGCAAAAAACTGCAATTCATGGGGAGCGAGTTCGGACAATGGGTCGAATGGAACTTCGACGCCAGTCTCGATTGGCACCTGCTGCAATGGGAAACGCATCAGGGATTGCAAAAGTGCATGACCGACCTCAATCACTTGTACCGGATGGAACCGGCACTTTACGAACTCGATTTCGACGGCAACGGTTTCGAATGGATCGACTGTCACAATTGGGAATCCAGTTCATTCGTGTATCTCCGCAAAGCCCGCGATCCCAAGAACCATCTGGTAATTGCGGCCAACTTCACCCCGGTGCCGCGGCGTTATCGGATCGGCGTGCCGGAATGCGTCTGGTATGACGAGATTTTCAACAGCGACGCCCAAATTTACGGTGGCAGCGGCATGGGCAATCATCCCGGTCTGCAAGCCGACGACATCGGTTCGCACTTCCGCCCCGCCGCACTGGATGTCACCATGCCCCCGCTCGGCATGACGATTTTCAAACCGCGATATGATTCCTGATCTTCGCACCATCAGAACACGAAACGTAAGCGAATATCATATTGAGCACTGGCTTATGTTGCGTGTTTTGGTTTCTTGGGGACAATCTTTGATGAGACGGACAATCACACCGACTGCGGTATGAGGCATATCACGGTTCGCGGGTCAAACCATTTTTGCCAGTTCGGCGATTCGGGTGCCGAGATTTTTGGCGGTTGCGATTCCCGGTTCGTCGGCGGAAACAGTGTCGTTCTGGTTCCAGAGCGTACCGCCCCAGTGCGAGGTCGGCGGGCCGTCGACGGCGAGAATCATTTGCTGGGCGACAAGAGAATTGCACATCGCATGCAGGACGGTTTCCTGACCGCCGTTTCGACCGGAGGCGACGGCGACCAGTCCGAGAATCTTGTTTTTCAGCCCCCAAACTTTGCGAATCGGACTGAGCCGGTTGATGAGTGCGACACATCGCGACGACGGCAAGCCGAAATAGACCGGTGAAGCGACGACAATGCCGGCACAATCGGCGGCGGTGATTTTGGCGAGTACGCCGTCCAGGTCATCCACCGGCTGCTCGCCGGTGACGACGGGAAAGCCGAAATTCATCGTTGCCAGTTCCAGAAGTTCCGTTTCCAGCGACGCATCCGCCGCTTTGATCGCGTTGAGAACGATTTGAAGCGATTCCGCACAGGTCTTGCCGACGCGGTGGCTGGTGTTGATCCCGATGATCTTGCGTTTTTGCGTTCCGGAAGTTTGGGCCGTTACGGTTGAAGCCATGGTCGAAGCCGCCGCCCCGGCTCCAAGAACACCGGAAATCGTGAATGCGGACTGTTTGAGAAAATCGCGTCGTTTGGTTTCGGACATGTTGCATTTCCTTTCAAAATGGGATTGCGGAAACAATCGTGATGTGAAGCAATATTTTAGAACGTTTCCATGCGTTTGTACAGACTTCACGGCGTGAGTTGCAGTTTTTCCTCCAAAAACCGGGTCATCATCGTGCGGAGGTGCAACGTCGTCCCTTCCCGTTCGAAGATGCTGTGCGTGCGCGACGGATAGGACATCATTCGGAATTGCTTCCCCTGTTTGACCAATTCATCGACAAGCTGTTCGAACGACTGATAGTGGCAATTGTCGTCTGTCGTGCCATGCACGATGAGCAGTTCCCCCTTGAGATTTTTGGCGTAGGTCATCGGCGAATTCTTCAAATAATTCTCGGGACCGTCAACGGCGGGGTTTCCCATGTATCGTTCCTGATAAATCGTGTCGTAATTGAGTTCGTTCGGCACGGCGGCAACGGCGATCCCGGCTTTGAACAGATCGGGATACTGAAACAGGGCGTGCAATGTGGAGGAACCGCCGCCGCTCCAGCCCCAGATTGCGACGCGGTCCGGATCGAGTTTCGGGTTCGTCGCGAGCAGTTTTTGAAGCGTTTCCGCCTGATCCTGCGGACCGATCAAACCGATTTTGCGGGAAACGCACTTGCGCCATTCGCGACCTTTGGGGGCCGGCGTGCCGCGATTGTCGAAGCTCATCACGACGGCCCCTTTTTGCGCAAGCATCTGATGCCACAAATAATTGTTGCCGTCCCAACGGTCGAGCACCGTTTGCCCCGCCGGTTCGCCGTACACATACATGATGAGCGGATATTTTTTCGTCAAATCGTTTGAATCATAACCGGGTGGAAAAATCGCCCAACCATCGAGTGTTTGACCGCTTGTCGTTTGAATGCGGAACAGTTCGGTTTTTCCGAGTTCAAGTTGTTCGAGTCGTTTTTGCAATTCCCGGTTGTCTGTCAGGGTTTGCACATGTTTGTGCGACGGAAGCTGCACGACTTCGGTCGTCGGCGGGACGCCGAATTGCGACCACGTATGCAATGCCAGTGTCGTGTCAGGTGAAATCTGATACGAATGCGTACCAGACATTTCCTCCGGCGTGATTCGTTTGAAGTGACCGCCGTCAAGGCCGGCGCGATACAAATAACGTTGCGTCGCATTGTCGGGCGACGCATAAAAGTAAACGCCTGTTTCCGTTTTCGGCATTCCGTCTGGCAACCTGTCGAATGCGACAAAATCAATCACATCCATATCGTCGGGCGAGACCGGAATCGTTTTAACCGTGCAGAAACCGGCGGAATCGAACAACATTTCACTCAAATACAGTCGTCGCCAGCCGGTATGATCCGATTGCCACAGAAAACGTTTCCCGTCGGACAGCCAGGAGACCGGCGTCAGGTCAACCCAAGCGGCGTCACGGTCGGAAAGAACCGGAGTTGTTTTTCCTGTTTCCGCGTTCGCCAGAAACAGCGTCATGACGTTTTGCGGACGGTTGAACTGCTGCACGACCAGTAATTGATCTTTTGGCATTTGCCCCGGCGGTGATTGCCCCGACGGGAGCCAGTGAACGGCCGTGATGTAATGGTTTCGCGGGTCGCCGGGAATGTCAAGCCATTTCGTTTCGCCGGTTTCAAGCGACACAACGCCGATTCGCGCGGCGGCGTTGGTTTCACCGGCCCTCGGGTATTTGAACTGACGTGTCACGGGGTACGGTTTCGCAAGATGATCAATCATGGTGAAAACCGGCTCCCCTTCGGTGTCGAGTTGCCAAAACGCGATCGAACGACCGTCGGGCGACCAGCAAAAACCGTCCGTCAAAAGAAATTCCTCTTCATACACCCAATCGAACGTCCCGTTGATGAAACGTTCGCCGCCGCTGGTCGTCAGCGGTCTGATTTCGCGCGTGTCAAGAGATTCCACGTAAATATTGTTCGCGCGAATATAGGCCACATGTTTGGCGTCGGGCGAAAATTTGGCAAACATGAGCGTCGCTTCTTCGGCGTCGCCCCCCAATAGACGCAATTGTCCGGTTACAAGATCAAGCATCCAATAATCGCCTCGTGTGTTGTTGCGCCAAACACGTCGCGAGTTCGTGAAAATCAACAACTTTTTTTGATCGTCCGAAAAAACGATTGATTCGGGCGACAGCGGGGTCGTCCGCCCTTGCGGGAGCAAAAATTTTTTGTCGATCAGCAGCGTTTTCTCACCGGTCATTGGCGCGACGAGAAAAAGGCTCCCGTTTTCCCCGACGCGAAACGATGCCCCTTCCGGGTGCCATTCGCGGCGTTGCGGCTTCGTTTCGAATTCATTACCGGCGTAAATCCGTTCGACGGTCAAACGATTCGACGCAAGGATTTGATCCGCGTTTGTCGCCGGACGCTCCGTCCCGGCATTGCCGCTTGCCGTTGCATCAACTTGGGCTGACGCAAGGAATGACAACGCGCCAAAAAGCACGATTGCAACAGGAAACAAGACTATTTTTCGCAGGAAACATGTCATAGTACATTACCATGATATTCAATTTGTTGATCCATTTTATTATTGTTTCCGATGCCGGTAAAAGGCAATATTGTTTTTGCCGAAGGGGGACTGGTTAGTAACTGTCAAAAAACAAATTGCTCAAAATGGAGCATCTCATATTTTAACGCGGAACACGCGGAAAGACGGAAACTGCGGAATTCCGCGCATTCCGTTTTTTCCGTGCCTTCCGCGTTGAAAAAAGTTGATTTGTACAAATTATTTGTTGACTATTCCTTATTTGTTGAGCATATAATAAACGTCATTGATCATGATCTGATTTTTGAAATCGGAAATGGTTGTTTCGTCGTCGATCAATAACATCTCAATCCCGGCGATTTCGGCATAGTCTTCCAAATATTCGCGGGTCAGCGAGTACGAAAATGCCGTATGATGTGTTCCGCCGGCGAGTATCCACGCATGGGCGGCTGTTTTGAGGTCGGGCTGCGGCATCCAAAACGCACGGGCGACCGGTAGTTTCGGTAATTCGGCTTCCGACTTGACGCAATCGACCTGGTTGACGATCATGCGGAAGCGGTTACCCATATCGACGACCGTTGCCGCCATACCGGTTCCTTTGCGGGCGGTAAAGACCAGACGTGCCGGGTCCGCTTTGCCGCCGATTCCAAGCGGATGCACTTCGACACGCGGTTTGGTTCCGGCAATCGACGGGCAGATTTCGAGCATGTGGGCTTGCAAAATCGCACCTTGCCCCTTGAAATGGTAGACGTAATCCTCCATGAACGATGTTCCGCCACTGAGACCCGCAGTCATCACTTTCAGCGTGCGAACAAGAGCTGCGGTTTTCCAGTCCCCCTCGGCTCCGAAGCCGTAACCATCATTCATTAAGCGTTGCGATGCCAGACCGGGCAGTTGGTTCAAACCGTGCAATGCGTCAAAATTCGTGGTAAACGCTTTTGCATTGGTTTCGAGTAAAATTTTGCGCAGCGCAACTTCGATCCGCGCCGCTTCCCGCACCTGCCCGTGTTTCGACCCGGTTTTTGCGGCGTCCGGCGCGAAATCATATTGCGTTTCATATTCGGCAATGAGTGCGTCGATTTCCGCGTCGCTTGTCCGCGCAACCTCAGCCGCGAGGTCGCCGACGGGATAATAATCGACGTGATAGCCGAATTTCATTTCCGCATCAACGCGGTCACCGTCAGTGACCGCGACGTTGTTCATGTTATCGCCGAACCGCAGTATCCGCATTGACCGGGCATCCGACCATGCCGCGCAAACGCGCATCCAAACGGCAATGCGTTCATGCACGCCGTTGTCCTCCCAGTGCCCGACGACGATTTTACGCGGCTTTTTCATACGCGCCGTGATATGACCGAACTCGCGGTCACCGTGCGCACTCTGGTTCAGGTTCATGAAATCCATGTCAATTTCCGACCACGGAATCTCGCGCTGGAACTGCGTGTGCAGATGCAGGAGCGGCTTTTGCAGGAGTTTAAGGCCGTGAATCCACATTTTTGCAGGCGAAAACGTGTGCATCCAGGCGATGATCCCGACGCACTTTTCGGAGTTGTTCGCCTCCTGGAATTTCGTGGTGATTTCTTCCGACGATTTGACGGTGCCATGATAAACGATTTTGTATGGCAAATTTTTCGCCCGATTCAACCCGTTGACAACCGCGGCGGACTGCGTGTTGACTTGCCGGAGCGTTTCCTCACCATAAAGAAGCTGCGAACCGGTCACAAACCAGATTTCGTATTGATCTAAATTCATAACAGTCTTTCTATCCGGCGTTCAAAATGCCGGGTTAATATTTTAATATTATCGTTGGCAGGGCGGTCACGGCGTCTTAGACGCCCCGCCAGGGGCAACGGATATTAGCCCAGGGCAACGCCCTGGGAAACGTATGCACGCTAAAAATTATATGCCGCCCTGTAAGGGCAAGGGCGATGATTTGGTTGAGTATGTCGGTCATGGATGTGTGAAAATTTGTTAATGTACGGCACGATTGCCATTCTGTTGCTCAAGACATTCATCCTTCGAATAATCCTTGACAAACTGCTCGAACGCAAGGTACGGTTGCAGTTTCTCAACGACTTCCTTGAATCGTTTGCTTCCTCTTGACCAGGGAACATAATCGTCGGAAATAAGAAAACGTCGCCATTTTCCGTTTCGGTCGAGAACCAGCATAAAGATTTGTATGCTCTGGTCAAGTTCGCCTTTACTCGTGTTAAAGCCTTGAACACAGCCAATAACAATTTGCGAGTAATCGTCTTTTCGCCAGGAAACTTTTTCCTTTGCAAAAAACAGTTCGCCGCTCTGTAGGGTCAGGCGAAACCGAAGTGGCCCATTCCAATGAGTGGAATCTTCAAAAATCCCAAAGGCACCGACCGCCGGCATGAAGACAATCATCGCCAAAGGAACGACTATCCCAAATACAACGAAAACAAATTTGTCATCATGTTGGTTACCACAGTCAGCACAGGGTTGACCGGAAAAGTAGTAAGCGGGTGCAGCAAATATGCCGGCGGCAATCAATCCTGCGATGAGCCAAAAAATGCGAAACAACGGAGTGCGTTTGATTTCGACAACACCCGCCATTTCATCGACAACGATGCGCCAGGGCAGTGAACCATTGCTGATTCTGCCCCACCTTTTTTGCGGTTGATACCATTTCAGTTTTTCTGGGATTTCCGGCATTGGTTATTTTTGTCCCGCCCTTACAGGGCGGCAATTCTTTTTTGGGGGACGCTTCCCCAGGGCGGTGGCGAGTACGCCTTTGCCCTGGGCTAGTATACATTGCCCCTGACGGGGCGTTTGTGTAGCTGTCGCAGTCAACTCTCAGTTGTTTTCGATGCGATAATAATCAAAATCCACAAAGCCACCTGATTCTTGGGTTGCAAAGTAAAACAATGCAAAACGGTATCCCATGAAGTGCGGAAGCGTATAGACCATTTTCAGCGGCTTTCCGATGGCGGTCCAGTGTTCGCCGTCCTCACTCCGGTAAAAACGTGCGGTGTCTGTCCGGTTCCTGAAGTCGCATTCGATTTTCAATTGGATGAGATTGCCATTGAGCACTACGGATTCTTCCTCGTTGGGCATGTCGTTGACGGGATGGATCATGACAATCGACTTCACACCGTCTTTCATTTTGACGCCGACGAACCCGTACTGCCTTTGTAACAC
>Ga0209629_10001223_pt1 | contig 15838 bp, 10 predicted proteins | sample TergutCu122P5_FD_187286 | JGI IMG/M metagenome (GOLD analysis project Ga0209629, IMG submission 187286) | Cubitermes ugandensis P5 segment gut microbial communities from Kakamega Forest, Kenya - Cu122 P5 (SPAdes) (version 2) | ecosystem: Host-associated > Arthropoda: Insects > Digestive system...
CCAGACCAGCAACTTGAAAACCACAGCACGAAATACCACAGGCAGCCACCACCGTATAATACTCTTGAGCTCCTGATGATGGGCATAGTGTTGCCTGAAACATGTTGAGCAAGCAATAAGATCTGCAATAAAAACCTCTGTTGCATCTAGTTGGCATTTTATTTCCACATATAAACGAATAATACTTTACCCCATTGCTTACTAATGCTGTTAGTACAGCATGGTTCTTTCACTGCTGTCCTGTGCACCACATCTGTCATGGGATGCTCTGGTTGATGCAGGAATTCAAAGCAATAAAAGTGCCATGATTGGTGGAGTGACTAAAGAATAACTCTGGAGAATATGACAGGAGGTTGTAGATTGGAACTGAATGAACCAAGTCAACTACTGTATTAAATTTAGTAGGGAAATATAGGACACCCCTTCTAAGTTGTACCAACTCTTACATGTTTCGAAGTTCTCTTGTACTTGGGATTTCAAGTTTTTCTCAGCAGAATAGGAATTTCCTGTTGGACTCAGCAGAATGAGTACAAAGGTCACTACACACTTTTGGTTCAGTTGCATTAAACTTCACATGATTGTGTAAAGCTTTTCAAGCCTTGTATTTTCTTTTCACTTGTGTTTCTGTGGAAACCACACACACCCAACAGCAAAAGTATGCAAAATAATTTCTCTTTAAAAAATATAAAAGGGAATGAAGTAAAGAAATAGTCTCAAGATGTCATGCTAACTGATTCCATACTTTGCCAAGTGTTAATCTCCAGTCATTTAGATGGCATGTATTATGAAGTTCTTTATAAATAATTATTTATATATATATAATATTATATATTATATATATGTTATATAATATAAATAATTTTATATATATATTTATATAAATTTATACATGTCATTCAGGAGTTGTTTCTTAGACTAGTTTTAGATAATTTGAAATTGTGAACAGAAAATAAAATCTGGAGCAGGTGATTTTCAACAATACCATGTTATGCTGAGAACTTTATTCTGGCTTTGATATGTGCATGACACTTGCTTACCAAATGGTACATATCAGACCTCACTTTAGACACCAATGGCAATTTAAACTTTGTCCCACCATGGCATCCAGGCTTGTGTCCCAGTGTTGAAGAAACTGGTGTCAAATTTCTAGCCAAATTGGTGCTTCTTAAGTGGTCCAAATGTGCAGAAATCAATAAGCATGAGGAACAGACTGTAGGGAAGGTGGTCCATAACCTTCCTCCTGTACCACCATAACTAACCACACATTAACAGTATGAGTTCTAGTCAATTCTGTCTCTTTGGAATGCAAGCTTACACCTCCTGGCTGCATACACTTGACAACAGTTTCTTCTATGCCAGGATACAAGCCTTCATTCTGTAGTGGGACAAAGGTTTAATTGACAGTGATGACCGTATCAGTGTCTGATGTGTACCATCTGCTACCCATGTGCCAGGTACACACTGTCAGAATAAAGTTCTTGTCAAGAGGGTGTTACCATATTTTCTGAAACTTCTTCATACATACTATTTTTTAAAAATGTTTAAAACTTCAGTCAAGCACAATATACTATGTGAGATTTTAGGTTTTCACAGCAGTGTGGTTGAGGTTTCAAGTCTTCTGGGATGTGATGCTGTGTGCAGCCACATCCAAGAACAAAAATCCTCGACAACATACTGTTAGCTAGCTACATTTGATGCTAATATTCCTGGTAATAACAATTAAATGAAAAGTGGGAAGTAAAATTTTTATTGCTAATAAAAAAAAAGTAAAAGTTCTGTTGGTAGGAATCACAAATGGAAGTTATAATTTTTTTGGCATCCTGTTTTATACAAGAACCAAGACACTGATAATGTACTATAACATAAAACACTGTTATACTCCTACCCCCTTCAAAATATTTGGAGATTATGAAAGGCTGTATCAACTTGATACACTTCACTCTCTTCATCTTGAGAAATAATTTTTAGAACATGTCTTGTAATGGGTCCTACATATATGTTCTTGTATACCCTGTTCTTGTATACACTGTTAATAGAAAGGTTCTGAATTCAATCCCAGATAAATTATTCTTATCATTTTACATATATCATACTAAATAACTTTTACTAAATTAATTCTAACATGAAGTTTTACTGTATTCATCACAAATTACCTAACCCCTTAGCAAATGCACATCACATAATATGCTACACTGAGGCCGTAAATTGTGTGCCATGTGCACTCTGTCCTAGACTTCTTCCCACTAATTTATATATGCTTGAATTAATCTGGGTGTGAGTTGTGGAAACAAAGAAACAGACAGAGCACATACTGTGGTCACATATATGCATAAGTTAGTACCAACATTTATTGTTTAAGGGACATATATTATGATCTTTTGTGTTTTTCATCATTTGCATTAAGAATTTTCTCTACAACATTTCAGTTTATTCTCTATATGAAATCATACTCAACAATCTGTCCTGACTAAATAAATGACAACAGATTTTTCAGTTAGCCTTGTGTGGTGCAAGACAAGAGACCAAGCAAGGTACTTCATGGTGTGAGCATCTGAATCAGCACCAGAATATATCCAGGGCTACCAATCTTCCTTCTGATGACTACGTTACTCATCGTGAGTCCTACAGGACGTTTGGCACCGCTCTTCCCCTGATTCACAACTGTAGGAGTGGCAGCTGCTGTGACAGAGCATGGAATCTTGACCCTCATGAAAGATGACAATGGGAGATGTTTGTCTGCCACTACCATACAGCTATACAGCAACTACAACAGTCACAATACCTTTCTTCTACATATACACTGCTACTGGACATCTAGAAAAGAATCCTTAATAATGACTGGGAATATCTTCCCATTGCCAAGGATTGGGCAGCACATCATTTTCCATATACTTCCTGACAAGTATTAGCTTTGTGGTGCAGGATTATGTTAGAACTCCGGCCCACAGAACAAAATAGTCATCTAGATAACAAATGTTAGCGTAGTGAATAGATTTTAAAGAAGCTTCATATTCTTATCATATTATTATATACAATTATTAATATAACTTAAGTATTTATTATAATAATATTTCAAGATAACTACCTGCATTGAGGTGAGTGACTTAATCCATTTTGCTTAGTATTGTAAGATGACAAGCATGGATGAATTTTGAAGGTTTTAGTGGCTGTTGGTCTCTTGTTAGAACAGACACCTGCAAAGCAGAAGAATGAGCAGCAATCACCAAGCACTGGTGAACTAATCACAGGAGCAGGACAGGGACTGAATACACAGTCCATGTACATGTGTATGCATGGCAGGAAAGTGTAGCAAATACAACATTAAAAATTCCAACTGGGCTGTGATCTATCTACTAAATTATAATAAAAGGAAGTAAATATGATGTGTAATAAAACTGTACAGACTGTTTGTCTTCTTGTTTGTTCGTAAACTGGTGGTTTGTTGTCAGTTAAGAGAAAAGTAATGTAACTAACTCAGTGTTTTTTGGTGTACTGGTCAGTTGTCTTGGAATTTTAAAGATGCATAAACAAATTAAGAAACAAAAAAAAATGTTGATAATATGACAGTTATATATGTAGGGTTTATTTTTATTGCTAAAAGTGTGATGTTGATTACATTGTTGACATTCTGTCTCACCAATGTCTGTTTCACTCATTTGCTACATGAGTTGCCTGCATCGCATGCCATGTCCCCATACGAGTGAGGGTGTATGAAAACACTTGTTAGTTTGATTAGTAGCAAGACATGGGCTATTGAGGAGGCCAGCAGCCAACTGATAAACCACTCTTGATATGGTTGCCAAGTTGCACAAGTATTTACTGCGATTTTTAACCCCCCCCCCCCCCCATATATGTAATTAATAACCTGTAAGATGAAACACGTGTAACAATACCTAATATTTATAATGAAAATGATACCAAATAATTAATAATGTAATATTTCTACTACAGTTTTAGCAAATATTAATTAATAACCAAAGTACCAAATTATTCATACATAAACATGAAAACATACATATGTAGTTTGTAGGTATTGAGAGCATACAAGGGTTAAAGTACTTTTAGTGTCTATAAATAGCAACTCCCTGAAAGCCAAAGATAATAGGAGGGTTTTTTCCTATTTTAACCTTTCATTGAACGTTTATTCATATTTCATAATTGTTTCAAACATGATCAAGAAGTGTATTTATTTTTAGCATAAAACAGAAGTGAGGTGTATTTAAACAAGGTCATTGTCATTGTTAAGTTACTGACTAATTGACTGACTGACCAACCAACAGATTGACCGATGGGATTTGGTCTCATGGTACAATATAGCATGGAAAAGAGACTCTGGATCTTGGTGCACGTGGGACATGTTTCTTTTGTAGTCTATATTTCTCAGTTCAGATTGCAGGGACAGATAGACAGTTAGCAGGTGTCTTTAGAACAATCACATTGTCTTATGTATCCAACACTCAAATGCCTGCTTAATTCTTATGCTCAGACAGTCACTCACACAGCAAATGGCCTACACATTTCCTTCATGTCTCCAAATCCCATTGCTTGCTATACTGAATAGTTGAGAGCCTGCTACCTGATATTTGTCTCTGGTAAGTGAACCACATGCTGCATTGCAAACAGAAACTGTTTATAATATCTAGTCAAAAAATCTCTTCACAGAGAATTGTAGTAGGTAGACAAAGAGAAAACAGAAATACTGTAGATTTGTAGGAAACGTAGTAGTGTATATTTATCTTACTAATGAAGTAAACCCCAGGGGGATTGGATAAGAAGAGTCTTGTAGTCAAGTTTGTAGCACTGACAACCAGTATGCGCATAGAAAGAGCAGTGACATGTTGTAGATACGTATGTGTGCAATATGAACAAAACATGATCGACACTTTTTCTTTTTTCTGTTGGTGCAACTTTACTTGAAAGTATAGTGCAAGTAACAGAATATTAACATAATTTATTGTTTGTTTGAGAGAGCTTTGCGGTTTAATGCAATTAATATCCTGGAGACAAATGAGATTAGAGCATCAAAATATTTATTAAATTTTCTTTCACATTCTACTTCCAATCTTGTCTTAAATCTGCAAAAAGGAGCTTACCTTTAATGCACTAATGCATTCCGATTGTTTATAATAACTCAAACACATTCCCTTTTAAAGAATTTAAAGCATTTTGATGTAACTGAAAAAACAAGTTCAGAGAACATGAATAGCATTGGGACTTCAGCATATGACTTGAGTTTTAATGATCAGCTGCAGTAAACGTCAGATATGTGCAATGGAAAGGCATTTAATGTACTTTTGAAAGGGACAAGCATGTTTTATTTCCTAGTCTTATTTCTAGTGCAGTAACACGGTGCTGCTTGCAGGAGGTAGTTATTTGTCTAGCAAACATGTTAAAGGAGATAGTTATTTGTAATTTAGGTGTACTTATTTTTTATCAATTCTAATTGCTTTATTTATTTATTGCCTCGTTTGAGGTTTTATGAGAACTAGAGAAGGACAAACAAAAAGGGATTATATGTGGTTATCACTTATTAACGACAGCTTACTAAGCCTTTTGCTACAACCAGCTACATATACATTGAATTATATTTTGATAATATATGCTGTATAAAATTATCTATCAATTGAGTACCTATCTATGGGACTTTCATTTTTATACATATTTATTTTTGTTGTAATAACTACCTATTGTCATTTTTATCAATTGGTGCCAATATGTGGTTAGTGAAGTTTGTTTTGTTAGTTTCACACTAGTCAGTAGGGAACTGTACTGTAGTAACTGTATAGTTGGTGTATCGATTGTTCATATATTCTGTATGCATATAAAGCTGCACAGGATATTATGATAAAGCTGGAAAAATTGTGAAGAAATCCAAAGGTCTTGGCAGAGGTCCTTGTTTTCTTTCCTTGATTGAGGGGAAACATTTGTTTAATACACCTAGTGTAAGTACCTGTTCTGTTTCTCTTACTTCAAACACATGCACACATGCACACACATACATAATCACACACACACATACAGTATAACATACACATACACACAATGTGCTCTCACAATTCAAACAGTTCAATTATTGCGCTGCCTTTCATGTAGACTTCAGTGCATATGACTTCAACATAACCAATGGATCTGCAAATGATAATCTGACCAGTGCGAACTTGTATGGGGGTGAGGAAAGACATAAATGGACATGAAAGCGCAAGGGAATGCAAGAACATTTCTCCACTTGTCTGTCGATATGAAAATAACCCCCCTCCCTCCCCCACTGCTATGAAGTGATTCTTGGATACAGGGTAAGTTTTTTCAATTATTTGTGTAAATGTTTTTCTGTGAAACCAAAAAAAATGGTGTACTCTCTTAATAGATTTTTCATGAATCAAAGGAAATCTAGTGATCACTTTTCAAATGCTACATTAGTGAAATATGTGCCGATCCAACAGGGGGAGCCACAGAAGTTATGTGGATTTTTTTTATTATACATACATTCTGCTGGAATAAAAAAACATAATCCACTACATACATACAGTGGATGTGCTGTATGGGACAAAGAGTAAGATTGCCTATGTTTAAAGTGTTAGTCAGCTTCATATAATTCACATTTTCTAAGGGATTGTTTCCAAACTAGTATACAAATTGAAAAAGTAGATACACCCATATTTGGTTTAAATGCCCATTAGTAAAGTTCAGATGTTGAGTTTCCTCAATTTTAACTCACTATTTGCCATCCATGCTATGTATAGTATTATAATTCTGCTAGTTCATAACACAATTTACACCATTTATATGAACCCACTTCATCTTGTGTATCAGTCACATTGTAGCTACATTAATCTCTTAAATCACAAAACATAAAAATAAACAAAAAAAATACAAAACTGGACACGAGTGCAGGAGAGCACACCTGAAGACTGAAGTCTCAACACTGTGCTGCAACGAGACTCGTCTGTCTGACTGAAACTGACTGGAACACTCCTCCGAGTTTACTCTGATTGGTAGTAGCAGCAGCAGCATCAGCATGGACTAAATATGACAAGCTCGGCAGATTAGCCTGTTCCTTCTTTATTGCAATTTATAACCATTATAATATATAAATATAAATATGTATAATATATACAGTAAATATATATATATTTTGATTTGTTCTTGCCGCCATCTGTAAGGCAAGGAGGATAGGGCAGATGTGTGGATTGTGGTATGCCCTCACTTAAAATCATTTGCTGGGAGGTGAAGGTGCTGCCAATGGTGATGCAAAGGAATGCAGCTTAGGGGCACTAGATTAAACTGATATTTGATTCACTTTGGGACCAAACACTTGGTTTTCTGGGATTTAAAAAATGAAATGTTATGTAGCAAACACTGAAGAAAATTTGTCCTGAAAGTTGAATATTGTACACTTCATATGCTATAAAGTGGAAATACTTTTCACCTCTTAGCAAATTTAGGCTGAAATGTTCCGCAGGTTTTTTTACAGGTATTTTTAAAAAATACTATGACATAATGAGGACCTGAATGGTCACAGAAGTATCTGTTTAAGAAACATGAATCTGGCAATGCATTGGTAAAATGGTCTGTCATGAAATCTAGTGTATTAAAATTAATAAGTGTGAAGATTTTGTTCTGAAGTCTTTTTTATTATTATTTCTAGTCTTATGCTATTACACTGGAAATATATATATTATACCCCTTTAAGAGGATATCATTAAGTGATGATGCATTCTCATATCTTAGAATGTATAATGTTAAACCATGTTAACATGTGGCTGCTTTTAATCTGTACCATCTGTATTAATTTCATAGCAGAAGTGCAGATGTTTCCATTAACATTTTGTTGGAGATCGTCTTTCAAAACCATTGTAATATACAGTATATGAAAGAACTATTGGAAGTATTTCTAGTCCTATACTTTTATTATAAACGGGTCTTTGCATTTAATGGGCCCAGTATTATAACCAACTTAGGTTTTGAAGCTATGTTACTAGTAGCATTGATTACATACTTTTGAAGCACTGTAAGGTTTCATACAGTAAACTTCTTAAGTTCAATACTTCTTCTACACAGTACTGAAGATAAGCTGCAGATGTGATTGAATATGAAGTGTGATCAATTCTAGTGAAGATGGTTTGAAAGTAATTGTTGCAGTTTTAGTGTGGCCATGCATGAAACAGTATTAAACACATAATAATGATTTGTTTATCACAGTCATACATAATACAAAGAAAGTTTGTATAAAAATAAAAAGTGCCATGCGAGTTGCAAGGTTAGATTGTGCTTGTGGTGAACTCTGCTAACAGATAACCAAAGTGTGAGAATGGCAGCAGCTAATTTAGCATATCAGTGTGTTGAGCTTTTGACCTCTGCCTGGCAGGGGGCATAATTTTCATTTTTTCATCCTCAAGTTTAAAAGTAAAAAACCAAACAAACAAGAGGCCAAAAATGAGGTATTAAACAAGAAATGAAATATTTTAAACAATGTGTGAGCTTCATTATACCAGCAAGCCATAATGAACCTCTGTTGCATGCCAGTTCTATTAGTTAATGGTAATCTTTATGTTAGAACAGACCAGAACAGTGATTCATCAGTGCTGCGTTCAACATATAAAGTCATCAGATCGATAAAGGAGTGGTTATTATATTGAATATACTGTAGTCTCAGTATTAGGGTTTTCATTTGACTTTATAAACAGGGTGACCATATATGTAACATGGTGGTTGATTTAGGGCACCCAGTATTATTTTCAGTGGGTTACTCATTTACATGCATGTTGCAGCATTAAAGTATACTTGCATAAAATGTGTCAGTGTGAGCTAGCATTGGTCTGGTTCTTGTCTTCTCGTTTGAGAGCATGATAACACAGTCGGAGCTATGTTTGACTCTCATATCTGAACATGAGACAAAATCAAAATACAACAAATTCAGAACAATTGTGTCATATTTCTTGCCACATGTTCAGATGAGATAAACTGATCTTATTATCACATGAGCAATGCACAACATATGTACAAAGTTAAGTCCTATAGTGGATGGTTACCAAGGGCTATGAGATGATCTTTCACCTAGTGCCAATAACATACACTGCATGTATTGGTCATCCTGTTAATGATTTAAAAGGGCTCTGGCTTCCTGTTATTTTCTTTCTTAGTCTGTTAAAGAAACTTATTATATAATATATAAATATATAAAAAAAGCTGATCATTAGTAAAGAGTCTCACCTAGATAGTCATCATAACCATAGCATAATTTATATATCCATAATAACCATCCAGAGGGCTAGACCATTATGGTCTAGGGCGTGAGGCCTGTATCTCGGGGTGTCCCTCGGTAGATACAGGCCAAGCGCATCTGTTTCATTTATTCAATGGATAAAAAATTCTTGTGGCTGCTGAACACTGCTTCTTGTTTTTACACTGTGTCTGAAGCATGAGAATACAAGGATCATGAAATTGGGTTTCATCCGCAATGCAAGTCATGATAACACAATATAATTTTTAGAAATATACAGATTGATTAGTATTTATTATTATTATTATTATTATTATTATTAAATCTTTATAGATGATCAAATTACAACAGCTAAAAGCCATTCAGTGAAAGAACATGTTCAGCAACCCAGAAGGGACAAGGAATTTATAACAGAATTAAAAATAAAGTTGAAGAAGAAAAAAACCAAAAGAAAGGATCTTTCATAATCCCATGTGTAATCCTTTACTGTAATGTTTCCTAGAATGTAGTACACGTTTCATTACACTTAAGGATACACTCCACTCCTTCCTTCTTGCAATATAAAACTGTTGAGAAATGAATCAACAAAAATTACACAAAAGGGATACAAAGGAAAACATGCATTACTGTGACATACATTTATGAATACAGGAGCTCTTTTATTGTCTGTTGCATTGGTAAGAGTTGACCTGATGCAGCAAGCACTTGGGGCAATAAAAGTCAGTGCTACATTAGCTAATTAACTCAAGAGAGGAAAGTTTTTGAGAATCCAGTAATTTCTCAGCAGGCCACTCAGAATTCACTACTTCTGCAGAAGCTACAGGTTCATTACCATTACCATGTTTACAACAACCATTACTGAACCCTCTCCTGAGCCAGTTAATTGCAGTCTCCACACTGAACCGCCATTTATTTATGGTTAGTTTGTACTATTACCATTCTCCTTGTGCCTTGGTCACTAAATGGTCTCTTCCTTTCAGTCTTTGACTGAAATTTTGTATGACTTTCCTATTCAAGCAACCCAAGAGCACAAGCAAACAGATACACAGAGGCTGTGGAATCTTTTCTTCAGGAAACACATTACATCATGTCTTGCATCAATGTGAAAGAAATCTTAGGCAGATAATCCCACTGTGCTGTCAGAACTGTATAGTTAATATTTACAGTCAAACACAACAATTGATTTATTGCAAAAATATCCAGTTTCTGCATAATTATGCAACATGTTTCAGCCATTATACAAATGTAGCCTAATTATATATCAAAGTGGACAATGTACATACAAACATTACACTGAGGTGTTTTCACATAACCATTGTTGCCATGGAAAAGCAGTGAGTATTACATATCCTGGGTGTATGTCTGTAGCCTTAGTTATCCAGCATGCACTGTACATGCACCATATTACATTGTCGTCTGTGGTCTGTTTGGTTCTACCACATTTTTCCATAGTAGCTCATAAACGGCATGAATCTCATAAACAGTACCATTTGCAGAAAACTGTTATTGACCAGAAAATCTGTACAGAGGTCTTCACTTAAAGTACCTGTTATTTTTGTCAGATTTTAATGAAACTTGAATTTTCTTGACAGATTTTTGAAAAATACTCAAATATTAAATTTCATGAAAATCCATCCAGTGGGAGTTGGACCATGTGGGCACATGGCCAGACATTTATTATGAAGCCAATAGTTGCTTTTTGCAATTTAGCAAATGTGCCAAAAAAACTGGATTTTTTCACAATAAATCAATTGATGTGTTTGACTGTAATTGTCTATTAACTATACAATTTGAAAGTAATTTTAACATACAATAAGGTTTGTGACAATATATATTTCCTTATCCATTATTGTGTAATATAATCAAGAAGCCTGTAGTATTTTTAAATAGTTGTTGTGTGAATATTCATGTCTGAGCATGCACAGATATGTTGGGAGGCATAGGCAGAGATTCATTTTACCAGGTGCACTCAGTGGATGTAGAATATATAGGAAATGCACTTAAGTCAGTTCAGTTCAGTGAATTTTATTATTTGCAGAATTCATCTCACCATAATGCCACAACATGAACATTAAGTCATATGTATGACTGGGCAAGACATTCTTAAAAACTTATATGATTAAAGAGCTAGAGGAACAAGGCCATACAGATGGTTTAGGTGCTTCAGTGATGTCCAACAATTACTGGTGGATGACCTGCAGCAGTAAAGGCCAGCAACAGCTGACAATGAGGCGACCACTGCTTGAGCTCTTTCCAGAAAACTGTAATGTCAGCAAGACCATCCACATGGAAATTCTTCACTGTCTGCAAGATGCTAGTGCTCTTAAATGCTCTAACCTGAAAAAAATCTGACATAGCTGTTCCACCATGACAAAGCACAAGGTCATTGGAATCTGTCAGTACAGGAGCTTCTGGCCTAGAATGTTATGACTGTGTTTCCACAACCAGCCTATTGTCCAGATCTAGCTTGCTAAGAGCTGCTTGTTCTCAAGAATGAAGGACAGATTCCAGTCATCAGTAGAGATGAAAAGTAGCTATGATCGCAGCACCATAGGAGATTGAAAGAAAAGGCCTGCCAGAATGCTTTTAGTTGTCAGGAATGTGAGAAAGCATTATTTTACAGGCTGTGCACTGTAATTTCTGCCATGATAATTGGTACACTGAAAAGGCAAATATTTCATAGATTTCCTTAAATCTACCACATATATTTTAATCACCATCATTTATTGACTTTTCTGTTACAGCAGTTGTATCTAACAAAGTCTTTTCCTTTCTTCTCTGTCCCATCATTAAGTAATGTGGCTTGAGAAGTAATGTTTCTGACTTGTATTTGGAAGCTTGCCGCTTCATGTCACTATCATGACACCACTCCTGACAGGTTCTGTTGTTTTCCTCAAACCCACCAGGCAAATCCTGGAATAGTAATTCAGTTAGGCCAAGACCAGTTTCAAGGCCTTTCCAAATTCATCTTACTGTTCAGTGCCATACAATATAAGCTACGGATACTGTTGTAAAATAAACCATATACCATATGAATAAAATCTATCCTGCAGGTGGGATGTGACATCTTCTAGTTGGGTAAAAATTTATAGATGTTTCAGACGAACCTACTGCCTCCATCATCAAGATAGAACATAAGAAGAAGACAGCACATTCTTCCAAAAATTAAGTACATTTACAACATACTACATTATATCACATACCAGCAGACAGTAATAATACTTGCCACCAAGAGAACCTTGAATCTCATCGAATCAGTCCTATCATGAGCACTCCTCCTGTACTCATGTCATTTTGCTACTCTCTTTCTGGCATCTTCTCTGACTTGCTTTCTCCATAAAGTTCTTGTTCTATGTTTTTCTTATTCAACATCTTCATTTTTGTGCCCTAAAAACAATCCTACTCTTCACCATCTGTTATTATCACTTTACCCTTCATTTCCTAATTTCAGTTACTCTTCTTGCAGAGCTTCTTTCTTCGGTTCTTTTCCATCCTTCATGAGCTATCCACTGTGTTGCTGCAATTGCACATACACATATACAACCAGCCAAGTATGAATTTTGATGGTATAAATACACTGACAGTCATCTCACCCCCACCAGCCTCGTACTAGAGGTTCATTTCATACACCAATATACCTGGTCAATAATGACTGTATTTCATCCATTCTTCTTTTTCCTGGATACCTAATCCCTGTTAATCACATGTCTCCTAAGTTAAAATCCAAGTTATGTCTTGGCTGCCAAAACATAAAAGTGATGATAAATATTACAAGAAATAATATTTTTATATACTATAATTTTAACATTTTCTGATAGTTTTGAATTCTAAGTGGTATCTTTAACAGTCTGATAAATATGTCCAGCTCAAAAAATTTTCTCTGTAATTTCATCTTGGACATTCAATTTGATAAAATGTTACTACCAAAATAGAACAGCAGATATTACTGCATTTTACTTCTTAGATATCTGTACCTTCTCAGAGAATTATCATAACTATTCCTTTATTTGCATTGATTTTTAAATTTTACCCTTCTAAACTTCTGTAACATTTACTGAATTTTACAATCTGCCTTCTGTAACCTCCAGGTACATAAATTAACACCTTTCTGTCCTTTCTTCTGTCATCATGTTTGTCTGTTATAATGTGAAACAGTAACAGAAAGAGTATACTTCCTTGTCTCATTCAAGAAAATGAGTCACACTCTACTAATTCATTACCATATATTATTACACTCAGTTCTCACATTGTCTCTGTATAACATGTTCAGTTGCTTTGGGCTCTGCAGATTTATACCAGTTCATTCCTTACATGAATTAAACCTCATATTTTTCACTTTTTAACTTGCCATGGTGTAAAAAATATACTGTATATCCTTAATTCCAAAAGTCATGTTGTCCCCTTGTAATTTTGTATCAGTACACTTCATTTCTTATCCGGGCATAAATTATTCATACACACATATTTATTGAGGATATACTTGGACAATATCATCTTGGATTTAGAAGAGAAAAAGGAACTATGAATGAAATTGGGAAATGAGAACAATATCAGAATGAACTTTGGACATAAACAAAGAACTGTGTGCTTCCTTTGTAGATGGGCAGAGGACACTTGAGCATGTTAATTGGACCAAATTAATGCACATCCTAAAAGAAACTGGAACTGACTGGCACAAAAGAAGAATGATCAGTAAACTGTACATGAAACGGGGTGTTAAAATATAACTCGACCAAATGGAAACTAGAAGCGTGAAGATTGGAAGAGGACTTCGACAGGGATGCTGTTTGTCACTGATTCTATTTCACCTGTAAAGCAAGTACCTTACCAAGGAAGCCCTTGAAGGGTTTGGAAACTTAAAAATAGGAAGACAAGTAGTTTTCACTGTGAAATATGCAGATGACCTTGTACTACTCGCTAAGAAATGAATGCTAATACAGGGCATGATTGATAGACTATCTGCAATTGAAAGATGCTATGGAATGGAAATGAATGTGGAAAAGACTAAGATAATAAGAATCTCAAGGCAACCATCCCCAGTACAGATTATGAGAGATTAAAAACAACTGAAGAAGGTGGAATATCTCAACTATTTGGATAGTATGAACAAATTATGTAAAATGCACACAGGGACTTAAATTTAAGGTAGAAACTAGTACAGTGCTACAAATGGAACATAGCTCTGTATTGTGCTGAAATTTGGACACTTTGGAAAATAGACCAGAAATAGCTGGAAAATTTTGAAATGTGGTAATGGAAAAGGATGGAGGAGATCAGTTGGACCAATTGTGTGAAAAATTAATAAGCATTACACAGAATGAAGGAGGAAAGGAATACCCTTTGTACAATAAAACAAAGGAAGGCTAAATGGATTGGTCACATCTTGTGTAATAATTGCCTTCACAAACATGTTATTGAAGGAAGGACAAGGAATAAGATGTAAGCAGCTGCAAGATGACCTTAAGGAAATGACAAGCTATTGGAAATTGATAGAGGCAGTACTATATTGCATTGTGTGGAGAAGTTGCTTTGGAAGACGCTATAGACACATCATAAGACAGACCACAGAATGATGAATGATGCATATGTAAAATATGGCTAAGTAACTAGTTTCAAGCTGATCACAGTCCTGAAGGATCTAAAGTGTAGATCACCTCCAACTTCTGAAACACTGGGTCCAGTTTTTTAATTCCACTTGTGCATGGGTATATATTCACATTTTTTCTACCTTTGTATTGTCCTGTGTATGCAGAGACCTTACCATGGATCTCTCATCTATGGAGTCCAACCAAATTCCCAATGACTTGGACATCTATGATCCAATTTATAAATAATTTTATTGCTAAAAGTACTTCCTTCTGTTACCTGAAAAGAAGCTGTAGTGTTAAACATAATATGGCAACCTAGGCATACATTGTCTCAAGATGAGAGCAAGCACAATTGTGATCCCAGTATGTTTACTTCAAGACCCAAACAATGGCAAGTATCATGTACAAAGTAATGGCAAACATATTGACTGGGTGGTGATTTCACGCCTGGCCCAAGTGTAAAAAACTGCCGAAATACCCCAGGGTGCTAGCATACAGGCTGCTAACCTTACTGAAGGTTGTCACAAGCATAACAATGAAACTAGCAAATTCTAGGGCCAGTGGTTAGACACTGCATCTGATTAGGCACCTGAATTTTTGCCAACATTTGGAACAGGTGCTGGAGAGGTGAATTCTGAAATCCGTAATTCAAGAACATAACGTGTTATAATAGGCTAGTCACGTCACCACCTTTATGCGGAAGGAGCGCATAATCCGGCTCAACATGGCCGCCAGCGCAACTGCCATCCGCGACAGGGGTATTTCCGTGACGACATGGGAAGTGAGATGTCACGGAAATACCTTTGTAGCAGACAACAGTTATGCTGGCGCGTAGAATTGGTGGAATGGGAACGTGTGCGAAGATGGGGAGAGGAGTAGCACGATTAGCGAAGGAAGAAAGTAGGTTAATCCCGGAACCGAATGATGTGTCGGTGGAAACACGGAAAGGACTGCAGATGTATGGTTGTATGGCAATTGTGATTTGTATGCATTTTGTTGGTATGTATGTAGACTATTTGTAATGAATTAC
>Ga0209629_10001225_pt1 | contig 15833 bp, 9 predicted proteins | sample TergutCu122P5_FD_187286 | JGI IMG/M metagenome (GOLD analysis project Ga0209629, IMG submission 187286) | Cubitermes ugandensis P5 segment gut microbial communities from Kakamega Forest, Kenya - Cu122 P5 (SPAdes) (version 2) | ecosystem: Host-associated > Arthropoda: Insects > Digestive system >...
AAACATCCATGCCTTGGGTGGGATTCGAACCCACGATCTCAGCAGGCGAGCGGCCGAAGACCTACGCCTTAGACCGCACGGCCACTGGGACCGGCAACCTTTCATTATTACCCACTGTAATTCTACTGTTTCAACCTTTCAATATTACCACTGTAATTCAGCTGTTTTCAACATATAATAATTACCCACTGTAATTCTAATGTTTCAACCTTTCATTATTATTGTACTTTATGTTTTCCATCCCGAAGTGTTAAGTAAAGCAATATAGGGACTAAATGTAACAGTTTAACACAACAGTTTATTGGTATATCTACAACCATAGGTACATGGGCTACATGTTTCGACTCCTATTGAGTCATCTTCAGGCCCTCAAAAAATACAGATCCAACTAGCAAGGTAGTCAAGTGCACTGTGGGATGCCCAATGCTTACAAAATAGTTACTGTAACATTATGGAATCATATATAGTACACAGTTGTGGATAATATCTCTATGTTGTACAGTTGTAAAAGGCTGTATAAATATACAGTATAAATTGTTCAAAAATATATAGGGTATGTATGTCAGGCTGTAGGCTGTCGTGGTCTATTAGGGAGGCAAGATAACTTACGGAATGACCTGACTGGTATGGAGACAGAGGGGGAGGTTGCACATCGTAAACTACAACCCGAAGACCCAGTAAAGTCCAATCACACATTGATACAACAATAAGTAATCTACTGATTCCACCAGATGACCCCCGAGGGCATCCCTTCAAAAAACCTCGAAAGCCTGGACCGGCCTACCCTCCAACAGCCATATAAAACTGTTTCTACGTCCCACAGAAGAGTATTCTCACAGCACACGCACAGGGCACCGCGTGGACCCATCACACTTTCACTACCCGCTCCCATCTCCATACCAGTCGGGTCATTCCAAAAGCTATCTTGCCTCCCTAATAGACCACGACAGCCTACAGCCTGACATACATACCCTATATATTTTTGAACAATTTATACTCTATATTTATAGAGTCGTCGACAACTATATACGGTAGAGATATTACCAACAGTTATGTACTATATATGATTCCATATTGTTACAGTAACTATTTTGTAAGCACTGGGGATCCCACAGTGCACTTGACTACCTTGCTAGTTGGATCTGTATTCTTTGAGGGCCTGAAAATGACTCAATAGGAGTTGAAACACGTAGCCCATGTATCTATGGTTGTAGATATACCAATAAACTGTTGTGTTAGACTGTTACATTTAGTCCCTATATTGCTTTCATTATTACCCACTGTAATTCCACTGTTTCAACCTTTCATTATTAACCATTGTAATTCCAGTGTTTCAAACTTCATTATTACTCACAGCAATTCTAGTGCTTTCAACCTTTAATAATTACCCACTGCAATTCTACTCTTTCAACCTTTCAATATTACCACTGTAATTCAAATGTTTCAACCTTTCATTATTACCCACCGTAATTCTACTCTTTCACTCTTTCATTATTAGTACTGTAATTCTACTCTTTCAACCTTTCAGTATTACCACTGTAATTCTACTGTTTTCAACCTGTAATAATTACCCCCTGTAATTTTACTGTTTCAAACTTTCATTATTGCCACTGTAATTTTACTGTTTCAACTCTCAATGACTAGTTCCAACAAAATGACATGAGGTCAATTGGCTGGCTCTCCTTCAGTCATTTAATGTATTTTATGGTTCCAAGAACAGTCTGTACTTTATTAAAAACAAACTTCAAGAATTCTCATGCTTTTTGAGGCAACTTTATAATTTTAGTATTGCTATTTCTCATGCGTTCTTGGAACAGGCGACATATTAAAAATGGCTGCCGATGTTTGTGACTATTTTGATGTAGAATACATCTATGGTTTCGTTAGATGGGGGGGGGGTCTGCAGACAAAGTTGATGATGTCACAGCGTTACCGTGCCGCACACAAGATGGCGGATATGTGTTACTATAGCAACGTTATGACAACAACAAAATGGCGGCTATATGTTACTATGGAAACGTTATGGCAACAACAAGATGGCGGCTATGTGTTGCTATGGAAACATTATCCCAACATTTTCTACATCTTCAACAGTACAGTCATAGACTGAACTTGTTTGTCAATTTTTATGAGTCACAATTCATCATGAACATCAGGGCTCTATTGTATGTGTATACTGGCATCAGCAGAGAAAGAAAGACAGATGATCTCATAGTTGCTGCCAAACAAACTGCTCACTCACACACACACACACTCACCTGTACAGGTGCTCCATCAGATACTTCAGTGTATTATAATGTGCTGCTGGGAGCAGAGTAAGGGCATCTTTGATTCCTATAATTTGTTCCTGAATGGATTTCATCTCTGCAAAACACACAGGTTAGCAACAATCTTTATGGAAGCCATCTCGTTGTGTTAAGTTAGCAACAAAATAACAACTCATGGTTGGCCTAAGGATGACTATAATATGGTTGAAACATGTTGCCATGAAATATGATGAATTAATATTAATAAAGTAATACAGTTTTAAATTTAATGTTAGTCAACATTATGTATAATAAAGTTGTGTTTATGGTTAGAAGTGCCAATTATTAACAATGTTAAATCTGTTCCCAGGTGGCGCATGTCTAGAAATGACCTCCAGAGGTGAAGACATCCAGGAAGATGCCATCAAAGAATAAAGTACTGTGATTTGTATTTTAAAAAGTATGGTTTGGCACATAACCCCATTCAGCCACTTTCTGTTACATCAAGTTAAAACTGCCAGACAGCAGTAAAAAGAAAGTCAAGCTTAATCACGCCATCTTTTGCGGCCCTGCACATGCATGACATTTTTTTTTTGTTTGCATGGAGCATATAGGGCTCTTTTTAACTGCTGGAGAGCTCACTACAGAGGAGATGACATCACTGCTCCATAACAGATGGTGGTGCCACCTGTTCTGTAGTGCTCTGTCCTGCCCAGTCCTACACTTGAAAACTCTCTGCATAATATGCTGAACGTCAACATCCCAAACAGCCATTATGCAGTAGCACACAAGCTTCTCAAATTCTTCCAGGACAGTACATCAACTTACGAGCAGCTTTGATGAGGGCCGGATGAGTCTCAAAGGTCACAAGTGGAACTGGGAGTAACCTTAAGTACAGTTTCAATGTGCCAGCAATCACATTTATGTTATCATACACTTCTGGGCCCATGTTGGCTTGATCACCATCTGCAAGTTGCAAATATTTCTCATTAGACCACAAAAGAGAAGCATCTCGTGTCCATATGAATTGCACTAAATCTTTAAAACCATTTCAGCAATTATGCAAGGGATGTTGGGGTTTTCATTGCAACTATCCAAATAATCGCTGTTATAGACTAAGTTAGAAATGTTTGCTCAGGATACCAAGGAAGAGCAACATTTGTTTTGAACCAAACACGTGATATATTTCAGCCCATGCAACTCAATTTCTTTGCATAAACTAAAGTGCAAACCAAACAAGTTAGGAAATTCCAGTAGGTCATAACAATTTTGGCATGTCCACTGTTACTGCACCGACGGTTCTTACTGTTCATATTATTCAGAAATGCTTCCAATGCAGTGTAAATACTATCAGCACTTCTTATTATATGGTATGAAGGCTGGACAAGAATATCCACAACAATTTTTATAGAGAAACTACTACACGTATTGAAGTAACAATCATGTAAGATATTTGGAAAAATATATTTAAAATACATAACAGACAAGTAGGTGGAAAATTGATCCAGTCCTGAGTAAGGTGACCTAGAGCACAAGAATGTCTTTCCTCCATCACACTCTGCAATGGATGTGTTGAAGAATCAATGTTTTTTCATTAAGTTCTGCTACAAACTTGGTAAGCAGCCACAAAAACATGCAAGATGCTATAACCAACATTTAGCAAAACAACAGTGAGTCAGTCCAAACCATCTGAGTGGTATTCCCATTTTAAAAATGGCCACACTGCCATCAACAATGATCCACATACAGGCTGGCCATCAACAGCCCAAACCAACAAGACTGCTTACCACATCAGAGAATTCATAATAAAAATTGGCATTTGGCTATCAGAGAACTTGTTGATGAACTCAGTATCTCAGTTGGCACAATACTGGCGCATAATCTTGGAATGAGACACGTGTCGGCCAACCTTGTTCCTCAGCTTCTCACAAAAGATAAGACAGGTCAGCATGCAACAGTGTGCCACTGAGTGCTGCAATGTGCCAAAAATAGTACCTTCTTGCCAAGCATTATTACAGGGGATGAAACACTGATTGATAACTATGACCCTGAGACAAAACAAATGTCACAATGGAAGATGCCAATGTCACCTCAGCAAAAGGAACCAAGAAAAGTCTCGTCAAAATTCAAGCTAATGCTGACTGATTTCTCAGATGAGGAGGGCCTGGTGCACCATAAGTTTCCTCCACAAGTTCAGAAAAAGAATCAGACTCTCTAAAGAACCACCTTGCCTTCACGATGCATTTCATAGGAAACAGCCTAAAAATGGTCTCCTGGAACCTGAATTCTGTGCTACATAGTTCTGAGTGTCACACACTTCTTACACAAGCAGAGTATCCCAGTGGTTCCCCATCTGCCTTACTCACCAGATTTGGACCCCCTGCAAGTTCCTCAACCTCCCCAGGCTGAATATCACCCTCAAGAGAAAATGATTTCAACTCACTGCACAAATAAAACTAACAACTTGGCAGGTGCAGGCCATTCCAGAACAGGACTATGACAGATGTACTGTAAAGTGGAAGGACTGCCGGAATCACTGCATATAGTCTGAAGTACCGCACTTTACAGAAGATGACAGAGTAACTTATTAAGTACTTTAATTGTACTAGAATGAATTCTGTCCTGGATATTTTTGGTCAGCCCTCATTTGGCTTCTCTTGTTCTGCCTTATTTCTTGTAAATTTGGAGAAATATTTCCTGTCCATATCTAGTAAAAGGCGAAATGTTTACATCATCAGTTGTTTCATAGGCCTCAAATTCATAACTCACAGAGAAAACAGTCTGTCTCAATAATAAAGACCGTACATCGGTTTTCACGTAAAGTGCCTGTTATGTTTGTCCAAATTTTAACCAAAACTGAACTGTAGTAAAAAATTTAAGAAAAAAAAATCTCAAGGATGATATTTCACAAAAATCCATCCAGTGGGATTCAAGTTGTTCAATGTGGACAGGCATTACAACGGTCCCTACTGGTCCCTGTTCACTTTGCAACTCACCTGAAAAGAAAATTAAATGATTATTTCATCTCTTATGTTTCTTTAAACAATGGTCACTTATATTCACATGCAACAGTCAAAAACAGATCTTGATGCTGTCAAAGTAAAACAATGATATGTGGAAATTATGGAATTTTACATTGCAGACTCATTCATTCATTCATTCATTCCATTGGCATGTGCAGAATTCAACGATTCCTTGCCATTCTCAGGAGCGTCTTCCATTCCTCTTTGCTATGTACTTTTTCCTGCCACCCTTCTCCACCAACTATTCTTCCATACTCTCTCACCCCATCTTGCCATCTATTTCTTGGTCTACCTCTCAATCTTGTTGTTCCCAAAATCATATACAATACTCTTTTGGGAATTCTATTTTCTCCCATTCTCTGTACATGTCCAAACCAACATAATCTATTCAACCTTATTGTCTCTATTATAGTAGGCTTTTTAACACTTGCATAAATTTCTTTATTGGTTAATATCCTCCAATTTTCTTTTTCATTGTCATATACTGGGCCTAAAATTCTTCTATACACTTTCCTTTCATAAACATTCAATTGCTTTCTATCTATCTCCGTTAGTGTCCCAGTTTCTGATGCATATGTTAACATTTTGTCTATTGTTGTGTTCTTTAGTCTCAATTTTAGTTTCTTTGATATGTTTTTATTTTTAAAAAATTTTTGTAGCATAAAATATGTTTTGTGGCATTTTTTATTCTTTCTTGCAAGTCTATTTGGTTATTGCCACACTTAAATATGAAACATCAACCATGTGGGAAACGAGGCCAAGGACAACCCCTCAAAAGACTTCTAGACTGTTAATGGAACTGGAACCAATCACGACGTCTAAAACCCTGCAATCTATATGATGATGATTATTATAATTGAATTTTACAGGGTGAAGAAAGAAAAAAAACATAGGGTGTCTGGTGATAGGTGACCTCTAACAATGTAATGTTCTTTTGTTGTTCACTAGTTCGGTGAATTTGTTTCAGATAAACATATCTGGTACATTTAAGTATGAGAATGTGCACTATCTGCTAAGCACTATCAATATTATAAAATCAAAGAAAAAAATTCCACATAGCACATTTTGACTTTACAGTGACAGTGTATCCCTTGTCAACAACCACTAATGAACTATTCTGTACAATGACAACAATTTCATTGGCAAAGATATAGTTTTCAATGATTCCAGTCTTCTGGGATGTGATGCTGTCACTGGAAAAGTGGTTCCCAGCATTCAGAAGAACATTTCACCTTCAGCTTCAAGGGTTGACTCACTCAGCACTACAGCATCACAACCAGAATACCAGAATCCTCAATCCTCAATCACCCCACTGTGAAAACTTCAAAACTGGCACACAATTTTCAGTTATTGATTTTATATTTTCCTTCATATTTTTTCCTTTCACAGACACTGCAAAGGTACAGGTGACACTTGTCTCTGCCAGCGTGTACATAATGCCCAATTTGGATCAGACAGTATGCAGCCTACAGCCCCCAGTTGTCATGACAACTCAAAAACTCAATTTTTAGGTTGTGACATAGTAAAATGCCTGCTCTCTTGTGCACAGAATAGTGTCCATTTTATTAGAATCTGATATCTGATTAAATTTTAGTCCAATATTATTTATGGTCACATTCCATTGCCATATCAAGAAATATTAAATTCAAAATCAATTTCTTCTAGTGCCATTATCTCATGGGGTGAATAAGATGGAGTCTTCATATTTTCAACGTTTCTGACAGTATTTTGTCAGTCAATTAGTATTTTAGTTGCAGCAGAACGTTCTGTAGGTATAAGTGAATGTTACATAAGTACTTCAACATTAAACAAAGTACAAAAATAAGGTTATAGAAAATGTAACCTTCAAAAAGAGCTAAATGTTGATGAGACTGTGGTCATGTTTATAAACTAAAATGGCAACACATTCACCTTTATATCCAGTAGTTTTTTTTTTAAAATAAGCAAATCTCAATTCAGCAGTGCCTGTATTGGCATACACCAAATCTTTCCACAGAGCTATTCTTGTTGGACCGCTATAACCTGAGGGCACTAAAGTCATGCGAAACGTTAAGAAACACCCACCCAACTGTATGCATCACATCCCACAAAACTTTAATCCTAAAAGTCTACAGACATCCTGTCACATGATCACTTTGACTTCAGTGGTCCTGCCTGAAGAGATGTACTCAGTTACCCTACATACTGTACCTATGGGGCACGCATAATTATGTTTCTTATCAAATGTTGCAGTCAACTCATCAGCGCTCATTCTCTTTACACAGCAGATCCTGGATTCAAAATCAACCTCAAGATCCAGTACCCTATGATTTTCCTCAGCCTCTCACACCAAATTATGGGATAGGAACAAGTTAGGCCATGGCCACCTCACAGCAAATCTTAGCAAACTCATCATTCACAGCACCCTACCACATGACACTACCGATGTAACTGAAAAAACTACGTCAGTCCTTCAATAATGATGGCCATTAAATTCCAACTACTACAGGAGAGAAAAGTTTTAAATTTTAAGTACCGTAAAAACACACACGCTCACTTATACTGCACAGATGCTAGTGCTGAAGGGTTAAACAAACATCAACCAATCAACTGGTCGATCAATCACCTTTGTCCAGTGCAAGTTTGAGTGTTTCTATTTCTTCTGCAAATCCTGACACTCTGTACAACCCCTCTGCATCCAGTCCTCGCCGTTCAATTTCATTGATACACTTGTCTACAACAAACGGACGAGTTGTCCGATGAGCCTTCACCAATGTGGTAAGGTCAATTCCGAATACCCCACGCAGCTGTTTCAAGTCTGGACAGCAGTCGCAGGGCACCTTCTCTGAACATCTGCTGTGTGCACTAAAGCCACAATCTGGAACCAATGTTGTAGCCAATATTTAATGGAACAGACAGTATGGGTATGTTGGTTATTCAACATTCTAAATTTCTATAGCATTTAAAGTTCTTCAACAAAATGATCAATTACATTTTGTTGCAAATGTTCTATTATGGTACACAACCAAAGGCATGGCATTTTAATCATGCATAATTCCACGTAGGTTCTCACAACAATAACAACGCATTGAACAGAGTTGTTCACTGTGAACAGTAGTATATTAAGTGTCAATGGAAATAATAAAACTAACATCTAAGGCCTCATTAGGACAATACACACGTCACTTATGAAAGTAACCAGAGTAAGTCCTGGTTTAACACTAGGTGAGTGACACTCCTATGAACCACAAAGTAAAGCAGAACAATATGGAACAGAGCACTTTTCTCTCAGAACAATAAATTAAAATACCCAAGATTATCGCTGTTTACAATCCCACCAGCTCAAACAACATTAGTCTCAGTCCAGGCAATAGTCATCAAATCTTTGGTCACTAAAATCTGTCAACATTAAAGCATAATGTTGTTCATCATAACATTAAATGACAACTGCCTGGACACATCTGTCTGTCCTCTAACATTGAATCAGACCTTACAAATATTCAATAATTTTTTCAATTAATTCCCCAAGGTCAAGACATAAATCAGTAACGACTGTTTCACTACACCAGTGAAGAACACCATCTATCCATGAACAAATACTTGCACAACCCTACTTTTAGTCTCTGACCTTGCTCCTTGCAATATCTTCTTGTTTGTGACATCTAAAGTCCTCACAGCCCTGTTTCAGACATTTCAAGTCTTCCAGAATGCAAGAATTTGTTGATGGGTGAGAGGTTCCCCTGAGTAAAAATAGGTAATTAAATACTGATTGAAAGGACATACGAAACCCTTAAAATGGCCGTAACTGGATACTGGAAACGTGAGTAATGTGAAGATGGCAGAGTAGCCTGGGCTGCATCACCACCATGAGATATTCACTGTGACAACTTGGAGGTTTGAGATGCAGTTCAGCTGTAGTGGTGAGGACAATAGGAGGGTTCAGGTCTTCTGGGATGTGAAACTGTCATCAGGTGACTGGTTCCTGATGTTTTGAGGAGCATGGTGCCATCATCTTCAAGGGTCAACAAGTCCTTGAAAATGTCAGGAACCACTCACCCAGTGACAGAGCATCATATCCCAGATTACCTGTATAGTTAGGAACAGTGCTCTAAGAACCTCAAATCTCAGAAAATGGGAGTTGGGGAAGGACAGAACATGAACATTTGCTCCTGTAAGGACAATGAGCTACACAGCCATATGGAGAGGCCACCTACCCTCTCCAAGGGAGTGAATCAGAGGTTTCTATGACCTGCTCAAGATCAGGCCAACCTGCCAACTGACACAGTGTCACATTCCAGAAGACTCAAATCCTCAGCATCTCCACTGTGGAAACCTGCAAAGTAGCGGGCTTCTCTCCTTACTCTGAGAAGCTGATCATATAGTGCTAACACTGAAAATGCAGATCATTATTCAATTCCTACACATATTTTTACGGTGTGGTACTTAATTAGGCACAGAGAATTTACCTGAACAGTATTCAGGTAACAAATAATATTATACCAGGGACATCCTGTCCCTTTCTAACTGCTGCCTCAATGAGGCTACCATTGCAGCCTTAGTTTTATTTCCAGCATTCTTTATATCATAAAAGAATGACTTAAGACACGCAAGACCATGCCTATCAATACGTAACCAAACAAGTATCAGCGTCTAAGTTGTCCAGCAATTCTGAGTTTCATAAAAATTAGTGCAGCGAAAGTCATATTTTACATAAGGGTGAAAATGAAATTTTGCCCTGCATTTTATACATTTTTCATCTGATTTAAACAAAACTTAGCACAGGAGATATTCACACAGACTTTCTCAGCACTTACAAGTTTTGTGAAAATGGGCTCAGTATACAGTGGAATAAGCAAATTTCTATCTTCCCTTTTCACAGTTATTGCCCATTTTAGATGCCATTTTAAAGCATACTTTTCTTACAGGCATCAATAAATGACACACACACATGTATGGCGAAACCATTTGGCATTATGAAAGAAGAACACCTTGGAAAATCCTGTGTACTGCATCCTGGTGTACACCATTTGATCTCGGTTTACATTATGAATGTACACTTTGTAACTCAATGTCCTACACAAAACAGAAGGCATTTAATTACCACTGTACTAAGTTCCAATCATCATCTCTTTCCTGAACACACAAACAATGTACATACCATGCACTCGCAGAGGTCTAACAGTTGACGCATTTGCTGCCATGCACACATCTGAGATGCCAAATGTCAGAAAACTCACTAGTTACAGTTTACTCCAAAAAAGAATAATGCTTTTATATTTGCAAAAAATACCTTCACATCTGACTCCTTGAGCAGTAAACCCCCACAGGAAATTTCCACAGAATTCACACCAATTCAGACCCTTGAATGTATGCGTCTTAAAAGCATGGGGCTTGTCATAATCCACTGTATGAGAAATAAATCTTTCACCAGCAACAAGTTGTCTGATCGATGAATCTTTTGTCTGTAGCTCTGATATTTCTGAGTGCTTTCGTTCCTCTTGACAGAAAGAATCTGTTGCCTTGAAGGTGTCAGATTTTCTGCCAGTCTGACCAATCACAGTTCTCCGTTTTATTTTGTTAAGTGTCATGTAGGGACTCTTCTCATAATTATTGAAACTATTCATCAGTTCAATGTAAGGTCCTGCATGTGCCTCCATGTACAGTGTGAGAAGTCCCTCAGCCACCAGCTCATACAAGGAGTCGTGACGTTTATCTCTAACATAATGCTGGCCATCATAATACAGTTTGTAGTTTCTAATCTTGGCATTAAACCTGTTAACAAAACACAATCATGTAACTGAAATGGCAATTTAATACATATGATGTCCTCTTTCTTAAAATAAAGCAAAATTGTGATGTTTGTGCCTCAACAGGACATATTAAAACTACCACAAACATTAGAATCCAATCTAAATGTAGAACATTTATTTGGTTACAAAAGATTATGAACTACTACTAGTAACAAAAAATATAACATAAGCTCTGGAAGCATAAAAAGCATGCAAGTTTATCTTCAATAAAATTCGAAGTTTTTGGCACATAAAATACATTAAACAACTGCAGGTGAGTATCTTTCTGTCCAGCAAGATATCAATCAACTTCACTTAATTAAAGACACAACGGAGCTGAGAGTGATCTGCTTTATAGTAGGAGAGTAGGGGAAGCAACCTCAACAGCCATATGGTCTCATTCCAATACATCAGAACAAGCCATAGACTTAGACAAGATCACAGGGCTAGTGAGGCGGCTCCCACCACTCTCCTATTGCACATCACTCTCAGTTAAGTCTAACTTTTGCATTTCGTAGGATTGACTGATTTTGTGCTCTTTATAATAATACCCTCCTTCAATCAATCTATTTCACGTGTTCAAAAAGCGTTTGTACTTTATTAAAAAGAACTTGCATACTTTTTGCACTTTTTCAGGTTATTTTATATTTCCATTACTGGTCGTTCAGAAGTTACTCCAACCATAAAGATGTTTTACACTGAAAATGGACACCAGTGCTCAAGAATCATCTGTTGTGATGTTAGGATTTCCAGTGAATCACAAACTTTGAGATGCTATTGTACTGTGACCCAAACGCAACATACATTTTTGCTATAACTATATTTATTGTTCAGTTACTCAGACAAACTGCTGACCAGTAGGTAAACATTTGACACAAATCTGAAGCATCCAGTACAGCCTGTACCGGCAGTCCTCATAGTGTCCACAATGTTCTCCTCAAAAATGGTAATTCCATCTACATAATAAGGAGCTTGTGCATGAATTATTTGAAGTTATACACCACAGGCAAATGAGTCTGCAAACAAATCCTTCTACATAAAATTGGTACACCTCAGCTTATAGTAAACAGGCATAATTCACACCACTGGTTTCACTATGACTCCACCACAGTCTAATGTTATCAACAGGCGTGTCTGATCATAAGGCTAGGCTGGTGACAAAGCTTGTTTGTTGTTTATTAATAGTCTATTACAATGCATGATGCCATGTGTCTTTTCATACAAACTTCCCACAGCACGTGTAAATTTAAATCACCACATACCTGAGCGTTAAAGTATAAAATCCATTGTTCACTGCACTTTGTCGAACCAAATATGCACCTTCTTCCACCAACAGAGCTGATGCATCAAGATGTGATATCACACCATGAAATTCCAGCCCATAATATGGCGGAGAATTTGTAACATGATGTTTACGTGTAACTGGTTTAGGACCTGGAGCTTCCAGCTGGAGGCGATACACTGAAAACAAAACATAACCAACTGCGTTTAAATTGTGAGACTTGACGTTCTCAGAGCAGCATGTTGATGATTCACGTCTTCTATGATATGACAAAGGGTCGTTGTCAGACAAGTAGTTTCTGATGTGTAGGGCTGTAATGCCTTCATCAAACAATGGCACTGAAGACTGAAAAGGGAATATAATAGCAGATCTGAGAGAAGTACTAAAACTTTGGGAGAATTATATTACAGAGCTCTACAATCGACCAGAAAACCTAGACGCTGAACCTAAAGAGGAAGTAGATGCAGATGAGAAAGGCCCTTATATTTTGGAAAGTGAAGAGGAAAAATCTATCAAGGAGATGAGGGGCAAGAAGGCTACATGAGATGATGATGTACCTGGGAATGTACTCAAGCTGTGAGGAGATTCTCTCACACTAATGACACAACTCATCAACAACATGTATGAAAATGAAGAGTGGCAGACGGATTTCATTGAAGTTACAATGCCTACCTTAAAGCAGGTGCCAAACATTTGTGCAATGGCCATTGTGCAACTACCCTTATCACACATAAAGCAAAGATAGAGTGTAACAAGGACACTCACAAGAAGAATGGAAAGGAAAATTGAGGATATACTTGGAGAAGATCAGTTCAAATTTAGAAGAGGAAAAGGAACTAGGGCTGCAATTGGGATGCTGAGAACAATATCAGGATGAACTCTGGCCATACATGAGAAACTGTATGACTCCTTCATAGGCTCACAGAACACACTTCACTGTGTACACTGGACCAAATTAATGCGGATCCTAAAGGTAACTAGTATTGACTGGCGCAAAAGAAGACTGATCAGCAAACCGTGCATGGATCAGAGTGTTAAACTAAGAACAGACCATGTGGAGAAAAGGAGTGTGAAGAGTGGAAGAGGAGTTAGCCAAGGATGTTGTTTGTCACTGATTCTATTGAAGGTGACAGAAGGAAGGATAGCAGTGACAGGAAGATGAGGAAGAAGCAAGCACCTACTCAGAGATCTTTAAGGAAGAAAAACAATACTCGAAAATGGAACAGGAAGCAGTAGATTGCACTCTGTGGAGAAATCATTTTGGAAGTGGCTACAGACCTGTCACAAGGCAAACGACACAATGAATGAATCCCTCTAATACATTAGTACACAAACATAAGTGGAGATTAACTCACAATGTGGATTCCATACACGCCGATGCGGAGAGCCTGGATCTTGTAAAGGACTACCTAGAACAGACGAAAAACAAAACCGTAATGTGTTATCTTACAAGTATTCAAGTGACAAACAGATCTTCAGTGAACATGAAATCCACTTAATTTTTGGTCACGGGATTCGAAACTATTATCCACAGCCTCCGAGTCACGAAACTACTGAATACAACGCTCTACGATATTGGACGGAGCTCAAAATTTCGTCTGAAAAAACAATGACAACAGTTACGTTCCGCAATATGACGGACGACCAACGAGCTATTAAATCAGCACAAACAATGAAATTCAAATACCTTCATTTATTTTTCGACACTCCATATCTTCCTGTATATTTCTCTCATTTGCTATGGAAATAAGTTGTTATGCTGTATCCATTTGAAAGAATGAAACGAAAAACAGCTCAGAACTCCAACCACCCAATAAATCACAAATACCATATCCACGGATCTTTCACACATGACTGCGTGTAAGAGTCTGACTGTTCTGCCATCTCGAGGAGCAACAAATGAACACAACAGTGACAACGATAATCGATCAATCATAAGCATTAGGCCACTTTTTCCGACTACGAAAGTGACTATTAGTTTCGTCACGTCTATCTGTTCGCATAAAATAACTCGGCTTCTGCTAAACAGATTTTCATGGAATTTGACATATTTCCACAAATCTGCCCAGAATTTTCGAGTTTCATTAAAATCTGACAAGAATATCGGGTACGTCACGCAAAGACAATTGAACAATTAAAATTACTCGCAGAATTCTTCTTGGAATGAGAAATGTTGCAGACCACAGTTACAGTGAACATCAAAACACATATTTTATGTTCAATAAATCTCTTCCAAACATCGTGCTGTTTATGAGGAAAAGTGGAAACTTAAGTTAGAGCCAGACACCCAAAGAATGACAACATGGCTCATGCATTTTATATTTGAGTTTCCGTGCATCACAAGTCTATAATATATAATAAATAATAAACCAAGAGTTGCAGCTTGTTGGTTTATTATATATTATGGCTCATGCACACTGCATGCTGGATAAAACACACACACACACACTCAAAATATGTAACACTCATTGCTTTTTCCATGGCAACAATGATTATGTGAATATTCCTTGATATTACATCATACATACATTGCCTGTCTGGTACGGAATTATTACAGTTATTATTGTCTTTGTGTTGGATCCGTACAATTAAATGTAATTCTATAAGTCCAATATGTAAATAATACTACACCACCTAACAATTCCTGTGATTCATAATTTAAACAAAATGCAATTATGTGTGTAGAATATTGTACTGTATAGGGAATGAGATTTCAGTCGCTCAGGTAACATCAAATGTAAATATACATTTGTTATAATTATTTTAATTCTTCTACATGTTCTTATTACACTACTGGCCTGAAGGTGGCCAACACCAGCAGCCAAACATGCTGTCAAAACACCTTGAAACATGTTATCAAAACCTGTGGGCTGTGTAGAATCGAAGTAGAGTTAATGGCTAGAAGAAAAGTGGTATAGGATATTATCCAAACTGCTCAGTTCCCAAGCTTTTCACAGCGTCGCATTCAATCCAAAAAGCACTACAATTATGTCATTCTGCACTGACACTGGTGTGTGGGTTCTGTTCCAGAGACACACTGCTTCCATTTTCAGACAGCCTGTTCAAGATGGAAGCAGTTATATTCTTCTGAAACGCTGGCAACCACATACCACACCACAATGAGTACTGATCCACACCAACCTTAAGCACCGTGAAAACTTGGAGAACACAAAAACATAGGTGATGAAACTGTGAATGTCTCAGATTGAGAACACTGAGTTACAAGTCATGGATAATGTCCTTTCTCAACACAGTACATAATGCCACATTGCATTCAACCACTTTTGCATGACAGTTTACTTTACTTCATCAAATGAAACAAGGAAGCAAAATAGATATAAGCATGTCATTGTCACAACCATTACCATTATAACAAACCTCATTTTAATACTTCACTGGGACCAGCTAAGGTTAGTTATGAAAATAAACATTAAAATAAGTCTCCTATGTGACAGATGAAGACAGATGCTACAAATATATATATATATATATATATATATATATGATCCAGCAC
>Ga0209629_10001226_pt1 | contig 15821 bp, 11 predicted proteins | sample TergutCu122P5_FD_187286 | JGI IMG/M metagenome (GOLD analysis project Ga0209629, IMG submission 187286) | Cubitermes ugandensis P5 segment gut microbial communities from Kakamega Forest, Kenya - Cu122 P5 (SPAdes) (version 2) | ecosystem: Host-associated > Arthropoda: Insects > Digestive system...
CTGACAAAAACTGTCACAGTTGGCGGCGTGAACTACACGACTACGTTCGGATATGACATCACAAGCGGGCAGAGTGCGGGGTATTACGCGGAGACGACGACAGACGCGAAAGGCAACGTAACGACGAAAGTTTACGACAAAACAAAACGCTTGTACAGCGTGACGGCAGGCGGAGTAACGACGACATACGCGTACAACGCCATCGGAGCGACGCAAAAAATCACATATCCGGGCGGAGCTTCTGAGGAGTACGCATATTACGCAGACGGACGGCTGAACACATTGACAAACAAAAAAGCAGACGGGAGTATAATCGAGGCGTACAACTACGGGTACGACGCAAACGGCAATATAGCGCAGAAATTGGACGGTTTGGGCACGACGACGTACACCTACGACAAGATGTAAGTATGACTTATGCGTTTAGTCAATATGGTATTGATTGGGATGTTCAATCGGCGTTAGGTGATAATGATAGAGCAAGCTATACAATGAAAGTGTATAGCGACCAAGGGTACGGAAATATTTATAATTTCACGTATTATGCTAATTCAAAAACACTCTTCTTGGGCAAAACTCCGATAGAATGGGCGACAGGCAGAGAAGTTGGGGATTTAGCATTAAAGTATATTACCGCTGAAACCGAAGACGATATATATATTGATTTCCTTGAGTTCTCTCAAATTATGGCTAATATTGGCTTTGAGAAACCATCTGGTACATTTTATTCAAGCAGCAGTAATTTGACAAATGAAGAAATGAATGTAAATGCTACTATAATTTATAATCTTCTTATTGATAAAGGGTGGTCAAATAACGCTATTTACGCAGTACTTGGAAATATGCAGGCAGAAAGCGGAATTAATCCGGGAAAATCTGAGAGTGAAGGATCAGGATATGGACTTGTTCAATGGACTTATAAAAAGCAAGAATTTTTTAATTGGCAAGACAAAAATGGTTACGCCAGAGACGATTTATACGGGCAAATTGATTATCTTTTATACCAACTTAGTTTAGGGTCTGCGTGGTGGAATAAAGATAATAGCCACCCTGATTACTATATGCCATTAAATGATTTCATAACATCTAATAAATCAGTCGAATATTTAACTCAAGTATTTTTATGGAGTTACGAAAGACCGTCTATACCACATACTCAAACCCGCATAGATAATGCCAACTATTGGGGTGAGTATTTTTCAAATAGGAGGTAACCGTAACTATGAAATACATTAATAAAAAAATTAGCTTTATATTATTTTTGGGAATATTGATCAATATATTTGTTTCATTTTCGAGTTGTAATATTAATATAGAAAAAAGTCTTAAAGCAACTTCTGAGATTTTATCAACGGTTGCATTAGATGACTCCAAAAACGAAATACAAGATTTTGATGTTCCAGATTGGTTTTCAAATTATACTACCATTATTGACGAATACAAAAAATTTGTCGATTATATCATTAGTGGTAGAGATTCGGATAATACATTAGATAGTATATATGATAATAATATATTCAATTCGCCAGATAATGAACTCAGTTATCATTGGGATTGTATGATACGTGAAAATTATACTGGTGTAAGATTAGGTTATATAGAAACAAAAAATGATTTTGGATATGCTTTCAAAGACCTTAACGGAGATGGAAATGATGAACTAATATTATTGTTACAAGACTATACCATTCTTGCTATTTTCTCAATGTCAAACGACAAGCCAAAGTTGATAGATGCTTTTTGGGCAAGACATATATGTGCTATATACAATTCAGAACTATTATATACATTAAGTAGTGGCGGCTCTGTTGAGTGGTATTATGAAGTACAAAGAATATCTCCAACTGGTAATGGACTTATCCAAGTTGAAAAGTATGGAATGACCAATGAAGGTGAGCATTCAAATTACTATAAAGTGATGGAAGGAGAAACATATATTATTAGTGAAGCTGATTTTAACGAGTTTCAAAAAAGATTTCCTGCTCTCTCTGATATAACTGCTGACGAAATAACTAAAAATTCTGAGATTGAATATATTCCATTGTTTAAATAGTACGACCCGTTGAACAGGGTGACAAAGAAAACGGACGAGAACAACGTCATAGTTGAGACACTTGAGTACAACGAAAACGGGTTGCAGACAACATCGAAAGACGCGTTGAGCAACGTCGCCGACTACCGAAATGCCAAATGCGACCAATATAATCAAAGTGGGGAGTAAATAAGATGAATAATCCATTATTTGTTGAAGTTAAAGAATCAATTTCCAAATGGATAAATGGTAATGATGATAAACTAAAAAACGATAATATTTCGGTTGAAATATTAATTGATGAAAAAGATTGTTTACGTGTAGAATTAAATTTCGGAGAGGTTTTAGCTGAAATATTCGTTGAAGAACCGGATTTTGCACCTTATCGCTATGTAAATTTTCAAGCAGTCGGAATTGTAAATGATGTGCCAGAATTGTTGCATTTTTGGTATGATGAAGATGGAATGAGCATTAGAGAAATTATTGAGAATTTAGATAAAGCCATAAATTTTGTTTTAGAATATAGGCAAGTATAAAATGATGTGATTACTCCCCATTTGTCAAACCTGCAGTGAACGTGTACGACAATCAACTCATCAGCAGAAACGGGCAGTATTATATGTACAACGGTCACGGAGACGTTACGGAGATCAAAAACAAAATAAAAATTATGCTTAATCAATAAAAATATCGGAAGGTAATACAAGGAGGAAAAAATAAAAGATGAAGAATGGAAAAACTAAGCAGCAACTGAAAATCATAGGCATTCTGCTCACTTTCGTACTATTGCTGCCCAATATTTTTGGGTTAGGCGTAACGGCGGTTGGAGAGGCGGCAGGCATTTCAGACAGCATCGTAATTACAGAACCTATGTCATCTCTCGAAAAAACCATCAAAACAGGTACTCAGTTTGTAATCATGTGTTCATTTAAGAATATAGCGTCATTCGACGGCAGAGTTTTTAAGATTACATATATTCCATCACATGTCGAACTCATTGATTTCGCGGCGCAGACGTCAAAAATAGATATTAACGTCGGGACCGTGCCGGACACGGACTTGGAAATAATATCACACAATACATCAACAGGGGAACTGACATTCAAAATTAATAAGGCAATCCCTGCAAATAAACTGTGGTCAGGTACGGTGGCAATACTCTTGTTCAACGCTAAAATTACAGGCTCTACTATATTCTATGCGCAATGGACAGGAGCAAATGTAGCAGTAAATTTCTTTATGAACGATGGCACTGCAGCGGAATACCCAACAGGCAATATTGACAATGCAAATAAAAAAGATACAGACAAGATTACAAAGCCCGTTAATCCATACCGCGAAGGTTATGTATTTGGTGGTTGGTATCTTGATGATAAATGTACTGTGGAATGGAATTTAGACAATACATTATCATTAGTAAACGGCGTTCAAGAAAGTAGCGGCGAATATTATCTGAATCTGTACGCTAAATGGACTATAGCAGATGTAGCGGTAAATTTTTTCATGAACTATGACAGCAATACCCCGTATGTAGCAGGTAACACTATCAATACAAATAGAAAATATACAGATACGACCACAAAACCTGCAAATCCATACCGCGAAGGTTATGTATTCGGCGGTTGGTATCTTGATGCCAAGTGCACTGTTGAATGGAATTTTGCGAACACTTTGAGATTAGCAAACGGTGTGCGGGAAAATAACAGCGTATATTCTTTAAATCTGTACGCAAAGTGGACTATAGCCGACGTTTCTGTAAGTTTTTTCATGAACTACGATAATAATGCCCCATATACAACGGGTAACACTATAAATGCGACTAAAAAATATACAGATACAGCCACAAAACCTACCAACCCATATCGAGAAGGCTATGTATTCGGCGGGTGGTATCTTGATGATAAGTGCACTGCGGAATGGAACTTCGCCAATATTTTGAAATTGGCAAACGGCGTGTTAGAAAATGGCGACAAATATTATCTGAATCTGTACGCGAAATGGACTATAGCAGATGTAACGGTAAATTTTCTCATGAACTACGATAATAATGCCCCGTATGAAACTGGTAATATTACTAACACAAACAAAAAATATACCGATAAGACTATAAAACCGACCAATCCATACCGAGAAGGTTATGTATTCGGTGGGTGGTATCTTGACGACAAATGCACTGCGGAATGGAATTTTTCCAACATTTTAAAGTTGGCAAACGGCGTGCAGGAAAATGGCGACGAATATTATCTGAATCTATACGCTAAATGGACCATAGCAGATGTGGCAGTAAATTTCTTTACGAATTATGGAAATAATGCCCCGTATGCAACGGGTAACACTATAAATGCGACTAAAAAATATACAGACAAAGTTACAATCCCTGCCAAACCATATCGCGAAGGTTATGTATTCGGCGGGTGGTATCTTGACGATAAATGCACTGCGGAATGGAATTTTGAGAACACTTTGAAATTGGCAAACGGCGTTCAGGAAAATGGTGACGATTATCATATGAATCTATACGCTAAATGGACTATAGCAGATGTGGCAGTAAATTTCTTTATGAATTATGATGACAATGCCCCATATGAAACTGGTAATATTGTCAACGCAAACAAAAAATATTATGATGTAACTATAAAGCCGGAGACCCCCAGACATCCAGGTTATATATTCATGGGCTGGTATCTTGATGATAAATGCACTGTCGAATGGAACTTCGACAATAAATTGACGTTAGTAAACGGCGTGCAGGAAAGTGGTGACGATTATTATTTGAATTTGTACGCTAAATGGTCATTTTTTTACCCTCTTATGACTCCTGACCCTACTACTAATAATGAGCCTGCAGAAGAATCGGAAAAAGCTGCCGAGTCTCCAGAAGAATACAGCACAATAGAAATAAACGGGAATATAGTAACAACGCAAAAAGGCAACGTTCCTCTTGAAAATAAAGACGGCTCATATACTCTGCCGGGCGGAGGCGAAATCAAAACGCCAACAGGGGTAACAATTATAGTTCCCGCAGGAACGATAATCTCCCCTGACGGAAAAGTCAGCTTCCCCAAAGGCGGCACTATAAAGCTCACATATGGCAGTCATACGTTCAATATAAACAAAGACGCTGTAATTGTCTTAGACGACAAAATTCCGCTTGGCTATTCTGTCATCATAAATAACCCGTTCAAGGACATAAAAAAGAGCGACTGGTTCTATGATGACGTGATGTATGTGTATTCGCACGGACTGATGGGCAGCACAAGCGTCGATTCTATGCTCTTCAGCCCCAATATACCACTTACGCGAGGCATGATTGTCACGGTTCTGTACCGCCTGGCTGGCAGCCCTGACGTGAGCGGCTTGACGAACCCGTTCACTGATGTATCGGGTAATACATGGTACACAGCCGCTGTAAAGTGGGCTGTGGAAAACAAAATCGTGAACGGCTACGGAAACGGAAAATTCGGACCTGACGACAATATTATACGGCAGGACATGGCGGTAATTCTAATGAGATATATGAGCTTCATCAAGTATGACTATGTCGTGACGGAGGAGTATAGGGTATTCGCAGACGAGGGCAAAATCGACGACTATTCTAAAAACGCTGTTCAGGTGTTGAACAAGTTGGGCATAATCAACGGCAAGGGAAACGGCATCATCGACCCGAAAGGCATGGCAACAAGAGCGGAAGTAGCGGCTATGCTCCATAGATTTCTCGTGAATTTAAAGTAATAAACCTTTGAGAAACTAATATTTTCTATTGAAATTGCAAATACCAGCTATAAGTTTGAGTTCGATTATATTCGCAAAAGCGTACTTTTCCGAATAAAAACACATTTATGATTATATCGGCGTTTTTTGTGTGCGTAAAATATGCAAACCGATTTAAAGACATTCGTTAATTATCACAGAACTTTACGAGCAACTTTGTTTTTAAAATATCTTGACAAATAATAAAAAATATGATATAATAAACTTATGAGTTGCAAACTTATAAGTTTATTTATTTCTATTTCGAGGTGATTTGGTGTTTTACGGGAGAGAACCGGAATTAAAAAAATTGAACGAAATGTATGCGAGCGGTAAATTTGAATTTTCTGTTATTTACGGCAGACGGCGCGTAGGTAAAACCACGCTAATTAAAGAGTTTATGAAAGATAAAAAAGCCGTCTATTTCGCCGCCCGCGAAGCAAGCAGCCAAATAAATTTAAGCAGATTCAGCGACGACATTTATTCAGTAACCGCAAAAGAGCTTGCCGGCGGCGCATATTTTTCGGACTGGGAAAAAGCGTTTGAATATATAGGCGAAATATCAAAAAACGAGAGAATCGTATTAGCGATTGACGAGTACCCGTATCTGGCTCAAAATTATAGACCTATATCGTCGATTATACAGGCGCATATTGATAATAACCTGAAAGACTCCAAGCTGTTTTTAATTTTATGCGGGTCAAGTATGAGTTTCATGGAATACCAGGTGTTAGGATATAAAAGTCCGCTCTACGGCAGGCGGACAGCTCAGTTTAAAATAACCCGATTTAATTATTTTGATTCCCTGCCGTTCCTTCATGGCTTTTCAGATACAGAAAAAGCGGTTTTATACGGGATAACCGGAGGAATACCCGAATATCTGAATAAAATAAATAATACTAAATCATTAAAAGACAATATTATTGATTTATTTCTCACAGCGTCAGGACATTTGTTTGAAGAACCCGCAAATTTGATAAAGCAGGAGCTCCGCGAACCGTCAACATACAACGGCATTATTGAAGCCGTGGCGCAGGGAGCTTCAAGATTAAATGAAATCGCGACCAAATGCGGCTTGGAAAGCAATAAATGCGCAAAATATCTGACGTCGCTTCAATCGCTGGGCATAATCAAAAAAGAATTTCCCGTAACGGAAACGACGAGTAAAAAAAGTATATATGTGTTAGACGATTATATGTTCCGGTTCTGGTATCGTTTTGTATTTCCGAATATGAGCGCGGTCATATCGGAACTCGGCGAAAATATATATACTTATGCAGTCGAACCGCAGTTGAACGCATATATGGGATTGGTATTTGAAGAAATATGCAGGCAATATATACTTATACAAATGAAAAAAAATAATCTGCCTGTTCATATCGGAAAAATTGGCAGATGGTGGGGCAGCAATCCGAAATTAAAACGGCAGGAAGAAATAGATATTTTAATATTTAATAACGATGACGCGCTGTTTTGTGAGTGCAAATGGATTAATTCTTTGGTTGATATTGACGTATTAAACGATTTAAGAGAACAGAGCAGTCTTTTCAATTACAGCAATAATTATTTTTATATATTTGCAAAAATGGGGTTTACGGACAGACTGATTAAAGAAGCGAAAAACAATGATAATATAAAACTTATTTATTTTGGAGATATGGAGATTTAAAAATGAATAATATAACCAGAATATACGGTTACGTAAGGGTGAGCGCAAACGACCAAAACGAAGGGAGGCAAATCGAAGCGTTGACGGCCGCAGGAGTTGACGAGAGATTTATATTCGTTGATAAGGCAAGCGGAAAAGATTTCAACCGCGCCGAATATCAGGTATTAATCCGCGCATTGCGCGAGGGCGACACGCTAATCATAAAGAGCATTGACCGTCTAGGCAGGAATTACAGAGAAATAACAGAGCAATGGCGGGTTATCACGAAAGAAATCAAGGCATATAAAGGTGCTTGATTTGCCTCTGCTTGATACGACTTCGGGAAACAAAGATTTGACAGGGACGTTTATCGCCGATATAGTTTTACAAATCTTATCTTATGTCGCGGAAACCGAACGATTGAATATACGGCGGCGTCAGGCGGAGGGGATAAAATTAGCGAAAGAAAGCGGCAGGCATTTAGGGCGACCGTCCGCGCAGTTTCCTCCGAAGTTCGATGAACTATATGGTTCATGGAAGCGGGGCGAAATAACGGCGACGAAAGCGATGGAACGGCTCGGATTGAAACGCACAACGTTTTACAAGCTCGTTAAAACGAAAGAAAAAGTTTAAATTTTTATTGACAAATCCATATATATATGATATAATACGTACAACACATATGTATAATGTATATGTTATACGCATACACAGAAAGGAATTATAACTATGGTTATAGCTGTAGCAAACCAAAAAGGCGGGGTTGCCAAAACAACCTGCGTTCATAATTTAGGTGTCGCGCTTTCAATTAAAGGGAAAAAAGTTTTGTTGATAGATTTTGACAGTCAGGCAAGTCTTACAATCTCCGTAGGAATTGAACCGCTGGATATTGAAAATAATATTGTGCTGACATTAAAGAAAAACGGGAAACCTATTTCAGAGTGTATAACTAAACTCAAGCCGGATTTAGACATTCTAACATCTATTATTGACCTCGCACAAATTGAAATGGAAATGATGACAAGAGCAAGCAGGGAAAAAATTTTAGATAGAGTTTTATCCTCTATCAAAAAAGATTATGATTATATACTTATTGATTGTCCTCCGCAGCTTAGTATTCTGACAATAAATGCTCTTTCGTGCGCCGACGGCGTTATAATACCGGTAAAAACTGATTATCTTGCATACAGAGGATTAACGCAGCTTGAAGATACTATTGCAGAAATACGGGAATTGATAAATCCTGAACTAAAAAATCTGGGCGTTATCGCCACTTTATACGAAATGAAAATAAAAGATGATAAAGATATTTTACAGGAATTGCAAAAAAAATTCAATGTTTTAGGCGTTGTAAAAAAACTTGCGCTTGCCAAAAAAGGTATTTATGACGGATTATCAGTAATAGAGCAAAATCCGTCAAGCGAAATTGCCGTAGAATATATGAAAATAGCTGATTTAATAATACGCGAAAGCGAGGGTATAAAATAAATGGGATTATCGGAAAGGGAAAATAAACGTAAACAAAGTATTGTAGGCACAATGATTTCTGATTCGTCTGAAAATCAAGAGAACAAAAATATATCGCAAAATGATATAAATATTGTTCCGAAACTAAAAACAGAAACAAGAAGCAAAAGAATAAATTTGCTTATAACCCCGTCAGTATATGACGAAGCACAGAAAAAATGCGAAAAAATCGGTATTTCGCTGAATGAATGTATCAATCAGTTCTTAAAGAATTGGACGCAGACATAATGTTTATATGCACAATACATACACACAACATACGCTCATGTGTTATATGTATATGTTGTATGTATGATAATTTTAAAAAATGAGGTATTATAATGTTCGTAGGGCAAAAAGATAAAATAAACGTATCATCAAGCAAATTTGCAAATTTTATTGATAATGGCAGCCTATATATAGATAAAACTATGTTTATAGAACACGTATTACAGGATTCCAGCGATGTCCTGTTATTTACAAGACCGCGAAGAACGGGAAAATCGTTGAATATGGATACGCTGGCGGCTTTTTCAGATTGCAAACAAAATACGGCGCGTTTATTCAAAGGATTATATATAGAAAGCAGTCCGGTTTTTGGTCAGATTAACAAAAACCCCGTTATTTATTTGAATTTCAGGCAATTAAGAGCATCAGATTACAAGGAACAGCTTAAAGATATGTTCAAAAAGAACACAGATTATTATTTAAAAAAAGAAGAAATTAATTATACGCTGATAAATTATTTTGACGATAAGAATAATTATGATACTAACGCTCTTTTAAATTTGACGCATAATCTTCTTGCCGTGTATGGAGTAAAACCGTATATTCTTATTGACGAGTACGATAAAATATTGATGGATAATGTATATTCGGAAGAATATGAAAATATCAGAAGATGGATTACAGAAGTATTTGAATCGGCGTTAAAAGATAATGGTTCTCTTAAAAAAGGAATATTAACCGGAGTAACTCGAATATCCAAAGAGAGTATGTTCAGCGGATTGAATAACTTAGCGGTTTACGATGTTTTTACAAGCGGCGTTTATGACAAAGATTTTTCGCTTACAGAGGACGAAGCGAAAGAACTTCTTACGCCGGAAGAGTTAGGCGAAGTAAGAGATTGGTATAATAATACAAGAGTAGGGAAAGAAAAACTGTATAATATTTATTCGGTTATGTCCTATTTATATTACGGAAAGCTTGATAATTACTGGGCTAAAAGCGGCACTTTGGATATGTTAATTGCTCTGATGAATAAAAGACGAGCCGACGGAATATTAGAAATGATTGAAAATCGAAAATATTTTATCATAGCAGAACTACAACCCCGATTATCTTTGAAGAATATTGCGTCTGCCAATCTCGCGGATTCACAATTTTATTCGCTGGCAATTCAAGCAGGGTATCTTACTTATGACATAGAAGCAGAACAAACCGGGATTCAGCCGTCAACTTATAGGGTCTATATGCCGAATTTAGAACTGCAAAGCGTTTGGCGCGAGTTTATTTTAGAATTTGTCGTTGAAGTTCCGGGTGTAGATTTGCGGAATATATTCAAAAATATCGGAAATACTGATGATTTCAGCAATCAGCTTAAAGACTTTATTAATTACCGTTTATCATATTTTGATACGGATAAGAACGAACCTGAAAAGATATATCATATATTCTTGTTCGGCATGGCGTTGGGCGCAAAATTTAAATGCACTTCTAATAAAGAAAGCGGATTCGGACGGTATGATTTATTGATAGAGGGCGATACTTTCAACGCTGTTTTCGAGTTTAAGAAATCCGATAATATAAATGAATTAGAAAAAAAAGCGGACGAAGCGCTAAACCAGATAGATAAGCAGAAATATTATACTGTTATCAAAAACAGTAAACCCGTTTATAAAATAGGCGTAGCTTGTTTTAAGACTGAGTGTATGGTAAAGACAGTTTTACATGAATAATATTTATACACAAAACTCATACGTACAACATACACTTATATGTTATGTGTATATGCAGTATTTACGAAAATTTCGGAGGAAATATATATATGCGTAGATTCAATGTAACCGGCTTATGTACGCCTGAAGAAGATTATATGGTCGATATAAGCGGCAAAATAAAACAGATAAAACAGCTTGTGGACAGACGCAGTTATTTCACAATAAACCGCGCCAGACAGTATGGAAAAACGACAACTCTTAATATGCTTAAAAGAACTCTGTCAAACGAATATATGTGTATTAGCCTGAGTTTTGAGGGAGTAGGCACGACAATGTTTTCAAACGTTCAATCATTTTGTCAGAGGTTTCTGTGGCAATTAGACATGGCGTCAACAAATGGCTCAAACGATAAAAACGAAAAAATAGAATGGCAGAATAGTAAAGTAACTGATTTCGACGAACTAAGCGCCCATTTGACGCAAATATGCAGGGACAGAAAAATTGTGCTTATGATAGACGAGGTTGACAAAGCAAGCAACCACACAGTCTTTCTGCATTTTTTAGGTATGCTGCGAAATAAGTTCAACGAACGCAAAAGCGGAGTAGGCGCAACTTTTCATAGTGTTATTTTGGCAGGAGTACATGATATAAAAAATATCAAAGAGAAAATAACAAGAGAAGGCAAGTACACGCCAAACGAATCCGGTGATAAAAAATACGATTCCCCATGGAATATAGCTGTAGATTTTAATGTAGATATGTCGTTCAGCTCTGCGGAAATATCCACGATGTTAAACGAATATGAAACAGAGCACAAAACAGGTATGAATTTAATTGACATTGCGAAAGAAATACACAACTATACAAACGGCTACCCATTTTTGGTTTCAAGAATATGCCAGCATATTGATGAAAAACTCAACAGAGATTGGACTTTGCATGGAGTTCAAAAAGCTGTTAATATTATCATACACGAACAAAACACATTATTTGACGATATTTACAAAAATTTAGAAAACAGCAAAGAACTCTATCAACTGATATACGATATATTAATTTTAGGGAAAAGTTACAGTTTCAAATTTGGCAACCCTACGATAGACTTGGCGGCTATGTTCGGAATTATACAAAACAAAGACGGCAGCGCGGCAGTATCAAATCGAATTTTTGAAATAATTATATATGATTATTTCATCTCAAAAGACCAGACCGACATAAAAACAAAATCTCCAAACGGAATAATATCGGACGTTGTCAAAGACGGCAAATTTAATATGGAGGTATGTCTGCGTAAATTTGCCGACTATTATAACGAGATATTTACTGAAAAAGATGAAAAATTTTTAGAACGTCACGGTCGGTTATTATTTTTATCATATCTGCGTCCGTTTATCAACGGCATAGGTTTTTACCATATAGAAAGCGAAACAAGAAATCAGCGCCGAATGGATATAGTCGTAGATTACGGAAACGACCAGTTTATTATTGAGCTTAAACTTTGGAAAGGTGAAGAAGCCGAGAGGAAAGCATACAATCAGCTTTTAGGTTATATGGAAAGTAAAAAATCCGAAACAGGCTATTTGTTGATATTTGATTTCTGTGTGGGGAAAAATAAAAAAAGAAAAGCAGACTGGATTAATATTGACGAAAAGAAAATTTTTGAAGTAATCGTATGATAATTAAGAGAACAAAGGTTTTATTTAGACAATTTTACCTTGACAATTTTTTGTTTTCGTGTTATACTACTCGTATTATAATAAACGCAAAAAGCCCTGCAATTACTTTCTGTAAATAGAACGAGTCGAAGCGTTCTATAAGTAAATGCAAGACTTCACGCAAAGAAACGTAAAAACAATAAATAGTGCAACCTGTTATTGTTTTAAAATATTGCTGAAATTTATAGCTTGTCTATATTATATCATTAAATCATCAAAATGTCAATAGTTTGTCAATAATTTTATGCAAATTAACAAATTTTATCAACTTGTTTGTTTTATTGATTGTATGATATAAATTTATCAGTAATATTTTTGAATAATTTTCTATATTTATTTGTTTTTAGTCTTTGTGTCTGATTTTGCTTTATCAGAGCAGGACTTTTTGTTTTTCCAAATAAACATAAATTATAGAGGATTTCAAATGAAAACTATCTTGAAAAATGTTGACAATAATATTGACATAATATATCCGCAAACCAAATTTTATCTCGAATTATTAAAAAATGTCAGAGGCGATAATGGACAGTACACATCTCTATGTCCAGCACATGATGACAACAACAATTCATTATCTGTTAAAATGACGCATGACCGTGTACTTTTGTATTGCCATGCAGGATGTTCGACTGAATCTGTTGTGTCCGCGCTGGGTTTACCAATGACTGCGTTATTTTTAGAGGAAAAACCGCAGAAATCAAAAGAAAAAAAACAAAAACAAATAATAAATACGATTACATACGAATATAAAAATGAAGATGGATTACTTGTTTATAAAAAGCAACGCTATGAATTTGACGACGGTTCAAAGTCTTTCTCATTTTTCACGCCGGATGGTGAAAAAGGACGCGGCGGTAAAAGCTACCCGTATAATTTACCTGCCGTTATAACTGCCGAAACCATATATTTTTGCGAGGGAGAAAAATGCGTTGAGGCAATAAAAAAAGCCGGTTATGTCGCGACAAGTCTTGACGCAGGTGCTAACAGTATATGGCGAAAAGAATATAATAGTTATTTTAAAGGTAAAGATGTTATTATTCTTCCGGACAACGACGAACCTGGCATGAAATATGCTGTTAATATAAAAAAAGAATTATCTCACGCCGTTATAAAAAAATTACCGGGTTTACCGGAAAAAGGTGATGTTTACGATTGGCTTAAACAGGGACACAAAATTTCAGAGATTGATGAGCTACTCGAAGTCGAGATTGAACCGCAAGAATTAGAAATTAAAATAGAAGAACTCCCAGATTTTATAAAAATAAATCCATTTGAAACATCTGAGACACGACACCGTTACCGTTGGGACGATATAGGAACGTCTAACTTTTTCGCTGACGCATATAAAAATATATGCCGTTATTGTCCGGACGCAAAAAGTTGGTATATATATGACGGAAAAGTATGGCGGCTCGATGTAGGCGGGACTATTGTATCAAAATTAGCTAAATCCTTCACATCATATATGTTAGATTGCCGGAAATATCTCAATGAAGAACAACAGGAAAGCTGGATACAATATGTTGCCAACCGTATAAAGAAGAAAAATCGTGACACAATGATTGCAGACGCAATATCTGTTTTCCCAATCTATAAAAAAGATTTTGACAGTAGCAACGATTTATTTAACTGCCAAAACGGAACTTTAAATCTTAAAACATTTGAATTTAAAAGTCATGATTCAAACGATTTATTGACAAAAATAAGCAATGTACATTATGACCCAAACGTAAAATCTCAACTATTTGTTAATTTTATAAATGAAATCATGCAGGGAAACTATGAAAAAATAGAATATCTGCAAAAAGCATTAGGTTATGCTCTAACGGCTGATACTCATTACGAAACCTGCTTTATATTGTACGGCGCAACTAAACGAAACGGAAAAAGTACGCTTATGTCAACAATAATGCACATTTTGGGAGAGCATTCGGGTTATTCTTTGGATATGAAGCCGGAAACTCTTGCCGTAAAGAAAAATACGGATAGCAGACAGGCGAGCGGAGATTTGGCAAGGCTTGACTGTTGCCGATTCTTAAATGTAAGCGAACCGCAGAAACGTATGCTTTTAGACGTTACGCTATTGAAGCAAATGACTGGACGTGATCCGATCACAGCAAGAAATTTATATGAGCGCGAATTTACTTTTTATCCCAAATTTAAATTATTTATGAATACGAATCATTTGCCTGTTGTTACTGATGACGATTTATTCGAAAGCGACAGGATTAATGTAATCACTTTTGACAGACATTTTGAGGATTATGAGCAGGATAAGACGCTTAAAGACAAATTAATTACACGGGAAAATATAAGCGGAATATTTAACTGGTGCTTGCAGGGTTTGCATAAGTTTATTGATAACGGATTAAAGCCGCCTCAATCAGTTAAAGAAGCCACAAATGATTATAAAAATGACAGCGATAAAGTGGGTAAATTTATCAATGAATGTTTAGAAAAATCAAAAGGTGAAAATTGCAAAGCAGGAGACGTGTATTTTATATATCAGGGATGGTGTGAAACAAACGGTTACGGCTGTGAAAATAAAGTGAATTTCTTTGCCGAATTGAAATATAAAAAAATATTCGCAGATAGAGGATATGTTGACAAAGAGGATTGTAAAAATATTGTACGTGGATATAAACCCATTATTAATATCAATGCAATCCCATTTCCAAGTGATAAAGATGTCCCGCCTGAAAGAAAAATATAAAATTTACAAAAAATTAAAAGCTCAAATCCCCCGTAAAATCGGGGGTTTCTTTAATTTATACGGAAAAGTTGGAAATATATATGATGACTTTTTTAAAACATATATTTATATATTTCACATAAACTTTTCCGATTTTTCCGTATAAAATCTTAAAGACATGGTAAAATGGTGATTTTAAGGTTTTTTTGTTTTTCGGTAAAAACAAAAAGTATTTCCAAAAAGCTGAAGCAGCAACGAACGAAAGTGAGCAAACAAGGCGACCGACTTGATAGACGACTATGACGAAATAGCTGGCGTGCAAAATGGACTGCGGGAGCAGTCATTTTGTTTCGCCTGCGAATGCAGTCGCCGATGCACCCGCATGAGCAAAAACGGTTACGCGTATATTTTTCCGCAGAAAAATGTATGAGTAAACGGATTTTGCTTGACATGCCCTGAAAAGTGTGGTATAATACCGTTATTCCTTTTTTATTTTTTAATTGCCGGCTCTGTTTTTGCAGTTTTCCGCGTTTAAAAA
>Ga0209629_10001228_pt1 | contig 15819 bp, 11 predicted proteins | sample TergutCu122P5_FD_187286 | JGI IMG/M metagenome (GOLD analysis project Ga0209629, IMG submission 187286) | Cubitermes ugandensis P5 segment gut microbial communities from Kakamega Forest, Kenya - Cu122 P5 (SPAdes) (version 2) | ecosystem: Host-associated > Arthropoda: Insects > Digestive system...
TGTTCCCTGGACCTGAAAAACGATTGAAAGTTCGCCATTCTTCATCCGACACAGAGGTCATTGCTGCCACGGAGACCTGGTTGGTTACAGCAAAGGGCTAAGAAGTGTATTGAGCTTCATGGGGAGTATGCTGAATAAATCCTGAGTTTGGTTGCTGTAGCTTGTTTCCTTCCTAGTTGGGCTAAGGACTTATCAGCACCTCCTCGTACATAAGACAAGGTAGTTGGGTTCAATGGATAGTAAATGCTTTGTTTTTGATGTTCCACAAACACAACAGAATGTACACCATTAAAATAGAATAACTGTTGTACAGTTTCCACAACCATTTTATGTGGCAAAAGTTTGTACCAGTAACAATGTTTCAACTTCCTAGGTACTGTAACATTGGTAAGTCCTTTGCCTTGTGTCACATTTACTGAGAGTTGGCGCAAACCAGTCAAGTGACCAATTTTGTATAAGTGCACCATTTCTGCAACATGTCAAGCATGCACATGTGGCAAATATTTGTCAAATATACCAGTAGTGAGGCTTCAAATTTAGTACTAACACAAAGACACTTACATTAGCAGATTTGTCTTATGGTTTGTAGTGGGCATGAGGGCCAATGGACTGCTAGGAACAGCCACATCACTCAGCGGACTGTGAGGAGGTGATGCATAAATTGGACTCTGAGGCTCACTCTGAAGAGGACTAAGCAGCTTGCTCAGTGGACGTGTCTTTGTGCCTCGTGTACACTGCTGCAGCTGCTGAGTGAAGGATAAGGCAGGACCACCTACAATCTAGAGAGAGGGGGAGGAAAAAAAAAAACTTACACTCTGTTTTATATCCAAGATCTTCCCCAAGAAATAAATATACTTTACCAGAAGGTATGGGCAAAATATGGCCTAAGAAGGTCAGAAAATCTCCGTGAAGAATGTCAATCCATCAGGTAGTTATGTTCATACATTATTAATAAGTCCTCATTAAGCATTATTTTCTCTAACATATCATAATGCTTAATAAAATCTTCTCAGGCTGACAGTCTATCAGATAGTTCCATCACACCAATGTTTCAGACTGACTTGTCTTCATCCTCAGGGTACTTATCTCAGTAACCTGAGGATGAAGACAGAGTCAGTCTCTGAAAAATTGGCACAATTGAACTATCTGATGTGGCTGTCAGCCTGAGAGGAGTTTACTGAATTCTGTCACCTTGAAAACTTCAAGACGTACATACCATAATGCTGTAAAATTAAAAATAAAATAACTAAGGTACAAATATGTTGATCAAAATAAAAGTTACAATGCCATGTGCACAAGCACATGCCAACCATAACACCCTGTAAACATCGATGTTAAGTATCAACCATCCTATGCTATCAAATGTAAATATCATGCCCATCACTTCATCACCATATAATGTAGGCACCATGTTGGGTACAGCCACAATTTTCACTCAAAAGAGTTGATTACTATAATCATATTTAAATAATGATAGTTCTTTTGATAAATATTAAAAAGTACTTTACAAACCCTTTTCTGATGTCTGGCTAGTCACACTTTAAAAGATATGTTGACAGGATAACACATTTAAAAATCACATGGGAAAACAATGGGACCAAGTTCTTTAAATGTTAGGTGCGGAATTTCTTAAATGATTTCCACTGTAGTTTACATTTAAAAAAAGAACAGAGACTAACAGGTACTCCAACTACAATTTGGGATTTCACAAACTGCTGAAGTAATTTTTCATTCCTATCAGGGAATACAAATTTTGTCTGCTGTGTTTATGCATTTATAGTTTTTCCTAATAACAGCAGGTAATAATGGATTTGGGGACATTAAATCATATATACAGAGTGAACACATGAAATATAGATGACATCAACAAAATACAGCTCATGAACTGAAAAACACAAAAAGGAAACTATGTTTTGAAATTGTACTATTTCATTTTCCAAGTCTTGTCATCAATGGCACTAACATAACTGTGGAAAACAGCATCTCAAGTGCACAAAGTGATGTGTGTGCTCTGGTATCACACATATAAATCTGTGATTACAATGCAAGGGAAATTTTGTACAGTTTCCTTGGAAACCACCAATAAGATATCCACTTAGAAAAGGATGAAGTTGTTCAATGAGGCCAGTTCCATGTATAAAAGGAAAGGTCCCACTAAATGACCAGTCACTGAAGCTAAAATAAAAGAATTTCAATCACACTTTGTTGTTTATGTTACTCATGCTGTGCATATTCTTACAGTTAATACATCAAACACCAAATGCATTTAATAAAATACAATTTATGACACGCATTAAACTCCTATATGTTTCGGCACTGGGATGCCGTCCTGAGGGAGTTTTTTTTTAGAACAAGGCCATACAAGCACAATGTGCTAATCTAGGTAAAGAATCACCCTTACTGGCATCAAGGCAATGCAATACCTAGATAGGCATGTTGGGCTTGGTTTCCTGTGTTCTAAAAAACTCCCTGAGGATGGCACCTCAATGCCAAAACATGTACAAGTTTAACACTTATGACAAACTATGTGCATTTGTTGGTTGATGTTGTAATCACAATTTGTTTGGTAACGGTAACAGTAAAGGTAAAGGTAAAGCTATCCCATTGCTGACCTGGACTGGCCCTTAAGGCTCCAGGAGGTTGAGGCTCCCAGAATTTCTACACAGTCAGTCACCACATGAAGGTGGCAAGGTTGTCAGCCCTACACACCAGCCACATTTATGCCCACCCCTGGTAATCATTTCTGTTAGAAGCTGAGTTAACTCCAGGGCCATTGTGCAGCCACAAGGATTAAGTCACAGAAAAATCCCAATGACCCTATAGGGGATTGAACCTGTGACCTTCCGGCTTGTACCGCAGTGGCTCAACTAACTGTGTCACCGTGTACCCTACAATTTGTTTGCAGTCCACAAAAATCAACAGGATGAGCAGTCTGACAAGTATGCATGCCACAGTAGACAGTGCACAAAATTCTGCAAACTTACTTGGTACTGAAAAGTTACAAATGCTAGTTGCTGTCAAACATGTAAAAAGTCCAAGACAAAGAAAATGATTACACATTTTGCTCTAACATTATTTCAAAACTTTAAGAATAAAAGATTTTACACAAGGCTGTATTTAGTGACAAAGCCTCTGCCCATCTGTCTCAACAAATTAACAAATATAATTTTACAGTTTGGGGTCAACAATTTGTATGCAGCGGCTGAAGATACAAGGGACAGTACCAAGTTAAATGACTTTTGTGTTCTATCCAAACAAAAAGGGTTCAAGACTTTCTTTTTTTCCAAATGCACTGTGGCTGATAAGATGTATTTCAATTTGTTGTGGAAATGGACAGTCCTACTGATACATTAACAAGGTAGACAGAGGACCTGCATACTTTCACACTGCAGTTCAGGAGTTCTTGTATTGAAGGTTTTTCACAGAAATCTGTTGGCACAGGCAGTCATATCACTTGACATTATACCAACGATTTTTTCCTCTGTGGGGGACATAAAGAATGGAGTTCACACTTCACCAATGACCTCTACTTTTCCAGGACTTTCCAGGAGGGTATGAGCTGCTGCAGCTACACTTACACCTGCCATGATTACAAATGTGTGGACTAAACTTGGAAACAAATATGACATGTGCTGGGCTACTTAAGGCACCCACGTTAAACATCTGTAAACTTTTTAGCGTAGGTCACAGGAAGTCAGTCCTGTAACCTACCAAAATCTGTGTGGTCTCATTTCTGTGCATCTTATTTATTGAGCAATATTTCGTTAAAATCATACAGAATAGATTCTGGGGGAAAAAATGTTCCTTGTCACCATTTGTTTTGTTACTTTACTGCAATAAGAATTATCATACTTGTAGAGATCACGTTATGTCATATATTTATGACAGTACATACTGGTATGTACTGAAAAGGAGGTCAACTGACCGTGGCATTGTGCACTGGTCAATAAAATCATCAAATTATAGGGGAGTTCACAATGTTCACAATGATTAGTTAAATTTATGGTATAACACAAGGGTTGAAGATTTTAGTTCCAAAGTACAAGACACCTAGTAACCTTCAGGTGTGTAAGCGGACACAGGAATGTGAAACTCCTTATCCCTGCAACCTTGCTTTATGAAAACCCATGAAAAGACTATTAACCCTTTAAAGACATAGACACAAAATAAGTACTTTCCTGTCTGAATGTTACTTTACATCCAAAAGAGCACTGCTTTGATGGCTCCAAGGCTTCATCCCCTTGTCATGATAAAAGAAGAAGTAAGCTGAAGATGAGTTTGGAGCACTGGTGGTAACATATTGACAAGGGAAAACTAAAGTACTTAGAAACACCTCACATGGACTGGCCTGGGAGTGAAGGCAGGCCCCCATGGTGACAGGTTAGTGAATGACTGCTGGTACCAAGACAGAGCCAAAGACTTTTAATAATCTGAAGTACATATACTCAGCCTGTACTTCACAGAAAGCACCAACAATATGCGGTATCAAAACCTATCACCTAATGATCTTAAAGGGAAATAACTGTTATTATTGTGAGAATTAAGTGAAACATGCAAGTATGGTGTGTGAGTTAAAGAGAAAGTTTCTGAATGTTAAATATGGTGGTACACATAGAAAAAACTAAACTTTCAAGGGTTACAGGTTACTGCAACTTAAAAGGGAACCCATACAAGTTGGGTTAGCTGACAATTCCAACTGCAGAATGTGACAAAATGTAATGAAATGGTTCCATTGTGCTACTGTGAGTCCCTTGGGGGATATGGCAAACTGTCGTGTGACAGCTAACCTGCAGAACCTTGGTGTATGTTGCAAGATCACAATCAGTGAGAATTACTGGTTATATAATGACAATGATGACTAGTTGTGATGCTGGGGAAGTTTAATGCTCACCCTCTTCTCTTCTAAATCTACCGTTTCTTTAGTACACTTGAACATTTCTGGTTTCTTGAGTGCTGGGAAGCAATGCTGCTATCTTTGGCTATTCAATAAAACTATTGTAATTTTTCAGTTATGAAATACATCAAACAGCGTCAAAATCAACTTTAATGCCACTGTCAAGGTAATATATGGAAACAACTTTATTCCTAACATGAAATTTGGAAATGTGCTGTGAAGACAGACAAAGCGTTATGAATCAAACTTTACATCATGTTTATTCAAATAGGAAAAATATGAAGAAATCTTAATCTTTTCTGTCACCAAAACTACGGTGTCATAAAATATCGAATTATGCTAAATGGCACAGCTCAGGCAGAATGGACAACTGGAATTCATCACTGTAGCAGTGTCAGGGGTCTTGCCTGATGCTATCACTAGCAGACTGAATTTGAGACCCACCCAATCTTCTACAGACATGGTATTTTGTTCTCTTTCCCATATGCAAAGCAGCCGAAGTATGATAAAGACTAGTGCCAAGGTCAAGATAGGTTATTTGTCATAATGCCTAACATACATACTCATGACATTAAGCACACGCACAAGAACAACTTTATGTTGACTAATCCTGTTGGAGAGTATCAAAATAGCAGTTGTGAAGTTGAAACATAACAGGAGGACAGGGTCCTCATTATTTTCTTCGATACTGCCTGAAGCCAGTGATACATTCACTTATTCTTTCTAAAAATAAAATTACAGTAGAGCTGTACAAAACTTCCTGTCATTGGATAAAATACTTTAAAACATTTCATATATATGGTTCAGTTGGAAATTTCTGGAAGTAGCTTATACTGTAGTTGAAATATCCATTTCTGAATGGTTTCCTCTAAAATACTGAATTGGGAAAGAATAAAGAGGGGAGGGGGCAGCAATAATGTAAATATTTTATGTTATATGGTGTGATGAGTTTCTATAAAAGTTCTTAATTCTGTTATCAAATTAGGGTAGTTTAGTTCTTTTTTACAGCTAATTAATTTAAATTTTACATATTTCATGTCAATTATAACTCTGTCCCCCACCTGTAATGTTGTTGCTTCTTTTTTTTTACATCTATTTAATTACACATTATATATGTCATGTCAACCGTAATTTTTTTTAACTAACCGTAGTATTATCGTGTCTTTTTTCCATCAAGTTTATTTTAAATTTTACATATTTTTTCTTGTCAACTTAATTTATTCTCTACCTGTAGTCTTCTTGTGTCTTTTCTTAGAGGTGTCGGTATATGCACTACTATGGTACAGACACACGAACACAATGACATACAGTATATCCTAAGAACCCACAACCAAGCAACAGTACATATAGACACCACTTCAAAAACAAACAACAAAACCAGAACACTACAGGAAGGGAAAAAATGACAACTATCACACAGAAATCAGTACAAAATAAATTCAATATGTACTAATTAACTAACAACCTTAAACAACAGAACTCCATGACACAATTTACACAAAAACATATATATCCCTGAAAAATAATAGTCAAAAAACTCCATTATATTAGTGAAACAGCAATAAAGGGGCTATTTTTCCCATGAAATCCCACACACTAAATGTTAAACATTCATTCAGTAATCTGTCTGACGACAGTTCCAATGCCTCTTCCAAAACGGTTCCTCCATACAGTGTGATCTAGAGCTTCCTCCTTCAAATGAGAATATCCTCTCCTGTCCTTAAGATCATCCAGTAGCTTCTTACATCTTCTTCCTTGTCTTCTTGTCACTTCTATCTCCCCCTTTATCTTTCCTTCAATAACTTGTTTTAGAAGGGAGTTTCGTCATAAGATGTGACCAATCCAGTTCGCCTTCTCGATATTCCTCTGCTCATTGATTCTAAGTAACACTTCTTCATTTCTCACATGATCGGTCCAACTGATCTTCTCCATCCTTCTCCAGCAACACATTTCAAAATTTTCCAGGTGTTTCTGATCTGCTGCCCGAACCATCCAAGTTTCAGCACCATACAAAGCCATGCTCCAAATGTAACATTTTAATAGTTTCTTTCTCAAATTTAAGTCCAATGTGCTGGTAAAAAGATTATTCTTGTTGCTGAATGCAGCTTTTGCCATGGCAATCCTGGATTTAATTTCATGTGTACTTATTCCATCATTTGTTAACATGCTACCCAAATATTTAAAACATTCCACATTCTCCAGTTGTTTTTGGTCTTCTTGTCTCCCCTTAGTTCAGTCATACTTTAACCCTCTGGTCCATGTACAATTTGCCAATCAATCTTTTTTCACACCAATCGATACCAGTTCTCTTTAGGATTTGCATTAATTTGGTCCAGTTTACACGGTCAAATGCCTTCTGCCAGTCTATGAAGCAAACACACAGTCCTTCATCTATCTCCAAGTTCATTCTGGTATTATTCTTATCATCCCAATTGCATTCCTGGTTCCTTTTCCTCTTCTAAATCCAAACTGATCCTCAATTTTCCTTTCAATCCTTTTTCTAAGTACCTTTGCTATTATCTTTGCTAAATGTTAAACATTTTAAAAACATTTTATCCAGCAATATAAGTTCTTTATAGCTTTAGTTAAAAAAAATTAACACATTACTGCTATCAAATCAGGGGTATAAAAGTGTCATCAGTAGTCCTACATGTTTCTACACAATCCCTGAGATAGACTCTGAACACAAGATAAAACATGTCACATTGAATGTGAATACTAAAAAACTGCACTGAACAGTTACTGAGAACAACTTTGTCATACCTCTCCTACTAAATCATTCTTCCTTGTCAACTCACCTTCACATGATGTACCCCCACTCCATTCTGGCAAATTAGGTTCCATCACAGTCATGGCAATACACAAAGTAGAGGAAATGTCAGTACCGTGTTAAGGTTGCCTCAGTATTGGGTTTATTTATTAAAATCAGTGCTTCTCATTGAATTATTTGATAACCACATACTTCAGCATAATCAAAGCAGTTAGGTCACATCAATCAATTGGTAAGTAAAAGGAAATGGTTGATTATGAATACTTGTGAGGCAACAGTTCTTTGTCCATAAGCAGAAAGCAACTAAGGCAATCTAGCATAACATGGTTCTATATAACAGTTTGTGACAATGGATAAATAACCTTTGCATGTACAAAACTTGTTATGCAGTGTACCTATATTATCTGACACTATATTTGTTACTTCCTGCTGCTACTCCTCTGTGCATATGGATGGTCAGCTGAGTTGGCTACATTAATAAGATAAATGAGCCATAAGGTCGAGACAACTGTCACAAAAAAAAATGACCCTGTACATTATATACCTGAGGTTGCGAAGTGTGTTGGAGGGGTGGGCCAAGATTAGAGGTGCCCCCTGGTTCCTGGGATCGTTGAGAACTTTTTGTGGAGCCAGTGAAATTAGAACTGGACTTGCTGTTACTGGAATTATTCCCCAGTGATACAAATGAGCGACGCTTGCTGGAATCTGGTGATTCAATTGGCGAATATGCATGACATGGACCTGGTGGGCACAGAACAGCAGATGATGGCTTTGTTTCAGCTGTTGAACCAGACGTGACTGATGTTGCACTACTGCTGCCTCCTGAAATTATAAAATGGCACAACAGATATGGATAGGAACATAGGCATGACTTTGCTAATAACATTGTGGGGGGGACAGCAAAATCAACCATGGGTATTAGGAACTTTAATTTATGGAGGAGTCAGGTTAGAAAGAGGGGAAAGTTTGGTTTAAACCAGTCGTTAACATACATACATCCCTTTACCCACTCTCACCCCAATTTTTAATGAGCCCCTCTTCAACCCTGTGGCCACAAAAAAAAACTTATGTAGAAAAAATATTGGGGGGGGAGAGCACTTGCTCCCCCCCCCCATATAGATATAGATAGGTAAGTAAGACTACTTATAGGAAGATACAGTAGAAAACCAATTTGTTCCTTTTTCTTTGTAATCTGGGCCACAACCCTATATAATGTACAATATTTGTGGATTTCAGTTCTCTCATTTTCAGGTTTTTCCTGCATTTAAGACAAAAAGTTCAGTCCATGCACCATTTTGGAGCCTCAATTTATGGTTCATGTTTACAATGTGGAGTTTGAGTTGTGTGAACAGATCCACGATTATGTGCAATGGAAGCGAATCAATGCCAGAACTGACTGCAATCTGCATAGCAGGGTACTACTGATTCTGAAAAGTAGTAAAGACTGTGACAAAGATAATGAGGAGGCTGTTATGGAAGAGGGGAGGAAGCTAATTTCCAACCAACTAAATACAGTAGATTTTGTAAATGCAGATGAATATACTATAACAACTGCCACCATAACTACGAATGAATTCTGTCAGTTAATCAGAAGTGGAAATGGTGGAGAAAGTGGTGGCAGTGATAAAGAGGCACATGGGACACCCACACTTGACCCTTAGTTTACTGACCAGGTACAAAATGTACCCACGCTTGGTCTTTTCTCGAACAGTTTTTGGTGGTATATACTAACCATCTCACCAATTTTTATATTTGTTCTCTGAAGTTCCCTTGACACAAACTTATCATTGTGTGGTGAATATATTGTTTTTTATTTGGAATGCTATGTTTTTTCAAACCTCACTGGACCATTTTCTATGTTAGTAAAAAAAAAGCCTCAAATATATGTTCTGCCAAAACTTATTATATAAATCATCTAACATATAAGAATTGCAAAAGCGTTGATACTAGCTCATCTGCTAGACAGCTGACTGACTAAAAAGCTCAGTTTTTTCAGTCACATGTTGGGAACCCTCATGCTGGAGTTGTGACTCATGATTCCACTCCCACTCCTCAGTTCACTACAGGCTGAATCATCACAAGTTTGCACTAGCTTGTCTGTGAACAGTATGGATCCTTATAAAACAAGATGGGATGCTACAGAGAAAACTGCATGAGGAACTTGAAGCCCATTCATATAACAGTGACATATGTACGTTAAACCAAAATATGTGAGACAAGTGATGACACATAAGTACGTAGTGAACATTCTGGTCAAGAAGAATGTAACCATGTGTCTATGGATGAAGTTGATTCTGATGGAGATAATGTGACTGCATCAGGTAATAGTGATACTGATAGTGAAAGAGTAACAGGTTATGAGGCAAAATATGGACAAAAAAGTTTGGAATAAACTACCCCCTCTTCTGTGTCACCACAGGAAACACAATATGAATAGAATGGAGTAAAAAAAGGGCAGGCATGTTAGTGTCCCATACGTTTTGATCATATTTGATCCTTTGAGCAGCCCTTATAATCATGCATCTAGCAGCCCTGCACCTGAAATAAAGTGCAGTATCCTGCTGATACAAATGTCTTCAAAGTCACCTGGCTTCATAAAATGTTAACCCAGGTGCCTAAATCTTAATGTGGCTAAAGCCTCACAGTCACAAAGAACTTGTGAGGCTATTTCAGATGCCTGCTTGCATGTGTTACACTTGGGACTGTTTACCAGCCCTGTCATTATTCTTCATTGGTTTCGGTTCAGACTGAACAATTCATTTTTTTTATAGCAGACGGTGGTTTTTACGAAAGCCCTAAGCCTGCCTTTGTCCATGTATGGATTGCCAATGCTTCTCATATTTCCTGTTCAGCCAGTCCCTGACCACCCCCATGGCAACCTTCACAGATATTCAAAGGGCAGGCTCAAGTCCTATGAGTGGATGTGAAGAGTCTTCTCTAGCCAGTTGGTCAGCTACTTCATTTCTATCAATTCCATTGTCTCCTGGCACCCATACCAGTTGAATCCTGTTATGTTCCGCCAGTTTCAACAGGGACTGATGACAATCCCAGACTAGTGTGGAGTCTATCTGGAAATTATTATGTGCCTTAATGGCTGTTTGACTATCCGACAGAATGTAGATGTTCCTATCTTTGTAGCCATTTTTTGTATTCTCCATTATGCATGCCTTAATAGCATATATTTCTGCCTAGAATACTGTGGGGGGAGCTCAAGACTGAAGCTATGCCCATTTTTCAAGCCCCATCTATACAACCCAGCATGTGCCTACATTAGTTTTGGACCAGTCCATATACCAGACCAGGCCCCCCATCTTATTTCGGCTAAACTCATTTTGCCATTTACTCTTGTCAGGAAGCTGGATCTTGAATGACTTATGATATGCATTTCTCAGTATCATTTTATCTGTCCCCATAAGTAAGACGGGTTCATGCTCCACTCCTGAGACTTTTTAGTGTGACCATAGTTAGTGGATTTGGGTTTCTACCAATGGTTGCACATAAGTCTGTAGATTGCTGCTTTGGCCTTCACCTCAGTTGTCACACGTAGAGGCGGAAGTCCCATTGGTGCTGTTGGGGTTGTTCTCATTGCCCAAGTTATGGCCAGACAAGCTAATCTCTGCAGTTTATTGAGCTCCATCCTGCTGATTTGTATCTTACCCTGGCCACCAAACCATGGAGCCATAGATCAAAATGGGTCTGATTACCATGGTGCAGATCCAACGAAGCACTCTAGGCTTCAGGCACCAGGTTTTGCCAAATGGGCCCCCTACAGGTCCAGAAGGCCCTGTAAGGCCTTATTAATCTGAGGTATTTTAATTCAGTAGCTAGCTGCAGTTTATGTCCAAGGATGGTTGGTTCCTTGTGGCCCCTTAAATCTCTCTTCCTTGTAAATGTAACTACCATTGGATTGAATAACAGCTGAGTTCTATCACACCACTGCTGTACCATACCCAAATTCTCCTCAAGAAGTTCTGAGGCAATGATTGAATTTTCCACTGATTACGATAGCGATATCATAGTGTGTAGCAGCCATTCTCAGTGAGCCCCTCTACGAGTTCATCCACAACCAGGCTCCATAGCAGGGATGGTAAAACACCTCCCTGCAGACATTCCCAGCTCTGGAGAAGCTTGCTGAGAGAATATACTTGTATGAGATCAAAAAGGCATTGGCCTTTGAAAATAATCCTCTACTTCATTGATTTTGCTTGTGTAAATGCATTTGTTCCGTGGATTCTGAAATATCCTGATTGGCAACAAAGGAAGAATCATCGAAGATGTCTTTATCTGCTATCTCTGGGAGAAGACATGGTAAGACCATTTACCAGAAGGGCTGAACGTGGAAATGTCAACAGACATATTTATAGGGCCAAGAGAACAATGGGTGTCCCTTGCAAACAACCAGCTTTCCCTACAACTGTGAGGAAAGACAGAAGATGGCATGGAAGATGTTATATTTGTCAAACAGCTAAGCACAGAAAAATACACTGGAAATCTTGTCATTGCTCAGAATGGGTGTGCAAGGACCATTCTATCAAGACAATTCAAATAACATGTAACAACTGCAAGGAGCAATCATAATAAAGACAAATTTCATTCTATACAGATGTATGAGAAATGAAACAAATAAAAGCAATTTTTATCTTTAATTGAGTCTAGGAATCAAACTTTGGGGTAAAAAAAATGCCGAGAAAATGATTTAAAAAATATGGGTACACTATGTATCCAGCACAGGCAGGTAATGTTTTACGCAATTTGCTTTAACACAACTTGAAAATTTACACCACCTTTTGAAATCACGCGATAATTTTCGGTTGAATGCAACTTGGTACAGACGACCCATGGCTGCACTTATTTTCTACAGGAGATATAATCAGCTGCTCACTCAGTTTCCTCTTGGACAGTATTGGCTTTCTTACTGACTTTAGTGACATTCGTAAAGCTACATCACCTACAGCCATCCAAGCGAAACAACAGCAAAATACAATCACTACCGACAAGAAATTAAGTGTGATAAGCTGACCTGAAAAAGGTGACTGAATTGTTGACATATGCTGCGATGTTAGACTCACTCATAGTAGAGTACTGAGTGCATGGAAACAGAGAAATTAGGTGACATTTTGTTTGTGTTTAGACTTTGGAAATGTAATGAATTGTGGTGACTTTATACATATAACCATACAAAGTTTATTTTTGAAAAATCTGTATGTTGGCACATTGGAAAATTTCAAAATTGTAATGATATAGTAGGATCAGTAAACTACACATGCTAACAGCAGGAAGGCTGTATCAAGTTACATCCACTTAGTAACAGTCATATTCCTTTAGGTCTGTATATGCTATTGCTCAGCGGACCCCAAAAGTGCCAAGTTAGGAGTTTCTGTGAACGTGTGTACCGGTCTGTAGGACTGACATGCAGTGTCTTTGTGATCAGTCTTTCACAGAGAGCAGTTGCATAGCTTGAGTGCTCTGGAATGGTACTTAAAATGAGTGTTACAACTCAGTTTTCCTGTTCATACCATGCGAATGGTGTGTGGTGCATCATAACCTAAATGGTGGTAGATGATCCAGCCTTTTCGTTGATAAGCCCCTTGTTTGTAAAACTGAGTTGAAACCATGCAGAATTAAGCTTTTGTGTGTGGCATAGTAGATTACTTGAGAATATATTTTTATAACGAAAGCTGGAGCCCATAATCTGTCTATATTCCACTGGGACATAAGCTGTGGTAAAAATTTAGATATAATCCGGACCCACATACTTTCTTGAATAGGTTGATTTGTTACAGGAGTATTGGTAAATTATGGTTAGAACTTTGATGTACTAGATTTGTGGGAAACTTAATACTTAAAATTGTTTAAAGCATGGAAAACTGTGATAGCAACCACAGTAGTTACTTTGAGGGAAATATTTTAATTCTATACTTCGTGAGCCTAGTACACCTGGAGATAGGTAAATTCTTTACTGGACACTTTAATACATTGAAATGAGAAGGTTTTGTTATTTTTATGATGGAAGAAGGGAGTGACTGTGTAACGTGTACAAGGTTTCCCTAGCAAGTTCGTCCTGTAGCAGACAATCCCATGTCTGCCTAACCATTCAGTGCTCATGTTAGGTACCAGTAAAATATGGGCATTGTGTCTGACCTGTACAATTTCTTTTTAACTACTATTTGTACTTTCAGTCTTTTGTGGTTAGCACGTCTTGGTGAATGCTATGTTGGTACAGCAGTTCAAGTCTGTTCTACTAAACAGTTTAGTAGCAATGGCGAGGATACAATGCCAGCCACTAAAAGAAGGTTGGCAGGAGTGGGTTTACCAACCTCCACTAGCCACAACAGTACATACAATTCTTGATAATGCTGATAGAATTCAAGAAAATGCTAAGTGTTTAGATAACATAAGATGCCAACACTCTGAAACAGCACTTTAATTTCCAACTGATGCACACAACGTTAAAAAACATAGTTATTAAAACATTTTAAAATAAGTAAAACTGCTCCAACATGTTTCAGTTTACAAGGAACCCATCATCACGGAACCACAATCAGTAATTTGTTAAAAATTACACACTTGGTTAAAAGTAGATACGTAGAGGCTGTACAGGACATTGTCAGTGTTATGGCTGCATATTGTGACCTGTAAGGTGTGTGTACCGTGCACTGTGTGAGGGTATACCCTCACACAATGCACGATATGCAGCCATAACACTGACAATGTCCTGTACAGCCTCTACGTATCTACTTTTAACCAAGTGTGTAATTTTTAGCTAAGTACTGATTGTGGCTTCCTGATGATGGTTTCCTTGTAAACCGAAACATGTTGGAGCAGTTTTACTTATTTTAAAATGTTTTAATAACTCATGTTTTTTAACGTTGCATGCATCAGTTGGAAATTAAAGTGCTGAATATTATTACTGATGCACGGTGTAACCATGAAGTTTACTCTGAAACAGGTTTTATTTGTGTAGCAGGACTACCACAGTTCTTTCAGAATGAACCATATCAAAAACTATGGATGTCTCTTACATTTTATTGCATTAGAAATAAATAAATATATATATATATATATATATATATATATATATATATTGTACAGAAATGTATGTATACTGAATAGAAATGCATATATTCTGCATATACAGTACACATACACTACATATATACTCTAGAGAACAGTCCCGTTCAAGGCCTGGAGTGGCCCAGAGGGTTCCAGGAAGTTAACCTTTAAAGGACAAATGTTACATATATGTCACGCACCTTGTATCCCCTGTTGGCCGGCTGTTACATATATGTAGCTCCGTGCATGCATAAAGTTTTTCAGCGCTCACGGTGTTTACTCGAGCAAGAAACCCAAACAAACCCACTGTCGGTCCCATAAAAAGGCCTGGTATTCGTCAGGAGCAATGATGTCATTTATGGCGGTCTGGGTTTCGATATTATTTATGAGCACACTTGACCTTTGGGGATCACTTGAGGGAGTGACAGGCACGACAGAGTAGACCATTGTTTGAGGCTGAAACGTACAACTTCGATGACGCAGAGCTGCAGCCAGTCTTCTGGCAGCCTTTGTACAAGTGTGGCACGTTTTTGTGTTTTGTAGTGGCGGACTGGCGTATACGTGACAGTGGCGGATTGGCTATAAACCGCAATTCACATTTTTTTACGTTTGTTGTCAAAGCTGCAAGTGTTACTTCTCATTGTCGTGTTTGTTGTTATAATATCAGTGGCAAAATGGTATATATTGCATAAATTCGAAGAGTTAAGGGGCTGGGCCACAAAATTTTCATGGACAGTTATTTCACCTCGCCTGCTCTGTTTGATGATTTGTTTCAAAGAAAAATCAATGCGTGTGGAACAGTTCGCCATGGCAGGCACGGAATGCTACGGGATATTGGACCTAAATCTCCAAAAATGAAAAGGGGGCACACAGCGACACGAGTCAGGGGAACCCTAACGGCTGTTCGCTGGAAAGAGAGGCGGGATGTGTACGTTCTGACAAACATGCACGCTCCCCCTGTTGAAGGAAATTTGACCGAAGAATCTGGTCAGGCTATCAGACCTCGTGTTGTAGAAGACTACAATGCACACATGGGGTTTGTGGACAAGTCAGACAGAATGGTCAACAGCTATGGAATTGCCCGCAGAACATGGCAGTGGAC
>Ga0209629_10001229_pt1 | contig 15816 bp, 8 predicted proteins | sample TergutCu122P5_FD_187286 | JGI IMG/M metagenome (GOLD analysis project Ga0209629, IMG submission 187286) | Cubitermes ugandensis P5 segment gut microbial communities from Kakamega Forest, Kenya - Cu122 P5 (SPAdes) (version 2) | ecosystem: Host-associated > Arthropoda: Insects > Digestive system >...
AAGTTTTCCATTTCTTTCATACCCGAAATATGGTTATTGACAAAGAAAACCTGTCCGTTACGGCTCATTTCGAAATTAATCGCTTCGCGGATAATATCCCCGCCGAAACGGTGCACTTCCGTATGAATGGGATAACGGTTTGGCGGAGGAGTCGAAATATTTGACAGGTCGCGAGCGCCCATCAGACTGAATTGCAGCGTGCGCGGAATCGGAGTAGCCGTCAGCGTCAAGGTATCGACATTGGTTTTCAATTGCTTTAATTTTTCTTTTACGCCTACGCCAAATTTTTGTTCCTCGTCGATGACCAATAATCCTAAATCCTTAAAAACAACTTCTTTGCCGATTAATTTATGCGTTCCAATAAGAATATCTATTTTACCGTTTTCTAAATTATCAAGAATTTCTTTCGTCTTCTTAGCCGTTCGCGCCCGCGAAAGATATTCGATAGTAACAGGCATATCAGCCAATCGCTCCTTGAAAGTGTTGAAATGCTGATAAGCCAATAAAGTAGTCGGAACCAACACAGCCGTTTGTTTTCCATCGACTGCTGCCTTGAAAGCTGCACGGATGGCGACTTCCGTCTTTCCGAAACCCACATCGCCGCAAACCAATCGATCCATCGGACGGGAATCTTCCATATCCTGTTTCACAGCGGTCGTAGCTTTCAACTGATCGGGCGTATCTTCGTAGATGAACGATGCTTCTAATTCTTTTTGCAAATAAGTATCGGGCGAAAAAGCAAAACCTTTTTCATCCCGCCGTTTGGAATACAGCAAAATCAAATCTTTCGCAATATCCTTGACTTTTTTCTTGGTTTTTTCTTTCAGATTTTCCCAAGCGCCCGAACCCAATTTGTTCAGTCGGGGCGGTTCGTTGTCTTTTCCCTTGTATTTCGATATTTTATGTAAGGAATGAATACTGACAAAAATAATATCGTCATTCAAAAAAGTCAATTTAATGACTTCCTGCATTTTACCGTTATTTTCGACACGGAATAATCCGCCGAACCGTCCGATACCATGGTCGATATGAACGACATAATCGCCGTGTTGGAATTGCTGAAGTTCTTTCAGCGACAAAGCGATTTTCCCAGACCTCGCCCTTTCCGATTTCAGGTTGTATTTATGAAAGCGGTCGAACAGTTGATGGTCGGTAAACATACAAATCTTCAGGGTTTTATCGATAAAGCCTTCGTGGATAGTGGTAAGAACAGGCGTAAAAACAACGGCATCGCCACGGTCTTCAAAGATGGAACGAATCCGCGCAATCTGTTTTTCATTATCGCTCAATATATATATATGGTATCCTTCCGCAGTTTTTTCCTTAAAAGAAGCAGCAACTAAATCGAAGTTTTTGTGGTAGGAAAGTTGGAGTTCGGTCAGGAAAGCCAGAGAGTTGTCATTGCGGGCTTGACCCGCAATCCCCTGATAATTCGCAGGGGATCCCGCGTCAAGCGCGGGATGACAGTTCTTCCCCAAATGTATTTTCCGATACTTGCCCGCCAACTCCCTGAAGATGGATTCCGGCGTCAGCAACAAACGGATTTCGTCGAGTGATTGAAAAGTTTCTTCGTTCGTAAGAATCGGCTCTTCGTTCCAGATGCCTTCCAAGCGTTCATATAACCATTTTTCGTTCTGAAATACCAAATGAGTGGAATCATTTAAGTAAGAAAAAATCGTAGTTTCGCGGTCGCCCGACTGTCCGGAAATAATGGAAATGGTTTCTAATTTCCGGATAGATAACTGAGATTCTATATCGAAAGTACGGATACTCTCCACTTCGTCGCCGAAAAAATCAATGCGGAAAGGATATTCATTGGAAAAGGAAAATACATCGATAATCGATCCGCGAACGGCATATTGCCCGGGTTCATACACATAATCGACTTTTTCAAAACCGTAGGATTCCAATACTTCCTCAACAAACAGACTGTCAACTTTTTCCTCTTTGGAAATATTCAGGGTATTTTGACTAAGCGAATTACCCGATACGACTTTTTCAGCCAAAGCCTCCGGATAAGTTACAATCAAATAAGATTTATCGTTTAAATTCAAACGGCTTAAAACATCTGTCCGCAGGATTTCATTCGCAGGGTCTTTTTGTCCGTAGCGTATATTCCTTCTGAATCCCGAAGGAAAAAACAGAATTTGTTCGTCGCCCAGAATTTGGCAACAATCGTGATAAAAATAGCCGGCTTCTTCGAGGTCGTTCAGAACACAGAGGAAATGCCCTTGTCGGTATTCTTTAAAAATTACCGAACAGACAATACTTTTTGCCGAACCGCTTAATCCGCTTAAAAAAAGATTAGGTATTGGTTTTCTCATCGCAGCGAGAATCGCTTTAACTCCCGGATGCTGTGAATAAATGCTTTGTATTGTCAAGCCGTTCAATGTTGTAGAATTTATGCAAATGACTATAAAACTATCAATAAATATCAATATTCATTTTACCCGGAAAAGATAGGTAAGATTCACGCCGATGACCTGGTTATTGGAAGCCTGAAACGGATCTGCCTTGCTATTATTAAAGATATCGGAAAGAGCGAAGTAATACCTGCCGTCGAGAATAAACGAACCGGCTTTCGTTCGTATCTCAAATCCCATTGCTCCTTTCAGACCATAATCAAAAGAACGTTGAACCGGAAAATCATAATAATTCTGCGCCGGTTCGGTTATTTCCTGAACAATATTTCTTTCAAGTTCTTTTTCTTTAAGAAAAACGCCGACTTGCGGACCTAAATTAAAAATAAGACGTACCCGTTTTGCCAAATTAAAATAGAGATGCGTCATAACAGGGATTTCGAGATAGGCTGTCGAACGGGAATACTGATTCAGGTGTACCGTATCCGTTCGCTCTTTCCATCCGCGCAGGGAATAATTTAATTCGACCTGAATGCCGAAATGATTTTCGGAAATATAACGCACGGTAATGCCTCCGGAGTATTGTTTAAGAAGTGTTTGCGGAACATTGATGTAAGAATTGAATCCTACTTTGGAAAAAGTAAGTCCCCCATTGATGCCATATCCCCATTCCGGTTGAAAAGAATTGGTTTGCGAACAGGCTTGTTCTCCATACCAAAGGAAAATAAACAATACAATTATTCCGGCAGGTCTCATTTAACAAGAGTCTTTGTAATGGAAAAATCCGGACTGTAATTAATCAAGTACATATTCGTATTGATAAATCCACCCCAGTTATTCACCCGAACAAAATGAAAATCCATTTGAATTCCCGTATATTGCAAATCATTAATATGAGAATCGAACGACGATCCGTATTTATTGATTAATTGAATAAAGTACATACCCGTGTCGTAGCCTAAAATACCATATTTTGGGAAATTGTTGTCTAAAACCCGCGTGTACCATTTATAAAACAAATTGTAAAAATCTTTCACTTCCGGTGAAGTCGGGTCGGAATAGAAAACAGAATAAAAAGTCGTATTCAAACGGAAGAAATCGGTGGAAAACTTTGCGCTGTAAACTTGCCATTGCGGATAGCCAAATAACGACAGGGATAAATTCGGCTGACTTTCGACAACTCCTTTCAGCGGGGCTGTTATTTTTGCCAGCGTTTCGGCTGAATCGTCGGAAGGAACAACGACATTCGCTTGACTGTTATTAAGTAAAGCCTTGATATCACTATAAAAATTATTCCCGAATACGACTGTTTTATACTGAATATTTTTGTCTTGCAGATCTTGCTTGAGCAAGTCAATAAACTCTTTTTTGTCGGATGCTCCCGCATCGTCCGACACAATGATTATATTATCTTTGCCGTATTTATTGATAAAAGCCAAAGAAGCTTTGGAATACAAATAGGATTGAGGCGTATTTATCTGGTAAACATCCGGATTATTGAGCGGTTCGTCGCTTTGGGAGCTAGTAGGAATTATATATGGTATATCTTTTTCTTTGGCAAATCGCGACAACATTTTGATTTGTTCATCAGAAAATCCGCCGATTAGCAAGTTAATATCCTGCATTTCTTTTTTCTTCAGGAGCGCCGGAATTTCCTTAGTGTCGCTTCCCGTATCATAAGTTTGTACTTTGACGGAAATATCCATCTTTTTTACATCCTTCAATGCCAATAAAAAACCTTCCAAATATTCTACCATCCGGTTTCTTGGATGGTTAGGAACACTTGCATTTTCATTCACTCCGAAAGGCAATAGAAGCGCAATTTTAATCATATTAACGTTTTTCGGTGGAAAAACCTGAGAGAGTAAAGAATTGGTGCGGGAACTGTTTGCTTCTTCATTTCCTCCTTTTATGGGAGTTGTTACGCGGTTGGTCGGAATCCGGATGATTTTCCCGATGGTAAAAGTTTTAACGGATAATCCCGGATTAGCGTCTATAATGTCTTCGCCTTTCATGTGATACATCTGCGAAAGGCCATACAGGGTTTCTTGCGGTTGAATGGTATGATAAATATAAGAACCCGATTCTTGCGGAATTTTTAACGCCTCACCGGCGCGGATCTTTTTCCTGCTTTCCGGATTCAGCCGGTAAATATCTTCAACAGAAACATTATACATAACAGATATGGAATATACGGTTTGACCCCGTTCCACTGTGTGCAAAAAATAATCATCCTGCTGGGTAAAAAAAGTGGGTTCCGGATAAAATGCATTCCCCGATTTTACGTTATAAAAAGACAAAGATAAAAATGCAAGTAATAAAAATAGCCGTTGTTTGGACATAGTTTTAAAAAATTCAAATAATATAGCGCAAAGGTAGAAAAAAAATAATATATTTGGCACATGAAACGGAGTTTACTTTTTCTGATTTTATTAAGTTGGTTTTCGCCGCTTGCCGCGCAATACTATTCGGTAAGCGGAGGAAGCGGCGTTCCCTTGCTTGCAGACAGCATTCCGAACTTTTTGGAAGTTTATTTGTTGAACGGTCTTTCCAATGCTCAAATCAGTTTCACTTCTTCCAATCCCGGAAAGCATCAATGGTATAAATACCAAAAAGGCGCTATCAACGATGCAACGCCTGTTACTAATTCCATTCAGACCGGAAATACCTCAACCATTTCCGGAGCCGACATTCAGGATGGATTCGGTTATTTTGTCGGTTCGCCTACCGAAGTCCTTCCCCATTATGTCTGGATCATTGATTATAGCAGGCATATTCCTCATTTTTCCGATCTGCAAATAGAAGATAACGAATATAAATGTACGTTGCTAAATCTCTTAGCTACTGTGGACGGCAACACGGGCCCCATCGCTTATTATTCTCCTACCGGCGCTATAAAATTTCTTAACCGGATTTTTCATCTGCAGTACGATTCGCTGTATTGGGAAGAGGGTATCAAACAATTTGCTTTAAAACAAGGAAATATGGAAATACCCGGACCTGTTTCCGAAATAACTGTCGAGCCTCCGCCATTAACCGATACGCGGTTTACTTTGACGGGCGACCAATTTGCCGAACATTTCGGTATGCAACAAAGCATCGCTTCTGCCGATTATCAGGCAGTTGCCGTAGAAGCGCATTACACCGCAGAAACAAACAGAACATTTTCCGACAACGAAATACATAATTCCGGCGATGTCTTGGGAGGGTCGGCTCCGATAGATTATACTTTTACCGCTTATGCCAACGACCCCGTAGCGGCGCTGTATATTTGGAAAATATCGCAATTAGACAGCGCTACCAATACATATAATTCAATAGTCCGTTATCCCGACAAAGTTTTACAATACACTTTTGAGAAAAACGGAACTTATGCTGTTGCCTTGGAAGTGAGCGACGTTCAATCGATATGCGTTGACACAACCGTAAATTTCAAAATTGTGATAGATAATACAGTGATGAAAATTCCCAATGTTTTTACTCCGGGAAGTTCCATCGGCGCTAACGACATACTGAAAGTCGCCTTTACTTCGGTAACTTCCTTCAAAGCGACCGTTCTCAACCGCTGGGGAAACATGCTGTTTCAATGGACAGATCCTTCCAAAGGCTGGGACGGACGGGTAAACGGTAAATTCGCTCCCACCGGCGTATATTATGTCATTGTGGAATACAAAGACTCTAACGGAAAAAACCGCAGCATGTCGAGAGCGGTTAATTTGTTGCGTTCAAACGATGCTAATCTCAATCAATAATAAAAATGAAGAAAATAAATAATTATCTCTTACCGGTTTTTGGCGCAGGGTTTTTATTGATGCTGGGTTTATTCCTGTTATCCAATAAAGAGGCGGCGACTATGGAAAATAAGATTAATACGCTTGAACAGAAATTATATACTTTAGCGCAAACCTGTTCGGTACCCGTCCCTGAGAAAGTGGAGTTTTGTGGAGAAAAAATCGCTTTAGACCGCTTCGACTTGCGTGAACGGTTCGACCGCGAAATCAACACGTTTACCTATCTTCATTCTACTACTTTGCTGTATCTGAAGCGCGCCAACCGCTTTTTCCCTATTATTGAGCCGCTACTGAAAGAAAACGGCATTCCCGACGATTTCAAATACCTGTGCCTCATCGAAAGCAATCTGGATATTCGCGCTTTATCGCCCGCAAGCGCTGCCGGACTTTGGCAACTGATGGAATCCACCGCAAAAGATTATGGATTAGTGATTAATTCCGAAGTTGACGAACGCTATCATATTGAAAAGGCGACCGTTGCAGCTTGTAATTATTTCAAGGATGCATACGCAAAATACGGAAATTGGATGGACGTAGCCGTTTCCTATAATGCCGGCATGAATAAAATTAGTTCTTCTTTAAGTACGCAACAAGTCAATTCGGCGCTCGATTTGCTGCTGGTTTCCGAAAGTTCCCGCTATTTATTCCGTATTCTGGCAATCAAGCGCCTGTTTGAAAATCCGCATTTATATGGATTTGTTCTCAAAAAAGAAGATTTGTATCCGCAAATTCCGGTACAAAAGATCACTGTTTCGCAAACAATTGATAATCTTGCCGCCTTCGCTCAGGACCACGGCTTGAATTATATGCTGCTAAAAGAATTTAACCCTTGGCTGCGGGATAACAAACTAACTCTCAAAGATGGGAAAACCTGCGAAATAGTCATCCCTGAAAAAAAAGATTTGTATTTCAATAAAAATACGATAAAAGTTTACAACGAAAAATGGGTAGGGGCGGAATAAACTATTCCGCCAGTCTCCAACGAGTGCAAATTGTCCTTTTGGGAATTCCGAAAATTTTAACTAACTTGCGCCGCTTTTTACTATATAAATGAAAGATTTTTTCCTCCTTTTAAAACGATTAGTTCCGCCGTATAAAAAATATTTGTGGCTTAATATTGTGATGAATATTTTGACAGCAGTATTGAGCGCATTTACTTTCTATTTGATTATACCGATTTTAAACTTATTATTCAAAGTAAATAAGGAAATTTACACCTATATGCCGTTCGACTCGACTTCCGCCGAATCGTGGCGTCATATAAAAGAAATAGCGACAAACAATTTCAACTGGTATATCTCCCACGTTCTTGAAACAACGGGAGCATCGCGGGTGTTATTAATCCTTGCGGCATATTTGGTGGTGACTACGATTTTCAGGGTTGCAGCCATGTATCTTTCTTTTTATTACATGATTCCGATCCGAACGGGTGTTGTACGCGACCTGCGCAATCAAATCAATGATAAAATCCTGTCGCTGCCTTTGGCATTTTTCACTGAGGAACGGAAAGGCGACATTTTGGCGCGTATTTCCGGAGATGTCAATGAAATAGAATTTTCCATCATGAGTTCGCTGGATATGCTTTTTAAAAATCCTATCATGATTATCGTTTATGTGGTAGTAATGTTTTTTATCAGTTGGCAATTAGCGCTTTTCGTCCTTATTCTGCTTCCCGCTGCGGGGTACATTATGGGACAAATCGGTAAAAAGTTGAAAAAAAGTTCCTTTCTCGGACAACAGCAATGGGGACTGCTGATGTCGCATGTGGAAGAAACTTTAAGCGGGCTGCGAATAATCAAGGCTTTTAATGCGGAAGATAAAGTTTCCAAGCGATTTCATGAACAGAACGATATTTTCAGGAGAATTACCCATCGTATTTTTCGTCGTCAGCAATTGGCGCATCCCATGAGCGAATTGTTGGGAACGGTGGCTATTGCCATTGTATTATGGTATGGCGGCTCGTTGATTTTAAATGGGCAGGGAACGATTAGCGGAGCAAGTTTTATTTACTTTCTGACCATTTTTTATTTAATAATAAATCCTGCAAAAGATTTATCCAAATCCGTTTATTCCATTCAGAAAGGCTTGGCGTCGATGCAAAGAATCGATAAAATAACCAAAGCGGAATCAAATATTTTAGACCCGAAACACCCGCTTCCGGTTCAATTAAATAATTGCATCGAATACAAAGATATTTGGTTTAAATACAATGAACAGTGGGTGATTAAAGGCGTTAATCTGAAAATTCCGAAAGGGAAAACCATCGCATTGGTTGGGCAATCGGGTTCGGGAAAATCGACTTTAGCCGATTTATTACCTCGATTTTACGATGTACAGGAGGGACAAATCACCATCGACGAGGTGGATATTCGGAATGCTAAAGTGAAAGATGTTCGCGAGTTAATGGGTATTGTCAATCAGGAAGCGATATTGTTCAACGATACTTTTTTAAATAATATTGCTTTCGGCGTAAAACACGCTACGCTGCAGGAAGTACAGGATGCCGCAAAAATAGCCAATGCCCATGAGTTTATTATCCAAACGGAAAACGGCTATGAAACCGTTATCGGCGATCGGGGCTGCAAACTTTCGGGCGGACAGCGCCAACGCCTCAGCATTGCCCGCGCAGTACTGAAAAATCCACCAATACTGATTTTAGATGAAGCGACTTCGGCATTGGATACGGAATCGGAACGCTTGGTGCAGGACGCGTTGGACAATTTGATGAAAAACCGTACAACTTTGGTGATTGCCCACCGGCTTTCGACCATCAAAAACGCCGATTGTATTTACGTCGTGCACGAAGGAACAATCGTCGAGCAGGGAACTCATCCGGAATTAATCGCCTTAAACGGATATTACAGCCGATTGTGTGAAATGCAGCGTTTCTAACGAATAAATGTAAATATCAATAAAATTTTAGCGATAATTCTTAAAAAACCAAAATATTTTACTACCTTTGTCGTTTCTATTAATAAGAACTGAAAATATTACGCATCTATGAAAATTACTAATTCTATTTGTTTACTGTTGCTTGCACTGATTATCGTATCGTGCGGGAATAAAGACTCATACATACTTTATGGAAATATAAAGGGATTACAAAATCCTAAAATCTACCTTGTGTCTGGTGAAAATTTACAGTTTGATTCCATTCAAGCTAAATCCGGTAAATTTACTTATCACGGCGTATCCAAAACCGTTCAACCTTTATTGCTTTATATGGAAGACAAAAACGCATGGGTAACTTTATGGGTTCAAAACGGAGAAACGTTTTCCCTGACCGGCGATGCTAATTATCCGGAAATGATGATGGTGAAAGGGGGTGAAATCAATAATTTGCTGTCTAAATTTAAACAGGATAATTTGTCTGCTATCAAAGAAAAATGCAATTTTAGAGATAAACTTGACAATTCGGCGCCTTCCGCAGAGTCAAACAACAATATTAATAATACTACGCAATTTTCCTCTCAATTAAAGAATGTTGACCAGATACTGAAATCGCGGGCGCAAGACTTTATTGCGGCTCATCCGTCGTCTGTTGCTTCTTTGGTATTGATTCAAGACTATATTCTGGACATTAAAAATGCTTGCGGTATTCAATCATTATTAAATCAGCTTACCGGAGAAGCGAAAACCAATCCTTTGTACGAAAAGTTAAATATGCTTTGTATAAAAGATTTGCATACGAAACCCGGTCAACCGGCTTTGAATTTCATGATTAAAGATACGCAAAACGACACGATTAGTCTGAAAACATTTAAAGACAAATATCTCATACTGACATTTGCTACCGCTCAATGCGAACTCTGCAAACCTGAATATGATGAATTACTTGCCATTCAGAAAACTTTCCCGCCAAAAGAATTGGCAATACTGACCATTTCATTGGATGAGAACAAAGAAGAATGGAAAGCCTTAGCGAAAGAAAAAGGCATTAATTGGACGCAAGCAATAGACAGCACGGGGTGGGCTTCCGAAATTGCTTCGCTCTACAATGTGTCGTCAGTTCCTTGCAATTATCTGATTGACAAAAATGGAATTATTGTCGGTTCAAAATTACGTATAGATAGTATTCAATCAATCCTGAAAGATAAAATAAAACCTAAATAATTTACAATTTACGATTTTCAATTTTCAATTTTCAATTCATAACAAAACCTACAACTATGTTAATAAAAGCTTATGCGGCAGCCATTCAAGGCGTTAATGCCAGTATTATTACGATTGAAGTCAATTGCAGTAAAGGAATCAAATTTTTCTTGGTTGGACTTCCCGATGTCAGTATCAAAGAATCGCACGAGCGGATCACTTCCGCTTTAACTGTAAACGGATACAGGTTTCCTCGAAACCAGATTGTAGTCAACATGGCTCCGGCGGATATTCGTAAAGAAGGCGCCGCCTACGATTTACCGTTGGCAATCGGGATAATGGCGGGTGCAGAAAAAATCAAATCCGAAAAAATCGGCGATTATCTCATGGTTGGCGAGTTATCGTTAGACGGAAGTCTGAAACCGGTAAAAGGCGTTCTGCCCATTGCTATTAAAGCAAAAGAAAGCGGATTCAAAGGCGTCATACTTCCAATGTCGAACACGCGGGAAGCGGCGGTTGTCAGCGGATTGGAAGTATATGGGGCGGAAAATATCGTCGATGTGATTCAATTCTTCAATGAAGAAAAAAAATTAGAGCAAGTAGTTATTGATCCCCGTCAGGAATTTTATGCCAATCAATCGCGGATGGAATGGGATTTTTCGGAAGTGAAAGGGCAGGAACAGGTGAAAAGAGCTATTGAGGTGGCTTGCGCCGGTGGGCATAACATTATTCTCGTCGGCAGTCCGGGCGCAGGGAAAAGCATGCTGGCAAAGCGCATTCCTTCGATTCTTCCGCCGCTGACTTTGAACGAAAGTCTTGAAACGACTAAAATTCATTCGGTTGCAGGGAAAATAAATCACAATGGCTCGCTGATAGCGCTCCGTCCTTTCCGAAGTCCGCATCATTCCATCTCAATGGTAGCCATGGTTGGAGGTGGTTCTTATCCTCAGCCGGGGGAAATCAGTCTTGCCCACAACGGCGTTCTATTTTTAGATGAAATTGCGGAGTTTGGCAGGAATGTTCTCGAAGTGCTGCGACAGCCGCTTGAAGACCGGAAAATAACTATTTCCAGAGCGAAATCTTCCGTTGAATATCCGGCGGGATTTATGCTGGTTGCTTCCATGAATCCCTGTCCTTGCGGGAACTACAATAATCCGCATAAAGCTTGTGTCTGCCTGCCTGCCCAAGTTCAAAAATATTTGAACCGTATCTCTGGTCCTTTGATGGACAGGATTGATATTCAGGTAGAAATTGTTCCCGTCCCGTTTGAAGACATTTCGGATATACGTCCCGCCGAATCCAGCGAAAGCATCCGGAACCGCGTAATCAAAGCCCGTCAGATTCAAGAAATGCGGTTTGCCGAAGAAGAAGGAATTTACTGTAATGCGCAAATGCACACCCGTTTGTTGCATCAGCACGCACAACCCGATCATGCAGGCTTGATGAAATTGAAAGATGCGATGGAGCGCTTGAGTCTGTCCGCCCGCGCTTACGACCGTATTTTGCGCGTAGCGCGAACCATTGCCGATTTGGAAAGTTCAGAAAATGTTCAGGTCGCCCATATTGCCGAAGCTATCAGTTACAGAAATTTAGACCGTGAAAACTGGGCGGGATAATGTTTTACCCATCCCACCTGAATACTATGTAAATGCAACCGGCTTTTGGACAGGAGTGATTATTGAATGGCAAACCTTTCCGACGTCCAACTGTCGATAACGACTTCTATTTGATTGGCAGGCAAGGATGAAGCAAATTCAAGCGATACTTCCTGCACGTCGCCCGGCATCAGGCTGATGTAGTTATCCGAATAATGCACGGGCAGGATGCGTTTGCCTGTGTTTTTGTCAAACACTTTGATACGGTTGAAAAACGATATCTTGTCTTGAGTTTTCAGCGTTACTACTCCTTTATATATGCCTCCCGTGTTTTGAAGGCTGAGTTTTGCTTCCGGCTTGCAAACGGGCAATTGCGTCAGTGCGGTATAATCTTTCTCTTTTGTAGTCAGCCAGTAAATGTGACGCGAAACTTCTTTGCCGGCTTCCGTCAGCGACAGACGGAGGAAATAAGCGCCTTCCGTTTTTTCGGGTGCGGGAATACTGAACAGTCGCACAACGCTGTTCGGAGCAAGCGCCGATGAAGCCTCTTTTTCCCAAAGCTTTTCCCCTACCCTGCTAAACAATTGCGCTTTAACGGTAAGATTATGATTTCCCAACGCCGTATTGACCAATTCCACCTGCTTGCTCGCAAGATTATATTGCGCATGCAAAGGCTCGCATCCCTGCTTGGCGCCGTAGAGACAACCATTGACGTCCAAGAACCAGTCGTACATCTGTCCGCGAAGCGCAGTCCATGGATTCTGGGTTTTCCAAATCAGAATACCGGTGTACCAATCCCACATCCGCGAAGCCCATCCTTCCATGAAAGAGCGGTATTGGTCGTAATTCACTATCTGGGCATATTTGCAATAAGTTTCTATATCTTTCACTTTGCCGTAACGTTCCAATTGGTCGCCATAGCCGAGGTCTTTATGGTATATCCAAGCGGCATTTCTTGCCCGTCCGCTGTGAGGAAATTGAGAAAGTTCTTCTTTCGTCATTATTTCACGCATACTTTCTATTTCCGGAGAACCGATAGAGCCGGATTCGGGATTGAAAGGCGTGGAGCGGAACGTAAAAAACCATTCCGGTTCCTGAATGCCGTAAGGACCGTCGCCTACGCCTCCGATGGTGTTGCGCGTAAAGAGCGTGTCGGTAGAATAGGAAACGAAAAGCCGTTCGGGGTCGAGACGGGGAAAAATGTCGTTGTGAAGTTTTTCATCAATGTCTTTAGCCTGAGGCCATTCATTACCGCCCGTCCATAAGCAAAGGCTCGGATGATTGCGTACCATTTTCACCTGATCTTCTACGGACGCAAAGAAAAGGGCGTGATTATCGGGATATTCCCACCGTCTTTCGCGAGACTCAGCTTTTGTGGCATCATTCCAAGCTCCGTTGCAATCGCCGCTGCCCCAAAGGTCTTGGAAAACCAATATACCGTATTCGTCGCAAGCGTCGTAAAATTCCGGACGTTCAAGCAAAGCGCCTCCCCACACGCGAATCATGCGCATATTCATTTCGGCATGAAAGCGCACTTCGGCGCGGTAGCGTTCTGGCGAAAGGCGAAGCATCCAATCGGAAGCAATATAATTACCTCCGGTGATAAAAACCGGCTGTCCGTTGACGTAGAACTTTCGTCCTCCGTTTTCGGGACATTTCAGGCTGGTTATTTCACGGATACCGTAACGCAGTTCGCGGCTGTCGCTCACGGCGCCATTCGTTTCAAAATATATCTTCATCTGCTGTAAAGCCTGTTCGCCGATGCCGTTGGGCCACCACAAGCGGGGATTTTTCAGCGTAATTTCCTTGAAAGCTACCGTGCGCGATTCTTTCGGAGCAAGCATAAGAGGCATATCCAAACGATTACCATTCGTTTCGCATACCAATGTTCCTTTTTGTTCTGAGGATGAGGTATTTTCCACTTCAACAGTTGTTTTAAGAAAAGCGTCTTTCTGGTTTCCGGCGGGTTGCCGAATGCCCGGAACTTTGGTTACGACGTATGGATGTTGAACTCTGACGGCTCCGGTTACGGTTACGGATACTTCGTCCCAGATGCCTGTGTTTCGGTCGCGTACCGGCTGAATCCAATCCCATCCGGGTGTGTATTGCATCGTAACGTTTCGTGCAATCAATCCATCGCCTCCCTGTCCGCCGTTGGGATTACCCGCAGGATCGGGAGGAAAGACAATCACCGCCAGCAGGTTGATTGAATCTTTTCGGATATAGGGCGTAATATTGTAGCTTTCGCGCAAAAACATACCTTCATGCGTGGACGCATTGATGCGCTTGCCATTCAGGAAAATATCGGCTTTGTAGTTGATTCCTCTGAAATTGAGCCAAACAGTCTTTCCCTGAGGAACGGTTGTTATCTTAAAAGGTCGTACAAACCAGAAAGTATAAAACTCGTTTCCCACATCATGAATATCGGGAATCAGCGTGTTGTTCATGCTAAATTCCGGAGCGGGAAACATTCGGTTTTCCAGCATCGTCGTAAGCACGGTTCCCGGCACGCGGGCTTTCATCCATCCGTCCTGCTGAAAAGGCGCAGCGCTTAATTGATTGCCGTCGAGTTTCACTTCATTGGCTCGGCGGGCGTACCAATCGGTATTTAGCAACGTCTTCCCGCCAACGGCAGGAACTTGTATGGTTTCACCCATTTGAGAATAAGCCGGATAAACGCTTCCGGCTGCCAACATTCCAAAAAACAGAATACGAAATAAATTTGCTTTCATTCTGCAAATGTAATAAAAATTTTGTTTCAATCCTCTACAAAACAAAAAATTGCCCCAATGGAAAGCATCAATGGGTAACGATATAGAAACGAGCGGACTGCTTTGGTTTGCTGCGTTTTTACCATTGTTTCAAAAAAAATGAGGCTGCCTTACTTTCAAGACAGCCTCCGTCTAACCAATATGGATTTACCCCTTGGCGTTGCTCCAACTGTTACCTGACTATTTTAGTCGTAACATTTCTGTTCGTGATAATAGTTTCTTTTCCCTTACCGTAGGGAAGAGAAATAATATCGTTTGCATCGTAAAATGCGCTCGCCACGCAAGGGTCATCCCCCTTTGACAATAATTCAAAAGCGGTCTCCAAATCTGAAATCACATTTTTCCCATCAACCACAATTGGGTCTCCTGTATCCGGATCACAGTCAATCGGCAGATTAGCCAATGCAGGCGCTTTCAACTTGAATGTAACCGTATAGGCAGAATTAGCTCCCAACGTCAGGTTGTTATATTGATAATAACCCATGCCATTGTCCACATCGGGATTGGAAAGATTCACGTCACCATTTATACTCTCTAAAGTAAATTCTTCAGGGAAATTGATAGATAGCAAGGTGTTATCAATAGCTACATTTGCTTTATTCTCAATCACTAACGTATAAGTGACGATTGTATTCTCCGTGAAAGAAGTTCGGTTGGCGGTAAATTTGATTCCAAGAGGCGGTAGTTTGTTCGCTACATCGCCGGTTGCTACGGTATTACTTGGATTTCCGTATCCTGCAAAGGCGTCGCAACTATACAACTCACCCGGAGTTTCAACATCATCCTTAATATACGTATAATCAATTTTCGCCATACTTCCGTAAGTACCGGGTGTCGCCGTCGGCAGGAACTCGGCGGTTGCCGTTACCGTGAACGTTTTACCTCCGGACACTTCCATGTTTTCGATGAGCAATTCGCGTTGTCCGACAAAATCGTTGATTACGCAATCGTCACCTCCGTTGGCGTCTCCGATTTGCAGATTCACCCAAGCCATATTTTCCGGTAACATATCCTGGAAATTTATTTCTCTTGAATTGCAATGGGCGTTGTATATGCTATAGACATAAGTGACCCGACTACACAAATCAACGGTTGCGGGCGCTTCTTTTACAAAGGTGAATCCGGCTTCATTGACCGGCGGTTGTGGGGCGGGACAACTGAATTTGATTGGACTGATACCGATATAAGCGCTTCTGTTAGTTGCGTA
>Ga0209629_10001230_pt1 | contig 15805 bp, 17 predicted proteins | sample TergutCu122P5_FD_187286 | JGI IMG/M metagenome (GOLD analysis project Ga0209629, IMG submission 187286) | Cubitermes ugandensis P5 segment gut microbial communities from Kakamega Forest, Kenya - Cu122 P5 (SPAdes) (version 2) | ecosystem: Host-associated > Arthropoda: Insects > Digestive system...
AAATCCAGACCATGTGGATGGCAAAAATGGACACAGATGGAAACTAAGGATACCTGAAATCTGCAAATGGCAAGAATCGTAGGTGAAATAAAACAACTAGCAAAATTGTATAACATAATTAAAAATTCCTTTCAAAACCCAACCTTGTGTCATAACTGTACAAGAGAGGTAACAATACACTACTGGGCTACTACATGCATGGGTGAGATTTTGTGTGCACTAAGAACAATCAGCACCGTGATAAGTGGGTCCCTGTCACCACAGCATATCACGTCCTCAGGTTGCGTATGCAGGAACGGCCTCCAATATGGAGGGTAGCGGCGAATATATTGAGTAAGCAGTGCAGACAGCCTACAAGGGGTAGTCCTCCAGCTTGAGGGTTGGGCGAGAGGCTAACCACTCCTCACCGTAAAACGTATCTTGTTACAAAACATTTACACAGTAAGCCTTGGAGCTGGACTGATACTTTAGTACGACCTAAGCAAAGAAAAAGGGACATGAGATTTGGTACTTGGAATGTTAGGAGCCTGTGTAGGGCAGGTTCACTTACAGCAGCAGCCAGAGAATTAGCAAGATATAAATTAGATTTAGTGGGTGTGCAGGAGGTTAGGTGGGATGAAGAGGGCACAGTAACAGCAGGGGGTTATAATTTTTTTTATGGAAGAGGAAATGAAAATCATCAATTTGGAACACCATTTTTTTGTACAACAGAGAACAGTATCATCAGTTAAGACAGTAGAGTTTGTTAATGATAGGATGTCATATATAATTCTGAGCGGTTGCTGGTGTAATATCATTGTTCCGAATGTGCAAGCACCAAGTGAGGAGAAAAGTGATGATTCAAAAGACAGTTTTTATGAGGAATTAGATTTGAGCAGGTTTTTTTATCATTTTCCTAAATACAATTTGAAAATTCTATTGGGAGATTTAATGCAATAGTGGGGACAGAACATTTTCAAACCAACCATAGGGAATGAGAGTTTATACTAGGATGGCTATGATAATGGTGTTCGAGGAGTAAACTTCACCACATCAAAAAATTTGGTTGTTAAGAGCACGATGTTTCTGCAATGAAACAATCATAAGTATGGCTGGACCTCCTGATGGAAAGATTCACAACCAGACTGATCACACACTGATAGATAGGAGATGGCATTCAAGTATACTAGATAAATGAAGTTTCAGGGAAGCTGACTGTGATACTGATCATTATATGGTAGTTGGAAGAGCTAGGGAACAATTGGCAGTAAGTAAACAAGCAGCACAGCAGTTTGATGCGGAAAGATTTAATCGCAGGAAGCTGAATGAGCTGAAGGTTAGGTAACAGTATCAGATTGAGATTACAAACAGGTCTGCAGCTTTGGAGAACTTAAGTGATTGCAATGACATAAATAGGGCTTGGGAGAACATTAGAGAGAATATCAAAACCTCAGCTAAAGAGAGTCTAGGTCTGGACGAACTGAAGCAGCATAAACTATGGTTTGATGAAGAATATTTAGGTGCTTTAGATCAAAGGAAGCAAGCTAAAATGCAGTGGGGACAGGATCCAAGACAAAGCAATGTAGATAATCTAAACAATATAAGACGTGAAGCTAGCAGACATTTCAAGAACAAAAAGGACTATCTGAAAGCTAAAATTGAGGAACTTGAAACTAACTGTAAGATCAAAAATATTAGGAACTTGTACAGGGGCATCAGTGACTTTACAAAGGGCTACCAGTCTAGAACTAATATAGTAAAGGATGAGAAGGGTGATTTGGTTGCAGACTCCCATGGTATTTTGGCTAGGTGAAGGAAATATTTCTCTCAGCTATTGAATATATATGGGGTTAATGATGTTAGGCAGACAGTAATACACACAGCAGAACCATTAGTGCCTGAGCCAAGTACCTTTGAGGTTGAGTTGGCTATTGAAAAGCTAAAAGTCACAAGTAAACAGATATTGACCAAATCCCAGCAGAACTGATTAATGCAGGGTGTAGAACAATTCGCTACAAGATCCATAAACTTATTATTTGTATTTGGAATAAGGAGGAATTGCCTGAGGAGTGGAAGAAGCCAATCATTGTACCAATCTATAAGAAGGGTGATAAAACAGACTGTAGTAATTATAAGGGCATATCACTCTTGCCAACTATTTACAAAATTTTATCCAACATCCTGCTGTCAAAGTTAACTACATATACAGAGGAAATTATTGGGGATCATCAATGTGGATTTCTATGCAACAGGTCTACTCCTGATCATATATTCTGCATTCGTCAAATACTCAAGAAAAAATGGGAATACAACGAAGCAGTGCATCAGTTCTTTATTGACTTCAAGAAAGCTTATGGTTCAGTTAGGAGGGAGGTCTTGTATAATATTCTCATTGAGTTTGGAATCCTCATGAAACTGGAAAGGCTAATAAAAATGTATCTGACTGAAACATATAGCAGAGTCCGGGTAGGCAAGAATTTCTCTGACATGTTTCCTATTAGGAACAGTTTGAAACAAGGAGATGCTCTATCGCAGTTGCTTTACAGCTTTGCTTTAGAGTAAGCCATAAGGAGGGTTCAGGTAAACCATGATGGCTTGAAATTAAATGGTACACATCAGCTTCTGGTTTATGCTGATGATGTTACATACTATAAAGGAAAATGCAGAAGCTTTGGTAGTGACTAATAAGGAGATTGGACTAGGAGTAAATGCTGATAAAACTAAGTACATGGTCATGTCTCAAGATCAGAACACAGGAAGAAGTCACAGTACAGATTGATAATAGTTCCTTTGGAAGAGTTTGAATATTTGGGAACAACCTTAAAAAATCAAAATTCTATTCAGGAAGAAATTAAAGCAGACCGAAGTCAGGGAATACTTGCTATCATTTGGTGCAGAATCTTTTGTCTTCCAGTTTGCTATACAAAAATTAAAGATTACGATGTACAGAACTCTAATTTTGCCTGTTGTTTTGTATGGGTGTGAAACTTGGTTGCTTACACTGAGGGAGGAACGTAGGCTGAAGGTGTTTGAGAATAGGATGTTGAGGAGAATATTTGTGCCCAAGACGGATGAGGTAAAAAGGGAGTGGAAAAAACTACAAAATGAGGGATTTAGTGAACTGTACTCCCTACCCAATACTGTTCGGGTTATAAAATCGAGAAGAATGAGATGGGCGGGGCATGTAGCACGTATGGGGAAGAAGAGAGCTATATACAGGATTTTGATGGGAAAACCCGAGGGAAAGATAAAACTTGGGAGACCAAGGTGCAGATGGGAGGATAATATTAAGATGGATCTTCAGGAAGTGGGATGTGGAGGTAAGGACTGGATCAAGCTGGCTCTGGATAGGGACAGGTGGCATGCACTTGTGAATGTGGTAATGAACCTTTGGGTTCTATAAAATGTGAGGAATTTTATGACCAGCTAAAAACTGGTTAGCTTCTCCAGAAGGACTCTGTTCCATGCAGTAAGTAAGTAAGTAAGTAAGAACAATCAGCAGTACAGAAGCCCACTTGAGAAATATTTTTTAGCCTACTTAGTAGCTATCATGTTATAAAATTGTACATACACAAAGGTCCAAAAATATGCTGTGGTAATGCTGGTAGATCCACCAATCCCACACAAATGAGTACATGAATATACACCATAATTGGTGGTTAAGTTGACATCTATCTGTATCATCATCATCATCATCATCGCCATCATTGCCGCCTCCACCACCACCATGTTGTTGCCAACCCCATCATCATTACCATACTTAAATGGTAGGATAAATGAATCAAACCCAGCAGTATATAACTGCTACTCCCTGTTACTTTGTTACAGTATACAGAGGACAGCTGAAAACTATCCCACTACACACACAGATACTAGCATGAAGCACAAACCGTTTGCATTCCAATTTTTACAACTGAATACATACTAAATCACTAAGCTGATCACATACTTTTCTGTCACTACCAGAAAAAATTCATCAGTAGTTTGAATTCCTGGTCGCTGCCTCTGGACAAGATACAGTTGCTCCTCACCCTCACCTGGAAACAAACAAGGCTGACAGACGATATGGCAGAATGACAGTAACACGAAACCAAAAACCCTGCATTATATTAAGATCCATCATGATGTAACTTACTGAACTACTTGAATGTGTCAAGTGAATTCCACTTACAAGCGCATATCTAGGATTCAATCTCCCATAAGAAAGTTCCACTTACGTAATGGGCTGCTCCTTGAAGATTCAAGTCTTCTGGGATGCCAATTGCTTGTTACTGGCGATCCAAAGGGCCATAGTGCCTACTCATTCTAGGTCAATCAGTCCAATAAATCCACTCTCCCTTGACTGTGCCTACATAAAAATTAACATGGCATACCATCCCAAAAGTCCCGAATCTTCAACAACACCACAGGGAGAACCTCAAATTTGTCTGCTATTCATTGGTGCAGTTTACCCTACTACACTTCAGATTTTGGAAATGCACATAATTCAATAAAATACATTGCAGTTTATGAAATGATAGTATCTTTTGAAGGAAAAACTATATTCTGACAATACTTTTACCAAAACACCAGGAAGAGTTCATTAGCAATGAATATTTCAACATACAGGACTTGACACCTCAGATGTCACACCCACATATTTGAATTTCTTCGCAGGATGGAAGAAGGTCACAACAAAATCTTCATAGTTAATTTTTCCACCTCCCCTGGTATGTGTACAATTAGTTATAATAAGAGAGGCAAAGTGTGTATAACATAACATGGAGGTGCGTTCATGCAACCATTGTTGCAGACGTATTACATAATCTGAGTGAGTATTTGTAGGGTTAGGTATCCAGCATGCAATGCACATGCACCATATTGTCAAATGTGGCCTGCCCAGCTCTACAATATTTTTCCACAGTATCTTACAAAAGTCACAATTAAAAAAAAAAAATGTTTATTTTGATTTTGCCTACATCTTTTGTCTGAAACTTTTTTCATTCTAAAAAGAACTGAGCAACATATGATCAAAACCATATATTTGTCTTCATGTAAAGTACCCATTACTCTTGTCCAGTTTTAATGAAAATTGAATGTTCTTGAGTTATTTAAAAAAAAAAATACTCAAATATCAAATTTCATGAAAATTCGTCCAGTGGGAGATGGGTTGCTCTATGAGAAAAGACAAACAGACATGATGAAGCCAGTAGTCATTTTTTGCAATTCTGTGAATGTGCCTAACAATGACATACTGTGCTCATATAGGTTCTGTGTTTAAGCAGTGATTACAGACCTAACACATTTCCAAGAACATGTCCGCAACACATGACAGAAACACTTAAGTTCCACCCAAATACAACTGCCACAAGTATTTTTTTAGTGTCTCTTTTTGAATATCTTATACATTCTCATTCAATGAATTTGTTTGTTGCTATGTTTCACAATAATTTGTTAGTTTTGTTGGTTTATTTTATCATAAATTATTTAATTTAATTCCAATGGTGGGTGTCTGTTATTTTCCAAAATTCAACTTTTTTAATTGTTAATAGCAATATGATTAATGTTTTTGATTCAATTACATTTCTTGAACATTGTCCATAAAATACACCAGGATAAACACCTCAAATCTTGTGTGGCTTTTCAGTATCAACTGAGTTTACTGCTACCCATACCACTGTAACTCATAAAGTCTGCCATATACTGATGTTGCCTCATGCCCATACTCTTCTCTCTCTCTCTCTATGGAGAAGAGTACTTCCTGAGAAGCTAACAGGTCCTCAGCTAGTCAAGAAATTCCCTGCATTTTATGGAATCCAAAGGTTCATTACCAGATTCACAAGTGCCTGCCACCTGTCTCTATCCTAAGCCACACCAATCCAGTCTATGCCTCCCCATCCCACTTCTTGAAGTTCTATTCTAATATTATCTTCCCATCTATGCCGAGGTCTTCCTAGTACTCTCTTTCCCTCAGGTTTGCCCACCAAAATCCCATATGAACCTCTCCTGCCTTCTCTATGTGCCAAATGCCCTGTCCATCACATTCTACTTTATCTGATCACCTGAGTAATATTTGGTAAGGGGTAGAGACCATAAAGCTCCTTGTTATATAGTCTTTTTCATTCCCCTGTCACCTTGTCCCTCTTAGACCCCAACAACTTCCTCAGCACCATATTCTCAAACACCCTCAGCTGATGTTCCTCCATCATTGAGAGAGACCGAGCTTCACACCCACACAAAACAACAGGCAAAATTACAGTTCTCTACATATTACTTTTGTATTTTTTAATAGCATACTAGAAGACAAAGGATTCTGCACCATATGACAGTAAGCATTCCCTGATTTGAACCTGCACGTGATTTCCCCATGAACAGAAACTGACTTGTAAGGGTCGTTCCCAAATATTTGAACTTTTCCACCCTTTCCAAGGATTTATTACCTATTTTTATGTTGTGATTTTGTCCTGCATGCTGGTCTTGAGACATGATCATATACTGAGTTTTCTTCGCATTTTCTTCTACATCAATCTCCTTACAAGTGACAACTGAAGCCTGTGTGTTTTTCTTTACAGTCTGTTTGCTTCCACTCAATATATTAACACCACCAACGTACACCAGAAGCCGGTGTCTACCATTTAATTTCAAGCCCTTCTGGTTTGCCTGAACCATGCTAAAGGTATTTTCTATAGCAAAGGCAAAAAGCAAAGCCAACAATGCATATCCTTCTTTCAAATCATTCCCAACAGGAAACATCTCAGACAAATGTTTTCCTACGTGCACCTTTAATCACCTAAGAGTCAGAAACAATCTGTACCTATTTTTACCAAGGAATTCCCCCTTACTATCAGAGAACCATAAAATACCCTGCAGAGTCATGTAATTATTGCAGAAGAAACATGCTTCATACCTAATATATGCATAATAAGCACAAAGTTTGGGCCCATATTCTATTTTCACACACATATAAAATGCAGTAAAACATGATGCCTTATAGTAACTCAGCAAGATGTAACCAGTTACCTTCGTCTTCCTCCTCACACTCAACTTCTGACTCCTCAACTTCCACAGATTCTGGTGATGATTCCTTGATATCATCATTAACTCTGGCACCAGCTGGCTCTATGTCAGAAGTTACTGGATTTTCTCTTACTGGTGTAACCTTCACGACTTCTAGAGTGTATGCTGCATCAACTCTATCACTTATTTCCTTGTTCTGTAAAGAAAGATAAAAAGGAAATAAACTCGATAAAGAAAAAAAGGACCTTTCTACAGCACAAAGATTAATTTTCTCACTTGAAATACTTCTGACTGAGCACAGAAGTTTAGCTATAAAATTATGCATTGTACTTAAAAGTTACCCAACTTGAATCTCTAAAGGCACCACCTGTTCTTCTGTTGACTTCTAAAACCATATCTGTCCAACAAGTTAACATCAGCATACTCTGGCAGCTAATGTGTCCCTGCCAATTATAATCTTGGGTTTTCCTAACAACATTTGTTAAGCAATACTGGAAAACAATTGTGATACTGCATGCCTTTATTTTAAATCACCAAGAATATGAAATGCATCAAACAAATATTTACCTACACAAAATGTTCTACTGATTTATTCTGACATATTTTAAATAACCTACATACTTTCCTGGCTGTTCCAAATTCAACTGTAATACTGTATAATACTTCTCAAGGTAAAACAATTTATCTTGATTTTAAGATTTAGTAAAAGAAAACCTAATGGCGTTTGTTTTTGTTTGAAACATGTAGTGCTTGAAAATAACGATAAATTTGTGTTAGAATAATTCGGGTCTACGTGAATGAGGATTAGACAAGGGGATGGGGTCCATTAAACTAAAGAATTAATGTCATTTCACAATGTGTGCAAAAGGTTAGCCTCCATTATGTGTAAAATCCAGGAAGCATTCTTCATTCAGACAAATGTAACCTCCTTTTAAGACAAAGGATTTATCTGGCAAAAACACTAAAGCCTACCGCATCTGTCTACATACATATAATACTGGAACTGAAAGGCCACATTCTGAATGTTTAGGACATCTGTCACTCCCACATGCTGAAGTAACTTCACATGATCAGAATTAGAAATGATACAAACAGCTGATATGCAACCTTCACACATAATACAATGTTTCTCCAAAGAAAGCATTAACACGTGAGAAACGCAATTCTCATAGTAGAACTATGATGAATACATGGGTCAGAGATGTGATGCTGCACAATAGGGCAGAGACAAACGTTTAAGAGGAACCTACTGCCTCCATATTTCATTCTAGAGCTGGATGAAGCAGGTTCTTCCCTAACAGTGGTAAACTTCTAGTAGACCACACCATGTCACAGCTCAGAGTGCAATATTCTTCAAAGCATCAATAGGCTAATAACACAACAAACACCCTGATGCAATTGAAGAGATTTTTAAAATAAATATACAAATATTGGCATGAAACAACTTCGTCTACTAATTTTAATTGAACAGATCAAACAAAAGTAAAGTCTCTGCACAACTTTCATTCATAATGATACATTTCAAAGGTCTTTTGGTTAATTGTTAGAGAAAGTTACAAGTTATTTTTACTCTCAATGGTTCACGTGAGCATAAAATAATTCCAATGTTTAATTAACCTTTCGTTAGTAATGGTAAATTTAAGTTTCAATACAACATTGACATCTTTTAAAGCTTCCCGAAATCTCTAGACCAAAAACACAGCACGATGATTGAATACCGATTGAACTTCAGTCGCAGTAGCAACATTCTGAGGCAATGCAGCTGTTTTCACACTAGATGCTGCAGTCAAGAGAGAGGGTGATGATACAGTCATAGTCTTGTGGAGACCAAGAAGATCTTGCACACAGGATCCAGCATGGCTGTGTAGCCAGTTCTCCTCTCCAAACCTCTCACGCAATGTTTCAATTTGCTTCTTTGTCTCCAGATGTTCTGTAGACAAGTCTGTGCACAAAACATACTTCAGCATTAAATGTAGAAATACACAAAGTGTACTAATATACTGTCAGAATTACATATGATAAAAATATGTAAAATAAACATTCACTTATATGAGAATGGATATACAGCTATGTTCAGCGTCACTTGTTTTCCAGTAACATGTCAAAATATTACATGAATGGGATAGACACACAGCTGCCTAAAATGTAATGTTTACTTCTGTTGTTTAATAAATCGTAGCTACGTAATTTTCAACAACAGTTCTCTAAGGAAGTTGGCAAATATTTATGTTGGTAAACCTCACACTAGGCAGTTCAGACACCATTAACTATTTCTACACTATATTCCATGGCACATGCCAACAGTAAGGTCTGTATCATCTAACTTCCTAGGGTAAAGTATGGATAGGCAAACTTTTGTCTGATACGCTTCCTATTCAGAATGATATGAAATAAGGAGCTACTTCATCACCATTGTTATTTAATATGACATACGAAGGCCCAAGCAAACCGTAAGGGATTAAAATTTAAAGTGACACATCAGCTTCCTGTCTATGGTGTTGATGTTAATTTATTTGACAAAAACATACATACTATAGGGAAAAACACATAAGGTTTACTAGCCAATAGGAAGGAGATTGGTCTAAAAGTAAATGCTGAAAGACTTGGCTCATGTTCATGTTTTACCAACAGAATGCAGGACAAAATAACACTAACAAATCATAATTACAAGCATAAAGAAATTAAGAGTAGATTTGTCTTCCCATATGCCAGCTATGAATATAAAGATTAGAACATGCTTCTTCTTCTTCATCAGGTGCTTAGCTTCTTTTATTAAAAGTTTTGGCCTTCTCAACGACGTTTTTCCATTTTGTTTGATCTTGGACACAAACTGTCCAATTTTTTACATTCAGTTGACAGATATCCTGTATTATATTGTCTTCCCATCTTTGTTTGGGCCTTCCCTTGGATCGTGCAGTTAGAGGTGTCCAGTTAAATATTTTCTTAACTGTTCTAGAATCTGGCATCCTTTGTACGTGGCTGAACCAGCTGAGTCTTAGGGCTTTAATGTGATTGATTAAAATATACAGAACTGTTATATATGGTAATGAAACCAATGAATGCACATAAATTTAAACAAAGCAATCATCACACAAATTTTGGCCATTCTTGTGGTCAACCTCAGGGAGGTGTATTACAAAGGATATGTTACAAAACTTTATGAATCAATGAACAGACGTAAAATATTAAAGTTGGTTGTTGGTTTCATTACTATATCTAATTAGCTTAATGCATGATCATGGATTATTTAAAATAATTTAAAATTGATACAGAACCACATTTCATTAGTTTCATATGGGTGTGACACTTGGTCTTTCATTATAAAGAAGTAACTTAGAGTACTGGTATATGACATCCCATTGTTCTTCCTAGATTAAAACAAAATAAAACTTTACACCATAAAACACAACTTTATTTTAAAGTGTGCTAAAGAATAGGGTATTTGCATTCCTCACCAAATATTATTCAGGTGATCAAATCGTAGAGGATGTGGTGTGCAGGTCATGCAGCACAAATGGAGGAGAAGAAAATGCATAGTGTTCTGGTGGGGAATCTGAATGAAACAAACTACTTCAGAGACCTTGGCATAAATTGGTGGATAATCTTAAAATTTCCTTAAGGAAACTGGATGGAAGACATGGATTAGATTGATCTGGCTCAGGTAAAGACAACTGAAAATGGTAATAAATATTCTGGTTCTATAAAAATTGGGTAATAAATGGGGAACTGTTTGTTTCTCAAGATGGACTCTGCTCCATGAGTTAATCATGTAACTTTATTATGGTACCTAGTAGGAAAATAAACTTTTGGGCTGTAATACATAAAACAGCTAAAATTTACAGTTACGATATATAATGAAACAATACTCTATTTCACCATCTTATACATAAATCAATTACAAATATCCAAACCACTTTATTAATACTTCATTTCCCCTAAAATAGGAGAATATAGTGAAACATGATTGATTCTGTATATTCTAATATATTTAAACCTAATTAAAATGTACATACCTGGATAAAACTGGGGTAACAGGGCTATATGGTAGGTTTTTAAATGGAATGGGCAAGTAGTTAAGTAATAACCCTTTGTTGTGAATCTGGGCAGCTGCCTCTGGCCACATACTTCAAGATGCACGACAGTCAGGCATCTTGCCAAGGAAAATACATATTCTGGTCTCATTATGTGAGTGCATATTAGCAGTATGTTTTGTCGTGCAAATCAGTGGGCAAGTGGTAAAGAAATCTTAAGAATTTACAGAAGATGAAACAAAAGAAAATTGCACAAAACTGGGTCACATATTCAGGAATAACACTAATAGCATATAATAAATTTTTGTCTGAAGCGTTGACATTTCAGCTGTAAAGGAAAGAAAAGTGCACCTGAAACACTTCAGTTTCTTAAGTCACTAGAACATATGTTCTCAGATAGTAAATGGGATACCTGAAAACATGATAAATATCAGCTGACAAATGGGTCTACACACTAATGGTGCAGGCTTCAAAGGATGTGGCCAGAGATGAAGAGCACAAAACAATGAATACAATAACATTATGAAAAGCTACTTACATACATACATACATACATACACTCTAATTTGCCACACACACATTATGGAGAATTTAAAATTAATTACTTAAGATAAGCAGCATTTGTGAAAAAATAATTGCTCAAAGATAACAACAAATACAGATACTACAAATAAAGTTGCACTACAAATCTGCATTTAAATCAGTGAGCAGACCTACAGATACAAAAATTATGTCTAATAATATCCACAATGTTTTTACCCACCTAAAGAGTTTGTCATCAAGCTGGTGCTCAGATCAGATTCTGCAGAAACACCATTTTGCTCAGAGATGACTGCTTCACGCACCAAACCACTTCTCTTAGAACCACGGCCATGGTGTGGCTTTGTGGCAGACTGTCCACCTTTACAAAAAGAAATGTTTTAACAATCTTATAATTTTATAACAAATAATTTCAAAGAGCTTTTATTTGAAGAATAATCTTCTTCTTACAATACTGTACCACTGCACCTGAATTAAGCTTTAAACTTTTGTTATAGTTATGAAAAAGGCACAACTTACATCTAAGGACAGAAGATGACGTTAAATTTGTATGGTGAACTACAAACATAATTATGCAGTTACATCTTACCAACTGGCACATGCAGTGACACGCAATAAATGTAACACTTTAACATGCATTAATAAAAGAAATAAATAGAACTTACTGCTTTTAGCATTAGCTAATTGTGTGCATATCTGTTCACAAGAAAAATGAAAAGAATGTTTACTTCAATTTTTGGTACACATATTTTCTAAGAGCATTTTTTATGAACGTGCACACCTCAGTGGCCTTCACGGTTATTTACTGCAGATACATATTTATTATGTATTAGCCACATGCAATAAGATGACAGACTGCCACAATCTTAGAGCAAATCAAGCATTAATTTCATCTGTCAAGTCTGCTGGTATCTGGCTCAACTCTTTCTTCAGCCCCACCTTGTACCTTACAGTGAACAGAGTCTGTCTCAATTACAAAAACTGTTTCTTCACCAATGGCATATATCCCACACAGAACATAAACAAAGGTTGCCATGGACAGCAGGGCATGACTAACTCACTCACTTGCACCAATGGCATTATGTAAGGTAGACAGAAATCCATTATTGTGAAGCTAATCACAACAGACATTGTACCACAGCCATATATTACTTCACTTTGTATTTTTTTAATATACCTCATACTGACAAATGTAGTACTTCACATTTATACAGTCTTTTTAAATTATGAAAACAATGCAAAAACAATTTCACATTAACATTGTTTTTGCATTATTATAAAAGTAAATAAACAATATGAACATAAAATACATGGTACCATAACAGTACAGCTAAGGGTAACAACATGTATCATACGGTACGACAGACCGGTATAGTGCTTGGCCTGCAATTATAAACTCACAATGCAGAGGTATGACACTTGACACTCAACATGTGGAAAAGTAATATACATGTATGTCACTAAGCACAGAAATACATAAATAACTACAATATGAATGACAGTCAGCCAGACTAGACAAAACAGAAATTGTACTAATATGGCATATGACTGTGAAAAGCACCTCCCATAAAATATGTACATATGTCAAAAATCCTGAAAGGATTAAGAACAGAAGCAAAACATATACTGAGAATCCATCCTACTGCACATATTCATTAAAAAAATACCTGATACTAATGTTCCTATTAACATGATGATGGAGAATAGTAACAAAACTTCTTAATACGTGATCAATGCTGGAAAAAGAACAGGAAATGCAGTGTATTGAGAGAATAACAATTATGACAATGGGGCTTTCTTACAAAGATGTCCAATGGAAGACGTTTAACTGTACAATTTAACATGTCACTGGGATCTAGTAACACAGCAATGAGACTTCCGAAATTGCAACTAAATAAGATAACTTTGTTCAGAGCCTCACTAAACCTGATAGTGGTAATAAATTCCTTTGCACAACTAGTTGCTGTAATCCATGTATAAAAAAATTATTGGTGCAGAAGTGTTATTTTTAGTAACAAAGCATGGGTGCATTTAACACATTGAAGACGGGGCCATTTAAATTGTCTAAATGCACATTCCCGGGGTCTAAACAATTTAAATCAACTTTTATACTGTGTTTATTTAAAAATTTATAACAAATTCACTAACTACTTTTGTGAACTGTAAGTTTCAGGAAATACTCACCAAAGACCCTAGTTTCTATAAACATCCATCAGCAGGACCATTCAGAGAAATGCTCCATGTATTGCGTAATTAAGTGTATAGTGCGTGGAAAACAAGCGCGTGTTAAAAACGCAGATTTGAGTCATCTGTCTTGCACAGTTGTAATGTAAAGACGCAAATCTGCGTCATCCGTCTTGCACAATTGTAATGTAAAGACGCAAATCTGTGTCACCTGTCCTCAATGTGTTAAGTAGGTATGTCAATATTTATAGTAATCATTACTAAGCACAGAAAATCCACATCAATACAATGAACATCCTCTCTGTGACAGTAAGGTTAAGAGTGCAGTGCACAGTTACCTCCAACCGAAACAAGGCATACTATTTTAATGAAACCATAAATTCTAAATGTTATGTAAATTTAATTCTTGGGCCCTTTTTCCAAGAACTGAGAGATAAAAAAAAAGACTCATGGTTATTTCATGCAAGTAATACAGCAGCTCACACAGATGAACAGTTGATACTGACATTAAGAGGCATGCTTGGTAACAACGTCTTTCATCAGTGATATCTGCATTCATCAATTTGGCATCCAAACACGACAAACATTTGTGTAAACCAAATGACAGATGAAGAGGATGAAAATATTTGATGAGTTGCTTACAACATTTCCCAGACAAGCTTTTAAGAATTTCAGACTGTTTAAACAAGATGTGAAACTTGCTTGCAAGCACAAGACATCACTTAGAGCATTTATTTTGTAAGTTAAAGGTAAGAACAACATGAGAGGCAACATATGTATAAACGTAACATTGAGGTGCATTTGTGTAACCATCACTGCTGTGGAAAAGTGATAAATATTTCATATTCTGAGCAAGTGTCTGTAGCCTTGGGTACCCAAGATGCAAAGTGCATGCACTGTACAGCCATATGTGGCCTGTCCGGCTCTACCATATTTTTCCACGTTATCTCATAAAGGCACATTTTTCAGAAAAAACTTATTGAACATTAAATGTGTTTTGATTTCCTCTACAAATTTTGTCTGAAACATTTCTCATTTTAACAGGAATTAAGTGAGATATTATTTTAAATGTACATAGGTTTTATGTAAAATACTTATTATTCTTGTCAGATTTTAATAATACTTGAATGTTCTTGACAGAGACTTTAAAAATACTTAGATACCAAATTTCATTAAAATCTGTCCAGCTGAGTTGTCCCATGTGGATGGACAGACTGACGGACATGACGAAGCTAATAGTTGCTTTTTGCAATTTTGCAAATGTGCCTAATAAGCACACAAATAAGCAGTGATGATAAATACAGTTTGCTGTTACAAGCAGGAAGAACAGCTCACAATTTCTCAGCTATGATGCAGGGTTTACTGGGGAAAGTTTTGATAGACTTACAGGGCATCATACAATTAAAACCTTACAGTTTACCTCTTTCTGCAATAGAACTTCTTTCAGATGCTGAATTACTTCCAGAATATGAGGTATCATCTGTACACAACGTCCTACTAAAAGCAGCACCACCCAATGTACCCACAGAGAGTCTCTCAGCCTTTGACAAGGGCATTCGGTCCAACATAAACTGAAAATAGAGATTCATCAAGGCTCACAAGTTTTATCATATGTAATATCACTAGAAGCATCAAGCATAAAACAAAGAACATGCTGTATTATTAAAACACCCACAGTTTTTACGTTTACAAAGAAAGCAGCACTAAACCTGAAACAATCTGTCACAATACATTGTACAAGGACAAATTTAGTGGCAAAATCTATGCAACAGGAGATAAGGATCTTCAGAGTGTTCTTCCAAATGTGTTAGCTCCAACTGATTAAATAAGTGGTAGTTTCTGTGAAAAATTTAAATTTGTGTTCCATCAAATCCCTACACCCCATGAAAATTTTGTTAGAGGACTTCAGCATAAAACCAAGGAGGAAACACATTTTCAAACATCAATTTATATGAAATTTTAAATGACAATGAGGTTAGAGTAATAAATTTTGCCACTTGCATAAATGTGACAAGATTTTGAAGTTTGCATGTGACAGGTCTCATTCATTTTGGGTCTTTTTTTGGGGGGGGGGG
>Ga0209629_10001233_pt1 | contig 15798 bp, 18 predicted proteins | sample TergutCu122P5_FD_187286 | JGI IMG/M metagenome (GOLD analysis project Ga0209629, IMG submission 187286) | Cubitermes ugandensis P5 segment gut microbial communities from Kakamega Forest, Kenya - Cu122 P5 (SPAdes) (version 2) | ecosystem: Host-associated > Arthropoda: Insects > Digestive system...
ATTACGTTTGGCTTTTCTATTTCATATTTCTTGTTTATTTTATGGGTTTCACTTGTTAGACCTAAATTAGTGTAGGCAACTGTAGTATGATATTCATTTACCTCTGTTCATGCTAAAAATAAAAATCTCGAAAGTATTCAGAGGAAGTTTCTAATTTTTAGATAGAACTGTCTTTTGCGAAAGGGTACAGTAAAGACTGTATTTGTGCTGATGTTCTTCGTTTCCTTAATTTTCGCATTTTACTTGGTATAAGATTTCACATTGACACCAAATTCGTTGCTAAAGTCTTTCTGGTTTTTAAGTCTGGTTCATCTTTCACAGACATTAACTTCTCCTAGTTCCATCTCGGAACCTCCGAGATTTTCTTTTTTCAAGTCCAGTATTTAAAAAATTCCTCCTCTACTGTACTCGTGAAAGCGAGAGAAATATGTCAGGTTTGTTCCAGGGCGAGATTAATTAAAACCTTTCACTACTCAAACAGACAAAGACATTGCAATATAAATAAATAAATAAGTGAATTAACGGAAAGGGTTATGGTATGGGCGAATTTCCAAAACGTATCTAATAATTTTATCTTTATGTCTTTGTCGCCAGTAGTAACTGATCTGGCGGAGACGTATATATATTTGCATCAAAGTTTCCCACACGCATTTTCCGCTAAAGCTGATGACCACAAGTTTAGCAGTTTGATGACAAACATTTTTGTTTTACTCGTAAAGCGATGGAGAGAACAGTGATGAGAGAAAAATGATCTAAATATTAAGCTGGAATGGATAGAAAGCTGCGGCGGCGGGATTTTAGTAGTTACGTTTCGCAGAATTTTATAAATATCTCTTGGGGCATCTAGCTTTTCCGTACGCGTAGTTTAATAAATATGATGACTAAATTTTAATTACGTTTGACATAGAGAACGTCTGCGTAAAATGTATTAGTAACTTTGCTGGGAAAAGTTATATTGTTATTACCGGAATAGGAATAAACATGGAGAAAATCTAGGCATATTCTGGATAAATATTTTGGCTTTTAATGCAGTAAGCATTTCATTTTATGCATAATCTCTTCATTATGACGTGTTGATTTGGAAGTGGTGAGCATCGAACTTCGAATTTAGATTAATGTGACTGATATGTATATCTCATGAGCTGTCCTTATGAATTATTTTGATGTTAGTCTATAATGTTTATCATCAATGATGTTTTGAAGATTTAATGTAATTTCCTTACAGTAATTTTCTAAAAATTCTGAAAATTAAGTTTGTAGATCATTGTTATGGCAGGTGATATTCGGGGAATACAGCAGACTTTGAAGAAATGAGAAATTCACCTAATTTCTTAAGAAAGTCTGCAGCAAATATGTCGTTGGAGCATCCCAAGCTTGGGGGAAGGGAGGATATTAGGGTGCATTTCAATGAAATGATGGTGATGTTTTCGAATGGATTCACGAGTTCTGAGCACACGCAGACACAAGCAACCGTCCTGCAAATTAAATCAGCTTCCGATACAGTACATAAACGAGAAATCTGTCAATATACGGATACATTCGTCTCACTAAACTGACGCTGAACTTGAATATAGAAACCTTCACATTTCTAACTGAATCCATAATATTCAAAATAGTGTTGATAAGAACCGGAAGACGTATGTTATACAACTTGTAACTCAGTCTTCCATAGGAAGTAAAAAAAGAAGAAAGACTTTTGAAGAAACAATCGCCATTAATTACAAGAGTCTGTGTTAAATAACTCAGAACATGTTCTTTCATATAACGGCAAGAAGATACTTGCCAACAGATCTTTACAACTTAAAATACGACCAACGAGTGACGGTACTAACTACAACCATAAACAAACCCCATCTAACAACAGCTTATTATACTCGTAACACATATGTAATGTAGCATTTTAATGTTTTAATAAAGATATACTGATAAGAAGTTTTGTACATTTTAAATACAGAAGTCTTTATACATATATTCAATACATCGGCTAACAGATTCAAACATGATCATTAATGTCAATATATTTTGTAATCAATATGGGTTCACATAGTGTACGCACTCAGTGAATGTACCAGTACCATATTTTTTATTTAGCCTGATGATGGTTGAAGGGAACCGAAACATGTCGCCGAGTTTTTAATATTGATTACCTATATATGTTGTATTATTAACTGAATCAATTACTGTATTATTGCAAAACAAAACGGAATGGCTCCTATCAAAGTTTTACGGAAATATTAGCCAAAAAAAGACCTACAATTTGTGCCAAATTCGTACCAACAATTGAAGCAAATATGACATATCTGTGTAATTGAAATATATGAATCTGAAGAAAATAAATACATTTTTACGTATAGCGTGTCTAGACAGACGATGGAGTTTATCCATATTTCTGCAGATCAAGTTAGCCAAAGCTGACATCTTACGCCAATAGAAATGAGCCATCTGAAATGCAGCTGTGTTTCACATGAAATAAATTATTTCCCTTATGTGATTCGGTGTATTTCGGCATAGATATATTAAAATTGTAAGAAGTTTGTACAATGTTCTGGCCACGATCTTTTAAAAACATAAATGAATGTTGATATATTATTTCTCATTAGAAGCCATTTATGCATTACCATTGTGTGTCTGGTGCTGAAGTGAATGGCCACTTTCCTTGTTTAACGGTTTCTCTCCTCGTCGTACAAAATATACCATGCCCTGGCCTACATTATAACTATTTTTGTTGTGTTGTTTGTTTGTTTTCCTGGCGTTACAACACATTGTGGTTGTATTTTTCACAGCCCGGTAGCGGGCTTTAGCCTACTCGTGTTCGAGGATTCTTGATCACACAAAACGACGCTCCACATTCGGTAGGATTCCAATGGACGAGTGATCAATCCGTCGCAGAGACCTCTACCTGACGACACACAACATTCACAACAGACAAACATCCATGCCCCCGGTGGGATTCGAACCAACAATTACAGCAAGCGAGCGGCCGAAGACCTACGCCTTAGAACGCGCGGCCACAGGGACCGGCAACTAACTTTGTTATACACTTCTTATTTCTTAAACCAGAACTATTTAAGTATTTATGCTAATATGGTACCCATCCCTTATTGCGCAGTTTTAATACACACATGATTCTTAATTTTTACAACCCAAGTTTTGGACCTACTTCACTGTAGACCAAATTTTAATTTACTCTCAAAAGGTCATTGGAGGACACGCGGTGGCCCATTTGGTTGAGGCACTGCGCTACAAATCGGAAGGTTGGGGGTTCGATTCCCAATTATATCATTGGAATTTTTCATTGACATAATCCTTCCGGCCCCACTATGGCCTTGGCCTTGACTCAGCCTCTAACAAAAATGAGTACCAGGAATATTTGTTGGGGGGTTAAGGCGGCCGGTGCGTAGGACTGACAACCTTACCACCTTCATATGCCGATTGTCTTGAAATCTGGGAGCCTCAGCCTCCTGGAACGCTCTGGGCCTATCCAGACTTGTAATGGGATTGCTGTACCTTAAGGGTCATTGGAAAATCTGCAAATCCTGCGAATGCCGCAAACCAATGATGAACATTAAAAGTCTTATATTTTAAGAAAAGCATTTTTTATAACAATCGATTAAAAAACTAAAATTATCATTAATTGTTAGTAAAATTAAGGTAGCAGTTAATTTTAATCAAATTTTTAGGACTTAATTATTGTTGTAGAAATGAAGAACGTAATTGAGAAGCTTGCCCTATTTTCTTGGTTACGGTATAATTGTTAAGAAATTCAGGGAATTTCATTCTACGATATTATGACTAAAATGCACTTGCAGTAATTATTATTAGAATGCAATTGAAACTGCAAGGGCAAGAAGGATGTCGGAGCTCACCATTCCGTATTTTTCTGAATCTGCCGATGTGTAAGTTTCAAATACATTTCTTCCATGCAATAAGCACAGATTATTTTAAAAACTAATTATTGTTTACCTTATGTAACTGTGCGTGCGAAGTTAACAAAATCACTAAAACATTTTCCTCACTCTGAAGGGTGACCATAAGTTAAACTGATTCGAAAACTCGCGGGTTGCAGACGTAAAATTTCGAGACTGAGACCTGCGGGCCACGGCGTTTGAGGGTACTAGTTCAAGTATCTGGCTGTTTGTGTCCTTTACTTAACAACTCTCATTAAGCTGCTGTGCCCCATCCGTCATTTCTATATATTTTTTTGATTTTTCAAGACCACCTGATTTGTATTCCGGAAGGTTCCTGTTCGAATCTCGATCAACGCAATGCATATTTTAACATAATTTTTAGGCGCTTTCGCAGACTTTCCCAAAGCAACTATTATATTCGTGATTTATGTCTGTCTGTCTGCCTTTCTGTTCGTCTCTTCGCATGGAACAAATAGGCTTCCACTGGAAGGATGTTCATGAAATTTGGTATTTGAGGATTTTTAAAAAATCTGTCGCGAAAATTAAAGTTTCATTAAAGTCTGACAAGAAAAACGGGTCTTTTACATGACGACATATGCACATATATAATAATATATCACTGAATTCTTCTTAGAACGAGAATGGCTTCAGACTGAAATTGCAGAGAAAATTTAAACACACATTTCATGTTCAATAACTTTTTTCGAAAACCGTGCCCTTTATGAGAACATTTTGAAAAACTGGTACAGCCGGGCAGGCCACAGATGACAATATAATACGGCGCATGCGCTTTGAATGCTGGATAACTAAGGCTACAAACACACACTCAAAATATAAGATATTTATTGCTTTCCCATGTCAACAATTATTACACGAAATCTCCTCAGTGTGATAGGTAAAGGTAAAGGTTACCCTAGAACAGGCCTCGAAGGCCCAAAGGGGGAGTAAATGTGTGACTCCACTCTTTCTCTTTCTTCACTCTCGGCACTAGATGGCAGTGGGGGGTCAACGCCATGACCCGGCCGTTTTAACCCTGGGAAAGATACGGTACCCAATGTATAGGAGGCTGGGTGGGCCCCAGGGCCGTTCTGGACGGGTGCGGCAAAACTCGTCACCACCGGACTTCGACCTCCTGACCGTGCAGCCCGTAGCGAGCCGCTGTTGTATGTAAATTTCTTGTCTCGTTGATGGGTTTCTCAATTTTCCCTGGGCATATTTCGGGACAGAATCTTACTGGACCACGACCGCCTCCATATTCTACCCAATTCGATGACAGCAGTTAATTTCAGACCGCTTTAGAAAGCAACTGCTAATAGCGGAATGAAATCTGGTGTGTTTTACATCATCCCCATTATCCCCACAATCTGAAGGTTCCGGTATGAAATACATTATGGCACAAAGCAGTACCTTCAGATCATGCTTTATTGAGGATAGTCTAGCGGCTAGACGTTGCTCCGTAGAAATAGGATTTGATCGAACACAGAAAATTCCAAGCGAATAATTGTCCACGTAAAGAGATATTTTCTTACGAAATGCATTAAACAGTGCAGTTGGTTGGTTGGTTTGCAGTAGGCATACTTCACATCTGAGAAGTCTCGGGTTCAAATAACAATCCGGACAGATACTACCACGAATTAAGTCTGTGTCGTTATTTTCAGTTCCAGCAGATAAATTCCTCAAGTTAGAACTTAGCAGCTTTTTCCCCCATCCTTTCCACTTCAATCTTCACTGCTATATTTCAGCCACTAAGAGCGTCCTTAAATGAAAAATAAATATTATAATAGATAGGCCCTTTGGGTCTAACAAATAGAAACGTTTATTTGCACTAGAGATAGAATAATGAAATCAGTAATGAATGTAGAACATTTCACCAGAATTTTAAGAATTATTCTTCACAAATAAGTTTGTTCTTATACATTTACTTCTCCGGGCCCATAGCCCTGACGCCGCTCGAACCCAGTACCTCACTCACAACAGACTACCCAGTTTCACTTTCACTCTCTCGTTGAACACTCGCCCGATGCTTCCCCGCTCCACTACAACCTCTGTCGCTTGTGAGCACAAGAATCGGTCGCTGGTGAACACCAGAATCCCCCGCCATCCTCCCGCTGTCTCGCCGTGACATGGTTCACTCGCCATCCGCTGGACGCTAGCAGTATCGCCGTGAGAATATTCCATCGCTATCCACTCGCTGCCTCACCGTGGGATGGATCCCTCGCCATTCGCACACTGCCTCGCCGTGGAAAGACTTCATGGCCATCCGCTGTCTCGCCGTGAGAAGACTCCCTCACTCTCCGCTCGTCCGCTATGGCCGTGGGACGAGTCCCCACGGGCAGAATGTCCGCGGGTAAAGTGCCTCGCTATCCGCTAGTCGCTTGCTGTATCGCTGTACATCGCTCTGTCTACGTAACGAGACATCCCTTGGGGAGAACTCCTTGGGTAGACTGTCCTCTCGCCGCGGGACACTGGCTCATATAGCGCTGTCTCACTTCTCGAATGTTCGGCAATATTCCAGACAACGCTAACCGTCTCTTTCTCTCGAACACACGAGAAGGCCCAGGTGGTCTAGTACACTGGAATCTTCTATCTCTTTCTCGCACTGGAACTGTCCCATAAATGGCATGGCGGAAGCTGTTGCGTCAGAGGCTTCACAGGTTGCGTACTGCTAGGTGACGCGGCTTCCTGTTACAATATGTAAGTAATAACATAAATGCAACGTGAATTCACTTGTTTCTGGGAAGCCCGCGGTCCCTTCTCGACAACAAGGTAAAATTTATAACTGCAAATACATTACACGAGGAGCTGCTGTTAAATCCTTAGTCCGACAAGGAAGGAAAAAAGCTACAGCGACCAAACTCGGGATTTATTCAAAATACTCCCCACGAAGCTCAGTACACGTCTTAGCCCATTGCCCTATATTTGCAAGCCACTAAAAAATTCAGAATTTTGTCCGTCCAACCAGGTCTCCGCGGCAGCAATGACCTCTGCGTCGGACGAATAATGGTTAGTAAGATGGCATGTTTGTTCTACTACACTTAGTCGTAGATTTGATTTCCAAAGAAAAAAATCTTATGCCCACATAAATACAAAGCTATAAATCACGCCAATATTAGAAGGAATTTTACTGACATATCCTGGGTAGTGTAGAATGTGCGTATTTCGTAATGAGGTTCCATGAGACAGAAGCATGTCTTTAAAGGCCAATGTGAAGATTTACAAATTTCTTAGCAAATATGGGAACATTAGCACAACAAGACAGGGCAATATACTTGAATTATTAATTGCCCATATTTTTCAAGTTGTTCCGTTTTGCATACTTTATTAACTCACCGTATTTACTAATCATAAAAATTTCTTGTTACATATTTCAAACTGACTACTGAAATCAACTGCAGTGTTGCAAACCACATATTCTCCATTTTCGTAAAAAATGCAAATCTCAAAACGTATTTCAAATAACTTACGGGCCTTAACTAAGATGTTATGTGTTTAGAGCAGACTACTGACTTGCCCTCCAACGCACAGAGTAAATAAAAAATTGTCTAAACTGTGTTCTTTTTCATGTGTACAAATTACATAATATGTAAAATTCCTTCATTAATTCATTCATTCACTATTCTGTCTGACGACAGGTTCAAAACCTCCTCCAAAACGATTCCTCCACATAGTGCGATCTAGAGCTTCCTCCTTCAAATAAGAGTACCCTCTCCTGTCCTTAATGTCATCCAGTAGCTTCCTATGTCTTCTTCCTCGTCTTCTTGTCACTTCCATCTCTCCCTTTATCTTTCCTTCGATAACTTGTTTTAGAAGGCAGCTTCCACGTATTATGTGACAAATCCAGTTAGCCTTCCGTTTTCTTATTTCATGTAGGATATTCCTCTGCTCATTGACTCTAAGCAACACATCTTCATTTCTCACATGATAGGTCCAAATGATCTTCTCCATCCTTTTCCAGCACCACATTTCAAAACTTTCCAGGTATTTCTGATCTGCTGCTCGAAGCGTCCATGTTTCAGCACCATACAAAGGAATGCTCCAAGTGTAGAATTTTACTAGTTTCTTCCTCAAATTTAAGTCCAATTTGCTTGTAAAAAGAGTTTTCTTCTTGTTGAATACAGCTTTTTCCATGACAATTCTGGAATTAATTTCACATGTGCATCTTCCATCATTTGTTAACATGCAACCCAAATATTTAAAACATTCCACATTCTCCAGTTGTTTTTGGTCTACCATATTTGTTACTGGGGATGGTTGTCTTGAAATTCTCATTACTTCTGTTTTTTTCCACATTCATTTCCATGCCATAGCATATTCCAATTTAAATTAATCAATCATGCCCTGTAGCACCATTTCTTCCTTAGCCATTAGTACAAGTTCATCTGCATATTTCACAGTTTGAATAATTTGCCGTCCTATGTTGAAGTCTCCAAGCCCATTCAGAGCTCCCTTGGTAAGGCATTCGCTGTACAAATTGAACAGAATTGGTGACAAACAGCATCCTTGTCTAACTCCTCTTCCATTTTGCACACTTCTTGTCTCCCCTCGGCCCAGTCGTACTTTAACCCTCTGGTTCATGTACAGTTTGTTAATCAATATTCTTTCACGCCAGTCGATACCAGTTCTCTTTAGGATATGCATTAGTTTGGTCCAGTTTACACAGTCAAATGCCTTCTGCCACTCTATGAAGCAAATACACAGTTTTTCATGTACTTCCAATGTTTCTTTCTGCTGTTATTCTCATCATCCCAATTGCATCCCTAATTCCTTTTCCTCTTCTAAATCCAAACTGATCTTCTCCAAGTACATCCTCAATTTTACTTTCAATCCTCCTTCTAAGTACTTGTATCTTTGTTATTGTCTTTGCTGTATGTGCAGTAAGGCTGAATGTGCAATGTTCGCTGCATTTTGTAGCTCGTGCCTTCTTCTTTAAGTCAATCATTGTAACTTCTGTGAAGTCCTTGGGTCACTCTCCAGTTTCATAAAGGGTGTTGATCAATTTTGTCATTATTTTTAAACCACCTTCTGCCAATAATTTGAGCACATCTCCAGGTACATCATAATCTCCTGTAGCTTTCTTATTCCTCATTTCCTTGATGGCTTTCCCACTTCACTTTGTAATATATATGGAACTTTCTCGTCTGTATCTACTCCTTCTTCAGTTTCAACTTCTAGGGTTTCCGGTCGATTAGTTCGATCATATAGTTCTTTAACATAATTCTCCCAAATTTTCAGCATTTGCCTCTGATCTATTATTCTATTCCCCTGGGAGTCTTCGATGCCAATATTTTGAATCCCTTGGGTCTCTTTTCAACCTAGTTCTTTTGTCTTCATGCACATCAAATCATAACAGTCTGTTCTGTGAAATTCCACAATCTCTTTACAGGTGTTCTCAAGATATTACTTTTTGGCCTTTACTGTGGCTCTTTTCAATTCGTTCCTCAGTCTCCTGTAGTTCCTACTGCCTTCTTCAGTGTTGACATTCTTCCATTTCCTTCGCTCATCCATTTTACTGATAATTTCCTGTGTAATCCATGGTTTTATTTCTTTTTTCTAAACTTTACCAACCAAATCTCTGATAGTATCTAAAACACGTTCTTTTATATTTTTCCACTGCACTTCAGCATTCCCACTTTCATATTCAATTGCACCGAGTCTCTCTTCTAGAGTATCCTGCACCCTTTTTCTTTGAGCAGATAGCTTCTCCAAATTCCATCTAGGTCTGCTCTTTTGGAATCTTATAATTTTCTTCAACCTGGTGCGGACTTTGGCAACAAGTTAGTTGTGGTCAGAGTCAATATCTGCCCCAGGCAGTGTCTGCACATCCTTCACACTGTTTCTGAATCGATTCTTCACAAGAATGTAGTCCAACGGATGTCGACTCCAATCTCCAGGTGCTTTCCATGTGTACAGTCTTCTTTTGGATTCTTGAACCATGTGTTGGTGAAAATCAGTCCATTTCTTTCACAAAAGTCAATGAGCATTTGACCCCTGTGATTCCGTCTACCTGGTCCATGTGATCCAACAATGTTCCGATATGACTCATCTCCAACAACGCTATTCCAGTCCCCCAGTATGATGCTGCTTGTGTCACCTTTTCCAACTTCCTCAAGAATTTCTTCAATTGGGTCATACAAATTTTCCACTTAATCATCTTCATACTTCGATGTTTGCATGTACACTTGCATAAGCAGAATACTTACTGGTTCCGCCTTTAACCAAAGAGCTATGATTCTGTCGCTACAAACAATCTTCTTAACAACACTTCTCAATATACTTTTATGCACCACTATTGCTACGCCTCTTTCAGCCCGTTCACCTACCGAATAATACGTTGTATAATCATCATTTCTTATTTCACCTTCTCCTTTTCTCCGTACTTTACTGACACCTAGAACAGACACTTCATTCTTCTACATTTCCTTTTTCAAATTCTCCAATTTTCCTCCTTGATTCAAGGTATTTAAGTTTCATGTTCCAGTCTATGTAAAATATGTAGTATTAAATAATTCAGGTACTTTAAATTTGTATATTTTAAATTTGGCAAACATATGTGTACAGAAATTGGGTCATGTGCTCAATTTGTCCTACCCTTTTAATTGCTCTATAATGAGGTAGGCATTCTTTTATATAAGATAGTCTCATTTGAAAACTTCGATACAGAGAAAGTTCAACTTTTGTAGAATGGTGACTGTATCCAGTCGGTAAGTACAACATATTCTCCACACAAAGCTTTCTGTAGAGCAGCAGTACCAAATTTCGACAGTACTTCCTACTGTTTTCTAGACGAAATACACAGACGGATACGTGTGGTATCCGCAATGCAATTTCGACACATGGACTACGTGTAATTAATGGCAACGTGTGAGTAACACAAGTCAGTAACATAAACGTGGTTCTCGGAAACACAAGGTTAATTCAGGCAGTAAGTTTCGCTATATTATTCCTATAGCAAGCCGTTACTTTTTCTACGTTGGTAAGTTGTCACTCCGTTAGGAGGCAGAACCTTCACCAGTGTACGAGATGAAGCGCCGTGGACCTGATAAAAAATGGCCAGGCCAACCTTCTAGACGACAATGGACAAGGGAAGTGGTGGGCGATCAGATAAATTTCCTGTGGGGCCAAACCATGGGACCCCTGTACATTGACAGATATTTTGTGGCCATGTATGGTGCAGATGTAATATCCGTCCAACTAGAGCGGAATTAGTGTTGTGACGTTGTAACCTATCACGTGAAATCATGTACAAAACAGAAGTTTCCGTCAATCAATACGAAATGCTTTCATTACTCTTGTCCAAGAAACGGTGCGGACGGACACACGAGGATCGCTGAAGGGTTAGAGCCGGCCTTCAATCCCTCACACGGCAGTGGTTGAGACAGTCGGCCTAATCGTCTTAGCTATTGCGAAGTTTGCGTCAGATGGGTGAGGAAGAAAATGACAAACTGAAGATTCACAGATCGGCCATCTCAACACCAACGTCAAATATTACGAAGGTAAAGACCGTTACTTTATTTTCCGCATCGTTACTGGGGATGTGGGTGCACCGATACAGTCCGGATAAAAAAAATGCAATCCATAGTATAGAAACATTTAAAATGCCTGTAAATGAGAAGTATGAGAAAAAAAAAGCGAAGACGAGAAAGGTGATGACAGTAATATTTTGGGATATTTACGGGATCATTCTCGTTGATTTTACGCCGCGAGTTGTGACGGTGACTGCATTCACTATAAGGTGTTGTTAAAGCGCATTAATTCCACTACACTGTACTCGCCACATTGCCTACGTGTGCTGCTACTGCACAGTAATGCTAGGTGTGTACTGTTTACACCACCACTGACTAGCTGCACTCCTGGCGTGGGATCGTGATCCCATACATTTTACAGCGCCGAATTCAAGATGACGAAAAGTCAATCAGAAATTACTGCAATCGTTATACGAATAATATAAAGGGACGACACATATAATGTTGTAATAACGAAACAAAATACAACAACTGATTGGATCCAAGCAAGAATAAAAATAGTAATGTTATTGACATTTCAATGAGTTTAAATGAATGAGATACAGATAAAATATAAGTTTTCAAAATGACAGTGTTACTCTGTACATTCAACTCGCGTCATCCTATTGTGTTATATAACTAGGTGCAATTTTCGTGTTCATGAGAAAAAACTTATACGAATGTAGTAAATTATCTTTACAAATAATTTATTACATTCTTATCGTTTGTGTTCTCATTAAAACGAAAATTGCACCTAGTTATATAACACAAGCAGATGACACTACCGAAGAATCACTGTCGTCAAGGCATCCATGAAAGTAATAGGAATGACTGATTGTGACCTTGGCTTTTTTAAACAAAGAAACGTGTCTGTATTACACGTGCAGGCTGCGTCAGTGAATCGGGCCATTTTAAAAACTCCATGAACAGAAAATGGTTTCATTTATTTAATATGAACACAATGTATATATAAAAGAATTTAGATTTTTTCAATTTCTGTTTAATGCATTTAACAATTTAACACATTGAAAACAAAAGTCTTACTTTCCCAAAATAACATCATTCAGATGACACCATTCCGCTCTAGACACTCGGCGAGTCTCTTGCGAACTTCGCCCATTTCACTTTGAAGTATCTGCACAGGAATTCATTTGACTTCTTGCTGAATTCGATGTTTCAACTCCTGAAACGTGTGGGGTGCTGGAGCTTCAAAAACTTGAGATTTCAGATACCCCCAGAGAAAGAAATCACATGCTGAAATATCGGGTGACCTGGCTGGCCATGTGATGTCCACATATCTGGAGATAACATGGTTAGGAAACAAATTCCTCACAGCTGCCATGGAATCTCGCGCGGTGTGGCTCGTAGCTCCATCTTGTTGGAAAAAACCTTTCTTCCTTTACTGGATGACGAGAAAGCTCAGGACCTAAGAAGTTCTCCAACATGCGACGGTAACGTGGTCCAGTCACAGTTACAGCCCGTTCTCTCTCATCTTCAAAGAAGTCTTCTTCTTCTTCTTCTTCTTCTTCTTCTTCTTCTTCTTCTTCTTCTTCTTCTTCTTCTTCTTCTTCTTCTTCTTCTTCTTCTTCTTCTTCCATTGGCACTACAGCCCACTGTGGGCTATGGCCTGTCGAACAATATTCTTCCATTTTTCCCTATCTATCACCAACTCTCTCCATCTTCTCACTCCCAGCACTTGAAGATCTCTTTCTGCTTCCTCTCTCGATCCTTTCCTGAGTCTTACCCTTCGTCTCGTCCCTTCCAGTTCTTGGGTGAAGATCTTTTTGGACATCCTATCCTCCTCCATTCTCTCCAGGTGAACTAACCAGCTCATCCTTTGTTTTTATCCATTTTACTATATTTTCTCCCTTGCTCATCTCTTCTAGTTCTCGATTCCTCCTACTTTTCCATTCTCCGTTTTCATATTTAGGATCATATATTCTTCTAAATATTTCTTCAAAGAAGTAAGGACCGATAATTCCAAATGAAAGTATCGCGCACCACACTGTGACTTTGGAACTGAGAAGTGGTATCTCATGAATTTCTACGGGGTTTGTGGCAGACCAATAACGGAAATTTTGTTTTTAACAAACCCGGATAAATGAAAATGAGCTTCATCGTTCATCAATAAGTTCTTTACAAGCTCTTGGTTTTGATTAATTAACTGCAAAAAATGTCTGGCAGAAATTAACGCTGTTTACATAGTCACGTTCATGTGGTGCATGAGTAACTTGAATTTTGTAGGAGCAGAAGTAAAGATCTTTGTGTAAAATCTGTCGAACGCTGGCTTCAGACAGCCCGAGTGACATAGAGTGGCGACGCGCAGAACGGTGTTGACCTATTTCAATGGCCTCTCTCACTACCGCAATATTCTCGGATGTACCTACTGTTTTTAACATACCACCTTTCTCCTTTAGTGTAGAACCAGTAGCCTCGAAGTTTCGAACCCACGTTTTAATGGCAAGGGCTGATGGAACAGCACGATTGCGAAGAATCCCGAACTCTCCTCGAAATTCACGCTGAGCGATCACAAATCTGTCACTGTTTTTGTAAAACGTTTTCACAGCAAAAGCATGTTGTGCTCCAGTCCACAGCTCTATTGCAACTAAAACGCTTTAAAGTTGGCAGAAAAATGGCGATAGCGGCATCCGCCCCAGTGCTGCCGAACCAGAAAAAACAGCGTTGCAAAATCGCCCGATTCACTGACGCACCCTATAGAAAGGGGTGGTAACAGCATTAGATGGTATAATTGTATAATATTTTATAATTTTGTCCGAAGCGTTTTTTATGTGTAATGAGTTACACTGCGGGCAATAGTATGCACAACAGATTAACACCTATCCTAAATTGTCTGATAATTTCTGAAAAAAAAAAAAAAAAAAAAAAATCTTACAATTCTTTATCTTTTTCCTAACAGCTCGCCATTAAACCCTCTTCTGAGCCAGATAAATGCAGTGAAGGATCTTCACTCCATTTCTAACTTTCCTATAAATCGGGATATTCCAACGGGCTAGGGTTATGCAGGTTTCCGGACCAAGACTTCGTATGTATTACTCGCCATTTTAACCATCTAGCCCTAATTTCGACACTCCTCATAATAGGTGGTAAAAGGTGCACATCGTGTTCATCCACACGATGCGGTGTGCACAGGAATCCTGTTACGTCATACCTCTTAGGTCCAAAAATTCTCACGTCTGTGTTCTCAAATTACCGTAAGTTACGTTTTTCACATTTTGTTAGGGTACAAAATAATTAGCACCTAAATTGTAGGAAAGTGAATAACAATATTTTGATACTAACATTTTAATCCATAAGATATAATATTGTAAACTGTTAATGTGGAGGGAAGTAGTCGAGATCTATTTTAACCTTTCTTCCCACTACTTCACTTATGACGAAGATGATGTTTCTTCGGTTTCTTTATGGACACATCGTGAAGGTAAATAAAGATACCGCGAAGAATACTGGCAGTGGTAGTTTATGAAACTAATAATATGCTTGAAAATTTCAATTTTCTGAGTTATATTTCATATACAAAACGTGACTTTAGTGAAGTCTGGTTATCTGTTAACGTGATTGGTTGCCAGTATTCCGACAGACTCTTCGGTTTGAGACCTGAGGACCTCACAGTGGTGGAGCTGAAGACGATATAGCGTGTCGATTGGTAAATAACTACCGAAGATTCGAAGAATCGTGTTGTCTTTACATTCGGTTCTGACTATACTTTGGCTGTTGGACTCTTAAAATTAGTGCATTACGAATGTTAGAAAGGTCGGTAATTACCAGCAGACCAGGAGTGACTTCTCAGACGACTCGAATCTTAAGCTTCATATAATTCCACCTTTATTCTTTATAACATATATGATAGTCAACACAGACTTGCGTCGTCCATAAACTAAAGTCGTACGTGTTCTCTAGTGTTTGGCGAAGCGAAGTAGTAGGCCTACTCAAAGGATTCTAGACTACTGCATGGAGCCTGTAAATTAAACCTAACTATCCATGCACAAGCAACTAAACAATAGAACAGCTTACCCAAAAGTCTTGTAGGTTACGTGAGCAAATCTTATATGGAAGATTCTGTATATACGCATTTTAGGCACATTTCTTTTGTTTTTCATCAGTGAATACAAGGTGACTGAAGCTTGAGTAAGATAAATAATGGAATTACAGTTCAAAAGAGATTATCTTTGTCGAGTTTCAAGTGCAGTTCAAGATGTTAAAATTGCAAAACCTTGCTTCATTTTGTTTTAAAAATAAACCGTCAATTTTTGAAAGCGTGAAGTATGTAGGACGTATCTAATGTGCTTGGACAAAGTTCACGAGCCAGTTAATCACATCAGAAGGACAAATTTAATGTAATTCGTATGTCCGGAAATGTAAGGTTTTTA
>Ga0209629_10001235_pt1 | contig 15795 bp, 14 predicted proteins | sample TergutCu122P5_FD_187286 | JGI IMG/M metagenome (GOLD analysis project Ga0209629, IMG submission 187286) | Cubitermes ugandensis P5 segment gut microbial communities from Kakamega Forest, Kenya - Cu122 P5 (SPAdes) (version 2) | ecosystem: Host-associated > Arthropoda: Insects > Digestive system...
GGGGCCGGGTGCCGCCAAGACGATCGTCGAGGCCGCGGGCGGGCGCGTCGACATCCTCATCAACAACGCCGGCATCATGGACGGGTTCCTGCCCGTCGGCGAGGTGTCCGACGAGCTGTGGGATCAGATCCTCGCCGTGAACCTCACCTCGATGATGCGGCTCATGCGTGAGGTGATTCCGGTCATGGTGGCCGCGAAGCACGGCGCGATCGTGAACCTGTCGTCGCTGGCCGCATTCCACGCCTGCGCCGGCGTGGCGTACACCGTGTCGAAGCACGGCGTCATCGGCCTGACCAAGCAGACGGCCGTGATGTACGCGAAGGACGGTGTGCGCTGCAACGCGGTCGCCCCGGGCGGGGTGGCGACGAACGTCGCGGGCGACTTCCGCTCCCCGTTGGCCGCCGAGCGGCTCGGCGCCGCAATGGGGGCGAGTATGGGCGCGGTCAGCGTCGGCATGGGGCAACCCGAGGGCCTCGCGGATGCCATCTGCTTCCTCGCCGACGACGCCGCCGCCAGCCACGTCAACGGTGTGGTCCTGCCGGTCGACTTCGGCTGGGCCGGCGTGTAAAGGAGAATCCAGGCTGCCCCGTCCCGTCAGCGTCTCGCGACGGGCCGGGGCAGCTTCGTGTCCGGCTGCGGGAACGCGAACGCGCCGGCCTCGCGGCCCCGCAGGTGGGCCAGTTCGGCGGCCACGAGCTGCGCGGCGACGATCTCGGCGACCGCGGCGGCGTACCCGGACACCGGCTTGCTCGAACGGTGCACGCCCGAGGCCATCGGGCCCGGGGTCGTGACGTACGAGCAGACGTAGCCGCCCGCCGTGCGCACGTCGGCGGCCACGCCGTCCTCCCGTCCGTCGCCGAACAGCCACACGGCCCGGCCGGGCCCGCACGACTCCATCGGCCCGTGCAGGTACTGCGCTGTCTCGTACGGGGCGGTCGCGAGCCCGGCGGCCTCGCGGAACAGCAACGCGGCCGCCTGGGCGGTGCCGTACGACGTGCCTGCCCCGACGATGTCCAGGACGGTGCACCCGTCGAGTGCGGCGGCCACCGCCGGGGCGTCCGGGGCGTAGTCCGCGAGCGCGGCAGAGGCCACTCCCGCGAGCGCGCCCGGATCGCCGAGGTTCACCCCGCAGGCACGCGCCACGGCCGCCAGCGCGACGAGCGTGCACGTGTAGCCGATCGTGTAAACGCCCGAATCCTGGAAGCCGCCGAGCGGTACGACCACGCTGCCGAGCCGGGCGAGCGGCGAATCGGGCTCGTTCGTGATCACGACCGGCGCCACTCCCAGGCGCCGCACCGCCGCGATCGGTTCGGGGCTGCGTCCCGACTCGGATACGACGACCAGGTGGTCGGCCACGGGATACCCCTCCGGGTAGTGGGCCACCGCGGAGGCGTCCAGGTTGAGCGCCCGCTGGCCGGCGGCGCGCAGCGCCTCGGTCCACACCGTGCCGGCGTGCGTCGAGGCCCCCATGCCGATGAGCGCGACGGTCTCGGTGCGCCGCCACGGCCTGAGCCGCGGCAGTGCGGCGGCCGCCAACCGGGCGGTCTGTGCCATCCAGTGGGGTTGGGACGCGATCGCGGCATCGAGGTCGGCGCGTTCGTCCATGGGAACCTTTCGGACTCAGGCCTTCACCGCGCCGGACACGAGGCCCGACACGACGTTGCGCTGGAAGACGATGGCGAGGATCACCGGCGGCAGCGCCGCGATGACGCCGCCGGCGGCCACCAGGCCGAAGTCGGTGGAGTAGCGCCCGGAGAACTCCGCGATGGCCACGGGAATCGTCTTGGATGCCGTCGAGGAGGTGAAGATCAGGGCATACATGAACTCGTCCCAGGCGAGCAGGAACGCGAACATGCCGGCCGCGAACAGCCCCGGCCGGGCCGAGGGGAGCACGACGCGGAGCAGCGCGCCGAGGCGGGAGGCGCCGTCGATCCAGGCGGACTCCTCCAGCTCCGATGGGATCGTCAGGAAGTAGTTCGACAGTATCCACAGCACGAACGGCACGACCAGGGAGCAGTCGACGACGATCAGTCCGGTGACCGTGTCCAGCAGGCTCAGTCGGCTGAGGATCAGGTACAGGGGGATCAGCAGGGCGATCTGCGGCAACATGTAGGTGAACAGGAACGCCATCAGCACAACACGGCGGAAACGGAACCGCAGCCGGGCGAACGCGTACGCGCCGAGGATACCCACGATCATCGACACGACCACCACGGCGAGCGCCACGATCGTCGAGTTGCGCAGCGCCGAGCGGAACACGTCGTTCTTCGGGTCGGCGAACAAGGAGATGTAGCGGTTGGGGTAGAACTGCTGCGGCCACCACGGCAGCGGGCGTGCGACCAGTTCGGCCTGCGTCTGGAACGACGCGATCACCATCCAGGCGAACGGCGCGAGCATCACCACGACCGTGAGCGCCGCCGCCAGGTAAAGCCCGATCCGGGCCCACACGCGCCGTTTCACAGGAGGCTCATCTCGCTACGGCGCAGGGCGCGGAGATAGACCGCCGACAGGATCGCAATCACGATCACGATGAGGTACGCCAGGGCCGAGCCGATGCCGTAGTTCTGGTCGGAGAACGCGGTCGTGTACGTGTAGTACGCGATCGTCATCGTGCCGTTCGCCGGACCGCCACGCGTCATCGCGTAGATCACGTCGAACACCTTGAACGCCTCGATGATCCGCAACACGAGCACGATCGAGATCGACGGCAGCAGCAGCGGCAGGGTGATCGACCACAGCGTCCGGAACGGCCCGGCGCGGTCGATGGTCGCCGCCTCGTACACCTCGTGGGGGATCGACGTCAGACCGGCCAGCAGCATGAACGCCACCACCGGCACGGTCTTCCACACGTCGGCGACGATCACCATGTTCAGGGCCAGGAACGGCGATCCGAGCCAGACCTTGTACGAGTCGATGAGGCCGAGCTGCGTCAAAGCGGCGTTGAGCGAGCCGTACTGTGCGTTGAAGATGCCCTTCCACAGCGCCCCGGACACGATGGTCGGCACGGCCCACGGGATGACCACGGCCGTGCGGAGCAACCACTGGCCCTTGATCTTCGCGTTGAGCAGTCCCGCGATGCCGAGGCCGAGCACCAGTTCGAGGCTCGTGGAGACGATCGTGAAGTACAGCGTCCGTCCCATCGACGACCAGAACTTCGCGCCCGCGAGGGCCGTGGCGTAGTTCGCCACGCCCACGAACGGCGCGGAGGTCTGCATCGCCGAGGTGACATCGGTCACCGAGTAGACGGCCGTGCGGATCATCGGGTAGACGATGATCCCGAACACGACGAGGATCGCCGGGGTGAGCAGGCCAAGGGCCGTCAGCCCTGGACTGCGGCGCACCGGCATGTGGCGCATGCGCACCGGTTGGCTCATCACGCTCGCCTCGTCGATTATGGGTGGTGCACCGGAGGGGAGGGGCGGCGGGCTCCTCCCCTCCGGGCGTTCTGGGGACGCGGTGCCGCGCCGCTACGCGCCCGCGGCGGCGACGGCGTCGTCCATCGCCTGCTGGGTCGTCTTGTTGCCGAGCAGGGCGTTCTGGATCTCCGTCTGCAGGGCCGCCGACGCCGAGTTGTAGTTGGGCACGGTCGGCCGCAGGATCAGGCTCGCGTAGCCGACCGCGGCCGCCTTGAACAGCTCCGGAGCCTGCGAGGTGACCGCCGAATCCTCATAGCTGGACTTCCAGTTCGGCGGCCAGCCCGTCGGGTACTGGTCCTGGACCTTCTGGCTCGTCAGGTAGGTGATCAGGTCCCACGCCGCATCGGCGTGCGGGGCCTTCGCCGGGATCGCCAGCGCCATCGCGCCGTTGATGCCGGGACGCAGACCCGTCGGACCCGCCGGGGTCGGCAGGATGCCGATCTTGCCGGCGACCTTCGACTGGGTCGTGTCCTGCAGCGCGGCGAACGTCGACTCCCAGTTGAGCCCGAACGCCGTGTCGCCCTGCGCCAGCGCCTTCTGCACGTCGTCCTCCAGGAACGTCGTGGAACCCGGGTTGGAGAGGCCGTCGTCGAGGGTCTGCTTCATCCACGTCATCGTCTGGACGCCCGGGGCCTGGTTCACGGCGAGCTTGCCGGCGTCGTCGGTGAACTGGCCACCGAACGCGCCGAGCAGCTGCCCGTAGTCGCAGATCACGGCCTCCGCCTGCGCCCAACTCCAGGCGATCGGGTACTGCGACAGGCCCGCGTCCTTGATCTTCTTCGCGACGCCGAGCACGCCATCCCACGTGGCCAGATCGGCCTCGCTGGCGCCGACGGCGGCGACCATGTCCTTGTTGTAGTAGAAGAACTTCGTGGAGGGGCCCCACGGCACACCGTAGAACTTGCCGTCGTACCGGGCCGTCGTGTACGCGCCGCCCAGCATGTCCTTCTCCCACGAGGCCGGGTAGCGGCTGGTCACGTCCTGCACGATGCCCTTGGACGCGAACTCGGCCGGCCAGATCACGTCCATGAGGACGACGTCGTACGTCCCCGCCGGGGCCGAGGTGACGATCTTGTCGTGCAGCGCCTCATAGGACACGTACGTCGGGTTCACCTTCACCTTCGGGTTGGCGGCCGTGTAGTCGGACAGCATCTGGTTGATCTGGTCCTGGCTGTAGCCGGCCTGCTGCATGAACAGGGCGTTCAGCGTGACCTGGCCGCCCGACGACGTGCCCCCCGATGAGGACGGGGAGCAGCCGACGAGCGAGGCGGCAAGCGCCGCGGCGAGCGCGCCGACCGCGAGGGTGCGACGGATATGGGACTGTCTCATGTGGTGTGGACTCCTTTGTTCATTGGTCAGCGATGGATGATGAGATGGTCGTGGATGTCCTGGGCGAGCGCGAGCGCGCCGAGGACGGGTGGTTGCCGCAGCACGTGGATGCGGGCCGCGGGCACCTGCGCCGCCAGGGCACGCCGCAGGGCCTGCTCCAGGCGGGGCTGGGTCGTGACGACGCCACCCCCGAGGACGATGTCGGCGGCGTCGACGCCCGCCTCGTGCAGCCGGCGCACGTCGACGGCGAGGGCCGCGGCGTCGGCCTCGATGATCCCGGTCGCGAGCGCGTCGCCCTGGTCGGCGGCGTCGAAGACCAGCGGCGCCAGCGCGCCCCAGTGGGTCGCCTGGGCGTCCGCGGTGACGTCGTAGCCGAGTTGGACGACGTCCGCGCTGCCGTAGTGGGCCATGAGCGAGCGGGCGAGGACGCCGGGGTCCGCCCCGGCGTCGTGGGCCTGGAGGATCGCGACGACGGACTCGCGCACCAGGCTCGGCGCGGCCCCGGGATCGCCGAGCAGCCAGCCGTGGCCGCCGACCTTGCGGAGCGCGCCCGTCCGGTCCCGGCCGACGACGATCGATCCGGTGCCGCAGACGACACTGATCGCCGCGTCCAGGCCCAGCGCCGGCCCGAACAGCTCGGAGTCGTTGAGGACCAGCCGCGGCCCGGGATGGTACCGGCCCAGCCAACTGGTCAGCAGGTAGCACTGGGATGTCGTGTCGCAACCGTTCGCCCCGACCACCAGCGCCACGTCGTCCCGGCCGATCACCTCGCCCGGGACGAGCGCCAGCAAGCGGGCGGCGTTGGCCTCGTCGGAAAACAGCGTGCCGAACAGCCACTCGCTGGTGAGGCAGTCGGTGCGGTGCCGGACCACGCCGCGCTCGGCGACGCCGATCCGCGTGTGGGTCCCCCCGACGTCGATGCCGACCTCCACGCGCGCCCCCTCGCCACACTTTCGCCGTTAACTTCCGACGCAGTGCGTCACAATCTAGACCGCCGGCTCGCGGGCGTGTCAAGGCGCATCGGCGATCGTGACCAGATCGTTATGGGCCCGACAGGCCGGGCATCGCCAGGCGGGCCGCTCCGAGCGCGACGGCATCACCGCCCAGCGCCGAAGGCTCGATCCGGGGGACACGCAGCAGCCGGCCGAGCAGCCGTTCGCCCACGCCCGCCGCGACGGCATCCAGGCGGGCGCGATCGGTGCCCCCGAGGATGACCAACTCGGGGTCGAGCACGACGCACAGCGCGGAGATCGCCAGGGCGGTCAGGTCGAGCAGTTCGACGGCCAGATCCTGCGCCGGGCCGTCCGCGGTGAGTGCGGTGGCGATCAGGCCAGGCAGGTCCGTCGCGGGGAGCCCGAAACGTTCGGCCTCGTCGTGGAGACGAATCCCGCCGAGGCGCTGCTCCAGGTCGCCACGGGCCGGGAACAGGCGCCGCAGGGACGCCCGCTCGGTCAGCAGGTAGCCGATCTCGCCGGCCTCGTGGTGGAGACCCCGGTACAGCCGTCCGTTCGTGATCAGCCCGGCCCCCAAACCGTTGCGGACGACGAGGGCCACCAGGTCGTCGACGCCGGCGCCCGCGCCGCGCCACTGCTCGGCCACGGCGAGGCAGTTCGCGTCGTTGTCGAGCACGACCTCCCGCCCGGCGTGGCGGGTGAGCAGGGCGCCGAGGCCGAGGCGCTCCCAGCCGAGCTCGTGGATTGCGGTGACCGTGCCCGCCGGTCCCGCGACGACCCCCGGGACGCCGACGCCTACACCCCCCACGCGTCCGTCCGCATGTCCGAGCACGACCTCCAGCAGGCGCACGGTGCCGGCCAGCCGGGACTCCGGATCGTCGCGGGCCGTGAAGGGCACGTCGTGGCGGCCCACCACGTCCCCATCCAGTGAGACCACCAGCCCGGTGGCCCCCTCATCGGTGATGCTCAGGCCGGCCACGACGACACCCTCGCCGTCGTAGGCGTACAGCTGCGCCGGCCGGCCGCCGGTCGAAGCCGAACGCCGGGTGGGGACGACGACCCCGGCCGCAACCAGGCGCGCCAGGCCGCGGTCCACGCCGGCGACGCTCAGGCCGGTCGCGTCCGCCAGGCCCGCCCGGGACAGCGGTCCGTGGCGGCGCAGGGCCGCGACGATCACGGCTTCGGATCTCGTCACGTGTCGTCTCCTCGCCTGGGACCGGGCGGATGCGCCGCCGCCTCGATCTACCCTACGCCGGCGAGTCCGCCTGACGGGGACGGTGCGAACCCAGGTCCGGACGCATGCCGCTGCATGGGGCCGGTAGGATCACCCGTCATGAACGAAACTGCATCCAAAGACCCGCAACGTCGTGGCATCCAGAAGCAGGCCGCAGGGCTCGGGCTCACACTCATCCTCGGGCTGGTGGCCTGCGCGCCCGGCGGTTCCGCCGCGACGACCACGACCCCCGGCACCCCCGCGGGGACGGGCATCAGCGCGACGATCGCCATCGGCACGCTGATGACCGACGACATCCTGCCCCTGTGGGCCGCCGTGGACGACGGCAGCGCGGCGGCCGCCGGCCTGACCCTGAAGATCCAGACGTTCACCTCCGCCCAGGAGCAGACGGCCGCCGTCACCGCCGGCCAGGTCGACGCGATCATGACCGACATGGTCGTGCCCGTCCAGCTCACCGCCTCGGGTACGCCGATGCGCGCGGTGACCCGGCTCCAGGGCGCCCCCGCCGGGATCGTCGCCGGCAAGGACTCGGGTTTGACCAGTCTCGCGGACCTCGCGGGCATCGAGACCGGCTGCTCGACCCCGACGATCATGGAGTACATCTACGACAAGGCACTCAAGGACGCCGGCGTCCCGGATGACCAGGTGAAGACCAGCGAGATCAAGAACCTGTCCGTCCGGTTGCAGATGCTCACCTCCGGCGGCATCAAGGCCGCCGTGCTGCCGTGGACGCTGCACTCGCTCGCGGTCAGCCAGGGGGCGACGTCGCTGCTCGGCGTCGAGCAGGCGAGCAGCTACTCGTCCACCGTGCTGGCGTTCCGCGACGCGTGGCTGAAAGGCCGGCCCGACACGGACGCCGTGATGGCGGCGCTCATGACCGTGTGGGATGCGGAGGTTGCCAAGATCAACGCCGCGCCCGAGAAGTACCGCACCTTGCTGGCCGCCCAGGCGAAGCTGCCCGCGCCGCTGGACCAGACGTACACCGTCCGCCAGTATCCCACGCATGCGATCCCGGACCAGGCACAATTCGAGGCCGTGGTGACGTGGATGGTGTCCAAGGGCTACATCAAGTCCGCGATTGCCTACGATGACCTGGTGTGGAGCGGCGCGAAGTAGTCCTGGATGGCGGGACTTGAGATCGTGGGCGCCGGCCTGGTCTACCGGGGGGTGGACGGCCGGGAGACCGTCGCGCTCGCCGGCGTCGACCTGACCGTCGACGACGGGGAGTCCGTCTGTCTGATCGGGCCGTCCGGATGCGGCAAGTCGAGCCTGCTGGAACTCATCGCCGGGCTGCGTTCGCCCACATCCGGGACAGTGAGCATCGACGGGCGCCCAGTGGCCGGTCCGCGCCGGGGCACCGGCTACATCCCGCAGGGCGGCGGGCTGCTGCCATGGCGGGACGCACTGGGGAACGCCGCCCTCGGGCTCGTCGTCCAGCACGTGGGCCGCGATGCCCGGGAGGCGGCCGCCCGCGCGGCCCTGGCGACCGTCGGGCTGGGGGACCGGGTCCGCTCGTATCCCGCCGAACTGTCGGGCGGCATGCGCCAGCGTCTCGCGCTGGCCCGATGCCTGGCCGCGGACGCCGACGTGATCCTCGCCGACGAGCCGTTCTCGGCGCTCGACGCGCTCACCCGCGAGCAGATGCAGCAGGTCGTCCTCGACCTGTGGCGCCGCCTCGGCTACACCCAGCTCATGGTGACCCACTCGGTGGAGGAGGCGTGCTGGCTCGGGCAGCGCATCGTCGTGATGACGGCCGGTCCCGGACGGGTGTCGGCGATCGTCGACAACCCCGGCGCGGGGAGCGACGGCTGGCGCTCCTCGCCCGCGTTCGCGGCCCGGTGCGCCCACGTCCGGACGCTGCTGGACGAGGCGACACGTCCGTCGGATCGCGGGGTGGACGCATGAGACGTGTCCTGGGTTACGCCGCGGCGGTCGTCCTGATCGTCGGGACGTGGTGGGGGCTGGCGGTGTGGGTCGGCTCCCCGGCGCTGCCGCGCCCCTGGCCGGCCCTGGTGGCGCTGGTCCGGGCGCTGCCCGCCCTGTGGCCGCACGTGCTCGTCTCGCTGTGGCGCATCCTCGCCGCCATGGCCCTCGGCATGGGCCTGGCGCTGCCGGCCGGCGTGCTCATCGGCCGGTCCCGGGCCGTCGCGACCGTCGCCACGCCACTGATCCATCTGCTGTACCCGATCCCCAAGGTCGTGTTCCTGCCGGTGTTGCTCGTGTTGCTGGGGCTCGGCAACGCGCCGAAGATCGTGCTCATCGCGTTGACCGTGTTCTTCCAGACGCTCGTCAGCGTGCGGGACGCCGTCCGCGTCATCCCGATGCCGTACCTCGCCGCCGTGCGGGCGTTCGGGGCGAACCGCTGGCAGACGGTCTGGCACGTCGTGCTGCCCGCCGCCCTGCCGGGCCTGTTCACGTCCCTGCGGATCAACGTCGGCACCGCCATCGCGATCCTGTTCCTCGCCGAATCCATCGCCGGGGATTCCGGCATCGGCTACTACGTGATGCAGATGTGGGCGATGATCGACTATCCGGCGATGTTCGCCGGCATCATCGCCATGGCGGCGATGGGCGTGGCGATCTACGAGTCGCTGGAACTGATCGAGCACGTCGCCTTGCGCTGGCAGCGGGCCCAGGGGTGAGCGACGGGCCACTCAGCGGAACTCCCAGCCCTGCCGCGGGCTCAGGCAGAGGGGCTTGATGTCGCCGAGACGCTGGCCGAACCGCAGGCAGTTGTCCACGTATTGCCGCGCGCCGTCTTCGACCACGACGACCCGCACCTGGCGCAGTTGCCCCAGGGCGCGGCAGTGGTCGTAGTGGAAGTTCTCGCGCAACCCCTCATCGATCCGTGCGGCCACCAGAGGCGTGTCGGTGTACAGGACGTAACCGCCCGGTTCGGGCGCCAGCAGGCGGAAGCCCCGGTCGGCCCCGACGACACGCCCCACGTGGACTTCGTTGAGCTTCTCCCCGCACTGGTCGGATACGCCGGCCCGCCCGATGAAGTCGAAACAGCACTCGCCCCGGTAGTGCACGACATCACCGAGGGCATACCGGTACAAGCCACCCGAGGTCGTCATGACCACCTCGCCGGTGTCGCCCGGGCGCAGCTCGCCCGGCAGACGCATCTCGCCGTCCGGCGTCCGGAACTCGAAGAAGTGCGCCGTGGTCAGACGCTTGCCGACGCCTTCGAGCGGGATCGTGACGACACCCTCCGTGGCGAGGAGACCCTTGGGTTGCACGTAGACCCCAGGGAACGCTTTCCGTAAGGCGTCGGCCGACGGCCGGGAGTTGCCGTCCGCCCAGCAGCTCACGACCTCGAGGCGCGGCAGGAGCCTGTTCGCGGGCTGGCGCGCATGGTCGAGCAGCAGCAACAGGAAAGTCGGGCTCCAGACGGACACGAACCGGATGTCGGACGCCCGGCGGAGCGCCTCGACGGTGGCGTCCCAGAAATCGTCCATCGGCATGCCCGGAGTCAGGCCCCGAGGCCAGACGAGCCGCGCCGCCACCGCGCGTCCGAGGCTGGGACCGAGATAGTCGGTGTCCTCGGCGAAGCCGATGCGCACCCCGCCGGGGGTGACCTCCTCCGGGGCGCCCGCGGGCGTGAGGCTGAAGTAGGCCTGTCCGTCCTTCAGTCCCGGGAAGTGCGCCGCCAGGTCGGACAGCCAGGCGCGTAGAGCGCCGGCGAACTCTCGGCGCAGGCTGTCCGTGTAGGGGATGAGCTTGCGGGCCGTGGTCGAGCCGCTGGTGGGATGGAGCAACCGGACGGGCTCGCTGGTCAGGACCCCCGGCTCGCCACGCCGGATCGCCTCGATCGCCGGGATGTAGTCCTCGTACGTGGTGACGGGCACGCGCGCCTGGAACTCTGCCACGCTGTCGATGGCGGCGAAGTCGTGGGCGAGCCCGTACGCGGTCCGTTCGTTGCGGCGCAGGATGCGGAGCAGCTTGCGCGCACGGGCGTCCACGATGCCCCCTACCCTGCCTGGTTCAACAGGGTCAGCCCCATGGCCGTCAGGTTCTCCGGGGCGATGAGCGCCAGGCACACCAGCTCGTCGCCCTGTTCGTGACCCGGATTCGCCTCCAGGAAGAACGCGATGTCAGGATCCTGGCGCGCGGTCTCCGGCACCTGCGAGTACTCCGGCTTGACCCGGTCCTTGTCGGGCTTCAGGACGCCGGCGACATACCGGGCGCCGTACCGGGTGGCGAACCCGTCGATGATCGCCGCCTCGGCGGGCGGGGTCGTCGTTCCGCGCCGCGGATAGAACTCCAGGAATGTCATGGGCAGGTACCGGTACGTTTTCCAGCCCTTCGACATCAACAGCCAGTAGGTCCGGCCCTGGAACGAGGCAGCACGCTCGAACGCGTACCCGATCCAGGTGCGGGTGAGGTCGTGGCGGCCCCACGCGGTGTGGTCGACGACCGTGTCACCGGAGAACACGAGTTGGACCGACTGGGAGACTCTTAGCACCGCGAGCGTCGAGAACCCGCCGATCGTCCCTTCCGGGTCCCGCAACAGGATGACGTCGCTCTTCGCAGCGAGGTCGGCCAGGAACGTGTCCCGGTCGAGGTGGTCGTAGTGGCGCGCCATGAGCGCATACATGGTGTCCGTCTGGTCGCCTGTGAGCGACGTCACCGGGACCACACTTCCGCTTAGCATGTCGTCTCCTCGTATCGGTGGTGCCCGGATCGTGCCCGGTCCGTGCGGCTTTGCGCCACGAGCCGGGCGAGCGCCCGCCCGTGCCAGCGGAACGCCAGGTTGAGCGACCACGATAGCGGGTCGCGCGCCCGCGCGCGGATACGCCGGTAGGTGTAGGCCTCGCGCCACCACCGCAGGTACGCGCTCTCCAGGGCGGACGCGCTCATGCGGGCCGGCGCGAACACCGCGTGGGTCTCATCGTACAGACGCAGGTCGTCGGTGAGGATGCGGCCCTGGGCGCGCAGGGTGCGATGCAGCGGCGTCCCGGGGAACGGCGTCAGGATGCCGAACCGCGGCAGGTCGACGCCGATCTCGTCGATCACCGCCAAGGTCTGGTCAAGGCTGTCCGGCGTGTCGTCGTCGAAGCCGGCCACGAAGGTGCCCAGCACCCGGATGCCATGCTCGTGGAGACAGCTCACGGCCGTCTTGAAGCCCGGGACGGCGTTTGTGGTCTTGGCCGCACGAGCCAGGCTGGCCGGCGTCACCGACTCGAAGCCGACCAGCAGCCCGATGCAGCCCGCCCGGGCCAGCGCGTCGAGCAACGGCGGATCGTCGGCCACGTCGAGCGTTGCCAAGCCGCCCCAGCGCAATCGCAGCGGCGCCATCGCGGCGAGCAACTCCAGGGCGTACTCGCGGTCGGCGGTGAAGCTCGGGTCGAGCATGACGACGCGACGGGTCTTCAGCGAGGCCAGCTCGTCGACGACATCGGCGACCGGTCGGGGCAGCGAGCGATGGCGGCAGCGCGCGCCGATTGCGCAGAAGGTGCAACGATGCGGGCAGCCATGGTTGGCGATCACACCGACCGCGCTCATGTACCGCTTGGCGAGCAGGTCGCGTCGTGGCCGGGGGGTGTGCAGGACGACGCGGTCGCCACCGCCCGGGCCGTCGCGTGGCCCCAGATCGTCCTCGTAACGCGCTTGGGGATGGCCGGCGGCGTGGTCGTCCCAGAACCGCGACAGGCAGTGCTCCGCGAACCCGACGACGATGGTGTCCGCGTGGCGCGCGGCCTCGTCGGGCATGAGGGTCGGGTGGATGCCGCCGAGGATGGTGTGGGCGCCGCGCCGCTTCCAGAAGGCCGCCAGTTCGTACGCCCGCGGGGCGCTTGCCGCGACGCATGACACGCCCACGACATCGAAGGAACCCTCCGTGAGTGGCGGCTGGACGCCTTCGTCGACAAGCGTGACGTTCCAGCCGGGCGGCGTGAGGGCGGCCAGGACGGGGAGCGACAGGGGGGCGTACGAGATCGACCGGGTGAACGCGCCGTGCGCCCGGTATGTGGCGTCGCGGGCCAGGATGAACAGCGCCTTCACAGGAGGCCCACCTCCACCATGAACGGGCGTCCGTCGGGTGTGGGATTGCCGGGGAAACCGACGGAGAACAGCCGCGAGCTGTAGGTGACATGGCGGGGGCGGGCGGCCTGGTGGGCCAGCGGGTGGCCCGCGGTCAGGCCGTAGAGCGCGAAGTCGGCGTCAGGCCGCCGGGTCGCCAACGTCCGCAGGAACGTGGCGCCGAGAGCAAGGTGCGTCGGCGCAACGACGACGGCGGCAAGTGTCACGTAGTCGGCCGGCACGCCCTCCTCGGGCAGCCGCGGATAGCCGAAGGCCGTCAGGGGCATTCGACGGGCGAGCCGGTACGGCCGGGCATAGTTGGTCACCACGTACTGCTTGGTGGCGCGCTGATCCCACACCGCCCCGGCCGCCACTACCGTTCCGCCGGTCCGCAGCGAGTAATAGTCGTCGTCGTGAAGGCCTGCCAGTCTGGCGTCGTACGGGGCGCAGGCGAAGCGAGGGAGTTGCCGGCGGTAGAACGCCGCGACCGGCTCGTCCCACCCCTGGACGAGGCTGACGCCGGACGGCAGCTGTGGCGCCAGGCGCGTGCCGTAGATGAAGACGGTGTACGTGCCGAGCGCCGCGTACGGGGGAAGGCCGGCGTGCGGGTGGGTCAGCAGCCGCAGCGCCGGGTCGTTGCCCGAGAGGATCGTCGTGTAGAAGAAGGGTTCGCGGTCCCGGACCGCATCGCCGAGCCACTGATACGCCAGCGGGAGGGCCACCATGGCGTCCCGGTGGCCGCGAGCCCGCTTAAGGGCGGTGAGATACGCGCCCGTCGCCGCCCGCCCGTTGAACCATTCCCGGCGCAGCACGCACGCGCCCATGCCGGCGAGCGTGCCGGTGTCCGTGTCGTGGCACACCGCGATGACGACCTCATCCCCATCGGCCGCGAGCGACTCGGCGACGGTTGGTCCGCGGCGGAAGTGGACGGCGATGTCGCCAGGAAAGCCTTGTTCGTCGAACAGGGCGGCGATCGCCGGCTCGTCGGGCGGGGTCGCAGCCCGCACCTCGTATCGGCCGAGCCGGCGCGGCTCACTTGGGGAGTTCATCGAGGTTCCCCGCCAAGGGCACGTGCATCTTCTGGTCGATCTCCTCGCCCAGGCGCAGGTTCATCAGCCAGTACACCCACCAGTGCGGCAGACCGGAACGTTTCAGCGCGGCCAGCCCACGGCTGGCGACGTGGCCGGTGCGGGCGAACTCGCGGCGGGCGGACCGGCATCGCTCGCTCATCCGTTCCGGGCTCATCGTCGCGGGCCGGAATGCCAAGTCCCCGTAGTGGTAGGAACGCTCGAGCCACCACCGGTCGTACAGCAGGCGGCCCTCGCTCCTCATCCGCGCGTACGTCGGCGTGCCCGGGTAGGGCAGCAGGTGGTTGAACGCGGCGGTGTAGAACTTGTGGCGCAGGGAGAACTCGACCGTGTCGGCGAACGCCCGGTCGTCGTCGTAGTCGAACCCGAACACGAAGGTGGCGTAGATGCCGAGACCGGCGTCGTGGATGCGTCGGACCAGTTCGTCGCGCTCCCCGAGCGCCTCCTCCCAGGACTTGCCCATCTGGTCCAGGTTCGCGGCGTTCAGCGATTCGAAACCGATGAGGATGATGCGGCACCCTGAGCGGTACATCTGCTCCAGCAGGGCCGTGTCGCGCGCCATCGTCAGGGTGCCCTGTCCGGCCCAGGTGAGGCCGAGCGGTTCGATCGCCTTCATCCAGCCCATCGCGTGCGTCCGGCGGGCGACCACGTTGTCGTCGACGATGAAGTGGAACCGGTGCGGCGAGGCCGCCAGCTCCGCGGTGATGGCGTCCCGGTCGCGGGGGTGGTAGGCGGGGCCGTAGTAGCCGGCGATGGCGCAGAAATCGCAGCGGTGCCCGCACCCCCGTCCGACCTCGGCCAGGGTGATCGGCAGGTACCTCCGGCCCGCGTAGACGTCCCGGCGCGGGTGCACGGGCGCGTAGCCCGGCTGCCCGTCGTACCGGCGGCGCAGGGCGCCCCGCCGGTAGTCCTCCAGGAGGGCGGGCCACACCGCCTCGGCGTTGCCCGTGACGATCGCGTCGGCGTGCTCCGAGGCCTCCTGCGGGGCGAGCGTCGTGTGGTAGCCGCCCAGCACGACGGTGACGCCCCGGGACCGGAACCGCTCGGCGATGTCGTACACCCGCAGCGCGGTGTAGGTCTCGACCGACATCGCCACGATGTCGGTGGGCACGTCGTAGTCGATCAGCTCGATGCGGTCGTCGAACATCGTGGTGTCGATGCCGTCCGGGGTGAGTGCAGCCAGCGTGGCGATGGTCAACGGCTCCATTTTCCACGTGCCGATGTAGCGCTGGCCAGGCTTCTTGCCGACCGCGGCCTGGATGAACGTGACCCTCATGGCACGAGCACGGGCGCGGGGATGTCGGTGTTGTCCGTCATGACATCCCGGGTGAACTGGGTGAACTTGTTGGCGTACCCCCGATAGCCGAAGTTGAGCGGGAAGCCCATCCAGGCGTGCGCGCCCCGGCGGATCGTCCGGTGCGCGATGTGGGGCAGGGTGTATGTCGTCTCCCAGGCCCAGGCGGTGCCCTCCAGCAGTTGGTCGGGCGTCATGAGCGCGGGCCGGTAGACGACGTGCTCCACGTCGTACATCGCCCAGTCGCGTTCGAGGATGCGATCCTCGGCCTCGAGTTGGCGGTAGTACTGCGTGCCGGGGAACGGCGTCAGGATGGCGTAGCGCGGCAGGTCGATCTGCGCCCGCTGGACGACCTCGACGGTGCGCTCGAAGACCGACGCGTCCTCGTTGTCGCCGCCGAACGCGAAGCACGCCTGGAGGACGATGCCGTGGTCGTGGAGTTGACGCACGAGCGTTTCGT
>Ga0209629_10001238_pt1 | contig 15790 bp, 18 predicted proteins | sample TergutCu122P5_FD_187286 | JGI IMG/M metagenome (GOLD analysis project Ga0209629, IMG submission 187286) | Cubitermes ugandensis P5 segment gut microbial communities from Kakamega Forest, Kenya - Cu122 P5 (SPAdes) (version 2) | ecosystem: Host-associated > Arthropoda: Insects > Digestive system...
AATCCGTTTCGTCAGGCGCAGCGGCTCCGCGTGAGTTTGCGGCTCGGTTTCTACAGCCGCGCTGTTTGCAGTCTGCATAAGATTGACCCCCTATGATTGAATATTTATCGCACAGGTTTATGTGCGGCGAGGGCGGAATAATCCCTCTACCATACGTCATTTTCAGGGCGTTTTGGCAGGGTATTTATCGCCGTTTGCCAAAATCTTTCAGTAACGATTAACCTGTGCTTTGTGACTGGCTCCGGTCACGGGTTCAGATAAAGAATCGGATTTAGATAGGCATCACTCCTCTACTCAATGAGCCGTTAAATATGGCTTTTAATTCATGGGTAAATATAGAAGGACTATGCTTTCAGAAAAAAGATTAAATCCCTCTATATATCTCCTGGTTGAAAACCGCTTTTAACAGCACCAAAACGGTGTTTTACAGCATGTAATTTTTGCCAAACAAAAAGGACGAGACAAAACAGCTTTGTCCCGCCCTATGGATCAGGCGTCGTCCATCTGTGCCGCAAATGGCTGATTTCCTGCTGTTTTAGACGCTGATTAAAACGTCCTTCACAGCTTACAACACCAGCCGCCAACTTGAACTTTTTATATTGGCGCACAGCAAAGTGTTCGGGATCCCGTTCAGCCAGCCTGTCAAACATCCGATCAACCGCGTTGCGAAAGGTTTCGTCGTTCTCCCTTATTTCCATTTCGTTGAGAAAATCAAGCATCAGGGAGAAGTTCTGTTCTTCTTCCGGGGCCTCGTAATGAATGTAAGCAATCAGCGCGGTGTATAGGAGGGCCTCGGATTTCGTCCAGAACTCTTCGCCTGCTTTTCCTTCGCCTTTCGTATTCGCGATAAGAACATTGACCAGTTTCAGAATATCTTTTTCACTGTGAATATAGGCAAGCGGGTTATAGTGCATAGACTTTTTGAAATCCACCGTATTCAAAATCCTTATTTTATACCCATTTTTACATAGCATGGAACCAGTGGCGAACACGAGTTCGCCTTTTGGATCGGTACAGATATAGCTAACTGGAAATTTTTTAGATTGGCATTGTAGAAGGTTCGGCAAGACAAAGAATCTTGTCTTGCCGCTGCCGGAGCCGCCGATCACCAGTACATTTTTATTACGCGCCAGCTTTGGATCGCTCGGCCGGCTGTTCATCGTTAAACCTTCCGTTTTTGTCAGTATAATATTATTATCCGGATCGGGATCCATAAACGGTTTTATTTCCGACGCCGTAGCCCATCTGGCGCTGCCGTATTCCCTGTCACGCCGCCATTTCTTGCCGTGCGCTATTCGTTGGAATACGACAAACCAGATAGCCATGGCGCCGATGAAACCGACTAGCAGATCAAATGGATGTAACGTTACTGGATGGTTCATGGCCGTTCTGAATTCAGCCGACATGGATAAGAACTTTTTTAACGAATCTTTGCCGGGGGCCAGCCTATATGCCTCTCCGATCTTCGAGAACAGCCAGAACACGAAAACATACGGTATGGTAAGAATAATTCGCCGTTTGATATTATTCACCGCTCCAAGTTGCTCTTTTCTTTGTTTTTTACAGTGTTTAGCACAGCGTTCTTTATTATTTCTTTAAATTTACTGAGTTCCGCGATGACGGATGGCGCTCCTTTCGCCCGTTTCATCATGTTTTTGGTGAATTCTCCGAAAGCCGCGTTGATGGCGTCGGCGTCCTGCGCCTTAAAGAAGACAAACCATGTGGGCGGAAAAGAGGAACTGTCCTTTTTCAAGGCAAAATCAACGCCGTATTTCCGTGCGTAGCGTTCAAAACCTTTGATATTGTCGTCTGTGATTTCAATGTTTGACATTCCCTTATTTTGGCGGGCAAGCTGTTTCACCGTTTGTTTACCGTGTTTCAGATCACCGTGGGATTTTTTGACTTTACAGACCAGCTTATAAAGCAGCCTCAGTGTCATCTTTGAGGATTTAGCTGATAAAGCGATACTTTTATTATGAAGATCTTCCTGGATCTATCTCACGCCCTTTTTGGCCGCATATGGTCTCGCGGTTATTTCAGCCTGAACTTCGCTACAATGGCGCTTGTTTCCTCCGGCGTTTCCGGCTTATCGCCGTCCCCCATGAAGTCCAAATTCACGTTTTCGAGCGAAAGCCCCTGTTTTTTGACTACCCATATTTTCTTCATGGAATCCCGCTCTTGGATTATTTGTGATTTTATCGCGGCCAAGCGCGTGTATGGCAAGCTGAGGCCGCTCAAAACGCATATCGTGGTATCGCGGTTATAACCGCGGTATAAATCCAGCGGCCTGCCCGTAACCCTGCATAAGGCGGCTGTATCAATTTCGGAAGCCATGGAGAGCGCTATGTATTTCACAATCTCATCCTGCTCCGGTTGGGTGAATATGCTGTTTTTGAGGCTTTCAAGCAGTTTGGGCGTCGAGCTTTGGCCGCTGGCCAGCGTCGAGGCGACAATGCAGCCCGGCGCGCTTAAAACTTCCTTTATTTCTTTTATGTCGATATTGCCTCGGTCATCGACTGAATCAGGGATTGCCAGTATTTGGCCAAATATATTCACGAACATTTTATTGAGCGCCAGCTTATCGTCCTTGCCATTGTTGTCTATGACAAAAAGCGCGCCCAAATTATCGACCTTCGTAAGATCGGTAAAGCATTCATACGCGTTGATTTGCGATTGGAGCGTTTCGTCCATAGACGGAAGAATCGCTACCGCGCCGATCTTACGCTGCGGCATCATCGCGGACAAACACGCGAGCAGCAGCGGCGCGCAGCCGGAACCGGTCCCGCCGGCCGTGCTGAATAGCGCGAAAATATACTCTTCGGTGATTGCTTTTGTTATCTCGATTTTTACATTTTCTAAATCCGAGGCAAGCAAATCAATCGCCCGCGCCCGATTTTTCGCGGCGCCTTCGCCTTTGGCGATATGGTACGAGTACTTGGGGTTCGGAATTGTGGTTAAGTCCTCCGGGCTTGTGTTAATATACATAACTTTGTAACCGTCCGCCTCGAAGAGTTTGCCGACATTGCCCCCAGCTTGCCCTATGGAAAGGAACGCTATTTCCTTTTTCATTTAATCGCCTCCCGATATAATTCAATGCCTTCTTTCGTGATATAGAATGTATCCGCGCCGGATATGCGAAAGCCCCGCGCTACATACCCTTTGGATTCCAACCGCGACATGCGGCGCCTAATTGTGCGGGGCGTTCGATCCAAATCTATGTCTTTAGGCAATAATCCTGTCGCTTTTGAAAGATGATTGCCGTCCAGAAAATCTTTAAGCAGCGCCAAGTCGCGAAAATCAATTTCAAACACCTTCTGACTTCCTTTCGATTGTGTTATACTTGTCATGGCCCGCCATCCCGCGCCTATTGCGCGAAACACAATGTACATCGCTTGCAAGGGGCAGCATACATGCGGGCTTACGTTCACCCATATGTTTTCCCTTGATATTCCGTGGTTTTTGGGAGCTTATAGTTCTTGTCGGGCATATTGACGCGCAATCCCGCGCCAATCGTTGCATACTGTACGCCTAGTTATGACATAAGCGCCCGCATATCCGCACTGTTCGTAACTGTGTACTCAACTTAAACAAATAGAAAATGTTTCCTTTAGAAATAAAGCCGGTAAAGGGGGGCCGCCTTGCCTTTGGAATGCCCGCGCTTTTACCAGTAATGGATCCTGGCATATTTCGCATGTAATCGAACCTCCAAAAAAATAAGCCGCTGAATGATCAGCGGCAATATAGCCTTGAACTTATGGCCCATGCGGTCACAGTCTTTAATCTCTCCAGTAAAGATAACTGTCAGGGTAAACTCGGTCATTTCATTAAAAAATTGCCAAAACAATATGATAGAATTGATATATCCGTTCTATATAGGAAATCAACGTGAAATCCTTTATAACGGTTGATAGAGACGCAAAGATTTGCAACACAGCAGATGGTGGATCTTTTCAGATTAATATTGTATGGAAAAACAAGGAGGTTTTTATGCGTAAAGTTTTTCTTTGTATAATATCATTAACGGCGACGCTTATTCTGTGCGTCACCGCCAATGCCGCAACGCGAACCCCGGGCCAAATCGTCAGGGATAAGAGTTTTCAGAACGCGCTGCTTTCGCGCATTCAACAGTATATCGTGAGTGCTGACAGCTCACATTATACATTGGACAATTATTTTCTTTCATTCGGGGACGCTTGGACAGATGGCAAAACCACATTCCTTGACTTTACTGTAGGAGTTGATATGACGCCGCCCCCGAGCCAATGGAATAACAGCCCCGAGGGTAATTATCTGTTCTCCATCGCAATAGACGGTTATCTTAACGGTGGGGATTTAAGCACTGTGAAGGACAGCAACATTTATTTTTCTATGTCCGCGTCAGATATTATCCAATTATCCCCGTTCCCGGACGCAAACGCCGGGCAGGGTATGACGTTCAAGGTCGCAAACATTACAAAGCTCGATTCTTTCGGGATAGCGCCGCCAAATATCAGGCATTACATTGAAAAGACAGGCGGCGGATATCAGGTATCTTATGATGATCTCAAGTTCCCAGACCCCAATATGCCTAAGTTCAATTATGGGAGCGATTACAAACCCTTGTTCATCAACGGATATTTGATGCAGTCCGACGTAAAGACCGTAAACGACAGGACGCTTGTACCTATCCGCGCTATTGTCGAAGGTCTCGGGGGCAATATCTCTTGGGACGACAAAACGCGCAAAGTTACTATCAATAAAGACGGTGTCGTAATTGAAATGACAATCGGAAGCACGACAGTTAAAGTGAATGGCCAGACAAAGGCAACAGATGTCGCCCCGAATATCTATAATGACTATACGTACCTCCCAGTACGTTTTGTGTCCGAAAATTTAGGGGCTTCGGTTTCATGGAATACGACTGCCGATACGATGTTAGTGCAGCAGGTGCAGGGAAATGTCTTTGTGGATCAGTATGATCCCGCCATGCCGTACCAGCCAGAAGATACAGCCGTGAAACGGGTTAAAGCCGCGATGAACCAAAACTTTAAGTTTTTCAAAGCAGCCAATGAGAATAAATCCTTACCAGGTTTAGACTTGCCGAGTATATATCAGCTAATTCAGAAAAATATCGACAATACAAAAGTAGTGGGAGAGATTTCGCGCTATTATGTAATACAATCTGTGCGGACTTTTTATTATGATAAATATTCAGGGACATTTTTCTACCCCGGTTCGGAAGGCGGAGGCCCGACATGGGTTTCCATGTATTTATATGGGGACTTTTGGGTATTTACCAAGGGGTATTTCGCAGATTAGACTGAGCCAGGTAAAAACCTTTGCTTGCCTTTGCGTCAGCCGGGTTTTCTGAATATTCATACCAATGGAGATATTTTTATTTTCTGCCATGAGCGTCGCTTTTTTCGATTAAGGGCAGGACATCCAGCTTATAAAGAAAATCGTAAATGAACATACGGCCCTTTTGTGTCCAATATGTGTGTACCACCGTTTTGTCAGGCGTTACTTTATACGTGACCGTTTTCGCGTAGCCTTTATCCGCGTATGCCTGATAGAGGAGCCATGTTTCGCCTATTCTGTATTGAATCCCAATGGCGTGGAGCAGGCGGTTGAACGACACGGCGGACATTCCATAATCCTTTGCGATGACGCTCGTCTGGATCAAGTTTTTTGATTTCAAAATCTCGTCGCAGTATTTAGCCTTTGGCGCAACAATGGCCAATTCGGCCTGCAGGATGCCGTTCTGTTTACGTTCCTCGATCATGGCTTGCAACAACTGAAAGGCAAAATCAGGGTTATGTATCAGGTTTTGAATAGCCGCGTCGGTGAGGTACGCGCCTTTTTTCCTGATGCTGGGTAATACCTCGTCAAAGATCCATCTTTCAAATCTCACGGCGGCCGGCAGATTAGAATGGACGATCAACCGGTATAAATTGCCCTCGCTGATAAACGTCTTCTCCACTGTCTGTCGGGTTTCGGCGCCATGCTGGTTAACTGTAAAGGAGACCCCGTCGTGTTTCACGACGGGGTCTCCTTTACAGTGTCTCGCTATGGCGTCACGCGGGCTTTTATACCCCAGCGCCCTTGCGCACTCAGTAGCCGGGAAATACGGTTTACCGTCAATCATCAGCACGCCTATTTTCCCAAACTCGCAATTATTAAATATTTGTAACTGACTTTCCATAAAATCAATCCTCTCAGAAAAATAGCCGCCAAAAATGGCGGCTTGGGTGACTATATTCTTACTTCAAGATAAATGCTCATAAATTAGGGTAAGTAAGACAGCGGGTGTAATAATCCATGACTCGGATGGATAATGCTTCATATTACCGGTTACTAAATAAGCCTGGCTATGCCGGGCAGTGTCATAAAATACCCGATCAGACTCGTCAGGCAAGGGGGTGGTACTGACTGAAGGTTGCACTGGGTACCCTATACTTTGGATTACGTCGATTAGATCCGCGACGTCAGCTAACGGAAACCCGAATTTAGCCCTCAATAACACGTCTTGATACTCAGTGATAATCTCATAGCTATAAAACAGGTTGAACCGCTTGTTTTTTAGCGCGGTTAATATACGGCTGGAATTTCCATGTGGAGTAAGCAGACCTGAGATTATAACATTTGTATCCAGAACCACATTGATCATGAAAGCGGAGCTTCTTTCATCAAGCGCTCCTTTTTTTCTTTGCGGGTTTGTGCTATTTCCGCGTTAATATCGTCCAGGCTCATTTCCGCGACACCGTTGTTTTGCGCTGACTGTTGGAGATTGTTAATTGCCCTTGTCAGTTTTAGCTGATTAAGAAGCGAGAGCGTTTCCTCAAAATTCGTCTCATCAACCTGCAGCATCAGGGCTTCTGGCTTGCCGTTATTCGTAACGACAATTTTTCCGTCGGCGGTCAGAGCTTCCTTTATTTTACTGGTCGAAGTCCGTAATTCCCGATAGGATAGAAATTTTAGACTGCCCAAATAATCACCTCCGATTACTTATGTCCTGAATCAATCTTTACGTTAATACAATACCATATTGATACCACTTTGTACATCAGCACTTTTTATCTATACATTAATTCACCGAAGCGTAGTGCCTCGAATAGGCTGTAGGCTTCTACACGTGGCGCGGCTAATGAAACAGCTATACAGTGTCGATTTGGAAATATCGCAATATTATACTGCACAACATTATCATTTGCCAAAAATACGAGTGCTTATATAGTTGTGCAGGATGAGGCGGCGCTGGAATTTGGCACGCAAAAACCGCGCGCCAAATCTCAGCTTTCGACAGTATAAATCCGTCCGATTCCATAAAATCGATTGCCAAAACATGAAACGCTGGTATTATTTAAACCGGCGGATAGCGTTCTCAAATCACCTTTTTCACAAACGGTATCAGGCGTACAAGGTATGCGGCTCCAAAACAGAGCGGCAGCCCTATTGCCGCCGCAAGCAAGCTCTTCAGCGGCTGCTGCGTTTGTAACCCGGACATCGCCAGTATAACGAAGGAGATAATCGGCACATGGATAATATACACGGTGAAAGAGTGATCGGACAAAAACCGCCCGAACTTCTTCCCTTTGTTTAAGAAACGCCTGCAGAATGTGATGAGCGCCAGGCTCATGCCTACCGCGAAGATCGAATCCCACAGTGCGAAGAATGCCGACTGCAAGCTGCCATGGCCTATAAACGCGGCAGGCGGGCCGATCAGCGCCGCAGGGAGAAATATAACCGACGCGAGCACGGCCAAAATGAAGCCTATCTGCCCGAGCGAACCGGATACCGATCGGAGCAGGTCATTCCGGAAAGCGACAATTCCGATTATAAAAAAGCTCAGGTATTGCGGCAGATAACCAAGCGACGGAAATTCGAGTATGAATATGCCATAGGGGACGACGATCCGGAGCAGGTAAGTGATCGCGGCCAACGCCAGCGTGAAGAACGTAACCGCGCGAAAAGAAAGCTTCCCATGTTCCGCGCCGACCGGGCGTTCCGGACTGTTCTTCGTGAGCGTCCGCCATGCCAAGTATCCCAGATCGAAAACGAGCAGCATCACGGCAAACCACAACGGACCCAGGGCGAAACTGCCCGCAGCCGCGCTATCGGAAGATTTCGCGGTTCGGTAAGTCCAGCTCGCTATCGGGTTGAGCAGGAAGAAATAAACAAGGGTAGGGATACCGAGCCGTATCAACCTGTCTTTCAGAAAAGCCGCCGGTCCCTTGCGTTCGAACGACCCGGGCGTGAAATAACCGGAAAGCAGGAAAAGCAGACCCATGAAGTATGCCGAATTCAACATCATGAACAAATACAAGGTGCTGTAGATGGCGGCCACATGCTGTATCACGACGAGAATCACCATCCATGCGCGAAGGCTGTCTACAAAAAACAGGCGTTTCCCGGCTTTTTCTTCAGTAAGGCTTACCGCCCGGTTTCCCTCACGAAGCGCGCAGGATAAAAGGCATGAAGCGGCCAGCAGGATCAGCCCGAGGCCAAACCCGATTGCCGCTATGATCAGGTTTGTGTTCAAATATTGCATAACCGGCCCCGCCTGTTGAAAAGCATTCATTCTCCTCGCGACGAGCATGGAGAGTATGACAATTAGATAAAACGGCAGGTTGGAAAGAATATATACTTTGGAAAACGGAAATTTGAAATACAACGGAAATATCACCGCGACCGTCAGGCAGAAATAGAAGAAACCGAGGGACAGAAAGGTCAGCGCCTGAAAGCCGTTTGCGCCGCTATGGGTGACGTACGCAAGAATATACGCTAAAACTAACGCAACTACGCCATTGAGGATAACGATGCTGAGGGCGTATAAATATCTGCCGACAACGACTTCGGTTTTTTTAAGCGGCAATACGCCGTATAATTTATCCAGGTTGTTTTTTTCATATACTTGAAAGCATTGGCCGGTCACGGGCGCCGCAATAGCCATGACGATAAAGATGAGTAAAAAGGGCGTTTTGGTAAGCACAGAGAAGAAAACCCCAAGAACATAGCCAAGCAAGAAAAATAAAAAACGCGACTTGGTTATGTCATAATCAAGTTCTATGGAATGGAGTATGTTACGCAAGGTTTCTCCCCCCTTTGCTGATTGCCACCAGGATATCATCGATGGACGGCGCTTCTGCCGCGATGTTCGGGGCCAGGTTTTTCGTGTCGGAAACCGGCAGCAGCGCCTCGAAGCCGCCAGCGGTTTTCTTGAGCCCGATGATTTTAGCTCTTATGGCGTCGGTTAGATCGTGCGAATCGCCCCTGACGACACAATAACTGGCGAGCAGATTTTCTTTGGTTCCGGAATAAAAAATACTCCCGTTATCGATCAGCGTGATGTAGTCCGCGACTTTTTCCAGGTCGGAAGTGATATGGGTTGAAAAAAGTATGCTTTTCTGCCCGCCGGCAATATATGCCTCCAAAATCTCAAGCAGTTCGTCGCGGGCGACGGGATCCAACCCGCTTGTAGGTTCGTCAAGTATCAGCAGTTTCGCGTCGTATGACATTGCGACGGCGAGCATCAGCTTCACCTTCATCCCACGGGACAATTCGTTTACCCTCTTGTCCGCAGGGAGGTGAAAGTCGGTTAAGTATTGACGGAATGAATCGCCGCTCCAGTTGCTATAGAAGCGTTTCACGGCTTTCTCCGTTTCATTGATTTTCCACGTGTCCACAAAGTACACTTCATCAAAAACAACCGCGATATCCTGCTTGATCTTCTGCTCGTCCCGCAGGTTATCCAGACCGAGTACTTTTATTTCGCCACCGTCCCTCTCCGTCATATTCAGGATCAGGTTGATCGTGGTGGTCTTACCGGCGCCGTTCTGGCCGACAAATCCCATAATATGCCCAACAGGCAAAGAAAAAGAAACATTGTTCAACGTAAAATCCTTATAATGCTTAGTAAGCTGTTGTATTTCAATAGCGTTATTCATAGCCTTTCCTTTCTCATTTTAAGAGAAATGGCGAATATCCACGCATAAGAGATAATCAGGCAACAACGCTGAACTACTCCCGCCCAATCTCTAAAGAAACCCGCCTGCAGCTCGCCGATTTTCATCAATATAATTAGAATAACCATGGTAATACCCGCAGTCAAAGTAAAAGCCGCTAGCGGCCTCCACTTGTCATCGACGTGAAAGCGCCTCCAGAGGACAAAACAACTCGCGGCGGACAAGGAGAAGACAATTGCCCCGAAAATGCCGTGTAAAGTACCGTGAAGCGTTTGCTGGTTATCGAACATCGACATCGGATCGGTCACAAAGGGGCCCGATAAAAAATAACATACGGCAATCATCATAAAAAGAATCGGCGCCGAACGCGACGCCCTGCCTGTGGGAAAGGCCGCTTTGAGGCCAAGCGCAAAAAATATGAGGGAAACCCCCAGGATCATAAAGCTTACAATCTGAATCCATCCCCGCGGCCCGATAGACAGTTCGCTTACATACATTCTGACCGGGTTATAACCGGCGCGCAGGAAACCGTTTATCATAAATGAAAGCGTAAACAGTACTGTGCCGAACATGCCGGCCTGGGAACCGATTTTTTTGATCATACACTTCCCCCTTAATCAGTAATCCTCCTGAGTCTGATTCGCGCAATGATTACATTGCTCTTTATTATAGCATAACCGAACTGCTGATAACAGTCATTTTTAAGCGTTTAAAAGAGGAGTAACGCCTGAAAGGGATGAGTACGGATATGAGCGATATATATAATTCAAAAGGAGACCCCGTCGTGAAACACGACGGGGTCTCCTTTTGAATGGACGTTCAGCCGGTACAATCAACAGTTCATGTTTACTCGGCCTTATCTCTGCGTGCGATTACTTTAGGCCAACGCTATTGCCATCGATACCAGCATGCAAATCCCTAATTTCTTGCATAACTGTTTTATTATCCGGCAACCGATCATCCGTAAACAATAGCTGATGCATCAGTCTCGCTCCGGCCTTCATCCCTAACTCCATGTAGACAGACTCATAAGCGGCCAATGCCTGGGAAAGATCAGCAAGTGCTATATCCCTTTCGGTTATGTCCGGGTATAAAACGTCGAGTCTCTTATATATGGGATCACAGCCATTCTTAAGTGTGTCCCGGTATGATGGAACCCTGTCCGCTTTACATTCCGCACCGTATAGTAAATAATGGCTGATCTGGTATAGGTTCACCCGCTCGAACGCATCGTTAATATAATCCATAAAATGGCCCTTTCATTCGATTAATTTCCCGCGCCAATGGTACGAGTTTTATGTACCCCAATTTATAGATAGGTTGGTTAAACCCGCACCGCTTAAACAGAGGCTGCGGTTTGCTCATATTTATCTACATATCGCCGATCTTTCTGAAAATCAATAATCCTAGGCGTCGAGCTGGATTTAGGTAACCCCGGCTTTCCTTCTATCTGGGCGGATATAAACGCCTGCACATCTTTCGGTAAGATATACCGCTGATCATGCCGGTTTTTTATGGCCTGGTAAATCCGTAAGAAATGCGCGCGATCAGTTTCCGGGTTCTCGGATTGGCAGAGGCTGACCCAATCCATCGCCCTGACAACGTCAAGGGCTATCGGGGATAATACAGCCATTGCCTTATTCGTCCCGTAAAACCCATAACTGGATATCGCCGTTGTGATCTCGCTCCATACCTCGTCGGCGTCCGGCGCGGCGTTACCGGTCACAATGACAATCGATTCAAGCAGTTGCCCAACGGTCGGCGGATAATCCTTATGTACCGCGATAAGCCTTTTTAACGCGACTTTTACGACCGATACATCATAATCGGCAAGCATTTCGTGCCAAAGAGCGACGGCAACCTGCATCTGGCTGTCATCCTGGCGTATGTCTTTATAAAAATACGGGTATGCCGCCATCAGGATAGCGAATACATACGCGGTATCCTTTTGCGTCACAGCTCATACCCCCAAACCTCGTTGGAATTGGCGGATTCCTCGGCCTCCATCCTTCCAATCAGCCTTGTAAGGGCATTGCCATTATTAGGCGCCGCCGCGTTCCGTGCGGGAGCCGTCGCCGGGATGTAAACATCATCCCATCGCCCCTGATTAATCCAAGTCAACGGGTTGGGAATAAAACGGCCGGCTTCCCGCCGCCACTGTTCGGTCGCTTTAGCGTTATCAACCGCGCTGAGAATGCGCGCAAAAAGCTCCTTATCCGGTTTGAGGCGCTTCCATGCCTTATAAACAGCGGATTTACCCACTTTACGCGGATACGCCTCCCAAAACGTCTCAAACCGCTCATCAATCAAGGTCGTGGAATGGGACGAGGACTGTTCATCCTCTCCTCCGCCCGTTTTAAGCTTTAGGTTCTCGCTTGATTGGTTTTTCGATTCTTTTGATTTATCTGGGCCGGTAGCGCCGTTTAAAGTATCCGAGGTATCCGTTTGTTCATTTCCCGCGCGCGCTCCCTCCGCTTGCGGGGGGTTAGGGGGGTGTTTTTCAAATATGTTGTTTTTAGATCTGTTATTTTTAATACTGTTATTATTAGTGTCCGGTTTTACCGGATCCGGTAAAACCGTATCCGGCTGAACCGTATCCGGTATTTTCGGACACGGTAGGAATGGCTTATTTTCGTATGTTTCCACCGTGTGCGGAATTTTCGGACACGGTGAGAATGGCTTATTTTCGTCACTTTCATTAACAGTACATACAGGAACTTGTTCCATTAGCGTATAAACATTATGTGAGTGCTTGCCGTCAACACGGGTCTGCTCGACTTTAATAAACCCATATGTTTTCAAAGGTTTAAAGTGGGCATAAAAGGTATCCCGATTGATTTTTAAGTCTGCCATGATTTTCGATACCCTTGGGAACGCGATCTTTCCCGCGCCGGCATAGCTGCAAAAGTAGCAATATATCGCTTTCCCAACCGCGGACAGCCGCTGATCCTGCATAACAAGTTTGGGGGCGAAGCCAAAACCCTTTGAAAGAACCCCCTCAACTTGGAGAATGTCACTTTCTTCATGATTGGCTGTAGACATTATAGCCTCCGATTTTGATTATGTGAAGTTTATAAATGCGAGTTTCACATCTTTGACAGAATTGCTCAGATGATTATAAAATAAGGAGATATCATTTTTATTCCATTCTTTCGGACATCACGGGGCCGGCGCTACGATGAAGCTGTAAGCCGACCGCCGAACGCATATACCAGAGGCCAATCAGTTTGATAGACTTTTTTGGTTTTTAGCCCAGTTTTCGAGAAGGGTAATGATGATATCCTCCATCTGACGCGGCGTGTATGTATTAGGGAAGTACTTTTTAAGTTGGGCTCCCTTAATCACAACTCTGTCCGCGTCTTTCTTTTCCGCAGCTAAGACCGCTTCTATCATTTCGAATTTGAGGCCGATTTCCTGGCTGAGTTTTTTGAGGTGCTGCGCCTGAGACAGCGACGGCGTCGCTTCGATCAAATTGATCACCTCCAGAAGCGTTTCCTGTTCCTCTTTCCGAAGATAAGACAGTTCGACCGCAGGGTTAAAAGCGATCATTTTATCATCAACTTTGGACAATAGATCTGGAATTAGCTCTGTTAAACGGATATACCGTAGAATCTGGCTCCGACTCTCTCCAGTTTCGTCAGCAATTATCTCCCTTGAATCTTTACCGGAATAATTCGGTCCAAGTTGGACCTGATTTTTTGTTCGCCTACCAGCTCTTCTCTTAATAGCTTCCATCCTCATCCTAAATGCGAATGCCTTTTCGCTTGGTAGGATCTTTTCCCTTTGTAGGTTAGAATCCACCAGTGTAATAACGGCGTCGTCATCATCTAAATCGCGAATAATAACCGGCATCGTTTCAAGCCCGAGGATCTCACATGCCCGTTTACGGCGGTGGCCGGATATTATCTCATATCCGCCAGCTTTCCTTGGCCGGACAATGGCCGGTACGAGGATACCGAATTCCTGTATGCTTTCGACCGTATCGTCCATAATATCATCTTCCAGCACTTTAAACGGGTGGTTCTCAAACGGATGTAGATCCGTTAAAGGAATCTCAACTACCCGATCCTTTTCATTGTCGTTTGGCATATCCACCGGGTTAAAAATATCGTCATACGAAGCCAGCGCCACGGGGTTGTCCTTATTTTTCACTCAGGAAAACCTCCTTCGCAAACGCTTCGTAAGCCTGCGCCTCTTTACTGCCCGGCGCGTGTTGGTACAGGCTGCCGCCCAATCTGCTGACCGCCGGAACTATGACCGACCTCGGTATACTTCCATAAATGTGTATCTGTCTGCCATAAGCTTCATTTATGGACGAAATTATCCCTTTGGCGTCATTTGCCCGCCCGTTTACCATCGTTAAGAGAATGCCGCCAATTTTCAACGTTACATTTATCCGTCTTTGGATTCTGTAAACGGTGAAAAGAAGCTGTTCTAAGCCCTTCGCCGCCAAGTATTCAGGTTGAACAGGGATGATCACACTGTTCGCGGCGGCGAGCGCGTTAATCGTCAACATTCCTAATGACGGCTGGGTGTCTATGACTATGTAGTCGTAATCCATGCCGACCTGATTGATATATTCCTGCAGTATAAATTCGCGGCTTAATGTGTCCGTACTGGCGAGAGAAACCTCCACCGCCGCTAGGCCGGAATTCGCAGGCAAAAGGCTTACGCCTTCGCTATGCGTAAGTATTCCTTTTCTCGGATCAAAAGACGCTTCATTAATGATTTTGTACATGATGGAACCGGATGTCTCCGGGAACTTCCCTGTATCCGCGAACCCCAAACTGGCCGATAGTGACGCCTGGCTGTCCGCGTCAATGAGCAGAACCTTTTTGCCAAGCCGCGCCAGCCCGATACCGAGATGAACAGCTGTCGTGGTTTTGCCGACGCCGCCCTTCTGACAAACAATCGCAAAAACCTTATCCATAACCACGCCTCCATGATGCGGAGGGCCTGCGAAGTAAACGCCATTTATAACAAGCCGCCCTTACCTACCGACATAAGCCCTCCGCTCAGATAATTTACCTATCTTGGCTAAATTTGAGCTTTAAGCTTATGCTTGTATCCCTGATAAGCAGGGCTGACGACATAATCTATCAGGCATTCTTTGGGAATCATATATGCTTTCATGTCCAGCATGAAGCTTTTAAGGATTCCCTTCTGTAAAATGCGGCGTACAAATGTATGTGACACGCCGCCCAGCATTACCTGTACCGTTTCGAAATCCACCACGTCGGGATAGGATTCGAATAACCTCTCGTAATGCTCTCTGTCCAGTACTTCCATACGCATAGCCTCACCGGAAAAGATTGTCAATAGCAGGTTGCGGCTATGACGGTATGGTTCATCTCCCCTACATCTCCCCAATGATCTGTCGAAAAAATCGGGTAGGCATAGGCTAACCGATCTGATAGATCTCCCGCGGAAGATGATCGGAGGGTTCATGAGGCTTGCGAAATCAACGTTTTTTGGGTATAATAAAAGCCGTTAGCGACTGCTAACGACTGTTAAAGTCTCAATTATTTTGGGGACTTAAAATCTGGTAGGATTTATCCTGTACCGGTTCGAGTCCGGTCTCGGGCATTTTTTGGACTATACAAGCTATGGATTTTACGATTTAGCTGTTGTTCGACGTCGTAGCTTGATTATCCCCAATCTTAATTCCTGTGTTGATCATCGTTTGGGCGGAACGGGATTTAGAGCTTTTATCTAAATGGGCATAGATGTTTGCCGTGGTGGAGAAATTGGAGTGGCCCAGCCATTCCTGAATTTCTTTTAGGGTAACCCCATTGGCTAACAGGACACTGGCACAACTATGACGAAGGTCATGAAAACGTATTTTTCTC
>Ga0209629_10001239_pt1 | contig 15776 bp, 12 predicted proteins | sample TergutCu122P5_FD_187286 | JGI IMG/M metagenome (GOLD analysis project Ga0209629, IMG submission 187286) | Cubitermes ugandensis P5 segment gut microbial communities from Kakamega Forest, Kenya - Cu122 P5 (SPAdes) (version 2) | ecosystem: Host-associated > Arthropoda: Insects > Digestive system...
CGGCGAAGCTAATATTTGTACGAGCTGCGGTCATACTTTAGAGCAAGAAGTTCCCCTGCAGACTACCCAGGTTTTATTTAGCAATACTCAACCGGCGCAACCTTTTTATCAAACCTTCAACCAGCCAGTAACTGAGATGCCAAATGAAAGACGACGCATTCCCCTATTCATAAAAATTCTTGGTGGTTTTGCGTGCTTTGTCATCGTGATTGTCATCATTGCAGCCTTCATTACAGGTAATGTAGCCAAGGCTGATTTCTATAAAATCGGATCTGATCAAATTCCATCTGTGAAACTTGTACTCGGAGAGGAGCGCAAAGTAACGGGCACATCCACCTCAACATCGAATGGTATAACGACGAATATCATTGAGTATCAGGTTCCAGGCGGTAATCAAAACAAGGATATGATTCAGTACTTTAATTATTTAATGAACAATGATGGGTTTTTACCATTAGTCGACATTGATTTCAATGGACCAAGTGGAACAGGCGAATTCGGTAGAAACTCCATTGAAAGCGGAAAAGCGGTTATCATGCAAATTAACTATGACTTAAATGGTTATACAATAAAAATTGATAGAGGGGAGGGTAACGTAAATCCTTACTAAAATAATTATGCACCTGAATTTACGAGTGTTTGCAAAATTAACTATACTAGCGATCTTATGCCTTATACCATGCACAGTTCGCGCAGATCTTGGACCGAAGCCGGAGATTTCAATTCTGTGCACGAATCTACCTGAAAAAGAAGTGTACGTAGATTTGCTTGTGGACTATCCTCCTTTGGAAGAAGGTCAAGGTTTCCGCATAGAAGACAAGGACTTGTACAATCCTTATATGTTCTCGATTTTAGAGTCATACAATGTTGACGGCTTTAGACCAGCACTCGTGACTGGCACAAGTGCACCACTTTGGGGCGATATTCGCTGCATAAATAACAATAGCGAAGCTTTTATGACATTTTCCTACTTCGGCGTACCTGATCGGTTTAAGATCATTGCGGTCACTGAGTATGGTACTGTTGTAGTTTCCAATTTGGTCGAGAAAAAGGCATATCAAGCTTATATTGTATTTGATTATGCAAAAGCCTTAGAATCATTGCCAAGTGCATATGAACGTTCACCCTTAATGTCTTATGTTTTACAGTTCCTGTTCACATGGGTCGCAACTTTGATAATCGAAGGGCTTATCCTGCTACTATTCAAGTTTAGTCTGAGGAAAAACTGGAAGCCGTTCCTGATCATAAACACAGCAACGCAGATTGCACTTACTTTGATAATCGCTTTGATTGCATACAATGCTGGAACTGCTATGACGCTTCTTATTTATATTCCAGTTGAAATTGTCATCGCAGTGGTGGAAATTATAGCTTTTACAATCTTTCTGAAAGAACACGGAAGACTGCGGCGTGCGATATATGCTGTAACCGCCAATGCTGCAAGCTTCATCGTTGGGATTGCGATTTTAATATTCACTTTCAATCTAACACCATAGCCATCTGCTCTTCGTAGATGGCTTAATTAATTATGTGATAGAAATCAAACGCACTTTACATTTTTTATAGTAAAAATGTAATATATGCTTAACATTTTCATAGCCAAAAATGAAATTTATAGATAACATTATATTGATAAAAAAGTAAAGTATTGTTATAATATAGCTGAGGTGATATAATGTCAATTACGAATTCTGATAATATATTAAAAGTGATTTCAGCATTTAATCCTTGGTGGCGAACAGGAAATCTTAGACCAGAATTTAAAAAAACATTTAAAAGGTTCGCTTACTATGAAGCAATAAAGCAATTGGATCATGAAGATATTAGGCGTGCAGTCATTTTAACTGGAGCAAGGCGCGTAGGAAAGACTATTATTCAATACCAAATTATTGAAACCCTTTTGAATAGAAACATCGACCCAAAGCGAATTTTATATGTATCTTTGGATCATCCTTTACTGAAACTATGCTCCATCAATGATATATTAAATGCTTACAAAGAAAATATTTATCCAAATGAAGATGTATATTATTTCTTTGATGAAGTTCAATATGCTACAGATTGGGATAAATGGCTTAAAACAATATATGATTTAGAGCCTTTGACAAAAATTGTAGCTACTGGTTCAGCAAGCCCTGTTCTTTCAAAAAAAGCTGGCGAAAGCGGCGTTGGTCGCTGGACAATATTAAAAGTTCCCACATTATCTTTTTACGAATATTGCGAACTCTTGAATGTACAAAATCGACCACTTTTATCACCTGAAATGAGAATAGCGGAGCTTATAAAATTAAATAAAATAGAGTGGAGCGAGCTTTTTCTCAAATTATCCTGTATGCAAAAGCATTTTAGTAGATATTTACAAGTTGGTGGATTTCCTGAACTTGCCCTATCAAAGGATGATTATTTAGCACAAAATATAATGAGAGAAGATGTAGTAGATAAAGTACTAAAAAGAGATATACCCTCACTATATAATATTCGCAATTCTACAGAACTTGAAAGAATTTTTTTATATTTATGTTTTTGCTCATCCAACATCATTGCTATGGATACTATTGCAAAAGAACTTGATGGAGTAAGCAGGCAGACTGTAAAAGAGTATATTCAATATTTAGAAAGTGCAAACTTAATTTATACAAGTTACCCCGTAGATATGAATGGAAAACAAGCATTAAAGAGCAAACCAAAGATTTATATTGCAGATGCTGCTATACGAAATGCAGTATTGATGCAAGAGGATGTATTTGCTGACCCTGAAGAAATGGGAATCATAGCTGAAACATCGGTTTATAAACATTTAGCAGACTTTTATCATCAAACTAAAATAGGCTATTATAGAGATGGAAAAACCGATAAAGAAATCGATATTGTGGTGGAATTTCCTACTGGTAAAATATTAGTAGAAGTTAAATATCGAGATCAAGCTGCAATTGGTCAAAAAGATGCCATATTTCAACTTGCAGACGAAGCAATTTCAGCTATTGTAGTTACAAAACGCAATAATGACTATGGAATACAAGATACGAATGGATCAAAAAAGCTAATAAGGATACCGGCATATGCATTTTTATATCTCTTAGGCAATGCTGAAAAATATGGATTTAAAGGTACTAAATAATAAAAATGGAGGTTTTCAAAATGGGTGAAGTGAGAAATTATGAGAACTTTATAACTGAAATCATAGGTGGAAAAACCTTTTACATGTTACCTGGAATTTTTGCTCATGCCGATGCTATTTCAAAAATAAGAGACAAATTTACGTTTTATTTTCTTAATAACAATATGAACTGCACGGCATACTCTGAAGGGCTAGAGGTTTATTTAGATGTTAAAAATAGCGATTATTTTGTAGTTCCAGACATAACAATCATATGTGACAAAAAAGTAAAAAGGAGAGGATACAAAGGCATACCAGAATTAATAGTCGAAGTCCTCTCTCCAAGCACCGCAAGTAAGGACAGAAAAGAAAAGTACAATACATACGAGGAAGCAGGAGTAAAAGAATATTGGATTGCAGATCCTAATAACAAATTGATTGAGCAATATGTTTTAGAGGATGGTAAATATAAATTTAAAGGAGCAACTGTACTATTAGATCAAATAGAGTTCAATAAGTTAACTGAAGAAGAAAAAGCAAGTTACTCCAGCGTAATTAAGCCAACCATTTTCGAAAAACTGGAGATAGATTTAAAAGATGTATTTATTCAATTTGATTATGAAGATTAAGTGAAATACTTTAAGAGGTGAATAAAATGAAGAAGCAAATAACTAAAGCACAGAAATGGAAATATAGAGGCATTGCACTTGTGCTTATCATTGCCATTGCATTCTTGTTGAATTACTTAGCTATGCCAGCTTGGACTTTTCAATCTGAAGGATTCTGGTTGTATCTTTCTACAATTTCAGCATCAGCTTTCATCTTGTTTTTAATTTCAGACTTAGCAAGTCATGATAAACGTTACATTTTTACTAAGGTAGCTGGTTTTGTTACTATTTCTATATTGTTAATATGGTTTTTGGCATCATTTCCATCATGGAAACTCTTTAATTCTTCAAAATACAGGAACATAATTTCCATTTCCAATAATGGGAATTTTGATCAAGATGTACCAAGAGTCCAGAGCTCGCAAGACATCCCTATTGTAGACATGGTTACAGCAAGACAGCTTGGTGACCGCACAATGGGATCCATGGAAAATTATTTGTCCCAATATGAAGTAGACGGTGAATATAATCTGATAACCTATAAAGGTACATACTATCGCATTTCGCCAATTTTGTATGGTGGATTTTTCAAGTATCTTAACAGCAAAAGCAACGGCATTCCAGGTTATGTACTCGTGAACATCTACACCCAGGAAGCTACACTTATTACATTGGATAAACCAATGAGGTATTCACCATCTGCATACTTTGGTAATTTGCTTAAGAGGCATCTTAGGCAGAAGTATTCTTCTTATATCTTCGGTAAAGAGCAATTTGAGATCGATGATGAAGGAACACCATTCTACATTGTACCAGTTGAAAAGCCAACTGCAGGATTGTTCGGAGCACATGTTGTTGATAAGGTTATCTTAGTAAATGCAGTAACAGGTGATATGGAGGAGAAATCTGTTCAAGATGTTCCCACTTGGGTGGATCATGTGTTTTCGGTGAGCTATCTTATGGACAGAGTTGATTGGTATTATGGATATACTAACGGCTTTTGGAATTCTGTATTCACCAAAAAAGATGTGCGTAAAACAAGCTACAGCTTCGACGAGTCGCAGTATTACTTTATAGCAAAGAAGGATGGAGTCTACCTCTATACAGGGATCACATCTGCTGGAAAAGATGAATCAAATATTGGTTTTATCCTCGCAAATGTGAGAACCGGACAGATTACGTATTATTCCGGTCCTGGTGCAGAAGAGTCCTCAGCTCAAGCGTCAGCTGAAGGTGTGGTTCAGCAGTTCGGCTATAAGGCTGGACCTGTAATGATCGTTAACATTGATGGGGTTGAAACCTATTTTATGACGCTGAAGGATAACCAACAATTAGTAAAAAAGGTTGCCTTGGTTAATAAAAAGAATTATACAATAGCGGTGGTGGAAGATACCATTACTCAGGCGGTCAATTCATATCGTGCTAAGTTTTCAGGCCAAGCTGATGTAGAACTTACCAATAAAGAAGGTATGATTTCAGAATTGTACACCGCAATCAAAGGTGGCGACACGTATTTTTATTTCAAAATACAAGGTGATAAAGTGTTATACGTATCTTCAATTTTAAACAATGACCATCAGGTGGCAATGAAGATCGGCGATACAATTTCTATGGAGTACGTTTTAGTAAATGACGACACCGCAATCGTAAATAGCATTTCAATTAAATGATAATGTTTATAATGGCTGTTTATACGCTGAAGCGTATAAACAGCCATTATTGATATAATAAACCTAAATAGTGTCAACTATATTTGAATCACGCCATTCTCTTCTCAATTTTCAAACTAGCCTCTTTACTATGAGCATTAATGAAAACTTTTCCTCCAATCGGCACCGTGAGAATAGGACTTACATGCCCAAAATTAACATTGCAAATAACAGGCAATGCATCTAATTCTTTCTTAGAATCTATGATCTTCCTCATTATATCCATGTTAATAGCAGACTTATTCTGAAACCTGCCAATTACAATCCCCTTTACCTGATCAAAACCAGGAAGATGAATTATAGACTGAAGATTCCTATCCCATTCCACATAGTTGGTCAAATAGTCATCCTCTAAAAACAAAACAGAATCCTTTAAGCCTGGAAAAAACTCTGTCCCCTGAAGCAAATTCAAAGTGCATAAATTCCCACCTATAATAGTCCCTTCGCATTCCCCTTCATGTATAACAGTATACCCATCATTATCGATAAAATGCCTATAATCTTGATTCAAATACCATTCATCGTCGCTCCAAGTTTCAGAAGGAAGTATTTCAAATTCTTCTTCATTCATGAGGCATTTTTTAAAATACTCTATTGTATATTCATTTCCCTTCTCCATTCCAAACGTCGAAAAGTGAGGACCATAATAAGTCACAAGACCAGTCTTAGCATAAATCGCATTAGAAAGAGCTGTAATATCAGAATAACCACATAATACTTTAGGATTATCCCTTATGCTACCATAATCAATATATTTTAAGAGCTGATTTGAATTAAAACCACCGATTACAGTCAAAATTCCCTTAACATTACCATCACAAAAAGCATCGTGCAAATCATAAATCCTAGACTCTATAGATGAAGAAAAGAATTCATCGCAAGTCTTAACATGTTTTCCAAAAGTAACTTTAAACCCCATATCATTTAAAACTTTTGTAGCATATTCAATTTGATGTTTAGATAAAATACCCAAACTCCTCGCAGGAGCTATAACTCTAATTTCATCGCCTTTTTTTAATTTATCTGGAAACATATAATCCTCCTTTAAAATTCTAAATTTCCTGTAGTCCTTGGAAATGGTATTACATCTCTAATATTAGCCATACCTGTTAAATACATCAGCATCCTTTCAAAACCTAACCCATAGCCAGCATGCTTTGTACCGCCATATTTTCTGAGCTCAAGATACCACCAGTAATTCTCTTCATTCATATGAAGTTCGCTGATTCTTTTCTTGAGCACATCATAACGCTCTTCCCTTTGAGAACCACCGATGATCTCTCCCACAGAAGGCACAAGTAGATCCATCGCAGCCACTGTTTTGCCATCATCATTTAATCTCATATAAAAAGCTTTAATATCTTTTGGATAGTCTACCACAAATACAGGTCTTTTAAACACCTCTCCAGCTATATACTTTTCATGCTCTGTTTGGATATCCATTCCCCACCAAACAGGATACTCAAATTCCTTATGAGATTCTTTTAAAATATCGATAGCTTCAGTGTAAGTTATCCTTCCAAAATCAGAATTAACCACATTATCCAGCTTTTCCATCAATCCCTTATCTATCATCTTATTTAAAAACTCCATCTCTTCAGGAGCATTTTCTCTAACATAATTTATTATATATTTAACCATATCCTCTGCTAGATCCATATTATCAGATAAATCAGCAAAAGCAATTTCCGGTTCAATCATCCAAAATTCTGCAGCATGTCTAAAAGTGTTTGAGTTTTCTGCTCTAAAAGTTGGTCCAAAAGTGTAAGTCTTTTTGAATGCTAAAGCATAACATTCAGCATGTAGTTGTCCTGTAACAGTTAAATTAGACTCTTTACCAAAAAAATCCTTTGAAGTATCCACGTTTCCATCTTTATCCTTAGGAACATCTTTTAAATCCAAAGTAGTAACTCTAAACATCTCTCCAGCACCCTCTGCATCTGTCCCGGTTATTATGGGTGCATGAAGATAAACAAATCCTCTCTCATTAAAGAATTTATGAATTGCAAAAGCTGCAAGAGATCTCACTCTAAATACTGCAGAAAATGTATTGCTCCTCGGTCTTAAATGTGCAATTGTCCTTAAATATTCAAAAGAATGCCTCTTTTTTTGCAATGGATAATCTAAGTCAGATGTACCTTCAACGGTTATTTCCTTTGCTTTAATTTCAAAAGGTTGCTTTGCTTCAGGAGTCAATATGAGCATTCCACTAACAGATATGGAAGTGCATATTGGAAGCTTTGTAACATCTTTAAAATTGCTAAGTGATTCTTCAAATACAATCTGAGCATTCTTAAAAAAACTTCCGTCATTGATCTCAATAAATCCAAAAGTTTTTGAATCTCTTAGAGTCCTGATCCAACCTTTGATTAAGACTTCTTGATCTTTGTAGTCTTCATAGTTCTTAAACAGTTCTTTGATTTCCATAATTATACCTCCAATTTTTAAATATAAAAAAGCCCTACATCCGTAAGGGACGAAAGGCTTAAGGTTTCCGCGGTACCACCCATTTTGTTTTGATTCACATCAAGTTTATCCCACAAATTTGAGAAGACCATTAAAATCAAAACCACTTTTCTCCTTAAGGCGGAAAACCATAAAACCTACTTTATCTTATAAAAATTTTCGGCAATATAGCTCAGGGGCGTTTTTCATTAGTGTCCGTTTACCAGGCTTTCACCAATCCCAGCTCTCTTTAAAACAAAGACAGAAATTACTCTTCCCATCATAGCCTTTATATAATAAAAATATCTTATCACGAAAAAAAAATTTGTCAAGAGATTTTGGTTCTCATTTTTTAGAAATCGCTCCTTTTAAACCACAATTAATTTATAAATACGTTTTCAAATGGTGACATATCATCATGAATATGTTATCATGAACTTATACAGATATTTTAAATCATAAGAAGGGGGTAAAACATGGCTAAACCAAACATTTTATTGACAAGAATTGACAATAGACTTATTCATGGACAAGTTGGAGTAACCTGGGTTTCTACAATTGGTGCCAATCTTATCGTAGTAGTTGATGATGAGGTGGCTAATGAACCTCTTCAGCAAAAGCTTATGGAGGTGGTTGCAGAATCATCAAATGCTGGAGTTAGGTTTTTTACAATCCAGAAGACAATAAATGTAATTCGCAAAGCAGCATCGTCACAAAAGATTTTCATCGTATGCAGAACACCGGAAGTGGTGAAAAAGCTCATTGATGGAAACGTCCCCATAACAACTGTAAACGTTGGGAATATGCATTTTTCACAGGGTAAACGTCAAATAAGCAAGAAAGTTTACGTGGATGATAACGACTATGAAACACTAAAGTATATTAAATCTAAAGGTGTAGATGTTTATATTCAGGATATACCTGGAGATCCAAAAGAAAATATTTAATTAATTTTTAAGGAGGTCTACTTTATGAGTGTTACACTGATTCAAGGCATTTTGATTTCAATTTTCGCACTTATAGCTGGTATCGATTTTTGGCTAGAAGCATTTTTTATTTTCAGACCTATCATTGTCTGTACGATAACTGGTATTATCCTGGGAGATTGGCGTTTAGGCCTTGTTGCAGGAGCTCTTACAGAACTTGCCTTTGCTGGACTTACACCTGCTGGAGGAACTCAACCTCCAAATCCAATTCTGGCTGGTGTAATGACAACTGTCCTTGCACACACTACTGGCAGTGACCCCACTACTTCAATAGGACTAGCATTACCTTTCAGCTTTTTAATGCAATACATTATTTTATTCTGTTATTCAAGTTTTTCATTCTTTATGGCAAGAGCTGATAAAGCTGCTGAAGAGGCCGATACTGAGACCATTGTGAAGTTAAACATAATGCTTACTGCAATTATCGCTGCCCTTTATGCCATTGTTGTATTCCTTTGTGCATATGTAGCACAAGGTCCTATGCAGACTTTTGTAAATAACATGCCTGCCTGGTTAAAACATGGCTTTGAAATCGCAGGAGGAATACTCCCAGCTGTAGGTTTTGGAATGCTTTTAAGGGTTATGCTAAAAGCTCAATATATACCTTACTTGATAGTAGGATTTTTGATGGCAGTCTATTTACCAATAAGCAATTTACTTCCAATTGCTCTAATAGGTACAGCGTTTGCTGTTTATGAGTACTTTATCTCTAAAAATAAACAACAAACAGCAGTAGCAAGTACAAATAATGGGGGGGGAGATGACGATGATGGCGAAGGAATCTAATATTACAACTAAAAATGACGAACCTGCAAAAATGTTCACAAATAAAGATATTACTATGCTTGCAATTCGTTCTATGTTCTTACAAGCAAGCTTTAACTATGAAAGGATGCAGTCAGGAGGATTCTTAGTAGCTCAATTACCATATTTAAAGAGAATATATAAAGATGATAAAGAAGGTCTTTCAAATGCAATGAGGGATGACCTTGAATTCATCAATACTCATCCAAATCTCGTTGGTTTCTTGATGGGATTAATCATTTCATTAGAAGAAAATAAAGAAGATAGAAGCTTGATTAAAGGTCTTAAAGTTGCGTTATTCGGACCACTTGCCGGTATTGGGGATGCTATATTCTGGTTTACAATATTGCCTATCGCTGCAGGTCTTTGCGCATCTTTTGCACAACAAGAGAATCCATTAGGTCCAATATTGTTTTTCTTGATATACCTAACCATATGGATCCTTAGGATTGTTTGGACTCACATGGGTTATAACATGGGTACAAAAGCCATCGATTTAATTAAGACAAGCTCCCAAACTATATCAAAGGCAGCTACAATTTTAGGAGTTACTGTTATCGGTGGATTGATCGCAACTTATATCAACATTCAAGTTGCTCTGCAAATTGTAGTAAATGATCAAAAGACTGTATCAATTCAAACAGACTTTTTAGACAAGATATTTCCAAAGATTTTACCACTCGGTTACACTTTCCTTATATACTATCTCTTAAGGAAAAAAGTCAGCCCAGTTTTGCTAATATTTGTTACATTTATCTTGGCAATTATTTGCTCTTTCTTTGGTATATTATAATACTTTAAAAATCAGACCCACTACTACAAGTAATGGGTCTGATTTACTTATAAGAAATTAATTTGACTAGGATACTGCCATTTTTGTAATTCTTCCATTTCAAAATAATCAGGCTCTTTTCCTTTATTAACAGCTAATGCATGATAATATAATTCTGCTAGTTCTTCTACATAGGCAGCTTTTAAATATGCTTCATACATATTTCTTTCATCTATAGCGACTACTCCATGTTTTTCCAATAAAAAAACATCAGCTTCCATGCAGCTTTCGATTATGCTATCAGCAAGCTCTGGTGTTCCGGGCCGTCCATAAGGTGCTACTGGAACTCTAGCTTTTGATAGCCCTAAACTAATTACTTCATAGACAATCGCTGGAATTTCTTTTTTTAATAGTGCAAAAGTTGTAGCATACATAGAATGTGTATGGGCTATAGCATTTACTTTTGGTCTTTGTTTATAAATCATCAAATGCATCAAAGTTTCACTGGTTGGTTTTAAATTCGACAAATTTTCGATTACATTTGCATTTAGGTCTATTACAATCATATCTCTTTGGTTCAAGACTTCTCTATCTATACCTGTAGGGGTGATAACGACATAACCGGTCTCAAAGTCTTTTGCACTAAAATTACCGGATTTATGCTTGCACAATCCATCTCTTTGTGCCCTTTTTGCAATTTCACATACTTCTTTTTTCAATGCTTCTAACATATAAAAACCTCCTCATAAACATAAAAGTAACAAATATTAAGAGAATCAGAAATCAACCAGAGTAAAAAATTTATCATTAAGATTATGAATCTATAGATTTACTTTGTCAACAGCAAATTCATCAAAGAAATCATGGAAAAAATTTATTTAACATCTTAGCAATGAAACTTATTTGTTTGAATATTTTTGTGATATAATAAAGATGATAAATTATTAGGAAGGAGCGTAAAAATTGTTATGGATAATTTAAACAAAAAAAGAGGATTATCACATGAAGCTTATGGCGGCGTTAAGGGGAAGGATTACATTCCATTTATTGGTAAAAAGGTAAACCAACCTGAATTAACAGTTTGGTCAATTCTTGGCGGTGTTATTTTTGCTATTTTCTTTGCTGCTGCTAATACTTATCTGGGTTTAAAAGCAGGGATGACGATTTCTGCCGGAATACCTTCAGCCATCTTAGGAACAGCACTACTTAGGGCATTTAGGAGAAGAAACATACTTGAAAACAACATGGTTTCAGGTGTGGCTGCAATGGGGGAATCTTTAGCGGGAGGAGTTATCTTTGTATTACCTGCACTTTTACTTATGAATTTTAAACTTCCATTTGGTGAATCTATATTAGCTTGCTTAATTGGAGGACTCATCGGAATAGTCTTGATAATTCCTCTTAGAAGAAATTTAATCGTAGATGAACATGGGGGAGAGCTTAAATTCCCAGAAAGCATGGCAGCGGCTGAGGTACTGGTAAATGCAAACGAAGGTGGAGCTGGTCTTGTTACAGTTATTACTGGTATTATTGTAGGTGGAGTTTATAAGTTTTTACAAAATGGTTTAGCTCTATTTACCGAAAGCCCAGGAGCTGAATTAAAACCACTTCCTGGCTCATACTTAGGAGTTAATTCACTTGCATCACTGCTTGGCGTAGGATACATCGTAGGACTTGATGCCGGAATATACATGTTCGGTGGAGGTGTTTTAGCGTACTTAATCATAGCACCACTTATCAAATTCTTTGGAGCATCAGCAGCTGTAGCTATAGCCCCTGCAACAACACTTTTAAGCGATATGGCATCCAGTGCAATTAGAGGTCAATACATTAAGCCAATAGGTGCCGGTGCAGTTGCAATGGGTGGATTTATATCTATTATAAGAACGTTTCCAACCATAGTGAGATCTATAAAAAATACCTTAAAGAAAAAAGCAGGTGACTCATCGGAAGATGCACAAAATAGCGATTTGCCGATGTCGATAATAATTGGAGCTGCTGTATTTGCATTTTTACTAGTATGGCTTTTACCACAAATACAAGCTGGATTCTTAGTATCATTAGCTGTCATCGTTTTCTGCTTCTTGTTCTCAGTGGTTTCTGCGAGGATGTGCGGTATAATTGGAGCATCAAATAACCCAGTATCAGGTATGACTATTGCATCATTATTATTTATAACGACGATATTTAAAGCTACAGGTGTTATTGGAGACGCAGGAATAATCGCCGCAATTGTTGCTACGAGCATTGTGTGCATTTCTATTGCAGTAAGCGGTGGTGTTGCTCAATCTCTAAAGACAACGTTTATAATAGGCGGAACTCCAAGAAAGATGGAATATACTATGTATCTTGGAATTGCAGCTTCATCAGTTGTTATCACCGGAGTCATATTGCTTTTAAATACCACATATGGTTTAGGCGGACAAGCTTTTTCAGCCCCTCAAGCTGGAGTTATGGCTACTTTAATAACAGGAATAATGAATGGTAATCTTCCTTGGCTTTTAATTTTTGTTGGTGCTTTTATAGCTATATTCTGTTTTATTTTAAAATTACCTATACTTACAATTGCTCTTGGTATATACTTACCAATAGACTTAAGTGCTGCAATTTTAGTTGGTGGAATAATAAGATGGCTTGTTGACAGGAAATTTAAAAATGATGAAAATACTAAAAAGAGTGCTGTTGAAAAAGGAACGCTTTTAGCTTCAGGGCTTATAGCTGGGGAAGCAGTTATTGGAATACTTATTGCTTTACTTGCTTTCTTTAATGTTGATTTAACAGTAGTTGGCTCAAGCCTTTGGACATCTTTAGGCGGTACTTCCGGTCCACCTATCATGATTTTGTCATTATTGATATTCTTAGCATTAGGATATTGGGTATATAATTACTCAATTAAAAAAGACTAATGATGTTAACGAGTTTCAGTTAAAATATAAAAAATAGAAGAAAGGACAAAGAAAAATGGATTTTAACAGTTTAGATCCAAAAGAAGTATTTTATTATTTCCATGAGATTTCTCAAATACCAAGAGGATCCGGAAATGAAAAAGGAGTAAGCGATTACTTAAAAAAATTTGGTGAATCACTTGGACTTAAGACTATTCAGGATGATGTCTTAAATGTAATAATTAAAAAGCCTGGAACAAAGGGATATGAAAATTCTGACACAGTAATACTCCAAGGTCACATGGACATGGTGTGTGAAAAAAATAAAGATACTGTACACGACTTTTTAAAAGATCCTATCGATTTATATGTTGATGGTGACTATATAAAAGCCAGGGGAACGACTTTAGGAGCAGATAACGGCATTGCAGTTGCTATGATTATGGAAATTCTTGCATCAAAAAAAATAGAGCATCCACCTATAGAAGCTTTGTTTACAACTAATGAAGAAGTGGGTATGACTGGTGCATTTGGGCTTGATCCTGAAAATATTGAAGGAAGATATTTAATAAATGTAGATTCTGAAGAAGAAGGATCGCTTTTAGTAAGCTGTGCCGGTGGAGTCACTAATACAGTTATGCTTCCTATACAAAAAACTTCTAAGGCAAAAAAAGATTTTTATTCCATATTCATAACAGGACTTTTTGGTGGGCACTCCGGAATAGACATAAATAAAGAAAGAGGTAACGCCAATAAATTATTAGGAAGGCTATTGAATTCTCTTAGAAAAGAATTGGATTTTGAGCTTGTTTCCATCAATGGTGGTTCTAAGAATAATGCTATAACAAGGGAATCTGAAGCGATAATCGGCATAGAAGAAAAAGACTCTTTAAAATTGCAGGAAAGTGTTAAGGCTATAGAATCTATATTTAAAAATGAATTAAGAGCTTCAGATCCTGGTATTATGATAAAATTAGATAATGCTATAGCACCGACTGAGGTATTAAGCGAAGATTCCAAGGAAAAAGCTATTGATTTGCTCTATTTATTGCCACATGGAGTTAACTCTATAAGCGTTGAAATAAAAGATCTGGTAGTAAGCTCTAATAATCTGGGAGTGGTCATAACACATGAAGATGCAATTACATTTGAAGGAGCAGTGAGAAGCTCAGTTTCTTCCCTTAAAGATGAAATCACAGATAGGATAGAAGCTTTATCGAATTTAGTTGGTGCTGCATGTAAAAATGAAAACAGCTATCCGGCATGGAGTTATAACTCTGATTCAAAATTAAGAGAAAAGATGGTTCAGGTTTTTAAAAAAATGTATGGAAAAGAGCCGAATATTGCAGCACTTCACGCAGGATTAGAATGCGGTTTGTTTGGTGATAAGATAAAGGGTCTTGATATGATTAGCTTAGGACCTAATCTAAAAGATGTGCATACTCCAAATGAAAAATTGAGCATCTCTTCCACAAAGAGAGTTTGGGAATACTTAATCGAGGTTTTAAAATCATTTAAGGCGTGATTCAAATTTAGTTGACACCCTCAAAGTTTAAGAATACAGAAGTGCCTCAAAACTAATTAATAATTAGGCTTGAGGCACTTCTACTTCTTTTTTTTAAGAATAGTATGATATAATATTTTTAAGGATGAATAAAGAAGGGGTATGATATGCGCAAATTTAAAGTTACAGGAGCTTGTGTGCCAGAGAAACACTACATGGTTGATATAAGTGATAACCTTAAAGAAATGGCTGAATTGGTTAAAAATGGTGAGTACTTTGTAATAAACCGTCCTAGACAATACGGAAAAACCACCAATCTATCCTGTCTTAAACGACAGCTTAAGGATGAATATATTGTTATTTCTATCAGTTTTCAAGGAATGGGAGAAGAAAGTTTTGAATCTTCAAAAAATTTTTGCTTAAACTTTATGAAATTAGCTAGAGAATCATTAGATTTGGTAAACATATCTGATGAATACAAGAAAGCTTGGTTTAATAAAGATGTAAATGACTTCGTAGAATTAAATCTTCACATTAAGAAGATGTGTAAAAACCAAAAAGTCGTTTTGATGGTAGATGAAGTTGACAGTGCCAGCAATAATAGGGTATTTCTGGAATTTTTGGGCATGTTAAGGACTAAATATTTATCAAGAGATGACGGAGATGACTATACATTTCTTAGTGTAATATTAGCAAGTGTATACAATATTAAAAATATAAAACTTAAATTGATAAATGAAGGTTATTATGTCCCTCAAGCAACAGAAGGTAAGCTTATTAATTCTCCATGGAATATTGCAGCTGAATTTAATATAGATATGTCTTTTAGCCCTAAAGATATTGAATCTATGCTTAAAGAATATCAAAATGAAACCAATATAATTATGGATACTGGGTTAATATCACAAGAAATTTATAAATATACAAGTGGATATCCTTTTTTAGTATCATATATCTGTAGACTCA
>Ga0209629_10001241_pt1 | contig 15772 bp, 9 predicted proteins | sample TergutCu122P5_FD_187286 | JGI IMG/M metagenome (GOLD analysis project Ga0209629, IMG submission 187286) | Cubitermes ugandensis P5 segment gut microbial communities from Kakamega Forest, Kenya - Cu122 P5 (SPAdes) (version 2) | ecosystem: Host-associated > Arthropoda: Insects > Digestive system >...
GCTTGTCGGGGTTTACGCAAACATCAGCCGTATTAAGAATATCCAACATGAGCTGGTCGGAAACGCGTCCATAGAAATCCACGAAATCAACAAGTTCCATATCTATGGATAATTTTTTAAGAATATCCAGGTCAGAACCGCCCCCAACGATGGCAACCTGAACATCAGCACGTGTGTCCGTAATATATTTTACACTTTCAAGCAACAAATCAACGCCTTCCTGCTCACCTATTACTCCGAGATATCCTATTAGATATTTTCTGCCTTTTTTTAATTCGGGTTTTGGAGGTTGTATTTTCAAACGTTCCAATTTTGGGCCACTTCGCACAATGTGTACTTTATCGGCATTCATTTTCCCTCGTGAAACTGCAATTCCTTTGTAGGATTCGTTGGTAGCTATACTTGCAACGGCATTTTTAAAAGTCTGTTTTTCAAGAAAAAGTAATGATTTATAAAAGAAGTCTTTTTTCCCGTATTTGGCAATGTATAATTCAGGGTTGATGTCGTGGTGGTCAAAAACATATTTTACGCCTTTCGATTTGAAAATTTTTGCAGTAAGGAAAACTAAATCAGGCGGATTGCATCCGTGAATGACATGAAACGGTTTCTTCTTATAAATTTTTCGCGCAAGTTTGATCTCCCACCAGATCGCCGATCCATACTCCAATAAATAGCCGAAAGCGCCACGAGCTTCTAAAGGTAATGGGTGGCGATAGATTTCTATCCCATCAATCACTTCGTAGGGCGCTAAATAATCGTTCATTTGCGGACAAATAACAGAAACCTCAGCGCCGTGTTCTTTTAATGTCGTCGCCTCTTGCCAAACACGCCTGTCGAAGGGTACAGGTAAATTTTCGACAATAATCAATATATGTTTTCCTGCAAATTCCATTAATCGTTCATCATTTCAAAACAGTTTCTTCTTCTGATAAATATTTACCTTCATCCAAACTACGACTCCAGTTAATCCCTGTGTAATTTTTGAAATGTAAAAATTCATCACTTAGACGCACAAAGTCAATAATGACCTTATCTTTAACAGATAACAGTTTGTCCACAAATTCCTTTTCCTTTGTATTGACAATCAAAATGTCCGCCTTATTGATTAAAAAATCCAAATCGGAAGTCAACAATTTCGACAGATGCGGAATACGGGCATCTATAAAATCCTTGTTCGTGCCGGTCAACATGGTGGTATTTACATTTTTGTCGTAAATGATAATGTCCGCCCCTTTGCCCAGCAACGCTTCAATTACCCTTACTGCAGGGCTGTTGCGTAAATCGTCTGTTTCTTCCTTAAAACTTAACCCAAGAAAGCCCAATTTTTTGTTCCTGTATTTGTTTATCATTTTCGTAGCGCGAGCAATCTGAATGTCATTCGTTTTGTCAATGCTGTCAATAACAGGTACATCTACATACAAATCATGGGCAAGCGTTTGCAGACCTTTGAGATCTTTCGGCAAGCATGATCCGCCATAAGCAAATCCCGGTTTGAAATAAGTTGAAGAAATATTTAATTGCCTGTCCTTGCAGAAAATATTCATAACTTCGTGAGAATCAATGCCTAACTCGCTACAAATATTGCCAATTTCGTTCGCAAACGAGATTTTCAGCGCATGATAGGTATTATTGACATATTTCATGATTTCTGCAACTTTCAGATCGGTAATAATAATTTCAGCAGGCAGATGTTCATAAAGTTGCGCCACTTTTTCAGCCGCTTTTTTATGATCCGATCCGATCAAAGTCAATGGCGGATTGAAATAATCATTGACAGCCGTACCCTCGCGCATAAATTCAGGGTTATCAACAATTGCAAAATCTCTGTTGCGCTTTTTGCCTGAATTTTTTTGTAAAATATCGGCTATTTTGTCGCATGTCCCCGGCATTACTGTAGAACGCAGCGCCACAATATGAAACCCGTTTTTTTGCTGCAACGCTTTACCGATGGATTCTGTTACATTAAAAATATATTGCAGATTCAAATGTCCTTTTTCTGTACTTGGCGTACCTACGGCAATGATGCTGATGTCAGAAGCGAGCACTGCTTCTTCAGCGTCTGTTGTGGCAGAAATGGCGCCTGCTGCATATTGTCCGGCAATGATTCTGCCAATTTCCGCTTCGATAATGGTAGGTTTTCCGCTGTTAATCAAATCAACCTTATTCTGATTCACATCCACGCCAATAACCCTGTGCCCGTTCTGCGCCAAACAGCCTAAACTGACACATCCAACATAACCTAAACCAAAAATACTAATATTCATGATCGCGTATTTTAAAAAAATGTTTAAAAGTCATTTATAATAATATTTGAAATCAACGTAATATCCTTATTCGTAATAATTTCGGAAATAATGACATTTGTTGGGCATTTTTGCATAAATGAACTTGAATACCATCCAAGTATGGGTTCTTTATTTCCGCAAACCATTGAGGTAACTAATTTTTTATCTGTTTCCAACGTAACAAGGATACCCGATTGGTGACTTAAAGTATAGCGTTGCTCTGTTTGAGTCAATAAGGCTATTTCGGGATGTAAATGAAACGGAATTATTATTTTATGATTCTCATTATCAGATACTTTAATATCATCCTTAATTGTAAAAGAGTTTTGTTGTCTATCGAAAATTATTTCTCTTATGTGCAAAACATTTTTGTAGCCGCTATGAGCGGCTGTAGCTGTTTCTAAGTTTCCAATTCGATTCACATTCAAAGCTTTACATTGATAGTGATTTGACCACATGGTATCACCGGTATGATTTGCCTGATTTTGCCCATCAACACAAATCGTATTATGAGCCAATGTACTGACAAAATATTCTCGCCATTGTTTTGAAACGTGATAAGAATAGGTTCCTGAATCCACAAAAACCGGTATTCCGTTGATATTCATAATAATAGAAAGGGAATCTGCATGTCCATGGGCTGCAATAGACAAATACCCAAGTGGCGCAGCATTGAAATGGAGGAAAATTTCTTTTTCATTTTCCTGCTTTCTAAAAATTAAATGACCTTCCTGCTTAAAAAACGAACTGCCTTGAAGCGGGTGAATTTCCGTAAGTGACACGAAAACTTTTTCGCCATTCTCCCCAAATAAAATTTGGTTTTTCAAATCAAAGCCATGCGACTTGGATTTGAAACGCTCATCGCCAAAAATAATGGCAGCCGAAGTAAGTAATGATTTGAAATTGTTGTAATGAGCATCCTGCGAGAATAATACTACTTTGCCGTCGTCCGCGTCTCCATATTGCGGAAAATTGGTTTTACAGTCTGTAAAGGCAAAAATATAATCAAATATTTTGTAAAGCGTTTGTTTATAAACAGAAGAAAAACTGTTATTTGTCCTTTCTGCAACTACGTAAGCTATCAGAAAAAAATCGGTTATAAACTGAATATATTCTGCTGCTTCTTCGCGGTTTACTCCGTCAGAATGTTGCTTTACAATTTCTTTTTCCAATCCTTTTTTTGTATATTTCAACCACTTACCGGATTCAGCAAAATTCCATTTCGAAGCTGCAACAAACAAACCGGCATATTCGGATATCAAATGATTGTTGGCAGATGAAAACAACGATGGATTACGGTACGAATAAACACAGTGTTGATAAATACATGGAATCCAACGATTTTCAACAAAAGATTGAAACCAGGGAACAGCTAAATTTTCAACATTCAATATTTCCCAACTAAAAAACCAATTGATCAATCGAACGTTCACTTCAATATTACTGTACCAGTTGATTCCGGATAAATAGGGATTATTTTGTATCCACGATTCATTAATTTCAACAAATTGCCGCAGATATTTTTCATCTCTTGTTACGATATAGTTAATGGCAATTTGCGGAATAAACAATAAGCGATTCACTTCCCAAACATTTTTTGCAGAAAGATCCTTTTCGTTACGAATACTCATGGATTTGGAAAAATGCAAAAGAAAGTTTTTACCGGAAAACAAATCTTTGTGCCAGTCTATATCGTTTGTAGCATAATCAAATTTTCTTCCAAAAACAGGAATGACCGGTTCAAAAAGTTGGAACTGCTCTTTTTCAATTTTCAATGCAGGTAAACATGCTTTTGTTTCACAATGAGAAACAGGGGCGAGTTTCCTCATCTGTCGTTTTTCTGCTTGTTTACGAATCTGCCGGAAAAACCTGTATAATAATTCCCGTAGAGACATTGCATGTAATCTGTTTATGTACCAGGATAATGCCATTTTTTCTATAAAAGAGAAACGATTTGTCTAAACTTATTTCTATGGGTATAAATGATCTTGGAATCGTCCACGATATTTATACTGCAATCCATATTGTTAAGTCCGATATGCAGGTCAATATTTTTTAACAGTTTCGTTTTATCCAACACTGAAAAATTACCGTCCGGTACAATATTTATTTCTAACCGACCTATTTCTTTTTGAACAAACTGGGCTAATTTCATGTGGTGGACTCCTTCCAAAAGGTGATATACAATTCCCAGTTTAGAACCATCCTTAGCTATAATATTATCTTCAATTCTTCCATCAATAGACTTTACGACACACAACTCGGAGTCGGAAAATGAAGGTTCGGAAATGGTTGAAATGACATCAGGTACTTTGTAGCGAATCAAAGGGAATGACGAGTTTATCAATGAGGTAGTGATTACACAATCGTCTTGAAACTCATTAATTGAATAACCCGGTTGGCTAAAATATCCCCTGTGATCCATACATTCGTCTAAAGCAATCGTTCTTTCCGTATTTCCGTAATGATCATAAATTTCTGTATTCAAAGTTTCTTCAATCAATTTTCTCTCATAATCTAACAATGTTTCGGATGAAGTAAAACATTTAGGTATCGAAAGTTTCCATCCGTTTGTTTTAAAAAGAAAACACAAATTATACAACGAACTCGGAAATCCTTCAATCGCATCCGGAGCAAAAGATACAAGTTCATCATAGTATTTTTTGATCGTACCTTGATTGATTTGATAGCACGATAAAAACAATACATTGGCGCTGTCAATTTTCAGCTTTAATAGATCGCGTTTGATATCTCCTCTAAATGAAGCTAATTTGTTTTTTCTATAAGTAAATCCACGTCTTTTTCTAAATACATAATGATAGGCTCGCTCTCTCAATACCGCAAAATAATCATTATATACGGTTAATGGAGCGCCGGTAGAACCGCTGGTGTGCGACTTGCTTAGAAACATTTTCGGAACCGTCAATAATTGTGTTGGGTCTTGATTGACCATTTGTCTATCAATAACAGGCAACTTCGATAAATCTGCAATGCCCTTGATATCATTGATCGAAATCCCATGTTCGGCATACAGTTTTTTGTAAAACGGTGATTTAGTGATCGCTTTCCTGAATATTTGTAGAAATTTATCTTCAGATGCTATATAACGTTCTTTTTGCGATAAACTGTAAAGCCTTTCAATCTCCTTTACAAAAGGACTTATCAAAAAATTTGATCGAAAACAATATTTGAGTGTCTCTTTGATGTATTTTTTTGTTTTGTTCATTATCTACAATGTTTAAAAATCTATTCAGATAACGTATCATTTCAGGGATTATTGCCGTTCAGAAAGAACTTGCTCATAAATCTCATTTAAACGATACACATATTGCTTGACATCATAATCACGCAACACCGATTGTTTGGCATTTTTTGACAGCGCCGCATATCTTTCGGGATGTATCAGCATATCTTTTATCTTTTCATAAATATCCGCAACATTTTGTTTTTCAACGATAATTCCATTTTCCTGATGATGAACTAATTGACCAATCGACCCAACATCGGTGATTACGGGAACTACACCTGCCGCCATCGTTTCAAGCAGGGCAACTGGCAATCCTTCAAAGTGCGACGTGGGAAGTAGAAAAAAATCAGCGCTCCGAATCTCATCGGCTTTTTCCGCTCCCGAAACAACACCCTTATAATCAAAGCGATCACCCAATAAAACTTCAAACTGTGGCACAATAGACGGACGTAATTTGCCCTCGCCGCAAAGCACAAAACGGAACGGAATATGTTCGTCGTTCAGTCCTTTGAAAACATCCAGAATCTCGTACAACCCCTTACTTTCATGTATCCTCCCCAAAAAAATAAAAACAGGAATTGCTGCCGGCGTCAATTTGTCAGATTGAATGAATTGCGAGCAATCTACACAATTTTCGAGCACGCGCACGCGTGCACATTGATATTTTTTCTGCATGATGTCCTTTTCCAGCCCACTTAATACCAATATTATACGACTTCCACGAAACAATCTTTCTGTAAGAAAACGATAAATACCTCGAGGTTTTTTAGCGATTAAAAAATCACCTCCGTGAACGTGCAACACCACCGGAACATGAAATAGCTTACACCATAGCCCTACCACCGATTCTCGCAAAATACCTTTCGGGTCAAATGGTAAATTCTGGTGCACCAAATCTATTTTATATTTTTTCAAAGCAAAAGGAAAAAGGAACAATTGTTTGATCATAAACAGTATTGGAATGATATTGCCGGAACTTATATCCTTCCTTCCCAAAAGATAATGATAATATACGTGGACGGGATTATGTTCAATAATCATTTTAACCATTGATGAAATACCGCTTACATTATGCCTGGCATCAAGACTGGGCGCTGTAATTAAAATATTTTTTTTCTTCATCTACAAGTAGTTCTTTGAGCAATAGTTTCAATAAGGTAAATTTCAAACATCTCTGCAAAGGTACAAAAGATTTCCAATTTTTTTATTATTTTTGCACCGGAAACAACATAAAATTTAAACTTACAATGGATATTGCAACGAAATACGATCCTTCTGAGGTAGAAGCAAAGTGGTATGAGTACTGGATGAAAAATAATTTTTTTCACTCCGAACCTGATGAACGTGAACCTTATACGATTGTTATACCCCCGCCTAATGTGACCGGCGTTTTGCACATGGGACACATGCTAAACAATACGATTCAGGATATTTTGGTGCGCCGCGCCCGGATGATGGGAAAAAATGCCTGCTGGGTTCCCGGAACCGACCATGCCTCGATTGCCACGGAAGCGAAAGTAGTTGCGAAATTAGCAAAAGATGGAATCAAGAAAACCGACCTTACCCGCGAACAATTCCTCGAACATGCTTGGGAATGGACACGCAAACACGGTGGAATCATTCTCGAACAACTGAAAAAACTCGGCTGCTCTTGCGATTGGGACAGAACGGCTTTTACGATGGACGAAGCTCGCTCAAAGTCTGTAATTAAAGTTTTTTGCGACCTTTATGAAAAAGGATTGATTTATCGCGGCGTGCGTATGGTAAACTGGGATCCGAAAGCCCTGACAGCCTTGTCCGACGAAGAAGTAAATTATAAGGAACAATATGGAAAATTGTATTATTTGCGATACAAAATAACAGTCCCCCTTTCGGGTGGGCTTGAGGGGGCTTACGCCGTTGTCGCCACAACCCGTCCCGAAACGATTTTCGGAGATACAGCAATGTGCATCAATCCAAACAATCCTAAAACAGCTTGGCTGAAAGGGAAAAAAGTGCTTGTGCCGTTTATCAACCGCGAAATTCCTGTGATTGAAGATGAATACGTTGATATGGAATTTGGTACAGGATGCCTCAAAGTTACGCCTGCCCATGATGTAAACGACTATATGTTGGGACAAAAATACAATTTGCCTTCCATAGATATCTTTAATGATAATGGCACGTTGAATGAACATGGAGCGATGTACGCAGGAATGGACAGGTTTGATGTTCGCAAAAAAATGGAAAAAGACCTTGAAACGGCAGGATTACTCGAAAAAATCGAATCCTACACGAATAAAGTCGGTTTTTCGGAACGTACAGATGTCCCCATTGAGCCCAAATTGTCAATGCAGTGGTTTTTGAAAATGGAAGATTTGGCTAAACCTGCTTTAGAAGCGGTTGAAAACGATACCATCCAATTTCATCCTGCCAAATTCAAAAATATGTATCGCCATTGGATGACTAATATTAAAGATTGGAACATTTCGCGGCAATTGTATTGGGGACATCAAATCCCGGCTTACTACGTTTATAAACACGAAGACGCGAAAGCACAAAGGCACGAAGATAATAATAACGTTGTGTCTTCGAGCCTTACCGACTTCGTGTTAAAAAATATTGGTTTCGTGGTTGCAGAAAACAAAGAATTGGCAAGAGTAAAAGCTATTGAAAAATTTCCCGAATTAAAAAATTGTGATTTTGATTTAAAACAGGACGAAGACGTCCTCGATACATGGTTTTCTTCTTGGCTCTGGCCTATTTCGGTTTTCGACGGAATTAATGAACCGGATAATAAGGATATTAGTTATTATTATCCGACGAATGATTTGGTAACAGCTCCCGAAATTATTTTCTTTTGGGTGGCTCGGATGATTATGTCGGGTTATGAATACCGGCACAAACCGTGCTTTTACAATGTTTACTTTACAGGAATTGTTCGGGATAACTTGAAACTAAAAATGTCCAAATCCCTCGGAAATTCTCCCGACCCGATTAAATTGATGAATAAATACGGCGCTGATGGCGTGCGTATGGGCATGTTGCTTTCTTCGCCCGCCGGAAACGATTTGCTGTTCGACGAATCGCTTTGCGAGCAAGGACGAAATTTTAACAATAAAATTTGGAACTCACTTCGTCTTGTAAAAGGCTGGGAAGTTGGCAATATAAATACACCCGCTGAAAACGAAATTGCTATAAACTACTTTGATGCCATTTTACAAAAAACGATTGTTGAGGTAGATGGCTTATTTGAAAAATATCGTCTATCTGAGGCTTTAATGCAGGTTTACAAACTATTTTGGGATGAATTTTCAGCTTGGTATTTGGAAATCATAAAACCCGAATATGGTAAGCCGATTGATTCGCATTCATACTCTATGACAATAGAGTTTTTTGAAACTTTACTAAAACTTTTGCACCCATTTATGCCGTTTATTACGGAAGAGCTTTATCATGCTTTAAATGAAAAGGTTGATAGCAGTATCATGTTTCAATCAATAACAAAATTTGGGTATAATGTTCAAATTATTTCTGACTTTGAAAAAACAAAAGAAATAATCACAAACATTCGCAACATTCGCGCTTCAAAAAATATTTCGCCAAAAGAGAAATTGAATTTGCAAATCTCAGGAGAATATAACCCTGATTTTGATGCAGTTATAAAAAAACTTGCAAATATTGAAGCAATCGTAAAAGTCTGCGAAAAAGCAGAGGGTGCAGTTTCCTTTATGGTTGGCACAACAGAATATGCTATTCCTGTTTACAAATTAATTAATGCGGAAGAAGAACTGGTAAAATTACAGGAAGAACTGAAATACCAACAGGGATTTCTTGATTCCGTTCTTAATAAGTTAAGCAACGAAAATTTTGTTTCCAAAGCGCCGGCCAAAGTCATCGAAATGGAAAGGAAAAAACAAGCCGATGCCGAAAGTAAAATTAAAACGTTGCAAGAAAGGATAAAAGAATTGAAAATTGAGAGTTAAGAGTTGAGAATTATGAAACGTCGGATTTTTGCGGGATTATTTTTCTGCGTATTGTTGTCGTTAATATCTTGCGTATCCCAGAAGAGCATGTTGATAGATGTGGAAAAGCCGGCAGAAATTACTTTACCCATTGCGGCTCAAAATGTTATCATCGTGGATAATGCCGTTCCACAGCCCATGGGATACGGAATAAGCGCTCCTTCCGGAAGATATACGGATATTGACAGCTTGTATATCATGACATTAATAACCGCTTCTTGGCGAGTAGCTATGAAGGCTTTTAATGATTTGGACAATTCGAAGTTTTTTTCCAACGTTTCGATATATCGAAAACCTTTGCGGAATGATCATGAATGGTTATCTGTTGTTCCGGTAAAAGAAGAAGTTAAAAACGATTTTTTCGAGAACGAAAATTTTGATATGCTGATTTCCATTGACCGGTTATTGTTTAATTCGACAATCGAAAAGAATAAGAGGGAACTTGGGAAAATGGAAACATTACTGACTTTTAGCGCCTATATACGCGGCGAGAGTAAACCGATTATACGACAAACAATAACAGATACGCTTAAGGCTTATCTTTCGGAGGATTCATTTTTTGATGGTATGCCACCTATCAGACCGGAGGAAATAAATACGCAATTGATTCTCCGAACTTCTCTCGATTTGGGCGAAGAACTCGGAAAGTCTTTTGTACCGGGTTGGGAAACAGTCTCCCGGATGTATTTTATAAAAAATATTTCCGATGCAAATCGAACGAATAATTTCATAAACAATAATAGCTGGGTTGAAGCTAAAAACACTTGGACAGATGAATTTAACAAGGAAAGTAAAGTTGTTAAAAGGGCGAGATTAGCGAATAATGTAGCTTTAGCCTCCGAAATGATCGGAGAATTTTATCAAGCTGAAGAATGGGCAATGAAAGCTAAAACACTTTTTCAGAACGTTTCTTCAACCAAATACTCCAAAGAAGTTCGTTATTTGGAAGAATATATTAAAACGCTACAGGAACGTCAAAAAAATAACATCATATTAGATAAGCAACATGGGATCTCGCAAAGGTAGTGTTCTCGTTATTGACGATAACAAAAACGTACTGACGGCATTACGCATTTTACTTACAAATTATTTTGAAAAGGTAACGCTTTTGTCGTCGCCTAATCAAATTCTTACCACTCTGCGTGAGGAAAAACCGGATGTGGTATTGCTTGACATGAATTTTTCGGCAGGTATTAATTCGGGAAACGAAGGTCTGTTCTGGCTATCGGAAATCAAGAAGCAGGATGCCGATTTGCCGGTTGTCTTGTTCACAGCTTATGCCGATATAGATTTGGCAGTCAAAGCGCTGAAACAAGGAGCCAGCGATTTTGTCGTCAAGCCGTGGGATAATGCCCGTTTGGTTGCCACGCTGCAGTCGGCCTATGCGCTTAGGGAATCACGCAAGGAAGTGAAACATCTGCGCGAAAAGCAGTCGGTTTTACAGAGAGAACTCAATAAGGAAAGTGATATTTGCTGGGGTATTTCTCAAGAAATGCAAGAGTTACATCACTTGCTTAAAAAGGTTGCCAAAACAGATGCTAATATCTTGATTACCGGCGAAAACGGTACAGGTAAAGAAGTCATTGCCCGTGAAATTCACCGGCTTTCTTCCCGGAATACGGAAGTTTTTATAGCCGTCGATATGGGCGCTATCACCGAAACGCTTTTCGAAAGTGAGTTTTTCGGACATGTCAAAGGCGCTTTTACCGATGCAAAGACTGACCGGATAGGGAAATTTGAAGCGGCAAACCAAGGTACGCTTTTCTTAGACGAAATCGGGAATTTACCTTATACCCTGCAAGCCAAACTGTTAAATGTTTTGCAATCGCGACAAATCATTCGAGTCGGCGGAAATACGCCCATTCCTGTGGATATCCGCTTGATTTGCGCAACGAATCGTAATTTGACGGAATCTGTTCAAAAAGAGGAGTTTCGTGAGGATTTGCTTTACAGGATAAATACCATTCAAGTGGAAATTCCACCTCTTCGTGAACGAAAGGAAGATATTCCGCTGCTGGCAGACTTTTTTCTGAAAAAATACGCCAAGAAATACCTCAAAGAAAATCTGATTCTTTCGCCGGAAACTGTCCGGAAATTGAGCGAATATTCGTGGCCGGGCAATATTCGCGAATTGCAACATACCTTGGAAAAAGCGGTTATACTGACGGAAAATTCTGCTCTCCAACCGGATGACTTTTACCTGAACAAGCCTTCCCGGTCAGATATTACTTTGCAGGCAACCACTTTGGAAGATGCGGAGAAAATATTGATACAAAACTCATTAAAGAGAAACAAAGGAAACCTTTCTACTGTAGCGGAAGAATTGGGTATTTCGCGTCCGACATTGTATAACAAAATGAGTAAGTACGAGATAAATGTTTAAATCCATTCAATACAGACTTTATTTTTTCACACTACTTTTGATAGTAACAGTAGCAGGCGCTACGTGGCTGTTAATTTTTGAAAAATATATTTATGCCGTTCCGTGTATTGTATTGATCCTAATTTGTCTTAACCAATTGAAAAATTATTATTCCAGCTATAATCGAAATATTATCTTTTTGTTGAATGCTTTGGAAAATGGTGATTATAGCTATCGTTTTTACGAAGGGAAAACAACAACGCGAGAACGGGAAATGTACCAACTCTTCAATCGTATTAAAGAAATTCTTGAAAATGCTCGAAAGGAAGTAGTTGAAAATGAGCAATTTTTAAGTTTGATTCTTGAAAGTGTTTCTACCGGAATTATCATTGTCGATGACATTGGAATTGTTCGAAAAGTGAATCAACCGGCTTTGGAAATGCTTGGTTTGCCTGTTTTTACCCATCTCAAACAATTGCATGCCGTTGATGAAACTTATCCTGTCCTTTTTCAAAAGCTGAAAGCAGGCGACAGCCGGCAGTTGGCGCTGACCACAGAAAAAGAGGAATTTCCTGTAAGTCTGCATGTTACCCAGATTCTGCTTAAGAGTGGAATGATGCGGGTTATGACCCTGAACAATATCGGCAATGAATTAGAAATGAAGGAAATGGAATCATGGATACGACTTATACGCGTAATGACGCACGAAATCATGAATTCCATCGCGCCGATTACTTCGTTGAGCGAAACAATGCGTTCACTTTATCACAATTCAGACATCGATATCAACGAATTGCGACAAGACACTTTGGAAGCCTTTGAAACGATTAACAGCACGGCTTCGGGACTATTGTCTTTCGTCGAATCTTACCGTAAATTTACTTCTGTTCCCAGTCCGAAAAAAGTAGTATTCAACTTCACCACCTTGATTGAAAAAGTTGTTAAATTACACGAGCAAGCCATTCAGGAAAAAAATATCGAAGTTCGTCTTCCGGCTGGTGAACCGGTATTTGCCTTTGCGGATGAAAATCTTATCCGCCAGGTTTTAACCAATCTGGTGAAAAATGCCATTGAATCCATAGGAACAAGTAATAACGAACGGATAGAATTTTCCATTCATCCTCAGGAAACGGGAAATATCACGCTTGACATTGCTAATACAGGTAAACTCATTCCGCCTGAAATTTTGCCCCACATTTTTGTGCCGTTTTTTACGACAAAGCCCAATGGCTCAGGCATCGGGCTTAGCTTGTCTCGTTACATCATGCGTTTACATGGCGGTAAATTATTGCATTTTGTTTCTCCTGAACAAATGACTGTTTTCCAATTAGTTATTCCGGTTTAGGCTTATCCGTCATTGCGAGGGCGAAGCCCGAAGCAATCTCTCACCTCGTTTTTCAATGATTCAATTATTATACATCCAATCATATCCTTTCCAAACGTTCTCCGTATTCCAAAAATCAGGAATACCGCCGTGCCCACGGGCATTCAGCGGAAGTTGATCGAAGGGCGGAGTTTCTCCCGAATGAACGGCATACAACCGTTTTGCCGTTTCCATTATGGCTTCTACCTGATATTTGTAAGGCCGGTCGGTAACATCGACCAACCCGCAGTTGTAGTTTTCTCCATCGCCGCGTCCAATCAAATCCTGATCGCACCACTGGAAATAAGCGGTACCTATCATTCCCGGATGCGAATAGGCTTGTTCAGTATAATAACGATATGCTACGCCACGTTCTTGTTGAGAGTTCACCTGCCAGAGCGATTGCGCCATTCCCCTATCGACCGTGCCGAAGTGATATTCGCCGATAATCATCGGCATATCGACCAAACGAAGCGCACGATACATCATTCCCTTATCCGGTTTCAACGAGTAACAGTTAAAACTGAGAATATCGAAAGCTTTATGGCATATTTGCATGAGTTGGTTGTCCAATTCATTTAAATTACCAAAACGGATACCAAGATTCAGATGGTTTGGATCATAACGTTTCATCGTAGTCTTTACAGTTTGCAGGAAAATGTCGAAAGTCTTAATGATAAACTGTTTTTTGCGTTCCGGCGAATCATCGTCTTTCAGGAATTTTACAAGTTCTGTTTTGATAGGACGGTCGTCGCCTGCAAGAATAAGGTCGCAAAGGCGGGCTTCCTGTCCCAACCATGAAGGTTCATTCCCTACAAAATAACCGAGCACCCATGGATTGTTTTTTTCTGCCGGCAAGTAGGTTTTCATAGCCGAATCCATTTTAGCTGCAAATTTCGGAGCATATACATCTGCAAGACCCATCAGGTTGCCGTCCATAGCCAATCCGCTTAATTGAAGCGTATGCGCTTTCTTATTCAGGCCGTAAACAGCAGGACTTGACCAGTTTGCGATGGTATTCAATCCCCATTTGTCCATACGTTTAATAACCATCTCATTGGCTTTTTCCTTGAAATCGTCACCATAACGACGATAAAGATTCCATGCGCCAAAAGAAGCCGTTTCCCGATTGCGGTATGTCTGCCTGAATTGATCCGGAGGCAGTTCTTTAAACATTCCCGCCCTTTTATCCAAATCACGGGCATTCCCTCCCCCACCCGGACTTACGCAGTCCACGCCATGAGATAGGAACAGATAGCCGTCCGGATCGACAAACCACCAGCGTCCGTCAAATTTTTCCACACGGAAAAATCCGGTGCCCTTAACTTGTTTTTGCCGGTATCCGCCATAGCGGGAATAATTGTATTCCGGTGCAGTATTTTCAATAGCTTTATCTTCTGCAATCCATTCCGCTTGTAATTGTTCCAACGATTTAATTTTATCTTCGTATTGAACCAAATTGTGTTGCCCAAATTCATCAACCACAGGAATTTCTCCCAAATATGTATCGCCCGGATCGTCCACAGCAAGTGAAATGGAACGAATCTGAAACTCCGGATTTCCAATAGGAACACGCATACGGATACCGATGGAATCTACGCCATGAAGTTCGCCCCGTTTCCCGCCCAGATTTATCCAACCTGTATATCGCGGTTGGTTATACGTAGCGGCCAAATCAATTCTGGCATCCGGCAAGCGGCGGTAAAATTTCAATGGAATAGCCAATTTGTTCCATGCATTCGGCACGTAACTCATAATGCGTAATTCGTTGTACCCGTTGTCGGTAGTGAATCCGATATTGAAACGCTGAGCGGTGGTAATTTTGAACTCAAGCACCACAAAATTATACTCATCCCAATCGCGAGGCAAATCGGGATTGATGTCTTTGATAGCAAATTTCTGTCCGGAGACTTCCTTTTTACTGTCAAACTTGATTTTGAACTCTTTCGGACCGGAGTTACACTGTGTCGTTGAAAGCAAGGAAAAGATTGCAATGTAGATCAATAAATGTTTCATATTAAACTTGTTATTAAAAATAATTTAAATACTTTCAGTTTTTCATCCTAATTTGTTTTATTAACACAAAGGTAATTATTTTTTTCTAATTGTACATGCAAATGATTTTTCCGTCTATAATAGATAGTCGTTTATTATTCCTGGAGTCAAAGATACTCTCTCTTATCTTCAGTTATACATAAGGCTTAAATAAAATAGATATTGCCGTTAGGTTCCCTGTTTCGCCCGTCCACCGGATCATCATCATACCGAATGGAAAATCGAACAATTCGTTCCGCCTTTTTATTGAAGTGGTCATAACTCAATTCTTCGCGGATATAGCTGTACGACAGCAGCAAACTCGCAAAGATGACGGACAATCCTATTAAAAAGAACGCTTTTACCGTCATTGCAAGGGCGAAGCCCGAAGCAATCTACAAATAGTATGGATTGCTTCGTCGTTCCTCCTCGCAATGACGGCAAAAAACTTCATTCACTTTTCAGCGACCCAACCGG